>Ga0210410_10006411_pt1 | contig 10234 bp, 12 predicted proteins | sample IncBWC4MmetaG_FD_161058 | JGI IMG/M metagenome (GOLD analysis project Ga0210410, IMG submission 161058) | Forest soil microbial communities from Barre Woods Harvard Forest LTER site, Petersham, Massachusetts, United States - Inc-BW-C-4-M | ecosystem: Environmental > Terrestrial > Soil >... | reverse complement strand
GGGTTGCCAAGGCGCCGTTCCTTCTTTGCCAAGCATCCGTTGTTCGCCGTCTGAATCTCTGAGTTCTTCAGCGGCGACGAGCAAAACGGGCACCGGAGCACTTGAACGGGACAAGCCAAGCAAAGATTCGAGCCAGCGCAAAAGCCGCTGCGATATTGAAGACGTGTTTAACGCCTTGCCATTGTGAAAATGAATTATTGCAGTCCGTTGCTAACAGGTGAAAGCCAAAGTGTCTAGATCTGCTAATGTCCGGTTGCGAACACAGGAACCGAGGTTTGCGGCATGCTGCGGTTTACCCACTTCACGACTGATGGCCGACTTCTGGGCCTCGACATTGGGGACTGGTCGATGCTTCTGGGTGGGTTTGTCTTGGCCGGATTGCTGATTTTGCTCGTCTGAGCTCCACAATATTACAGGTCGAACACCGTAGAAATTGCATAGGCCCAACGTCCGTTTTTCGAAGGTCTTCCTATTGTACCTCCGGTTACCGGCGTACAGCCATTTTGTTGTCAAAATCCGGTCATCAGTCTTGCGTCATGATTCTCAGGGGTGGGGACATCATGCGTCGGTTGATTCCTGTGGCCGGTGCAATGGCGCTGTTAGTGCCATTTGGCCGAACCTTTGCTTTCATCACAGAAGGCGATCCCATCATAAAGGTGCTGCTGGGTGCCGCCGTGATTTTCTTCGTTTGGCTATTCTTACTGTGGGATGATTTGCTGCAGTCTAACTAGGTCGCTGCTGGTCCAGATGATGCGGCAGGCAAGGTCGCTTTCAAAGTCGGGTCAGCGCCAAGCGAAGGTCGAGTTAGAGCGCTGCCCCCGGCGTTGTTGCGTATCGGCATCGCGTTGCAGAATAATGCAACCCAAGTCCATCACAGGATTGCTTCGATCTTCTTCGGTGCGGTAGTGTTTTGTCCGTCATGATAGATGACGAATCGCAACTCGGTCTAAGGAGGGAGAATGTCGAATCTTGTCGGCATGAAATGGACATTCCCTGTGAGCGCCGTGCTGGCGATACTTTTGAACAGCGCATTGGCCGAGGGTGACTTTCCGATTGAGGGAGTTTACACGCAAAACGAAGCCTGTCGCGGCGACGGCAGCAAGCAGGAATTCCTGCGCGTCAAGATTACTCTGCAGGATGTATCCTACTCAGGTGGAATCTGTTCCATCGACACCAGGCAACAGGACGCGGACAAATTAGGTATGAAGGTCACTTGCAAATTTAAGTCAGGTGCGGTGATGTCGAGCACCATCAGTTTCACCAAGAAGGACAACAATACTTTCGACATGACGCAACAGGAAGGAGGAACCTACAAGGCCGTTCTGCATCGTTGCCCTGGATAAGGTGGCCCGCCGAGTTTAAGTTTCGTCCTGCGAGCTTAAGCTGCAGCAGGCCCTCGTAGGCGTAGCCCAAACTGTCGAGCGGAAGAGCACTCCCTTCACACGGGAGGTCGCAGGTTCAATCGCTACAGCGCCCACTATTCTAAGCCATTGAGTGTCATTCAATAATTGCGATGCGGTGATTTTCGCCAAAAATTTGCCGCCGCGCTTTAGCCCAAGCTATCCCACCGGAATGCAAATGTGAGACGGGTCAGGCTGAGATTTTGGCCTCACTTTCGGTAGGCTCGCGCAGCACGTACCCGCGGCCCCAAATCGTCTCGATGTAATTCTTGCCCATCGACGCATTGGCGAGCTTCTTGCGCAGCTTGCAGATGAAAACGTCGATGATCTTGACCTCTGGCTCGTCCATCCCGCCATAGAGGTGGTTGAGAAACATTTCCTTCGTCAACGGTCTGTCCTTGTGCAGACATAGGAGTTCCAGCATCTGGTACTCTTTGACGGTGAAATGAACGCGGCTGCCGAAGGCCTCGACCGTTTTGCTGTCAAGATTAAGAACAAGGTCGCCAATCTGGATGACAGACTGGGCATGCCCCTGGGAGCGGCGCACGATCGCGTGGATGCGGGCGACCAATTCGTCCTTGTGAAAGGGCTTAGTCATGTAGTCGTCCGCCCCGCAACCGAGACCCTTGCACTTGTTCTCGATATCGGAGAGTCCGGAAAGAATCAGAATCGGTGTCTTGACCCTGGACACCCGCAGCGATCCGAGCACCTCGAAGCCCGACATGTCTGGAAGGTTCAGATCCAACAGGATAATGTCGTAATCATACAGCTTCCCAAGATCGATGCCCTCTTCACCCAGATCCGTCGTGTAGACGCTGATGCTTTGGGATTTCAGCATTAGCTCGATTGATTGAGCGGCGGCACGATCATCCTCGATCAGCAATACCCTCATGACAGTCCGTCCACTCATGCCACCAGGTGGTGGTGGCGAATAAAAAGTAAACGGAATACTAACCTCGCATAGTTAACAAATTATGCTTGGGCGCCCGACACACCGAAGATGCTCAGAATCGAATCGACCTCGCGCGACGGCGCTCGATTAACTCACCGATCACGAATGGGTTGACGGTTTTCGCTCCAGCTCGATTCGTTCTCCGTGAACAAAACAGAACGACAGTCGGCCTTCCTGAAATGTCAAAACGCATATACTCAAGTGAGAGACATGGCTGCGACGCAACCATCGAACCGATTGCACGGATGAACTTGCCGGTGATCCGCGTATGTGTGTTCGAGTCATTTTTCAGCAAGCCAAACCATGACGATCCATACTAACACCGTTATGGCACTCATCCATGAGAAAGCGCTTATGGCGGGATGCTTGTCGTGGCGGTTTGATCTGACGGCAAGAAGGATCAGCGCTGCAACGATTGCAAGCGCCGCAAAGATAGTCGGATCCCGTGGCATTCTGATATTATGAGCGCGTTGGCGCAGGTGTCATCGACGATCCCACGGCCTGGGCTTCCTTTGAAGCCACTCAGCTGGCGGCCTCGGCGTTCGAGGTCTCGGCCTGCGGTGCCGCCTATCTGGGGCCGTCGTCCGTGCGTTCATCGAAGACGTCCGACTTGCCCGCGCCATCAGGATGATGTTGTACCCATGACAGTTCTAGCCAACGCCCAATTTCGCGTTGGTGACCCACCTCGAAGGGTTCACGTGGAAACTCACCATGCCACTTACCGACTGTAGGATCACAGGCCGAGCACAATAGTTCGGTTTCCTGAAGGCGGGCTGACCAATAGTGACAAAGCGCCGTGTCCTCCGCGCAACCGCATCTGCGGCACTGAAAGAGCGACATAATCCTTCGTCCCTCCTGTTGTGCTACCAGCATCCTACTTCGCATTTCAATGTGGCTGAAATCGGTTTCCTGCAGTAACAGGGAACCTCTCGCCGGTCCTTTCGCCGCCGATCTTCGCGTCTGCCCTTGAGACCCTCCCTGCCGAGGCCCGTTTTTATTGGGCTTGAACTCGTAGCTGCTTCGCCTCCTGCTCCAACTGCCGCTTCTGCCCAGTATCGGTCTCGGCTTCTGCCTCCTCTGCGATCTTCAATGCCGCCAGCGCTCTCAAGTAGCAAGCAGCGAGCCTTAGATCGGCGATGGTCTCGCGGTTACGGGATTTACGACATTGGTTACGCAAACGTTCGGATAGGGCGATAATTGCAGTAGCCTGTGCCATTGGCCGCTCCTTCAACGCAGTTTCCACCTGTCTTCGAACGTCGGTTGCGGGGGCATAGGCGGCAGCATCTTCAATCTTTCGGGCGAAATCGGCTCCGCTTCCGACATCGCTTGAGTCTTCTCTAACTTGGGCTTATCCGGGGTGTCCCCATGCATGTCAGCACTGTCCGTAGGGGTTGACCAATGCAAGAGCGACTTGTCTATTCCTCTCGCGCCTCTATACCAACACTGGCGGCCGTCGATGAGGCGCCATGCCCAATAGCTATCGCCACCCTGCACACTTGTTTGGCACTCGATGGCCTGCACACTATTGATGGAAATAGAAAGCATGAAAATTACCGAGAACAATCTGCTCATGATCTCACCGAGCTTGCCATAGAACCAAAGCCGCCGGCGCAAGAGGCAATCAGATGAGATAGCGACCTGTTTGTTTGTTGATTGTTTGTTTAATCTTTGGCGATTGTTTGATAATTATCGGAAATCGAGCACTATAGATGGAAACGCGCGAGTACCAAGATACCCAAGCAGCGGCGGGCAATTTACGCAGGGAGCCCCACCAGCAAGCCGGCGGAAAAGGCAGGCGCACCGGACCAGGATACCAATATGGCTGACTTAGACCCGACACTGCCGCAAGGTTGACCATTTTTAGCGACTATACCTCGCTCGTGCGGCATGAGGCGAATGAGGCGTGCATGGCGCGCTGGTCGTCAGAATGTAGATTGTTTGCGGTGGCGATCGTGGCAGTCTTGTGCTCGGCTTTCGACGCGCACGTTTTTGCGCTGTGCGAAGACTGCCGCGACCTGTTTGCGAACACCCCGATAGCGCAGCAAGTTGCACTACCGCAGCGCCGGGTTCAAAGAACACCCCTCCACGATCGTTACGCCAGCCGTTGGCATCAAACACGCGATGATCCGCTGCCTCCCTGGCTGGTCTTCGGGGCGGAGACGGTGGCATCTACGGCGTCGCGGCCTATCGACGAGGTCGCGTCAAGCGCGGCAACGCCAGCCCTGCGCATAGACGCGTTTTTTAATCTCGTGTCGTTGGACGCTACGGATCAACCGGAGCAGGCAGCGGCTCTGCGGACCAGCGTGCAGGGTCAGCTCCTTATCGGCCAGGGCTCTCCAAGTCCAAATGCCCGTACCGGATTCCTTTTACCGGTGCTCATCGCGGTTGGCAGCAGCTTGTTAATCGGCGCCATCCTGATAGCCGGGCGTCATATTTTCACGCTACCCCGCCTACCACGCGGGTGGCGCGCCCGTGCTATGCTTGTAAGCCCCCCGGCTCGCAGACTGATACGGCGCGTGCTGACTCAAGCCGCCGCTGCAACGCGAGCAGCCATGCTGTCTCGCTCGGCCATGGAGGAACGGCATCCTGCTTCGCGAGCGTAGCCGCGCCTACGTCTCACGCAGCGTCCCGACTAACGTGTCCCTGCGCTTGTGCCGTATCTCTCCATCGTAATCCCGGCGGCGATCGTCTAAACCGGATGCGCATCCTTTCTTGCCCATTTCAAGTCTCCGTGCCCCTCACTTCCCAGCAAATAAGCCCGCCCGAAGTGGATTCGAGTTTTTTGAGCAGCAAAAACGTTCCCCGTCCGACGTCGGTTTTTTCTTGACTCGCGAGCGACTCACTTTTGGGGGCGAATCATTTTGTGCGGTGCGCGGCGAGTACAAGTGTTGGGGATACGCTGACCATGAACTGCGCCCTGCTCTACGATCCCCCGAACGACTCTGTTCTTGGCGGTCAGAGGCCGCCGCATCGGTTCGCTCATTAGCTCGACATTCGGCTGCCCACAGATCCCATCGCAGCAATGAGCGATCCCCTTGCCCGCCACAGTCGGGACAGGGGGATCAATTCGCAACGTTCGTCTTGCTGAACGTTCTGAGCAAGGGGAACGGGACGTGACGGGCAAATTTGATCGCACTGACTATTCGTTGTGGTGAAAAGTCGAGGAAACCCTCTAAGTCCGTGGAAGTGGGAGATTTATCGAGCCGGAAGATCAATCCCGATAAAGCAATCGTCCGTCTATTTTCCCACGATGGCGATGGCTAGCAGGGCAGGTAAAGAAGCCCTGAAAAGGCTGCTGGAGAAGTTATATTCCTAGTGATTTCGGTGCCCTCTGGCTTACCTCAGCGCACGGAGATAAAGGGCTCTCTGTGACACCGCAGCGTACATCAAGCGACAGCGCCTTTCTTGTCGGACGGCGTCCCAGTCGCCGCCTCGTCGGTCTCGGCCGCCTTCGACTCCGGATTGGCTTTCCCGACCACCATCGCCATTGCCGCCTGCGCTTTCGCCACCGCCTTGTCTGTCTCCTTGATCAGCTTCTTGAGAGCCTCCTCAGTCGTCAACAGCTTGTCGTCCGGCATTGCTTCCTCGCTCGCGAATTCTTGGCTGTTTCCACAGCATCCGCCTAGTCTGGCGCCGGCATCTAGCCACCCGTTACCTACTTGATTCTGCTATCGTAAGGAATGCCAACCTAGTCGCACGGGCCGCCCTCCTCTTCCTTGCGATTGGCAGCCGCAGCCCCAACAAGGAAGAAGTCCTCAGTTCAATCCTGAACGGCAGCACCAGAAAAAGCCGTTTATCCCTAAACTTGGCGGGTGTCGGCGCGCATCCATCTCAGCAGTTTCCGGCAGAACGATACGTAAACACGAAGCTTCGAACGTGGAAAATCCCCGGACTTTGTTCCGGCCTCGTCCGCCGTCATATAGCGGCACCTAATCCTGCGCCCTGTCCGGGCTCGCCAGCTTCGTCATCAGGTTCGTCATCAAACGGCAGCATATTTCGAAGAGGACCAGTGGCAAGTGTGATCTTGCGCCGAGTAGCATATTTTGATTCAAAAGACTCTGGCTGCGGAGCCTCTCTAGACTTTGCGAATATAGCAGCACCAAGCTTTCCTCCCCACTTCACCAAATCATCTTCATCGCAACTCGCCGCAATTACGAGTCCCAGTGTATGCAGATGGCTGCGACGATAGCAAAATAGCGCGAGCATGGCTCTGACATTGGGCGGCACCGTTGACACCAGAACTGGCAAACCCAGCTTGCTCGCGTTGTATAGTTCACCCAACAACTCATCGCCGACGGGGCACGCTTCATCCTCAGATGCGAGTGGATTGGCCAGCATCGAAACCTCCGAGTGGCTTGAAGCCTTCCCAACACTGGGATACCAGGCATTAACAAGGCGTTAACTCTCCCGGAACGGCCGCCGTGGCATTCAATGGATTTCCGGAACCGCCTTGAGACATCGCCACGCCTTTCTCTTCAGAGCGAACCTTGCCGACTGAACGCAAAGCCACCAAACGCCCTGATCTACATCTATGATTTGTATTTTTTTCACGGCCCATTTCAAATTTAATCAAATCGTCCGGCTCTCGGCTACGCAGTTTCCACTATTTCTTTGGTAAGCATGACCATCGGAGCCCGAATCGCCCTTTGGCTCGAATTCGTTATTTCACGCGTAGCCAACTGCTCGGGACCGATATCATCTTCGGGAGAGCGAGCATGAACTCACCTGTGATCAAGCGCTCCGTTATAGTCGCTTCGCACAAGACAAGCGTCAGCCTGGAGGATGCATTCTGGAAGGCGCTCAAGGAAGTCGCAGCCGCGCGGGGCACGACCCTATCGGAGCTCGTTACATCAATCGATGTGGAGCGCCGACAAGGCAACCTGTCATCGTGCTTGCGTTTGTTCGTTTTGGACTTCTACAGAGCCCAGTTTACGACCCCGATGGGTGCGCGAAATGACCCGGCGGAATTAAGGGTGGTGCATTCGGTAAGATCTGCAGCGGCTGACGTTGCAGCCACCTAGCAACATTCTGCCACCACGTTCTTGGCCCCTCTCATCCAGACCGTCGCGCTACATTCGACGCGGCGCTGATCGAAAGGGCAGCTTTCTGGTACCAACTGCTCGTCTTGAAGTCCACCTTTTGGCTCACGGTCCTGCGACCGCGCACTCTCCGGGAATTAGATCGCTTCACAACACGTCGAGCACTCTGAACCTTAGCCACGGCTATCTCTCCCATCAAAAAACGTCCCGTTTGATTGATTGGCACCTACCCTGCCAGCTTGAAACGCTCGACTTTGAGCTCGAACGCGACCGAAAGGCCGCCGCGTCCGCTGGGTCCTCAAAGCAATAGCGGACGAAAGCCGCATAATCGTCTTCGACGTACATATCGAATTTGCCGATATACGAGAAAAGGAAGTCCATAGTCTCGCTGTCATCGAAAAGCCGCCGACGTGGCAACACGACCTGATACGGGCATTCTTCATCGAGCTTGCGCAGCCAGCCGCCTCCCCTTGGGCTTTCTCCCGCGCCAACCCCTGCCTGATTTCCGCGGACACCTTCTCAGCCTGGCCGCACTCTCTAGCTTCGATCCGATGCCGAACCTCGTCCGCCCGCTCCACCGGGATCGGCTGGTCGCAGTACGGACACTGATATGGCAGCGCATGAGGATGCGCTGCCGGCTGGCGTCGTAATGGCGTTGGACTGGCTGGCATGGCGGTTCTTCCAAAACAAATAGAACTGCCAGATTCTAGCTAATCGCAGCAAGATCAGCCAGAAATTCCCTCACTCGCAAGGAAATTGCCATTTCCTATACAGTCAGGAGGAGAGTATTGGTTGGTGTCGGTGAACTCATTACGCTACAACCCGACGAGGCAATCCGTTGGGATTGCTACGCATGACCCGCATCAACGATCAACCGGAGAATGCACCGATGCTTTACCGAAAATTGATTGCACCATTTACCAAAGCAAAAAGGGGGACATCGATTTGCGCCGAACATCTCTTGCAAGCCGCGCTTATGGGGCTAGCGGCGGTTGCAGCCGTCCAGGGCGACTGGTTCACAACCGACGCGGCGGGCCAATCCTCCGCGCAGGCGCAAAGCCTGCCCGTTTTCGAGGTCGATCACACTTGGCCGAAACTGCCGCCGCAATGGAAACTAGGCGAGGTGTCCCACATCAACGCGGACTCCCAGGGCAACGTCTATCTCCTGCACCGCCCACGGACCTTGAAGGACCCGGACTTCGCCCACGCCGCACCGCCAGTCCTGGTGTTCGACCCGGACGGCAATGTCCTGCGCGCCTGGGGCGGCGACGGTGCCGGCTACGAATGGCCTCAGCGTGAGCACGGCATCTACATAGATCCCAAGGGTTACGTGTGGATCAGCGGCAACAGCTGCCCCAGCCGGCTCGTTCCCGGCTTGCCACGGGTCAAGCCGGTCACCGACGATCAGCTATTGAAGTTCACCTCCGACGGCAGGTTCGTCATGCAGATCGGCCACAGCAATCAGAGCAAGGGCAATGCCGATACAGAGAACTTGCATCGCCCGTCAGATGCGCATTACTACGCGCCGACCAATGAGATTTTCATCTCCGATGGCTATGGTAATCATCGCGTCGTGGTGCTCGACGCCGACAATGGCGCATTCAAGCGGATGTGGGGCGCGTTCGGCAACAGGCCGCAAGGCGATGATAATTGCGACATCGTCGCCAAGGACGACGGATCTTTCCTCGGTCCCGCACAATTCAATATCGTGCACTCGGTGCGCGTCTCCAATGATGGAATGGTGTATGTGGGGGATCGCGAAAACCGCCGCGTCCAGTCGTTCACGGTGGGCGGAGCGTTCGTCAAGCAACTACGCCAGTCCGGCGGCCCGTTTGCAGCGTCACTCGCCTTCTCGCCGGATGCGGAGCAGACGTTTCTCTATGTCGGAAACTCCAACACGATTGCGGTAGTCAACCGAAGGTCGCTCGAAATCATCGGGACGGTCAAGCCGCCTGGCTCGATCGGCGGGGGCCACATGATCGGCGCCGATCCGAAGGGCAACATCTATGTCGCCTCGCCTGCCCGAGGCGTGCAGAAGCTCGCCTTCAAGGGAATGACCACGCTTCACTAAGGGAGAGAGCATGGCCCGAGCCTCTCCTATCTTCTCCCTTGTTCACCTCCAAGATTTATTGTCGGCATAGTCGCATGTTTCGGCAACCCCGATAGTACCCAGACAACGTACGAAAAGACTTCGGCGGCAGCAGCGCCTTTGTGACGCTGAACGGGACCGGTGCCGGCGATGCCGGAAATATTCGCCGTCGTACTTCGCCGCGATCAAGCAGTTTTGTGTCAGCCGGTTGTCGCCCGCTCAGAAATCCGTCCTGTCCGCATGAGGGAAGTCTGCATCCCGATTATTATGAAACGAAAACCTGTTCTCAGCGCAGACGCCTTCCGGAAATTCGGCACGGTCGCGCAAATATATCATGGTCGCGGTCCAGGGCGTCGTGAATGCGCCTTTATCCTCGATCGTGAAAAGGACCTGCAGGTACTTGTCACCATAGTTTGGGTCATAGGGGCCGCCGGCCCGCCGGTTCTCCCTGGTTCCCCGCTGCATCGCGTCTTTGGCGTCGTCGTAGTCTACCAGCCGATACCGCTCCACCACATGCAGCTGCTCGGTGTAGGGTGTGCCGAACAAGTCGATCATCGCATACGGGCGATCGGTCTTGATGCCCATGGTGTCGATCACCAGCGTGTCGCCTTCGTAGTGGCTGACGGCATCCCCATGCCAGGACGGCGTCACTTTCGCCGGATGCGGCTGGTTCATGCGCACGCGGCGGACTTCATGATCTTCGTTGAACACCATCACTATTTGGTCCGGCAGCTGCAGCATCTGCATCGCCGCG
>Ga0210410_10006410_pt1 | contig 10235 bp, 9 predicted proteins | sample IncBWC4MmetaG_FD_161058 | JGI IMG/M metagenome (GOLD analysis project Ga0210410, IMG submission 161058) | Forest soil microbial communities from Barre Woods Harvard Forest LTER site, Petersham, Massachusetts, United States - Inc-BW-C-4-M | ecosystem: Environmental > Terrestrial > Soil >... | reverse complement strand
CAACCCCAAATTCGCTGACCATTGCTTCACCGGCGACTATCCGACCAACCTCACCGACCAGAGCCAGGTCGAGGCCCCGCCGCGGCAGCTCTCGCTGCTGGCGGAGGCTAGCTGACGCGAAGCGCCGATGGTGGTCATTGCCATCATCGGCGGCCTGCTGTTAGCCGGCATCATCATCTACGGATTTCGTCAGGGCATGAAAGTCACGCCCGACGATCGCCCGGATCGGAGCGGACAGACCAACTATGGCAATGGTGGCGGCGACGCTTGAAGTAGACCGCTATCGTCGTCCTGTTTTTCGTCATTGCCGGGCTTGACCCGGCAATCCATCCGGTTTCAAAGCGCTTTTTAGTACATGGATACGCGGGTCCAGCCTGCGTATGACACCGCCTGTTTTGAGCCGGAATCCCAGATGTCTAAACCCCTCACCAATCGCATCGCTCTCGTCACCGGCGCCTCACGCGGCATCGGCTATGCCACCGCGCGCGCCCTCGCCAGGCAGGGGGCGCACATCATTGCAGTCGCGCGCACGCAAGGCGGGCTGGAGGAGCTCGATGACGAGATCCGCAAGGACGGCGGCAGTGCGACCTTGGTGCCGCTCAGCGTCACCGACAGCGACGGCATCGCACGCCTCGGGGCCGCGCTGAATGAGCGCCACGGCAAGATCGATATCCTCGTCGGCAATGCCGGCGTCTCCGGCCCCTCCTCGCCGCTCGGGCATATCGACCTGAAGCCGTGGAACGACGTGATCGCGGTCAACATCACAGCAAATTTCCAGCTGATCCGCTGCATGGAGCCGCTGCTGAAACAGTCGGACGCCGGCCGCGCGGTGTTCATCACCGCAGGCTCCGCCAACAAGGCGCCCGGCTACCGCGGCCCCTATGCCGCATCAAAAGCGGCGCTGGAGACATTGGTGCGGGTTTGGGCAGCGGAAACCGCCTCCACGCCGATCCGCGTCAATTTGTTCAGTCCGGGGCCGATCCGCACGCGCATGCGCGCAGCGGTATTTCCCGGCGAGGACCCGATGACGCTCGACACACCCGAGCAGGCCGCAGAGTTCATCGTGCCGATGTGCGCGCCGGACTGGACCGAAACCGGCAGGCTCTATGATTACCGGTCACGCAAGCTGGTGAGCTTTCGCGCGCCGGAATAGGCTCGTTATGGCAAGCCCAAATCTCACGCGAACGCGCGTCCGCGGCGTCTTGTCGCCGCAAGGCGCCGCCAAATCGCCTGCGGCAAGACGAAATTTTTACCCCCCTTTGGGGTAATCCCTGCTACCACCCCTCTCGAAGTGGCTGCCAGGACCAAGCCTTTTGCCGTCCTTGTGATGGCCGGCACGTCGAAACAGCCGAGGTCGAAAGCTTGTCCATCCATACTGATCCGGATCACGACGACATCATGTATCCGGATCTCGTCCCGTTTCTGGCGGTCCACGCCGGCTGCGTTGCTGCGATCTGGACCGGTGTCACCTGGCAAGCGATTGCAATTGGCGCCGTTCTATATTGGTTGCGCATGTTTGCGATAACCGGCGGGTATCATCGGTACTTCTCGCATCGAGCCTATTCGACAAGCCGGGTATTTCAATTCGTCCTTGCGTTCCTCGCGCAAAGCACCGCGCAAAAAAGCGTGCTGTGGTGGGCCGCGAAACATCGACATCATCATTTGCATTCAGACACTGAACAGGATGTGCATTCGCCGTTGCACAAGGGCTTCGTCTACAGTCACGTCGGCTGGATGTTCTATCGACGGCATGACGCCACCGACCTGGTGAAGGTATCCGACTTTGCTTCGTACCCCGAATTGATGTGGCTGCACAAATTCGAGATCTTGCCGGCATTCGCGCTTGGAGCGCTCTGCGTTCTCATCGCCGGATGGTCCGGGCTCGTGGTCGGCTTTCTCTGGAGCACCGTCCTGCTGTATCACGCTACATTCTGCATCAATTCGCTCGCGCATGTTCGCGGCCGCAAGCGGTACGTGACGGGCGATGATTCCCGCAACAATTGGCTACTGGCTCTGTTCACGATGGGCGAGGGTTGGCACAACAATCATCATGCCTACCAAAGCAGCGCGCGACAGGGCTTCCGCTGGTGGGAGCTGGATGCGACCTATTATGTTCTGGTGGTCCTGTCCTGGCTCGGGATCGTCTGGAATCTCAAGGCACCGCCCGAGCAGGTTCTGCGCAACGAACATCGTCTGGGATCACGCGCCCTGAGACGAACGGCAGAGCAGCTCGCCGGGCGCTTCAACCCCGAGCACATCGCGCTTGCGATCAAATCGTCGGTTCATGAGTCCGAATTGTCGTCGATTCGGGACACGCTTTTGGTGTTGCGACATCGAGCTGATCTGCTCTGGCATCGGCATCTGCCGAACATGCCGACGCGGGAGCTGCTCCTGACTGAAGCACGGAACATGTTCCCGAAGACGATCTCCATGGACGACATCGTCGACGGCGCCTACCAGCTCCTTGTCGAAGCCGTCGGCGCCCTGTTGATCGTTCCGCCGCGATGGGCCACGGCAACTTCAAAATCCCAGACGAATATGCATTAGCCGCGGTCCGCGTCCGGCAAAGCGCGACAAGCGAAAAGGTCCGAACCTCGACGAATCAAGATGCACGAGGGGTTGCTTCGGCGCTCGCGACAGGTCTCGGTCCGCGCGCCCGGTCCGGCACGATCGCAGTACCAAATACAAGGTCCCAAAAACCCGTCGTGACCCCAAAATTACCGGGCTCGGCATTGCGATGATGGCGAAGATGCCGGAGCCGGTGGCTGCGCAGCCACGACCTCTCGCCAAGGTGCCAACGATGCACGGCATCGTGCATCAAAAGATACGATAGGTACCCGACAATCAGACCGCTCGTGATTCCGCAGGCAATCTCGACATCCCAGAGCAGCGCGAGAATAGCAAGGATGGAAGAAAAGCCGACGATGCTGATCCAAATCGGCGCTCCGATGAAGTCGTTTGGATGCACGTGGTGCATCCAATGGAGCTCCCGGACGACGGCTACCTCGTGGTAGACAAAGCGATGCAGCAGATATTCAACGAGCGTCCATAGCATCGCCCCACACACAAGAGCGAACCACCAGCGCGAGTGCAACGCAAAGCCCCTGCCGTCGAGATCATAGAGCAACAATCCGCTGACAACGATCGGGTAGAAAAACAGGTCGGCATAGTAACCGATCTTGGTTTGATTCACCCTCTATCTCCACCGGAATCAAAGCGCCCCTCTTCCTGCTATTCCGGAATTACGACACAAACGCGACTACGGACCCGGAAGTGGCGCGAGCCACACATCCGGCGATGAAAGCCAGTTCGCATTACCGCTTCGTTAGGTGATGCAGACGTCGCGCAGGCGGTGGGCGTTTTCGGATTTGTGAGCACACGCCGTAGATTGCTTCCTCTCCAACGCTTCTCGCCACAACCGTGGCAGCCGTTGACTCCGCTCCCTCCCCACGATTGACTGCATTACCAATCGGCGAAAGCCGCAAGAAAATCTTGGGAGGAATTTCATGACGCCGACGCACCACGTCCGCGCGATCGTTCGTTTCGCCAAAGCCACGATCATCTGTCTGGCTATGGCGGCGTTAAGTCTCCTTCCCCGCACTGCCAGCGCCGGAGAGGTCCCGACCTTCGAAGTGGACGCGTCCTGGCCTAAGCAGCTGCCGAACAACTGGATCATGGGCCAGATCGGCGGCATCACCGTTGATTGGCAGGGCCATATCTGGGTGGTACAGCGCCCGCGCTCGCTCAACGAAGCCGAAAAATATGCGACGCTCAATCCACCGCGCGGAAAGTGCTGCGTGCCGGCGCCGCCGGTGCTGGAGTTCGACGTCGACGGCAATCTGTTGCGGTTCTGGGGCGGGCCCGGCGACGGCTATGAATGGGTCGGCCGCGAGCACGGCATCGAGGTCGATGAACGCGGCTTTGTCTGGATCGGCGGCAACGCCGACAACGACAGCGCGATCCTGAAATTCACCCTCGACGGCAAATATCTCGGCGAGATCGGCAAGATCGCGCCGCGCACCAACAGCAACGACACGACCCAGCTTGGCCGGCCCGCCGAAATCGCGATCGACAAGGATGCCAACGAGCTCTATGTCGCCGACGGCTACGGCAACCGCCGCGTCATCGTCTACGACAACACGACGCTCGCCTTCAAACGGCTGTGGGGTGGCTACGGCCACACGCCCAATGACGACAAGCAGCCGCCTTACGATCCCGCAGCGCCCGCGGAGCAGCAGTTCAGGGGCCCCGTACATTGCATCAAGATCGCCTCTGACGGCCTCGTCTATGTCTGCGACCGCTCGCAGAACCGCATCCAGGTGTTCAAGAAGGACGGCACCTTCGTCAACGAATGGTTCTACGAAAAGAACAGCTTTGGCGACGGCGCCACCTTCGATATCGCGCTCTGGCCCGACCCGAAGCAGACCTACCTGCTCAACGCGGACGGCACCAACAACGAAATCCGCGTGATCAAGCGTGACGACGGCAGCGTGGTCGGCACCTTTGGCCATAGCGGCCGCAATGCCGGACAATTCCTGGTGCTGCATGTCATGGCCGTCGACAAATCAGGCAACGTCTATACCGGCGAGGTCGAAGGCAAGCGCATCCAGAAGTTCAAGCTGATCAACGCCGATGCCTTGAAATGAGGCAACGTGACCGGGTGTCCGGACAGAGGTCACCAGGTCAAACCGGCATAATGGCGCATTGCCGAAAACCGCGATAGCGGCTATCGGGGGCGAAGATCGGCCCCCGATCAAGCGATGAGGAAAAGGCTCCGTCCAAGAGAGCCATCGCGATTGTCAGCTGGAGGAATTATCAATGAAGATCACGCTCGCGTGGCGTACCGCCGCGCTTTTTGCATTAACCGGATTTGGATTTGCGACGTCGGCGCTGGCCGACGACAAGGTCGTCAGGATCGGCGTGTTGAACGACATGTCGAGCCTCTATGCCGACATCGGCGGCCCCAACGCGGTGGTTGCCGTCAAGATGGCCGTGGAGGATTCCGGTCTGCTCGCCAAGGGCTGGACGATCGACGTGATCGGCGCCGATCACCAGAACAAGCCCGATGTGGGCGTCAACATCGCGCGGCAATGGATCGACACCGAGCACGTCGACGCGATCGCCGATACGCCGAACTCTGGCGTCGCGCTCGCCGTCAGCAATGTCGTGAAGGAGAAGAATGCGGTCCTGCTCAACAATGGCGGCGCCAGCGCTGACCTCACCGGCAAGGCTTGCAACGCCAACACCATCTCCTACACCTACGACACCTACATGCTCGCCAACGGCACCGGCAAGGCGCTGACCAAGGCCGGCGGCGACAGCTGGTTCTTCCTGACCGCCGATTACGCCTTCGGCCATGCGCTGGAGCGCGACACGTCGGCGGTGGTCACCGCCAACGGCGGCAAGGTGCTCGGCCATGTCAACCATCCGCTCAATACCTCGGACTTCTCGTCCTTCCTGCTGCAGGCACAGAACTCCAAGGCCAAGGTGATCGGCCTTGCCAATGCCGGCGGCGACACCACCAACGCGATCAAGCAGGCGGCCGAATTCGGCATCGTCGCGGGCGGCCAGAAGCTGGCAGCACTCCTGCTCTTCATCAACGACGTGCATTCGCTGGGCCTGAAGACCGCGCAAGGCCTGACCTTCACCGAATCCTTCTACTGGGACCTGAACGACGGCACGCGCGCCTGGTCGAAGCGGTTTTCCGAGAAGGTGAACAACCACGCCATGCCGTCGATGACCCAGGCCGGCAATTATGCCGCCGTGCTGCATTATTTGAAGGCGCTGGATGCGCTCGGCGGCAACCCGCATGACGGCGCCAAGGTCGTCGCCAAGATGAAGGAAATCCCGACCGACGATCCCCTGTTCGGCAAGGGACCGCTCCGCGTCGACGGCCGCCGTATCATCCCGGCCTATCTGTTCGAGGTGAAGAAGCCGGAAGAATCGAAATATCCCTGGGACTATTACAAGCTGGTCGCGACCATCTCGCCGGAAGACGCGGCAAGGCCGCTGTCGGAGAGCGAGTGCCCGCTTGTGAAAAAATGACCGCATAGCGGTCATCCAGCAATGGTACGCTGATTTAAAGCTTCGTAGGGTGGGCAAAGGCGCGAAGGCGCCGTGCCCACCATCTATCGGCGAACTCAAGAGCGGTGGGCACGCTTCGCTTTGCCCACCCTACGCTCTGCTATCGCGCTCAGTGCTTCTCCGCGACCGCCTCGACACCCACCGTCAGCGTCGGTGCGATGCGGTCCCACATGTGGCCCAGGATGCGCTTCCAGCTTTCGCAATAGACGCTCGGATTGTCGAACCGCCGCTCGGCAGACCAGCGCTGCGCGAGATGACCGCCGCCACAGGCGTCGAGAAATTCGCATTTCTTGCAGGTATCTGACAGCGTCGTCGACGCTTCATAGGCCTCGCGCCAGACCTTGTCGTTGTGGACGTCCTTGATGGCGTTGCGGCTGACATGGGTTTTCGACGCGGTCGAACCGTCGCCCGCGATGCGCAACACGTCCAGCGGCTCGAGCGCGCCGTCCGGCATCAGGGTGACGGTCTCGATCGGACCGAGCCCGATCGTGTCGGACAGCGACAACTGCCCGACCAGCCCGCGGATCATCGCATCCAGCGTATCGATGTTGACGCCCCGCGCGGCATATTTGTCGAACCAGAGGTCGAACAGGCGGATAAAATACTCGTCGATCGGCGGCGGGTTGTCGGCATGGGTCGCGTCCGGCGGCAGAATGTCGAAATGCGTATAGCCGAGTTCGTCCACCACGAAGGAGAGCACCTTCTCCGGATCGGTGCCGGGATTGCACACCGAGATCAGCCCGGGGTCGAGGTCAGCCGCCTGCAGCATCTTGAGGCCCTCAAGCGTCTGCGCCAGCGTGCCCTCACCCTTGAAGCCGACACGAAACTTGTCGTTGATTTCGGCCGGTCCATCGAGGCTGACGGTGACGCTGACGTCATGCTTCCTGAACAGCTCGATCCATTCCTTATCGACCAGAATGGCGTTGGTGGTCACGCCGCGCTTGATCATGCAGCCGGTGCGCTCTTCGATCCCCTGCAGCTTCGTCAAGAAGGCGTCGAAGCGCCGCTTGGGAAACAGCAGCGGTTCACCGCCATGAAACACCAGCAGAAAAAACGGCAGGCCGAACTCGCGGATGTGCTCCTCCAGCCGCAGGCAGAACTGGTCCTCAGCCTCCGGCGTCAGCACCGCCGGCTTCTGGTAGACCATCGCGTCGCGAAACCAGTAGCAATAGGTGCACTTGATGTTGCAGCGCGCTGCAAGCTTGACGAGGATGAACGCGAACGGACGATCCGACAGCGGCGACGTTGAGAACCGGCGAAGCAGGGCCTCGGTCGCGGGGGAGACATCGGCATATGTCATGTTAGTCCTCGTTCGTCGTTCACTCGCGTTGCGCGTGCAGACGCCTGGGCGTCAAAACATTTTATCCAAGCGGTGCGCGCCGCTCCGTTCAGGAAGCACCATTGAAAACGCCCGAGATTTTCGGCTCGGGCGTTCCTCGAAGATGTTTCCAGGCTCGTCCGGACGGATCACCAACGGCGATAGAAACGATTGAAGAAGCGGCGGAAGAAGCGGCGGAACCAGGCGACCTGCTGGAAATTCTTGGCGTCCGTTGCCGTTTGGCCGGTCGCCGTGCCGTCCTGGATGATGGAGTTGATGGCGGGATTGGTCGACTTCAGCGCCACCGTCTGATCCGGATTGGTCGACGCCTGCGCGCCCGTGATGCCCAGCACGAAGGCCGCGCCGAATCCGAGACCAAGCGCCTTCAGGCGGTCGGAGAGGCCGCGCCGCGACAGCTGGCCACCGTGCAACTGCTGGGTGATATCATTGAGCTCATCGAGGTTTAATGGAGTCTTCGTCGAATTATCCGTCAAGCTCGCCTCCTGCTGAAATTGCCCCATCGCGTCCATTGCCGCCTGGGAGTGCCGTCAGGTTACACGCTTCGCGGTGAACTGAAAATGAACTCTTGGCGAGTGACTGCTATGACGGCAGCTTCCGCTCGGTTGCGGTCGCGTCGGAGCGCTGCCGCAAGTCCCGCTTACGGTCGAGCCTTTGTCGCCGCCAGCGTCCTTGCCGCGATCACCAGCGCCAGCGCGATCAGCGCGCCCGCCAAGATGAACGGCGCGCCCGGCAGCTTGAACGGCGCATGATCGCCAATGAAAAACGCAAAGGTCAGCGTGAACAGGAAGGGACCGAGCATTTGCGAAATGCTCTGCACGCTCGAGGTCGCCCCCTGCAACTGCCCCTGCTGATCGGCCGCCACCTGCTGGGTCATCAGCGCCTGGGTGGCGGCGCCCGACACGCCCCATAGCGCCATCACGGGGATGCCGACGCAAAACCACAGGCCGGTCGGGGCCGCGCCATAGATGAAGAAGCCGATCGCGCCAAAGACGAACCCGAGCAGCAGCGCCTTGCGCTCGCCGAGCCTTTTCACGATCGGCCCGATCGCGGTGCCCTGCACCACCATCGACGAGAGGCCTACGATCGCCAGCGTCAGGCCGACCATCCTGACATCCCAGCCGTAGCGATAGGTCGCATAGAGCACGAAGGTCGACGGCAGCACGACATGCGCCAGCTGCGAAAAGAAATTGGCCGTCTGCAAGCCGGCGAGAATGCGGCTCGAGCGCAGAAACGGGAGCATCCCGATCGGGTTGGCGCTTTTCCAGCGGAACGGCGCGCGGCGCTCGAGCGGTAGCGACTCCGGCAGGATGAAGAGGCCATAGAGCGCGTTGGCAAGGCTCAACCCCGCCGCGACCCAGAACGGCAGCTTTGGCGACATCCCGCCAAGCAAGCCGCCCAGCGCCGGCCCCAGGATGAAGCCCGCGCCGAAGGCGACGCCGATCTTGCCGAAATAGGCCGCGCGTTGTTCCGGCGCTGTCACGTCGGCGATATAGGCAAACGACGTCGAGATGCTGGCCGAGGTGATGCCGGAGATCAGCCGGCCGACGAACAGCCAGGAAAGCGACGGCGCCAGCGCCATCAGCACATAGTCGGCCGAGAGCCCGAAATTGGAGAGCAGTACGACAGGCCGCCGGCCGAAGCGATCGGAAAGGCCGCCGATGATCGGCGAGAACAGAAACTGCATCAGCGCCCAGGCGGTGCCAAACAGGCCGAAGATGCGCGCGGCACTCGCGGTGTCATTGTTGACAAAGCTCTCGATCAGCTTGGGCAGCACGGGAATAACGACGCCGAGCGCCATCATGTCGAGCAGGATGGTGACGAAGATGAAAGCGACCGCTGCGCCCCGCGGTGTTGACGTCCCAGCGGCGGCTTCGGAAACTCCCTCGCTCATGACAGCCGCTTCCGCTTGTGCGCGAACGGATTGGCCTTTTCACGCAGCGTGATGCGCACCGGTGTGCCCGGCAGATCGAACGCCTCGCGCAGCGAATTGGTGAGATAGCGCAAATAGGATTGCGGGATCGCGTCCGCACGCGAGCAGAACAGTACAAAGCTCGGCGGCCGCGCCTTGGTCTGGGTGATGTAGTTCAGCTTCAGCCGCCGCCCCGACACCGCCGGCGGCGGGTTGGTCTGGATCGCCTGCTCGAACCAGCGATTGAGTGCCGAGGTCGGCACGCGCCGGTTCCAGACCGCATAGGCATCGACGATGGCCTGCATCAGGCGGTCGATGCCCTCGCCCATCAGCCCGGAGACGGCGACAACAGGAACGCCCGTGACCTGCGGCAGCCAGTGGTCGGCATCGCGGCGCAGCGCGGAAATCTGCGCGGTCTTGCCCGGCATCAAATCCCATTTGTTGACGGCGATGACGAGCGCGCGGCCCTCGCGCTCGATCAGGTCGGTGATGCGCAAATCCTGCTCCTCGAACCTGTTCTGCGCGTCCATCATCATCACGACGACCTCGGCAAAGCGTACCGCGCGCAGCGCGTCCGCAACCGACAGCTTTTCCAGCTTTTCCTCGATCCGCGCGCGACGGCGCAGGCCTGCGGTATCGAACACGCGGAAATCGCGGCCCTTCCAGCTGATCTCGACCGCGATGGAATCGCGCGTGGTGCCGGCCTCGGGGCTGGTCAGAAGCCGCTCCTCGCCGACGAGGTGATTGATCAGCGTTGATTTGCCGGCATTGGGCCGACCGACAATGGCGACGCGGATCGGACGCGTCGCGGAATCCTCTTCTTCCTCGTCGTCAACCGCTTCCTCTTCTTCCGGCGGCTCGCCCATCAGCGCGCGTAGCGCGTCGTAGAGCTCGCCCATGCCC
>Ga0210410_10006409_pt1 | contig 10235 bp, 5 predicted proteins | sample IncBWC4MmetaG_FD_161058 | JGI IMG/M metagenome (GOLD analysis project Ga0210410, IMG submission 161058) | Forest soil microbial communities from Barre Woods Harvard Forest LTER site, Petersham, Massachusetts, United States - Inc-BW-C-4-M | ecosystem: Environmental > Terrestrial > Soil >... | reverse complement strand
CGCCGCTGACCAGCGAGCTGGCGCGCGGCTTTCGCGCGGCGGGAAAGCGCGTATTGCACATCGTGCCGCCTGAGGCGTCGAGGACGTCCGACGCCGGCCGGATCCGCGCCGGCACCGACGCACCTGCGATCCTCGGCGCTGCATCGATCCATCGGGCGCAGTGCGTGGTCGTCGATCTGGATTCCGATGCGGCAACGCTGTCGCTGGGCAGGAGCCTGCTCGCGGCCTGTAATACCCGACTGCCCCAGCGATCCGTGTTCCCGCGGCTGCATCGGCAAGGACACCGGGGATCGATCGCGCTCCGCGTCGCCGATTCGCTTCTCGCCGATCAGTTCTCCGACCTGATCGACGCGGAACGACGGACCCAAAGCGGGCCGGCGACCGACGCGCCGATGCGGCCGGCGATCTTCGACGAAAACCGTATCCTTGCGCGTTACACGCTGGCGCGCGATCCGTTGTTCGCGCTGGCGGATGCACGCGCACAGGCGCAGGTTCATGCCGTCGTGATCGGGTTTGGCGATCTGGGCGAGAAGCTGCTCGATCAGGTGATGCTGACAAGCATCGCCGGCTCGCTCGGCCTGCCGCGCGTGACCGTGCTCGACCGGCACGCAACGCAGCGCGAGCGGGAATTCCGGGCGCGCCGGCCGGCGGTGCTGGACAATTTGAACATCACCTTTCTCGATCTCGACATCGGTCTCGACCCGCTCGAAGGCGCGGGCGTTCCGCCGTCGTTCGGGAGGCTCGTTGAGCTCGAGCAATCGATCGGCATCACGGCGATCTTGCTGGCGCTGCCGACCGACGCCGCAAACCTGTCCGCCGCGCTGCTGCTCAGACGTCACCGCGAGCGCAACGCAACCTTGGCGGCGCCGATCTTTTACCGGTCCCGCCTGTTGCCGGGCGAAAGCGACGTCCTGGGCACCGGTGCGGGTATCCCGGCGACCGGACGCTTCGTTCCGATGCGAGCGCCGCTCGACGCGCTGCTCCGGGAAGTTGCCGATCCGGACGGCCGGGACGCGCTCGCCCAGGCGCTGCATCAGAGCTATCTGCAGGGCCCGCAGCAATCGGAACAGGGGGCCACAGCCTGGCAGCTTCTGTCCGAACCACTGCGGCGGGCCAATATCCGCGCCGCCGATCACCTTCCCGCCAAGCTCTGGAGCCTCGGCTTCGACATTGACGGGCTGCTGCCCGGGCAGATCCCCGCCTTCGACCAGGCCGCGAAGGACTGGCTGTTCGGCGGGCTGGGCGGAATGCCGGCGCCACAGGCGGCGGCCGCCATCGCGGCGCTTGCGAGGCTCGAGCACGATCGATGGAGCATCGAGCGCAAGCTTGACGGCTGGAGCTACGCGCCGGTCCGCGACGATGCGCGGCGCCACCATCCGCTGCTGGTGCCGTGGCAGGAGCTGTCGCCCGACCAAAAGGCGAAAGACGCCGAGCAGGTGATGGCGCTGCTTCGGTTCGTAGGCGCGCGCGGCAAACGGCCGGTGATCTCGCTGCGGGCAAGCCCGGCCGACTGAACACGGTCCGAACGCGCCCGGATTTCTTGCTGCCATTTCATCATTTTAGGCCGCGCGGTCGCAGCTTGGCGTTGCGGCAAGGTCATATCTATCGTAAAAAAACCATATTTCAGAGACGGCCGAAGCGCCCGTTTGGGGGAAAGCGATGTCGGAGCAGCCAGTTCAGGTTTTCATGTCCTACGCATGGAAGGACAATACCCTTCCGCCCGGCGACGACCCGTGGGAGAGAAAGGGCTTCGTCAAGGCGCTTTACGACAGCCTCGAATACGATCTCGATTCAGCCGATCCGAAGCCGCAGATATGGTGGGATAGCGAGATCGACGAAGCCGAGCAATTCGACCCGAAGATCTTCGACGCTATTCAACGATCGTCGTACTTTCTGATCATCCTGTCGAAGCATTGGCAGGAAAGCGCCTATTGCCAGAAGGAATTGCAGTTTTTCCGGGAGCGCTGGAAGGACGAGGACGAATTCCGGTTCAAGCACCGCATCATCCTGGCGCACAAGACTGCGGTGCCCGAGGAAAAGCGCTCGAAACTTCTTCCGGTTCAGCGCGGGCTGACCTTCTTTTCGAAGGGGCCGCGCGATGCGATGGAGACATCGTATTTTCAAAGGGGACGGGGCAACACCCAGTTCTATTTCGTCGCCACCGAACTTGCGCGCGTCCTTGCCAAGCGCGCCAAGTTCCCGCCGGGATCGCGGATCTGGAGTGAAGATTCGAAAGGCGCCGACGTGGCCATCGACGTTCGCGCCGGACTGACTGGAACGGCCGATGGCTCCGCCGGCGGCGCCGAGGCGGTTGCTCCCGGCCTCGGTCTGTTCAGCGGCATTGCCGCCGGCGCGCGCCGCAAGATCTACCTGGCGAAGCCGACAGCAGACACGCAAACGGATTATCTCCGCTTGCACAAGGAATTGAACGATCACGGATTCGAAGTCGTCCCCGCCGCCGCGGGAGATATTCCCCAGGGAATGTCGGGGTCGCAATTCATCGAAGACGCCCTGAAGGGCACGGTCGCCTCGATTCATTTGATTGGAAAGGCACCGAGCCCCGATACCGATCACGGCACGGTAAGCCTGCAATTGGCCGAGGCCGCAAACAAGGTGGCGGTACCGGACCGCGCGTCGGACGCGCGGACGTTTCGCCGCATCATCTGGGCGCCCAGGGTTTTCGAAGGCGCCGAGCGCGACCCGATCGAGACTTTCAGGCTGTTCACCCCGCAGCTACCGAGCGATCGCATCGAAAGCGACACGATCAGCCGATTTATCGAATCGCTCTTGCCGTATCTCGATACGCTGGGTCCCGATGAGGATCATGATGAGCGGGCGGTCCAGCCGCAATCGACGGACGGAGAAGTCTATCTTTGCCACGACGAGTCCGATGAGGAATACGCATTCGGGATCGCCAATATTCTGGTGGAGATCAACAAAGATTATGTGCTGCCGGTTTATGGCAACGCCAGCGAACAGGAGCGGACCCGGTTCCATCGAGAGAACCTCGCCAAATGCGCAACCGTGATGATGTGCTGGGCCAATGCCTCCGAATACTGGGCCAGGGCCCAATCGATGGAGTTGGCGAACTGGCGCGGCCTCGGACGAAAGCAGCAATTTGCCCATCGCGCGCTGATCGCGGGTCCGCCTCCGACGACACGCAAGGAAGACAAACGGCTTCGCCTGCTGTTTCCACGCAAGGAAATCGACATCCTGCTGAACTCGGCGACGACGGAAAGGCCGCTGCCCGAAGTCATCAAGAGCATATTCGCCGTGGACACGAATGCCGCGCAATGAATACGGCCGCCGAACCGGAAGACGTACGGCAATCCAGGGCCGCTCCGCCCTTCCCCGGATTGCGGCCGTTCTCGTCGCGCGACCATAAGTACTTCTTCGGGCGCGAGATCCAGAAGTACGCGTTGTACCTGCTGCTGAAGCGCAATCATTTCATCTCCGTCGTCGGCAGCTCGGGCAGCGGCAAATCGTCGATCGTTCGGGCCGGCCTGTTGCCGATGCTGGCGGACGAAGACCAGAGCTCCGGCGGCAATGCCTGGCAATACACGACCATGCGCCCGGGCCGCGATCCGATCGAGCGGCTGGCGCGCGCCCTGGCCAAGGTCTCCATGAAGGAGACCGACGCCCTGTTCGTGGCGCGGCGCGACCGCATCGCCGCGGTCCTCAGGGCCTCGCGCGACGGAATCGCGGAGGTGCTCACGCAGACCGCCCCGCAAACGGCCGCGCAATTTGTTCTCGTGGTCGACCAGTTCGAGGAGCTGTTCCGCTACCTTTCCGCCGGCGCGCAGACCAACCGGATCGAGACCGCCAAGCGGCGCGAGGAGGCCACCAATTTCGTCCAGCTGCTGCTGGCGGCGACCCGCAGCTACGACAGCCGGATCCGCGTCGTCATTACGATGCGCTCGGATTTCATCGGCGATTGCGCCAACTTCCAGGGCTTGCCGGAGGTGGTCAGCGCCGCCCAGTTTCTGGTGCCCTCGCTATCGCGCGACCAGCGCGAGGAAGCGATCCGCGAGCCGATCGCACTCTCGGGGGCGACAATCGATTCGGAGCTGGTCGAAAGGCTCCTCAACGACAGCAATGAGGAGCTCGATCAGCTCCCGGTCCTGCAGCATTGCCTGGCGCGGCTGTGGATGCGCGCCGGATCGGCCGGCGCCTCCGACCCGGCGTCCGGCGCCGACCCGGCTCCGCTCCGCCATCTCACCGAAAAGGACTATCTCGCGATCGGAGGTCTCGCCGGAGCGCTGTCGGGCCATGCCGACGAAATATTCGGCTCGCTTCCGGGCAAGGAGCAGATCGTCGAACAGATTTTCCGGGCGCTGACGGAAATCGACAAGGACGGCCGCGCCATCCGCCGGCCGCGCGAGCTCGCGCAACTGATCGCGGAAACCGGGGCCGACCGCAAGGACGTCGCCGCGGTGCTCGACCAATTCCGGGCCGACGATTGCTCCTTCATCGTTCCCCCGCTCTCGCTCGCGCCGACCGCCGAACTACCCGACGACACCGTGATCGACGTCGGTCACGAGGCGTTGCTGCGCCGCTGGAAGCGCGTCAGCGGCGATCCCGAAGCCACCGGCGAGCGCGCCGACAAGCGCGACATCGGCTGGTTGCGCCAGGAACAGAAGGACGGCGAGCGCTATCAGTTCCTCCGCTCCTGCGTCGATCCGGACAGTTCCAACGAATCGCGCCTGTCGGACGACCAGGCCAAGCGCTACACGGACTGGTGGGACAGCTGGAAGCCCAACCCCGATTGGGCTGTGCGCTACGGCGGAAAATTCAAGGACGTCGAGCGGCTGATCAAGGAGTCGAACGACGCGAGCCGCAAAGCCCGCCGGCGCAAGAATGCGGCCTATGCCGTGATCGGAACGGTGCTGGTACTGCTGGCGGGCGGGAGCCTGTATCTCCGGCAACAGCAGCAATTTGCAGCAAAAACGTTCTCCTTGGCGATCGACTCGGCGCTGCAACTGTCCAAGACTGTTCTCGACTCGTTCAATGAGGGCCAAACCTCACTCAAATCCGCGACGGCGCTCCGCGACATCGCGGCGGATTTATACGGCAAGGTCGACGACTTGCAGAACACCTCGGCAACCGCGGCATTGAAGACATCGTGGCTGCTGACGTCATCCGACCTCAATCTGTCATTGGGAGACAAGGGGGCTGCGCGCGCAAATGTCGAGCAGGCGCTATCCAACGCCCGGAGCTATCTGGAAAAGGAGCCGGCGAATCGCAACTGGCGGCAGCTCCTCTACGCAAGCCTGTTCAGGATCGGGGATCTCGATCTTGACGAATCGATTACTCGCCACGATCGAAAGGCTTCCGAACGGGCTCTCGAAGAATACCAGGCGAGCCAGCGTATCGCCGATCAACTGCTCGCCAACGATGTCGCCCATCCCGAGGGAGAAAATTTGGCGGGAGTCGATTATCTCGCCAAGCAAAGATTCGATCTGGCTTTTGCGATCAATAAGCTTGGGGAGGCCATGCAGGTACAGGGAAATCTGCAAGGCGCCCTGGGCCAATATCGCGAAGCGCTCGAACTGGCCAAGGCAATAGAGAACGCGAGCAGAATGGAATGGAAGCTGCAATCGGCGGCGACCCGGATCAAGATTGCGAGCGCGCTCAGGAAATCCAAGAAGCTTGATGAGGCGCTGCAGAATTACTCGGAGGCCATCGGCCGGGAGGAGGCGATCTTTGCAACCGACCCAACCCACAAAATCCTGCGATCGAATCTCGCGTCGGCCTATGAAAACCGCGCTCTGCTTTTTCAGGAAAGGAAGGATTACGACGCCGCCTTTCGTGGATTTTCCGATGCGGTGCGACTGTACGCCCAGCTCAATGAAGAAGATTCGCGCGATACCACTTGGCTGGAGAACCTGGCGCAGGTGAGACTCAAATACGGCACGGCTTTGGAAGAATACGCTAAGTCGCAAAACCAGCCGCTCGACAAGGCCATCGAACAATACGGGGCCGAAGTTGCCGTCAGAGACAAGCTTGCCCAGCGGGCGCCGTCGAACGACGACTGGCAAAGACAAATGCGTGAGAGCCGGGAGCGGCTGCAACGCGTCATTGCGTCCGCCGCCGCGCCGCCCGCAAAGCCCGCCGCCGCGGAATGAATCGCACACTCGCGGATTCCCTGTATTGTGAACTGACGCTCGCCGCCTCGCCCGCAAGCCGGCCTTGCGAGGATGGTCGGGCGCGCTCACCCCTGTCGGGACAACGTGACTTCTGATAACCGGTGCAATCATGTCAGCCGAAAATGACGGCGCGGAAGCGCGTCCAGCCTCCACTACAGATCAGCCTTCGGGCAATGTCGGCTCCGAGACGGCGAAGAGCTACTTCGACGTGCGACTGAAGCCGCAATTGGACTGGTACGAAGCCCGCTCCAGGACCGCCAAGCGATGGAATGTCGGGCTCGTCACGACGCAACTTCTGACGACATCTTCGATTCCGGTCGCGAATGCGCTGGTGAGCACGTCAGCCGTATCGACGGCTTTCGCCGCCCTGGCCGCGATCGCGACGGGTTTTCTCCAATTGGGGAAATTCCACGAGAACTGGGTGAGATACCGCTCCACCGTGGGCGCGTTGCAGGCGATCAAGCTGCGCTACGAACTCGGGTTGCCACCGTTCGACGGCGATGACCGGCACGCGCGACTGATCGAGGAGGCCGAAAAAGCGATTCTGCAGGAGGGTGCGCAATGGTCGGCCGAGATCGCCGGGCAGGCCGGCGACAAGGCCGCGCGAACCCAACAGCCGGTTCGCTGATCCGCCGGGAAGCACGCGAGCTCAATTCCAGATTGAACAAGGGTCAGGTCTTCCCCTAGGATAGAAGACATGCTTCGCCTTCGCATGCCTGGGAGGAACGATGCCAAAAGACATAGTCATTTGCTGCGACGGCACCGGCAACGAGATCAATTCCACCATCTCGAACGTGCTCAAGCTGTTCCGCGTCCTGGAAAAGGACGCGAACCAGCGGGTTTATTATCATCCCGGCGTCGGCACGATCGGTTTGCAAAGCGCCTGGGTGCGCCTCAAGCAGGAAGCCTACGGCGTCCTCAGCCTGGCGACCGGCGCCGGGCTGGATGAGGATACGCTCGCCGCTTACCGCTTCCTGTGCGAGACCTACCAGCGCGGCGACCGGGTCTGGCTGTTCGGGTTCAGCCGCGGCGCCTACACCGTGCGCGTGCTCGCGGCCTTCGTTCAGCTGATCGGACTGTTGCCGCCGGACCAGATCGATCTGGCTGGATATGCGTTCACCGCCTACAAGAATGCCAGCGCCATGAGCCACACGTCCCGTGCATCGGCCGACGGGAAACCTGCGTTTTTGGACGAAGCCTGGCACTTCAGCCACGTCGCCGGCGGATATCGCATCCCGATCGAGTTCATCGGGGTCTGGGATACGGTCAACTCGGTGATCGTTCCCCGGCAGGACCAGTTCCTGATCGACCTGCAAACCCTGGTTTACACGCGGACCAACCCGAGCGTGAAAAAATTCCGACAAGCGATGTCGATCGACGAGCGCCGCCGGATGTTTCGGCTCAATCGCTGGGTCGATCCGCAAAAATATCGGCCCGATCCCTTCGATTCGTCCACCGCGGTGGACCAGGATATCCGCCAGGTCTGGTTCGCCGGCGTGCATGGCGACGTCGGCGGCAGCTATCCGGAAGCGGAAAGCGGTCTTTCGAAATTTCCGCTGCTGTGGATGATCGAACAGGCGGTGGCGGCCGGACTCCGCGTCGATCAATCCATGGTCGATCATCTCGGCTGGGGCCAGCCGCGACCGCACTCGCATGTCTATGTCGCCCCTAGCCCGACCGCCGAATTGCACGTTTCGCTTGAGGGCGCGTGGTGGCTCCTCGAATGGCTGCCGAAGCCGGTAAGGTGGCGGGAATGGCCGGCGCGCAAAAGTTTCCTCGGCTGGTATTTGCCGCTTGGCGAACCCCGGCTGATCCCGCAAGGAGCCATCATCCATCGCTCGGTGATCGAACGGCGTGACAGGGTTTCGTCCTACCGGCCGATCAATCTGCCGGCCACCTTCGCGATCGAAGAGGGGCCGTTCCCGCCCACCGCGGGCGCCGGCGCGAGCCCTGCAACGCTGCAGTAGCTGGCCAAACCAATAGGCGCGGCGGGATTTTCGCGCGCCCTGCGGTGCGCAACCATGCAGCCTGTGTTTTCGTGATATCTGCCCGTCCGAATCCCGTCTTGCCGGGCTGAGCCAAAAGCAGCATGCTTCCATCCAAAATAACGACCTCAGGGCTGGTGTGCCCGCGAGGCAGGGAGGGGTCATGAAAGAGTCAGGGCTCGACCGGCGCGACTTTCTCAAAGGCGCCGTTGTCGGAGGGGCCGCGGCGGCGGGCGCCGGCACCATCGCAACACCCGACATCGCACAAGCCGAGACGCCGGCGCAGGCGGCACCCGCCCCTGCCCCGACTGCCGCCGGCTACACTTTCCTCAATCTCGATGAGGCCGCCTTCGTCGAAGCCCTTGTGGATCACATGGTGCCGGCCGACGAGATCAGCCCGAAGGGCACCGAACTCGGGGTCAACGTCTATATCGACCGCGCGCTGGCCGGCGCCTGGGGCAAGGGCGAGCGGCTCTACATGCAGGGGCCGTGGAAGCTGGGCACCCCGAGCCAGGGTTACCAGCTGCCGCTGACGCCCGCGCAGCTTTATCGCACCGGCATCGAGGCCACCAATGCGCATTGCCGAAAAGCTTACGGCAAGACCTTCGACCGCATCGAGGCCGCGCAGCGCGAGGAGGTGCTTGTCGGGCTGTCCTCCGGCAAGATCAAATTCGACAACGGGCTGCCGGTGCGGGCGTTCTGGACCACGCTCTATCAGACCATGGTCGAGGGCATCTATTCCGATCCGATCTATGGCGGCAACCGCAACAAGGCGGGATGGGCGATCATCGGCTTTCCCGGCATCATCGCGGTGCATCGCGATCATGTGGCGCAATATCGCGGCAAGCCGTTCCCGACAAAGCCGCTCGGCATCTCGGACATGAGCTGAGGGCGCGCCATGGCAACCAAACTAAAAGAAGTCGATGTCGTCATCGTCGGGCTCGGCTGGACCGGCGGCATTTTGTCAAAGGAGCTGACGGAAGCGGGGCTGAAAGTGGTGGCGCTGGAGCGCGGGAGCCTGCGTTCGAGCGAGAACGACTATTCGCTGCCCAACATCCGCGACGAGCTGCGCTATGTGGTGCGCCACGATTTGATGCAGAACACCGCGCGCGACACCATCACCGTGCGCAACAATCCGAAGCAGGAGGCGCTGCCGATGCGCCGGCTCGGCTCGTTTTTGCCCGGCGAGGTCGTGGGCGGCTCCGGCGTGCATTGGAGCGGACACACCTGGCGCTGGACCGACATGGAATTCAAGATCCGCTCCAATTACGAGGAGCGTTACGGCAAGAAATTCATTCCCGACGATATGACGATCCAGGACTGGGGCATCAGCTACGCCGAGCTCGAGCCCTATTACGAGAAATTCGAATATACCGCGGCGGTGTCGGGCAAGGCCGGCAATCTCGCCGGCCAGATCGTGGCCGGCGGCAACCCGTTCGAGGCGCCGCGCCGGCGCGACTATCCGCTGCCGCCGCTGACGCCGATTCTCGCCAGCGAAATGTTCTCGGATGCGGCGCGCAACGCCGGCTATCACCCGTTTCCGCGGCCGTCGGCGAATGCCTCGCAGCCCTACACCAACCCGGACGGCGCGAAATTCGGCGGCTGCCAGTATTGCGGCTATTGCCAGCGTTTCGGTTGCGAAGCCAACGCCAAGGGCAGCCCGCATATCACGGTGATCCCGATCGCGATGCGCAATCCGAATTTCGAGCTGCGCACCCATTCCTGGGTCACAAAAGTCCTGAAGGATTCCGACGGCAAGCGTGTCACCGGCGTCACCTACACCAACATCCTCAACGGCGAGGAATTCGAGCAGCCGGCGACCGTCGTGCTGCTGTGCGCCTACGCCATCAACAACGTACACCTGATGCTGCTGTCGGGCATCGGCACACCGTACGATCCGGTGGCGCAGAAGGGCGTGGTCGGCAAGAATTACTGCTACCAGACCGGCGCCGGCGCGACGCTGTTCTTCGAAGGGAAGTATTTCAACCCGTTCATGAACGCCGGCGGCTCCAACGCCACCATCGACGACTTCAACATCAACTGGGCCTTCGACCGCGCGCCGCACAATTTCGTCGGCGGCTACAACGTGTCCGGCGGCTTCAAT
>Ga0210410_10006407_pt1 | contig 10236 bp, 9 predicted proteins | sample IncBWC4MmetaG_FD_161058 | JGI IMG/M metagenome (GOLD analysis project Ga0210410, IMG submission 161058) | Forest soil microbial communities from Barre Woods Harvard Forest LTER site, Petersham, Massachusetts, United States - Inc-BW-C-4-M | ecosystem: Environmental > Terrestrial > Soil >... | reverse complement strand
GTCCGTGGTGTTTGATTTGCTGGGTATCTCGGCTGAAGAGGCGCGCTTTAGATTCGGATTCTTGCTCGACGCGCTCAAGTACGGCGCGCCGCCGCACGGCGGGATTGCCTTTGGACTCGACCGGCTGGCGATGCTGATGGCGGGCGCCGACAGCATCCGCGACGTGATCGCGTTTCCGAAAACTCAGACGGCCGCGGATCTTTTGATGGACGCCCCTACGGAGGTCAGCGAGGCCCAACTCAGAGAGCTGCATATTCGCGTGCGAACTCCTCCTCCGAAGATCGCTTGACCCTTGCAGCAATTTCGCCGGCCCGAATCCGTCTTGATCGTGATCTACACGGAAGGCGGCGAATTTCTGCTGCTGGAGCGGCGCCGGCCGCCGGGGTTTTGGCAATCGGTGACGGGCAGCATGGAGTGGGGGGAGTCCGCCGATGCCGCGGCTCGACGCGAAGTGATCGAGGAAACCGGCATCAGGCAAGGCGTGCTGGTGAACTTGCAGTGGACGCAGGTGTACGAAATCCTGCCCGCCTTCGGCAAGGTGTATGCGCCGGGCGTCACGCAGAATCTCGAACATGCCTTCTCATTGCGGCTGCAGAATCGCGTGCCGGTCACTTTGAGCGTCGCGGAACATGCGCAGTTCCGTTGGGTTTCAGCCGCTGACGCCATGGAAACGGCATCGTCCAGCACGAATCGCGCGGTCATTGCCGAGCTGCGCTTGTAGATCCTGATGCCATGAGCACACTGGTCGTGTATGTGCATGGGCTATGGCTGACCGGCAACGAGGGCGGCATCCTGCTTAGACGGCTGGGGCGGGAGTTGAACGCGAAGACGCGCGCTTTCTCCTACGCATCGGTGAGGTCGAACATCAGCGACAGTGCGCAGGCACTCGGAAAATTCTTGGCGCAGCAGCGCGCGGAGACGCTGCACTTGGTGGGCCATAGCCTGGGCGGCCTGGTGATATTGAAGCTGTTCGAGAGCGGGAAAGGCGCGCAGTTGCCGCCGGGACGAATCGTGCTGTTGGGTTCGCCGTTGAACGGCAGCCGCGCGGCGCAGAATCTGGCGCGTTTGCCATTCGGCAAGAAAATCTTAGGGCGCGGCGTGCTCGAGGAATTGCTGACGGAGCGTCAACGCCGTTGGACGGGGCAGCGCGAACTGGGCGTGATCGCGGGCAGCGTGGGAATCGGCTTGGGAAGGCTGGTCGGCGTGCACGGCGCACCCAGCGATGGCACGATTTTCGTGGAAGAGACGCGACTGCCGGGCATATTGCAGCACTTGGTCTTGAGAATCAGTCACACCGCTCTGCCCTTTTCTTCGACAGTCGCGCGGCAGACCGCCGCGTTCTTGAACGACGGGAGCTTTATTCGCTAGCTTTGCTCGTCGCGATCCAGATTTTTCAAACGGAACAGCAGATCCAATGCATCGCGCGGGCTCAAGGTATCGGGGTCCGCCGCCCGCAGCGCTTCCAAGGCGGCTGATTTCGGAACCGGCGCAGGCGCCGGTGCGAATAGTGCCAACTCGCCTTGCGGTGAGCTATGACTTCGCAGCGCGTCGCGCTCGCGTTCCAGTTCGGTCAAATAGCGGCGCGCCTGGGCTGTGACGGATTTTGGAATCCCGGCGAGCGCCGCGACCTGCAAACCATAACTCTGGTTGGCCGGCCCCTCCCTGACGCTGTGCAGGAACACCAATCGATCGCCATGCTCGACGGCCTCGACATGGACATTCGCGACGCCGGGCGCCTCGGTGGCTAAACTGGTGAGTTCGAAGTAATGGGTGGCAAACAGCGTAAAGGCACGGATTTTCGTGGCAATGAAGGCCGCACAGGCCCAAGCCAGCGAAAGTCCGTCGAAGGTGCTCGTGCCGCGGCCCACCTCGTCCATCAGCACCAAGCTTTTATCGGTGGCATTGTTGAGAATATTGGCCGTCTCGGTCATTTCCAGCATGAAAGTTGAACGGCCGCCGGCCAGATCGTCGGATGCGCCGATGCGCGTGAAGATGCGATCCATGGGCCCCAACACCGCGCGCCGCGCCGGGACGAAACAACCGATATGGGCGAGGATCACGATGAGCGCGGTCTGGCGCATGTAAGTGCTCTTACCGCCCATGTTCGGTCCGGTGATGATGAGCATGCGGCGGGAATCATCGCAGCGCAGATCGTTGGGGATGAAGGGTTCCCGCCCGGCGCGCTCCACCACGGGGTGGCGGCCGCCGTCGATATGCAGCATCGGATCATCAACCAATTCCGGCTGCGCGCACCGCAGAGCCGTGGCGCGCTCGGCGAAACAACTCAGCACATCGATTTGCGCAATCGCAGTCGTCGTTGCCTGCAGTGCCGGTAGATTGGCGCATATCTGATCCAGTAGTCCTTCGTACAGGGCCCTCTCCCGCGCCTGCGCGCGCTCGCGCGCCCCCAATACCTTGTCCTCGAAGGATTTCAATTCCGGGGTAATGAAGCGCTCGGCCGATTTGACGGTTTGACGGCGCAAATACTCCGCAGGCACTTTGTCGGCCTGGCTGCGATTCACCTCGATGAAAAAGCCCTGCACCCGATTGAAGCCCAACTTCAAGCTGGAGAGGCCGCTGCGCTCGCGCTCACGCTGCTCGAGCTCCATCAGGAACTTCTCCGTGTTGCCGCCCAGGGTGCGCAGTTCATCCAGCTCCACGTCATACCCTTCGGCAATGACGCCGCCGTCCCTCAAGTAATGAGGGGGCGCCTCGACCAGGGCGCGCTCGAGCAAGGCGTGCTCGTCGTGGTGGTCGCTGATGTCCGCGGTGAGCTGCTGCACCAGCGGCGATTGGACGGCGGCCACCAGGCCGCGCAGCGCAGGCAGGGCGGCCAGCGCGCCACGCAGCTGAGCCAGATCGCGAGGCCGCGCCGAGCGCAGCGCTATTCTTGCCAGAATTCTCTCCAGATCGCCGATTGCGCGCAGGGATTGCGCAATTTGGGCGTGCTGGAGCTGATCGATCAGGGTGGCGACCGCATGATAGCGGGCACGCAGAATGCCGCGATCGCGAAGCGGGCGGTGCAGCCAGCGGCGCAGCAATCGGCCGCCCATCGTCGTCGCAGTACGGTCAAAAACGCCTGCCAGGGTCAGATCGGGGGAGCCCGCCATGCTTTCGTCCAACTCCAGGTTGCGGCGAGTCGCAGGATCCATGATGAGCGCGGCATCGCGCTCTTCTGTTGTGATCGACAGCAGATGCGGCAGCGCCGATTTTTGGGTCTCGCGGACGTATGCCAGCAAGGCACCCGCAGCGGCGATGGCTAAGGGCTTGTCCGCGCAGCCAAATCCGGCCAGGTCTCGCGTGCGAAATTGATCGGTGAGGGCGCGCGTCGCAGAGTCGATGTCGAAGTGCCACGGTGCCCGTGTCCGCCAGGGATAATCTTCACCCGCCGAGGATCGGCTCAAGTCAGGTTGTGCGCCGTCGGGTGCCAAGATTTCCGCGGGCCGCAGCCGTTCGACTTCCGCCTCGAGAGAGGCGAGGTTCGCGAGCTCCATGACGCTGAAGCGGCCCGCCGACAGGTCGAGCCACGCAAGTCCGTAGCGCCCTTCCTGGCCGCAGACACTGGCCAACACATTGTCGCGCCGCTCCTCGAGCAGCGCCTCATCGGTGACGGTGCCGGGTGTGACGATGCGGACGACCTCGCGATCCATCGGGCCCTTGGTCTTGCCGGGATCGCCGCGTTGTTCGCAAATGGCGACCGATTGACCCTTGCGCACCAATTTTGCCAGGTAGCTGTCGAGGGTGACGGCGGGCACGCCGGCCATCGGAATCGGCGCGCCGGCGGACGCGCCGCGCTGGGTCAATGCAATGTCCAGGAGTTCCGACGCGCGGCGCGCATCATCGTAGAACATCTCGTAGAAATCGCCCATGCGATAGAACAGCAGCACGTCCGGATGCTGCGCCTTGATGCGCAGGTACTGCTGCATCATGGGGGTGTGGCTGGTTTTCTCTTCGGGCTCGATCACTGCGCAAGTCTAAACTAGTAGACTTGGCGCTATGCCAGATAGCGATGCCCAATTGAAGCGACTTGCCGCGCGGGTGGGCCGGCGCCTGCTCAAACAGCACCGCCATGTGGCGACGGCGGAATCCTGCACCGGCGGATGGATTGCCAAGACGCTGACCGATATCGCGGGCAGCTCGCAATGGTTTGTCGAAGGATTCGTCACCTACAGCTATGAGTCGAAAATGCAGCGGCTGAGGGTGCCGCGGGCCGTGCTGGAAAAAAAAGGTGCGGTCAGCGAAGCGACGGTTCGTGCCATGGCCGCAGGCGCACTGCGTCGCACGAGAGCACAGATTGCGGTCGCAGTGACGGGTATTGCGGGGCCTGACGGAGGGGTCCCCGGCAAACCGGTGGGAACAGTCTGGCTGGCATGGGCCGCGCGTCGCGGCGGCGCAATACGAGTCGGTACGCAGCTGAGGCACTTTCGCGGCGACCGCGATTCCGTGCGCCGCAAAACCGTGCGAGTGGCGCTGCAAGGATTGCTCACGCGCACTCCTTGAGCGCAACACCCCGAGGTTTTCCTTGCGATTATTCTTTGCGCTCTGGCCGGATGTCGATGCGGCAACGCGGCTCGCGCGCGTCGCCGCCTCGTTAAAGCTCACGAGTCCGGGCCGATTGGTGGATGCCAAAAACTATCACGTCACGCTGGCATTCTTGGGCGAAGTGGCCGAATCAAGGCTCGCGGTGCTGCGAAAGGTTGGCGGATCGCTGCAAGCGCCCCGCTGCAGCATTGCGCTCGATTCGCTGGAGTTTTGGCCGCCATCGCGGGTCGTGGTCGCCACTGCACAAGAAACTCCGCCGCGTCTGCTTGGCTTGTGGGCGCAACTGCATGAGGCGACCGGCTTGCCTCGCGCGCAACTGCGCGTGCATGTAACGCTCGCGAGGAAGGTTGCGCAACCCCCTGTGATGCAAGCGATGTCTCCAATTCTTTGGCGAGCGACTCGCTTTAGCCTGGTTCGCTCAGAAACGGGCGGCGCGGAGTCCGCGTATACAGTAGTCGACACCTGGTCACTACTGGATGAAACGTAAAATCCAGTGAAAAACTCTGTGAATTCATTGCATATGAGGTGAGCGTTGGCCGCTGAATATGAAATAATGGCGGCACACTTTGTTGAGGAATGCCCATGGATGAGAATCGAAAGAAAGCTCTTGCTGCCGCGCTGAGCCAGATCGAAAAACAGTTTGGCAAAGGCTCGGTCATGCGCTTGGGCGACGCCGGCGCCACGTACGAGGTGGATTCGATCCCAACCGGTTCATTGGGCCTTGATATTGCGCTCGGCGTCGGCGGCATTCCGCGGGGCCGCGTCATTGAAATTTTTGGTCCGGAATCCTCGGGAAAAACCACACTGACGCTGGCCATCATCGCGTCGGCGCAGGCCAACGGCGGCACCGCCGCGTTCGTCGATGCCGAACATGCGCTCGATCCGGTGTACGCCGAAAAACTCGGTGTCAAGGTCAATGATTTATTGGTGTCTCAACCGGATACCGGTGAGCAGGCGCTTGAAATCACCGACATGCTCGTGCGCTCCGGGGCGGTCGATGTGGTAGTCGTCGACTCCGTCGCCGCGCTCACACCGAAGGCCGAAATTGAAGGCGAGATGGGCGATCAGCACATGGGGCTGCAAGCGCGTCTGATGTCCCAGGCGCTTCGCAAACTCACCGGCAATATCAAGCGATCCAACACCATCGTCATTTTCATCAACCAGATCCGCATGAAAATCGGCGTCATGTTCGGAAATCCCGAAACCACCACGGGCGGTAATGCGCTGAAGTTCTATTCGTCCGTGCGCATGGACATTCGGCGCATCGGCGCGATCAAGAATGGCGAGGAAGTGGTGGGCTCGATGACTCGCGTCAAGGTCGTCAAGAACAAAGTGGCTCCCCCATTCCGAGAGGCGGAATTCGAGATTATGTACGGCACGGGTATTTCGAAGGAGGGCGAACTCATCGAATTGGGTGTCCTACACAACATGGTTGAGAAGTCCGGCTCTTGGTACAGCTACAAGGGTGAGCGGATCGGGCAGGGTAAGGACAACGCCCGCACGTTTTTGCAGCAACATCCCGAAATCGCCAAGGATATCGAGGCGCAGGTTCGCGCCAAGTTGATTCCGGAGAAGGCGACCATGAATCGGGGCGGCGACGTCAAAGAGGCCTAATGCCCTGGTTCGCCGGCCCGTCGGGCCCTTAGATGCCCGCGCCGCCCGGGCGGCAGCACTGGATGCGCTGGCACGGCGCGATTACGCGTCCGAGGATTTACGCCTAAAACTGCTCGAGAAGGGTTACGATGCGTCTGTCGTGCTGCCCTTGCTCGACGCGCTGCGCGGCGAAAAATTAATCGATGATCGGCGTTACCTTGAAAACTTCGTGGCTTATCACGCCGCGAGGGGCCAAGGGCCGCTTCGCATCCAGCTGGACCTGCGCCGGCACGGCTTGCAGGGGCCGGTGGTACAGGAGTATCTCGATTCCTATCCTGATTGGATCGCGCAGCTACAAAAGGCGCGATTGAAGAAATTTGGCGCTACACCCGCGAAGAATTACGCAGACAGGCAACTGCAAGCGCGATTCTTAGGTTACCGAGGATTCACGAGCACTCAGATACGAATGGCTTTAGGCTTTGACGTGGAACTTGATTCAGACACCGAAGACACATGAAACGCGACGCAAGATTGAGATCAATGACGACCTCGGAAATCCGGGCCAGCTTCTTGGAGTTCTTCCGCAAGAACGGCCATAAGGTATTGCCATCGAGTTCGCTCGTGCCCGCGAATGACCCGACGCTGCTGTTCACCAACGCCGGCATGGTCCAATTCAAGGATTTGTTCTTGGGAAAGGAAGTGCGCGACTATTCGCGCGCCGCCACCGCGCAGCGTTGCGTGCGCGCCGGCGGTAAACATAATGACTTGGAAAATGTGGGCTACACCGCACGCCACCACACATTCTTCGAGATGTTGGGCAACTTCAGCTTCGGCGACTATTTCAAGCGGGAGGCCATCCATTTCGCGTGGAACTTCATCACCGGCACTTTGGAAATTCCGAAGGACCGGCTGTGGGTGACGGTCTACACCGAAGACGATGAGGCGGAGCGCATTTGGGTCGAGGAAATCGGCATTGACCCCAAACGCTGCACGCGCATGGGCGAAAAATCCAATTTCTGGGCGATGGGCGACACCGGGCCGTGCGGCCCATGCTCGGAAATATTCTACGACCACGGTGCCGAAATCCCCGGAGGTCCTCCCGGAACGCCCGATGAGGACGGCGATCGCTATGTCGAGATATGGAATCTCGTCTTTATGCAGTACGAGCGTGCATCCGATGGCGTGCTGGTCCCCTTGCCCAAGCCCTCGGTGGATACCGGCTTAGGTCTCGAGCGGGTCGCTGCGGTGATGCAGGGAGTCCACAGCAACTATGACATTGACCTGTTCAAGTCATTGATTCGCGGGGCTGCAGACATCACAGGAACAGAGGATCTGGACTCGTCCAGTTTGCGGGTCATCGCCGATCACATCCGCGCCTGCACGTTTCTGATCATTGACGGTGTGGTGCCCTCGAATGAGGGTCGTGGGTATGTATTGCGGCGCATCATCCGGCGCGCCATCCGCCACGGCTATAAATTGGGCCAGACCCAGCCGTTCTTCCACAAGCTCGTGCCGAGTCTGGTGCGGGAAATGGGCTCCTACTACACCGAGCTGGTGAGCGGCGAGGCGCGTGCAACGCAGATACTCGCCCAAGAGGAAACGCGATTTGCCGAAACGCTGGCCACCGGCATGGCCTTGCTGGACGCGGAAGCGGCGAAACTGACATCGTCGGTGATTCCCGGCGAAACCGTGTTCCGCCTCTACGACACGTATGGTTTTCCGGCGGATCTCACGGCGGACGTGGCGCGCGAACGAGGCCTTACCATCGATCAGGCGGGATTCGATGCCGCGATGGAGGCGCAGCGCGGACGCGCACGAGCAGCGAGCAAATTCGGCGCGGAGCTGCGTGATTCGGTCAAGCTCTCCGGCAAGACAGATTTTTCAGGCTACGAGCGCCTCGCCGACGGCGCGCGAGTGACTGCGCTCATTTTTGACGGCGCAATCGTCGACGTATTGAAGAAGGGACAAGAGGGTCAAGTGATCCTCGACCACACGCCTTTCTATGCGGAAAGCGGCGGCCAGATCGGCGATACGGGCATCCTCAAGAGCGCCGGTGCGCGGTTTACCGTGCGCGATACGCAAAAGATAGGCGCGTCGTTTTCCCATGTCGGCGTGCTCGAAAGCGGTGAAATGCACGTCGGCGATACGGTGGCCGCGCAGGTCGACGTTGAGCGTCGAAAATCCATCGCGCTCAATCATTCCGCCACGCATCTGCTGCACGCCGCACTGAGGAAGATTCTCGGCACGCACGTCGAGCAGAAGGGCTCGCTGGTGGCCGCCGACCGGCTGCGATTCGATTTCTCGCACACCCAGGCGTTGTCGCAGGACGAATTGCGCCGGGTTGAAGATCTGGTCAATTCGGAGATTCGCGAAAATGCGCCGGTCGAGACACGGGTGATGGCATTGGACGAAGCGGTAGCTGCCGGTGCGATGTCGCTGTTTGGCGAGAAATACGACAGCGACGTGCGCGTTCTATCGATCGGTGATTTTTCGATGGAACTCTGCGGCGGAACACACGTCGAACGTGCCGGCGATATTGGTCTGTTCAAGCTCACGGGGGAATCCGGCGTTGCTGCGGGGGTCCGCAGAGTGGAAGCGTTGACGGGCCGGGCAGCCTATGAGTGGGTCGTGCACACCGATCAGGTGCTGCGCGATATTGCTGCGATGCTTCGGGGCAGCCGGGACGACGTGGATGAGAAAGTCCGCGAACTCGTCGAGCGCTCCCGGCGGCTGGAAAAGGAGGTGCAGCAGCTCAAATCCAAAATCGCAAGCGGACACGGCGGCGATTTGTCGTCTCAGGCGAAGGATGTGGGCGGGGTTAAGGTATTAGCCGTACAGATTGACGGTGCGGATGTAAGGTCGTTGCGCGATGCGACGGACCAGCTCAAGGGCAAGCTCGGCTCTTCGGTCATCGTTCTTGCGAGTGTGCTCGAGGGAAAAGTCGTTTTGGTAGCGGGAGTTTCCGACGATCTGGTCGCCCGGATAAAGGCCGGCGAGATCGCCGGTCTCGTGGCTGCGAAGGTCGGAGGCCGGGGCGGCGGGCGCGCAGATTTTGCCCAGGCAGGCGGAACTCAGCCTGAAAATTTAGGCGCCGCATTGGCCGGCGTGGAGTCGCTGGTGCGCAGCCGGCTGTCTAATTGAACGTATGTTTTATTCTGACATGAAGTTGCAACAAATGCGTTTGGTATTCTTGTATTCTTCACGTATCCGCCAAAGAAATCCCGACGGGATTTGCTTGACGCAATGTGGTGTGCAACGCGGTATTTTTTTGCCGCTGCTGGTGCCAAGACAGCAAGGAGCTAGATTATGTTGATATTGACCCGGCGTGTCGGCGAGACCGTAATGATCGGCAACGAAGTCACCGTGACCGTGTTGGGTGTGAAGGGCAATCAGGTCCGAATTGGTGTGAATGCGCCAAAGGATGTGGCTGTTCATCGCGAAGAGATCTTCGAGCGCATCAAGCGCGAACATGAGCAGGATTCCGGAATGGGTGCTCCGACTGCCAAAATTGTCGACGACGCTTGAAACAGGGCTAGATCCCCTTAGTTTTGCCTAGACCGCTCCGGGCGGGTATCATCCCGCGCTCCGCGAAGGACCTATGGTCTTGATTCGGAGAGGTGGCCGAGTGGTCGAAGGCGCGCCCCTGCTAAGGGCGTAAGGGTCAAAAGCCCTTCGAGGGTTCGAATCCCTCCCTCTCCGCCATACGTTAGGTAAATTCTCGTGGGTTTGGATGAGTTAGGTGTGACAGCGACGAAGCGGGGATAACGCCCGAAGGGCGGCCCCGAAGGGGCGAGGCGCGGAGCGCCGAGTAATCCCTCCCTCTCCGCCACAGTCGCGACATGAATTTGCGCCCGTAGCTCAGCTGGATAGAGCGCCTGGCTACGAACCAGGAGGCCGGGAGTTCGAATCTCTCCGGGCGCACCATTGCTTGCCTTGCCTGAGAACCCTTTATAAGTTCTTGCTGTTCGACGTCGCAATTCGAACTCCCGGCAGACAACAAGCCGAGTTCGACAACTTGGCCGCAGGCCAAGTTGATCGCCCGTAGGGCGACCCCGAAGGGGTGAGCGCGCACCTGCAATAGCCCCAAATAGACCCGGCCAA
>Ga0210410_10006406_pt1 | contig 10237 bp, 6 predicted proteins | sample IncBWC4MmetaG_FD_161058 | JGI IMG/M metagenome (GOLD analysis project Ga0210410, IMG submission 161058) | Forest soil microbial communities from Barre Woods Harvard Forest LTER site, Petersham, Massachusetts, United States - Inc-BW-C-4-M | ecosystem: Environmental > Terrestrial > Soil >... | reverse complement strand
AGAAAGCCGGACCCCGCTTGCACAAACTTCGCCTGCCGCCCCGCGCTCGTTTCAATCGTCACCACGGCCCCAATCGCATCACGATTGCTCTTCTTCCCCTGCAACCGAAATACAATCGCCGGCGCCAGCTGCGGCATCACATTTTTCAGAAACCGCAGTTGCGGCCCGCCGCGATTCTTCAGCACCACTTCCACACGGCCGTCATGGTCAAAATCCGCCAGCGCAAACGTCCGGCTGTCCTCCAAAAAATCCATCCCGGCAACTCCCGACACATCCGAAAACGTCCCGTCACCGTTATTCAGGTAAAGCACGTTGCGTTCATAGCCGCTCCACGTCGCATCCGCGCGGATCAATTCATTCACCGCGTTCCATCCCTGCTCGTACGCGCCGCCGGGCTTCGCGCCATCCGGCGAATTCGCCACCACCTGCCGCCAGAAAAAACTGTTCAGGTCCTCGCGCTGCGGCCCGGAAATCATTCCGTTCGCAACATACAGATCCGGAAAACCATCATGATTGAAATCCCAGGCGTCGCTCGACCACGCCCACCGCCCCATCAGCGTCCCCGAACGCAAACCCACATCCTCAAATTTTGCGCCACCGCGATTCCGGTACAAACAATTCCCCATCGCATGCCGCCGGTACAACGCCCGCATCTCTTCGCTCACATTCTTCTGAAACTCTTCCTGCATCGATACCCGCAGGCCCGCCGCGGTCCACATGTCCGCCACATACAAATCCTGCCGCCCATCCCCATCGAAATCGAACCAACTGACGCTCATCCCCGCCCCAACATCCTCCACTCCCGCTTCCTTCGCCACATCCGTAAACGTTCCATCGCCATTGTTCCGGTACAAATTCTTCCGCCCGAAATCGTTCACCACATACAAATCCGGCCAGCCGTCCCCGTCAAAATCCGCCCAACCGCAGCAAAAACTGAATCGCGTATTGTTCTTGTCGAGCCCGGTCTCCCGCGTAACATCGCGAAAACTGGCGTCCCGCTGATTCCGCATCATGAAGTTCGGCGGCCCGTTTTCCGCCGCATAATACGGCATCGGATACCGGTATTGGTCCGTCCCCTGGTAATAGGTGTACAAACAAAAATAAATATCCAGCCACCCATCGCGGTCGTAATCCGCAATCGCCGCTCCCGTAAACGTCCCTTGCGGCGGGCTGGCAAAATGAAACGCATCCGGCCGCAGCCGGAATTTCCCGCCGCCCGCATTCAGGAATAGCAGCGGCCCGCTCGCCCGCACAACAATCAGATCCTGCCGGCCGTCATTATCAATGTCCGCAAACAGCGCGCACGCTGTATTATCCAGAATCCCCGCGCCCGACTTTTCTGTGATGTCCTCGAATGTCCCGTCTCCGCGATTTCGGTACAGCCGGTTCGGAAGCCCCGCCGGTTGGCAAATGTACAGATCGTCGAATCCGTCGCCGTCAATGTCTCCCACCGCCACGCCGTTGTGGCCGTAAATATCAATCCCGCTGGCGCCATCCATCACCGTGCGCCAGGTATCCACCCCCGGCACGAACTGCGCGCCGTACGAAGCGCACTCCGCAAATGCGCCCGCTGCAATGTCCTCAAACACGGGAGCCAGCGACCTACTCCGTGCTTCTTCCACATTGCGCCATTTCCGCAACCGTATCTGCGTGCCCGGCCCGATCTCCCAATTCAGCTCCAGGTTCCCAATCCGCTGCTCGCGATAAAATCCCTGCCCCTCGCCGACGAATTCATACCGCACGCGAGTATGAACTCCGACACTCCTTTCCAAAGACGTCGAATTCCCGTCGGCGTGAATTCCCGTAATGTGAAACTCAACCGTCAGCAGCTTTGAGAAACTTCTGACCGCGGCCCGCCATCCCGCCAAAAACGCCTCCCGCCCAATCAGCGGCGCCTCCTGAAATTTCCCCTCCCACACCTGGAAAATTCCGTCATCCTTCCGCCGCGCGTGCAAACTCGCAGCCGGAGAAGTCGCAGTAAAGTTGCCGCTCATGACACGCTCCAGCGCCCCCGTCTTCTCCGGCGACACCCGTAACTCGGCGCTCCACTGCTGCAAAATCCGCGCGATCTGATCCTGATAGATTTCTGTGGGAAAACTGTCGAACTCCGCCCGCGCCTTCTTCAGCACAGCCTCAATCGCGCGGGGAGTCTTGTAAGCGGGATGAACGTGAAATTCCGGTGGCACGGACGAATCTTGCGGTAAAAGCTCGGCATCGAATCGCGGCCATCCGAGTCCGGAAGGAAGAAACGCCAGCGCCGCCGCTTGGCTATATTGCAGGAATTCGCGCCGGCTTAGTCCGGCAAAACGCCGCTTCTTCCCCGGCCAGCTCAGAAAATTCCTCCATTTTTGCGGCGTGAAGCCCGAATCTAGCATCGGGCCATTCATCGGTCAAGCTAGCCACGGGGCCACATCGCGGCCCACTGCCGGAATGCGAAATCGCGAGCGCGTTCCACCACAAATCCACCCACCCAAATTTATCGTTGAAATTTTGGCTGGGAGACCTGGACTCGAACCAGGATAGCCAGATCCAGAGTCTGGAGTCCTACCAATTGGACGATCTCCCAGCCGGGGGAGAAAATGGCACGCGCCGCCGCAAGGCAAGCCTTCGCACCACCACTGCAACCTTTCTAGGGTAAAACGTCCCTCCACTCTCCGTCAACTCGCTCCTTGCCGCTCCTTTCCCGCGGAACCTCTTCCCCGATAGAACTAGTTGCGATTCCTCACCCGCCCGTGATACTTTGCCACTTCGTCTCGCATCAAAACGCCCGCGTCACGCATCGAAGCGCAGACACGTCGACTCGTCTTGGTCGGGATGAACCGAGTCAATTGGCTTTCCCGTTGTTTGCGCGGGCATTCGAGTAACACTCGACACTCCCGCGAGCCAGGCCGATCACCACATTCCATTCCACGGCGGACTTCCAGGGGGAAATTATGTTCCTAAAGACTGCGCTTCGCACTCCGCTTTTCTCTTCCCGCTTCCTCGCGCTGTTGCTCGCCGCACTCGCCATCCCGGCTCTCGCCCCGGCGCAGCAACCCTCCGGCGCAGGCGCTCCTAATTCTTCTTCCACCAAACCCGATTCCCCGCAGCCTAAGCAGGAAAACACTTCTCAGTCCGGTGGAACAAATAAAAGTTTCATCGGCTACGTCACCAGCCGTTCCATTGTCTTCCCCGATATCGCCACTAATCCCCGGCCGCTCTCTCCCGGCGGTAAATTCAAGATCTTCGTCAACCAGGCCATCTCTCCCGCTTACGTCCTCGGCTCAGGTGTCAGCGCCGCGTTCAATCAGGCCAACAACTCTCCCAGTGCCACCGGCCAGGGCTGGGAGGCCTACGGCACGCGTGTGGGCTATTCCATGGGCCGGGCCTCCTCCACCTCGTTCTTCGGAACGTTTGTTTTCGCCTCGATACTCCGGCAGGATCCCCGCTTCTTCCCGGAAAGCCATCCCAGCTTCTTCCGGGCCATCAAATATTCTGCGGAACGCATTGTTGTCACCCGCAATGACAAGGGTAACGACGTATTCAACTCTTCCGGATTATTGGGGCCGCTGGCCGCAGAGGCGCTCTCAAACTCGTATCTTCCACGCTCCGAGCAGACTGGCGCGAGAACCATGGAGCGCTACGGCAGCGATCTCGCCTGGCGCTTTGCGGCTAACATTTTCAAGGAATACTGGCCGACCATTTTTCGCGATATGCACCTGCAGAGGGTCATGCCGAATCCCGGCAACGGCCGGTAACTCTGACCAGTTCTCTTCTCTCTTCTAGTAGCGCTGGCAGGAACCTGTCCCGACCCGGTTGAGAAGCCAGCCCCTTCTCTGTGTCCTCTGTGCTCTTCCTCTGCGGACTCTGTGTTAATCCTTTTCCCCGCCGGTCCTATTCTTTCTCCAATTCCTTGCGCGCCGCCTTCAACTCCGCTAGCTTCTCCCGGCTCAGCTTCGGATACTCCAGATCCATCTCCGAGAGCGCATCCACCACCGTTGCCACCACCAACAACCGGCTGAACCACTTGTTGTCTGCCGGCACCACCACCCACGGCGCATGCTCGGAGGCCGTGTTTCGAATCATTTTTTCATACGCCGCCTGGTACTCGTCCCAGCATTTCCGTTCCTTCACATCCGCCGCGGAAAATTTCCAGTTCTTCTCCGGATTGTCCAGCCGCTCCAGAAACCTCCGCTTTTGTTCCTTCTTGGAAACGTTCAGGAAAAACTTGCGGATGGCGATCCCGTTCCTCGTCATGTATTTCTCAAACGCGCTGATATCTTCATACCGATGCTTCCAGAAATGATCCTCGCGCAGTACTTTGGGAATCCTCTCCTTTTCCAGTATCTCCGGATGCACCCGCACCACCAGGACCTCTTCATAATACGACCGGTTGAAAATGCCGATCTTTCCCCGCGCCGGCAGACAGCGATTTGTCCGCCACATAAAATCGTGTGCCAACTCTTGGCTCGACGGCTCCTTAAACGCTTGGACCTCGACGCCCTGCGGATTCACGCCGGACATCACGTGCTTGATCGTGCTGTCCTTTCCCGCCGCATCCATCGCCTGAAAAATCAGCAGCAGCCCCCAATTGCTCTGCGCGTAAAGCTTGTCCTGCATCTCGCTCAGGAGCACGATTCCCTCTTCCGTTATTCTCTTCGCTTCGGGCTTATCTTCCGATTTCAGATCACGCGTGTCCGCCGGGTCATGATCCTTAAGCCGGAAGTCCTCCCCCGACTTGACCACGTACTCCCTGATGAATTCGTGAACGCGCTTTGCCTTCATCTTTTCCATCGCCGCCTCTTCTCCGCGTCCTCTGCGCTCTTCCTCTGCGAACTCTGCCTTAAATCTTCCTCTTTCTTTCCTCTTTAGCGTCTTCTGAATTCGACGTCACCCTATTTTCAATTCTTCGATGATCTGACTTCCCTCATCTTCCCGCCCTCAATCGCGTACTCCACCCCGCCCCATGTCACCCGGTTCGAAGCAAATCCCGCCAACCAAACCGCGAAATGAATCGCATCTCTGACCGGCACCAACCACAATTTTCTCGGCAACACTTCGTCCCCCACTCCCCACACGCCCACCACCCAGGCCATCAACAACCTCAACACTAGGTACGCACACAAATATCCCCCGCTCATCCAAACCGAAGGGGCAACCACTGCCGCCAAAACAGACCACGGCAATCCATGCGTAACCACCAACCCGAAAAACGAAGCGGGCCTCACCAGCCGCACCGTCCGCGCCCAACGCACCTGATGCTCCCAAAAACTCTTCAACGTCTGCGCAGGATACATCGTCCACACCGCTTCCCGCGACAACAGCACCTTGCCCCCGGCCTTGTGCACGCGGTTCCCAATCTCGTAATCGTCGGCTAGCAAATCCGCCAGGGCCTCGTACCCGCCAATCTTCGCGAGCCACGTTTTCGTAGTCGCCACCGAAGCGCCCAGCGCAAACGTCACCTCGCCCGGCAAATTCGCCACCAGCGCTCCCGCAAAAAAATCGCTCGCTGCTCCCACCGCCTCCACTTCCGCCCAGAAATTCTTCTCCGCTACGCCGCGGTAAAAACAACTCACCACGCCCACCGCTGGATCCGCAAACTCCGCAACCACATTTTTCAAATAGTCCGGGGACACCCGCACGTCGCCATCGCTCTGCACAATAATTTCGTGCTTCGCCTCTCTAGCCAGCAAAATCAGGTTATTCACTTTTTGGTTGGAGCCAATCTTCGGGGCATTCGACAGAATACGAATGGAGCATTCGGGAAAATCCTTGATCGCTTGCCGCAGAAGAGGCACGGCCGGATCTTCCATATCGTTGACGCAGAATAAAATCTCGTATTCCGGATAATTCTGCCTGCAAAAACTCTCAAAATTAATCCGCGATGCAAAATCGACGCCGTGCACCGGCTTGAGCAGACTCACCGGCGGCGCAAACTCCGGCAATTGCCGCGCCCGTTCCCCGCGGAAAAACCGCACCGCCGCAATAATCGCAACCAAATAATAAACAAGCGGCGCAGCCGCCAGCACCAGCAAGCCAGCCCGCCATATGGAAATTTCACTCATGATTCGGATTGTGCCGCACCGGCTCCGCAGCAGCCTTCAAGAATTTCAAGATGGGTGGCTGGCATCTTTGCGCAGCACCATCCGCTCTCCCTGCAGCTCAAACCGGCTGCTCCGCCACGCGATCTTCGTCCCGCCAAAACTCATGCACCACACAACAAATCCCAGCAAATCCCGCGTCGGATAAAGCCATATTTTTCGCAGCAAAGGCCGGTCCCGCAGCGCCAGCCACCCCACGGCAAACGCCATGATCCACCGGTTCACCACCGCCCACACCAGCAACCCCGCTCCCAACGCCCAATGTCCCAACAATCCCGCCGCCAACAATCCCAGAATTCCGAACGGCATCGCAAAAATCAGCCCCATACCCAGATACCCCTTCGGCCGGCAATACCTCTCGGTTACTCTCCACCGCAATTGGTTCTGCAGCATTTTCCGGAACGTGCTCTGGTTCACGATGTGATCGATCACGTGGCCGGAAAGCACTACCTGGTATCCCGCCTTGTGAATCAGGTTCCCCAGAATAAAATCGTTTGCAGAATAATCATAAAACCTCTCGTACCCCCCGATCTTCTCCAGCGCTTCTTTCCGCACCGCGATCGTCGGCCCCAGCCCGAATTTCATTCCCTCAAGCAGATTCGCCACCAGCGCGCCTGCTGGTTCTTCCACGGACATCAGCATCGCCGTCTGATTCGACCAGAAATCGCCCACGTTTTTCCCGCGATAGAGGCACGTGGTCATCGCAATTCCAGGCTTCAGCAGCGGCGCCACCACTTCCCGCAAATAAGTCGGCGCCACTTCCACGTCGCTGTCCGACGCCACAATCACGCTGTACTTCGCCTCCTTCGACAGGCAGTGCAGCGAGTACGTCTGCGGATTCGGCCACGGCGGCAGGCCATGCACGATGATCCGACTCTCCACCTGCGGGTACCGCGCGCTCACTTCCCTCACAACTTCCAGCGCCGCATCGTCCTCCGAGTCCGCCCCAAACAAAATCTCAAACTGCGGATACTCCTGCCGGAAAAAACTCTCAATATTTTCCCGAAGCTGTGGCTCCAACCCGTGCACCGGTTTGATCATGGACACGGCCGGCAAATCAGCATCCGCCGCCGGCGGCAACAGCAACTTCCGCGATTCCGCCCGAAATTTCGCAACCCCCGCCAACACCAATCCCAAATAGACAGTGGAACTCAAAGTCCCAACGATCGCTACCGCCATCAAAATGTATCCAACAATCTCCAACCGTTATCCTTTGTAGGGGGGCTCGCCCCGCCCTCTTGGGTTACTCATGCCCTTGTGGCACAGCCATTCCTGGCTGTGCTCTTGGATTTTTGCCAGTTTCTCTCGCCTTACGCCTTCTGCCTCACATACAACAATTCCGCATCCCGTATCAATGCGTTCATCGACTCCCGCAGCGCCTCTTTCGAATTTCTTTTATTCTCCCAACCCAGCCCGCGAATCCGCTCCGTATTCAATCGCACCACCGCCACATCGCCCTTCCACCCGCGGTCCCCACCGGCGAATTCAAACTTTACCTTGCTTCGATCCAAACCCACGCACTCCACTGCCAGCTCCGCAATCTCTTTCACCGTGATGTAATCGCCCGTCGCCACGTTATACGTCTGAAACTTTTGTGGCGACTTCTCATGCCCCGTCAGCACGGCCGCAACCACATCCTCCACGTAAATGTACGATTTGCTCTGTCCGCCATCTCCCAGAATCTTCAATCTACCCGGCTCCTGCCGCAGCGACCGCACAAAATCGAATCCAACTCCATGTGTCTGCCGTGGCCCCACCACGTTTCCAAACCTGAAAACGCAAGCCGTCATGTCAAACATGTGGCAATAAGAACTGATCAGCATCTCACCGGCAAGCTTGCTCGCCCCATACGTCGAAATCGGCACCAGCGGTCCGTAATTCTCATCCGCTTCCACCATCCCCAACTCGCCGTATACCCCGCTTCCCGACGCATACAAAATCCGTTTCTTCGCAGTCAGCCGCATCGCCTCCAGTACGCGCTCCGTCAGGTACGTTCCTTCGCGAAAATCAATGTCCGGCTCCGTAGCAGCCCGAGCGATATCCGGATTCGAAGCCAGGTGAATCACCACCTCGCTGCCATCCATCGCCCGCTTCAGCGCCTCGAAATCCTTCACATCGCCCTTCACAAATTTGAATTTCGAATTGCCCAAATGCTTGGCAAAATGCCATTCCCGCCCCGAAGTCAGGTTGTCGTAAATCGTCACAGACTGGACGCCCTCAGTGCCCAGCAACACATCCACAAAATGTGACCCAATGAATCCCGCCCCACCTACAATGAAAAACCGCCCCATCCTCATATTCTTCTCCGAACCTCAGCGAATCTCAGCGCACTCAGCGTCTCTGCGTTATCTTTTTCTTCTTCTTAAAAGCCCCCCCAGTTCGCAAACGATTATCGCCCACGCCTGCTCCCAAGCCGGCGGTTCGCAAGGAAAATTCCGTTCATGCTGGAGATAAACTAATCATAGTCGACTCCCTCCCCACCGTCGACCTCAAAACCCTCCGAATTTCTCCCGGTCATGCTCTAATAGAGAAAAGAATTCCGGAGCATACTGCATGTCCGCTGTCCCAAATTCGCCGCACTCCCCGCGCGTCCTCATCACCGGCGGCAGCCGCGGCATCGGCCTCGAAGTCGCCCGCGACCTGGCCGCCTCCGGCCACGAACTCTGGCTGGCCGCCACCACCGAAAAAGTCCGCGAAGCCGTCACACAACTAGGCCCCACCCACCGCGCTTCGCACGTGGACGTCGCTGATCCAAACTCCGTCGCCTCTCTCTTCGCCGAAATCCGCCGCGAATGGCAAGGCCTCGACGCCGTCATCCACTCCGCTGCTGAATTAGGCCAGGCCGGCAATTTCTGGCAGCTCGACGCCGAAAAGTTCGCTCATACACTCCGCGTCAATTCCACTGGCGCTTTCTTCGTCGCAAAAGCATTCGTCCAAACCTGGCTCGACACCGCGCCAAAGACCCCGTCCCGCCGTGGCAAAATCGTTCTCTTTGCCGGCGGCGGCGCCGGCTATGGCTACCCGCAATTTCTTCCCTACGGCACTTCCAAAGCCGCCGCTGTTCGCATGTGTGAAACCGTGGCCATGGAACTCGACGCCGCCCAAATCCCAATCGACATCAACATCATCGCGCCCGGCGCCAACGAAACCTCCATGCTCGCCGCCGTTCGCGCGGCCGGCGGCGAAGTCCGCACCGTCGTTCCTTTCTCCAAGCCCATTGCCCTTTGTCGCTGGCTCCTCTCCTCTGATTCCGACGGCATCTCCGGCCGCTTTCTCCACGTCAACGATCCTTATCCCACGCTTTCGCCAGGCACCCTCCGCGCGGAAGCTCTTAAACTGAGGCGTATCGATCTATGAAACTTCTCGTCGTCGGTTCCGGCCTCATTGGCGCGCAGCGCATTCAAGCCCTGACCAAACTCCCGGTCGTTTCCGAAATCACCGTCTTCGATCCCAAAGTCCCCGAAGGCACAAAACTTTCTGCAAAAGCCGCAGCCCTAAGCGAAACCGCCGCCTTGGCCAACAAATATGACGCCGCTGTAGTCGCCACGCCTCATGACACAGCCGTCGAACTCCTTCCGAGAGTCTTCCCGCTCGCCCCTTGTGTCCTCGTCGAAAAGCCGCTAGGCCGCACCAGCGCTGAGACAGAAAATCTTATCGCCGTGGCGAAAAAATCCGGCTGCCGCGTCTTCGTCGGTCTCAACTACCGGTTCCTCAAAAATGTCCAGCACCTCCACAAGCTTCTTTCCTCCGGCGAATACGGCCGCGTCCTCGGAGTAGACGCCGTCCTCTCCCACGGCGCACAACCCGGCTACGAAAAAAGCTGGAAGACCGACCCTGTCCGCTGTGGCGGCGGCGTTTGCATCGACCCCGGCATCCATCTCTTCGATCTTTTCCAGTGGCTCTTCGGCAGCACCGAATTCGCCGCCGGCCATCTCAGTCGCCAGTTCTGGCAAATCCAGGTTGAAGATCACGCCAGCCTCGTTCTCACTCTTCCCAGCGGGGCCCCCGCAAGCATCAATCTCTCGCTCTCCAGTTGGCAATCCCGCATGGAAATCACCGTCGAAACTGAAAAGGCGCAGTTCCTCCTCCGCGGCCGCGGCAAATTCTACGGCCCGCAGCGCCTGACCATCGTCACAAAATGGCCCTGGCTGCAAGCC
>Ga0210410_10006405_pt1 | contig 10238 bp, 8 predicted proteins | sample IncBWC4MmetaG_FD_161058 | JGI IMG/M metagenome (GOLD analysis project Ga0210410, IMG submission 161058) | Forest soil microbial communities from Barre Woods Harvard Forest LTER site, Petersham, Massachusetts, United States - Inc-BW-C-4-M | ecosystem: Environmental > Terrestrial > Soil >... | reverse complement strand
GCCGGCTGCAGTGATCGCCAAACCACCCGCCCCGTCGCCCCCATAGGCCTGGGTTAGCTTGATGTTGCTGCCGTCGGCTGCCGTCAGGGTCAGCCCGCCCGCGCCAACTGCCGCGGTGACGCCGCCGTCCTGCGAAGAGACCTGGTTGATCTGCGCGGCAATGGCCGAGGTGCTGATGCCGGCGCCGATGGTGACAGCGCCGAATACCGCGACCCCGTTGATCGACAGACTGTAAGTACCCGTGCCGAGGGCGCTGGTGGCACCCGCAAAGCCCGCGTCGGTGACGGTGTTCGTGGCTGTGGCCGTCAATCCCGAAGCCCCGGCTGCGTTGAAGGCGGCCGCCTTGGCGTATGCAGAGGTGCCGTCCTGGTAGGAAACCGCGGTCGCGAAGTTGGAACTTGCCGCGACGCTCACCGCTTGGGTGCTGCCGACCTGGACGGTCAGTGCACCGGTGGCGCCGGTTGTCGCAATTCCGTTCGCAGAGGTGCCAAGTGCTGTGCCTACCGCGGTTGCGGTCTCACCGATCTGGTTCGCACCCACGCCCGTCGCGAGGTTGATGGTGATGGTGTTGCCCACGTTGGCGCCGACCTGGTAGGTCGTATTGCCGCTTGAGCCGTTGAGCACGTTCAAGCCGTTGAATGTGGTCTGCTGCGCGATCTGGGTGATTTCAGCGATCTGCTGCTGCACCTGACTGTCGAGCGCCTGGCGATCCGACGCGCTGTTCGAGCCGTTGGCCGATTCAACTGCCAAGGTGCGAATGCTCTGCAGGTTGTTGACGATGGTGTTCAGTGCGCCGGCAGTTGTCTGGGCTTCCGATACGGCATCGTTCGCATTGCTGACGGCCTGATTGGTGCCGTTGATCTGCGTGGTGAATTGTTGACTGATCGCGAGGCCCGCGGCATCGTCGGAGGCGCTGTTAATGCGCAAACCCGAGGACAAACGCTGCAAAGCCTGCGACAACGAAGCCTGCGAACCTGACAGATTGTTCTGCGCGTTCAGCGAGGCGATATTGGTATTTAGAACTAGTGACATTGATGACTCCTGAAAGTTTAACCACCGGCCCCTCTTAGGCCCTATGTGTTCACTTCACCCCTTCGGGCGGACCGGTGACACATTCAAAGTCTTTATCGGACCGGGGCGGGAGTTCTTTAGGAGAAAGCGTTTGTTCTGTGGCGCTTTTGTTTGCGCCAAGTCGCAAAATCGCGACCTGGAATTTGACAGTGTGAAAAGCCCCTGCAGGGCAGCAGCAGCCTCGGCGCTCTGTTATCGGCCGGGAATTGCGGTTTTGGAGTACAATTTCGCCCCGAACCTGCCACCCCTTCTGCAATACCGTGAAAACCGCTAAACGCAAAAGCCCGAAAGTGGGCTTTGTCAGCTTGGGCTGTCCCAAAGCACTGGTCGACTCCGAACGGATCCTCACCCGCCTGCGCGCCGAAGGGTATGAGGTCGCGGCCACCTATGGCGCCGCGGACCTCGTCGTGGTCAATACCTGCGGCTTCATCGATTCGGCGGTGGATGAGTCACTGGATGCGATCGGCGAAGCACTGGCCGAGAACGGCAAGGTGATCGTGACGGGGTGCCTGGGCGCCCAGCCGCAGAAAATTCTCGATCGGCATCCGCAAGTGCTCAAGATCACCGGCCCGCAGCGCTATGAAGAAGTGGTCGCGGCAGTGCATGAATATCTGCCTCCGAAACACGAGCCGTTTGTCGATCTGGTCCCTGAGCAGGGCATCAAGCTCACGCCGCGGCACTATGCGTACTTGAAGATCTCGGAAGGCTGCAATCATCGTTGCAGCTTTTGCATCATTCCCTCCATGCGCGGCGACCTGGTCAGCAGACCGGTCGGCGAGGTGCTGCGCGAAGCGGAACAACTGGTGCGCGCCGGCGTGAAGGAGATCCTCGTCATCTCCCAGGACACCAGCGCCTACGGCGTCGACCTGAAATACGCGGCTGAACCCTGGCGCGACGTATCGCGCCGCGCACGCTTTTACGACCTGGCGGCTGCGCTCGGCGAATTGGGCGCATGGATCCGTCTGCACTACGTGTATCCCTATCCGCACGTCGATCAAGTCATCGAGCTCATGGCGGCGGGCAAGGTACTGCCCTACTTGGATATCCCTTTCCAGCACGCCAGCGCCCGCATCTTAAAATTGATGAAGCGGCCCGCGGCGGCCGAAAATACCCTGGAGCGCATTGCGGCCTGGCGCAAGCTCGTGCCCGATATCACCATTCGCAGCACCTTCATCGTGGGTTTCCCGGGTGAAACCGAGCAGGACTTCGAGGAATTGCTCGACTGGATGCGCGTGGCACAGCTCGATCGCGTGGGCTGCTTCGAGTACTCGCCGGTCGAGGGCGCCGCGGCCAACGCGCTCAAAGAGACGCCGGTGCCCCCGCAACTCAAGGCCGAGCGCCGCGCCCGCTTCATGGAACTCTCGGCGCAGATCAGTGCCCAACGCTTGAAGCAGAAGGTCGGCCGGAAGATGCCGGTGTTGATAGACCGCATCGAGCGCGACGGCGACGGCGGCGGCCACGTCGCCATCGCGCGCTCCAGCAGCGACGCCCCGGAAATCGACGGCACGGTGAGAATCGTGGGCACTCGCGGCTCCGCCAAGGCCCTAATGGTGGGCTCGCTGGTCGATGTGCAGATCACGGCGGCGGGCGACTATGATCTCGAAGCGAGCTTGATTTCCTAATTTTGCAACCCCGGTGCGCAAGGCGCGTACCTTTTTTCGGAGAACACCTTTGGAAATTTCTGCAGACAAAGTCGTACTCATCCATTACACCCTCAAGGACGATGACGGCGGCGTAATCGACAGCTCGGCCGGCAGCGAACCGCTGGCCTACATTCAAGGACACGGCAATTTGGTCGAGGGCTTGGAGAAGGCACTCGAGGGCAAACAGGACGGCAGCAGCCTCGCGGTGTCGGTGAAGCCTGAGGAGGGTTACGGCAAGTTCGATCCTAAGCTGATCCAACGCGTGCCGAAGCGCACGCTGCAGGGCTCCGGCGAGGTCAAGAAAGGCATGCAATTCCAGGCGCGAACCCCGGACGGCATGCGCGTCTTCACGGTTACCGGGGTCATGGGCGACATGGTGACGCTCGACGGCAATCATCCGCTGGCCGACAAGAACTTACATTTCGATGTACAGATCGTGGCGGTACGCGAGGCGACTTCGGAAGAGTTGGAACACGGTCACGTGCATGGCGCCGGCGGCCATCACCACTAGAGGCCTTGGCCTTAGAGCTCCTAGAAGCTCCTAGAGAAACTTGAACAGCGTCAGGCCTTGCGTGAGATTGAAGGCCTGCAATGCGGCGCTCAACGTTGTGTTTTGCTGATCGAGCGTGGTGATGGCGCTGGCGAAATCCAGGCTCTGCAGGGTGGAAATGGACTGCTGCAATTGTGTTTGCTGGCTGGTTGCAACCGACTGCTGCGTCGTAATCGAATTGAGGCGCCCACCGATGCTGGCGCGGACGTTGGAGCTCTGGCTCAGCGCTTGATCGATGTTGTTGATCGCAGCGTTGATCGAATTGTTCAAACCGGTCGAGGAGGCCGGGCTGCTTACGCCGCTTTGCAGCGCGGACACGAGGTTTTGCACGGTGGTGAACAGACTTTGATTGGTGCTGGGTGCCAGGCTGAATGAGTCGCCGTTGGCGGGCTGCCCGCTCAAGGTCACCTGCACGCCATTGAATGCAATCGTGCCCCCGTCGGTATAGGAACCCGACGCGACCAAGGTCGCGCCCTCCATTACCTTGTAAGCGCCGGCCGCAGCAAAAGTAATCGAATAGGTGCCGCCATCATAGAGGGCCGGATTGGATACGCTCGTCGCGCCCACGATGCCGGATCCTGAGTTCAGTGCACTGGGCGCCACGGTGAACGTGCCGTTGCCGGTTTTGATTTGGTTGAAAACCGTGTCGCCATTGTCGCCGTCGGCCACGGTCTGACCCGCCGCGATTTGTACCTGGCGCTGTCCTTGATCGCCGTTGTACGTGGCGCCTGCGGCGCTCAAGGTAAAGGGCTGCGTCTGAGCCGCAAAGCCGCCGAAAATGTACTCGCCGTTGCCGTTCTGCGTATTGGCCAGCGCCAACAAACTGTTCTGAATCTGCACCGCCTGCGTGGCGATGGCGCTCAAATTGGTATTCGTCAATGTGCCGCTGTTGGCCTCGAGAGCCAGCGTGCGCAGCGCCTGCAACTGCGACTGCACCTGCGACAGCGCATTGTCCTCGGTGTTCAAATTGGTCTGTGCGCTGCTGGCGTTGGTGCCGTATTGCCGGCTTTGCGCCAGGGCCTGATTGTAGTTGTTCACGCTTCCGGCCGCCGTGGGATTCTGCGATGCCGTGGTGAACTGCAGGCCGCTCGACATTTGATTCTGCGTCTGGTTGATGCCCGATTCCAGCGCACCGATCGACGTCAGAAATTGCGTTTGATTGAGGCTTTGGGTTACGCGCATGGCGGCGCTCTCCTTAACTGAACGTGCCGTTTATCGAGCTGAGCAAAGTCGTGAAGAGGCTTTTGCCGATGGCCAATGCCTGTGCTGAAGCCTGGTAGGCTTGTTGCCATTGCACCAAGCTCGCCGCCTCTTCATCAAGGTTCACGCCGCTGGTCGACTGCACGCTGGTGAGAGCCTGCGCATTCACCGCCGCTTGAGCGGTTTGCGCCGTGTTGATTTGCTGCGCTTGGCTGCCCAAACCCGTGATCATTGCGCTGATGCCGCCGGTGATGCTGGTCGTGCCGTTTTGCAACACGCCGACATTTTGCTGGCCGGCGGCGGCCAGGGCATTGCGATTATCGCCTGTGCCGCCCGCATTGCTGGAGACGGTAAAGCTATCGCCGGCGGCCGGCGCGCCGCTGATCTGCACTTGCCAGCCATTCACCGCGATATTCCCGCCGCTGGTAAAGGCTTGCGGCGGTCCGCCATTGACCGAAAAGCTGCTGGGAGGATTGGCGAAAGTGATGGTGGCGGGCGTCAACAAAAGCGGGTTGGTTGAATCAAGCACCGTGCCGGAACTGATGCTGGCCGCTCCGGTATTCGCGCCGGCCGTCGCGGTCTTGATTGCGCCGGCGGCGGCGATTTGCGAAGGATTGCTCAGTACGACCTTCAGACCCGCCGCCGCCGTCGCCGTGGGCTGAATCAGAAATTGGTCGCCGTTGGCGGGAGCGCCCGAAAGAACGATGGATACGCCCGCGGCTGTGTACGGACTGGCCACCGTGCCCGCGCCTGTGGGAGTCACGCTGGTGCCGTCGCTGGCGTTGGTCAGTTTCGGCGTGCCGCCGACGAACGACAGCACGTAATCGTTTGCGGTGAGCGCGCCCAATCCGTTCGCGTTTACGGTGACGCTTGCGCTCACCGCATCGGTGTTGCGCGAGGATCCGGTGGCGAGCGGCGCACTCACTGAGAAAATGCTGGCGCCCAAATTGCCGCTCAGGTCCAAACCCTGCGCCTGCTGCGAATTGACGGTCTGCGATAGCGCCGTGGCGACTTGCCCCAATTGATTCAAGGCTGGATTGATGACCTGGGCGCGCGCCGCCAACAGGCCGCCCAAATCGCCGGAGGTGATGTTATTGCTGATGACCGCGCTCGTGGCTGAATCGCTGATTTCGAGCTGCGACGCGTTGAATTGATTTGCCACCGTGGTCAATGCGGTGGTCTGCCCTTGCAGCACCAACGGCTGGCCGTTGCCGACAAATACGTTCAAGGCGCCATTGGGATCGGTCGACGTGGAGATGCCGACCAATTGCGACAGGTTGGATACCAGCTGATCCCGCTGATCGAGCAGTTCATTGGGCGGCTGCCCGCCGGCCTGGGCCGTAGCCGTGACTATCTGGGCATTCAATCCCGAGATCGCCTTCGCGATGGAATTGATTTGCGTCACATCGCCTTTGATGCGCGAATTCACGTCGGTGTTCAGCGAATTGAGCTCGCCGCTGGCGTTTTGAAAGCTGCCGGCGACGGCTTGCGCCTGCCCAATCAAGGCCTGGCGCGATGCGGTGGAGGTCGGATTATTGGCCACATCGGAGAACGCGTTGTAGAAGCCCTGCAGCGCGGTGCTCAGGCCTCCCACGGTGGTGCCGAACAGATTGTCGATTTGATTGGTGTAATTCTGCAGCGCGTTCAGCTGTCCCAAGCTGCTCTGCGAGGTGTTCAACTGATTCGCGGCCGCTTGACTGAAGGCGCGGCTGATTCCGGAAACGACCACACCGGCGCCAATGGTGGCCGAACCGTTGGATTGCGGTATCGCTTCGGTCAGGTTGACGGTTTCGCGATCGTAGCCCGGCGTGCTGGCATTGGCGACGTTATTGCTGGTGACGTTGATGGCATTTTGAAACGCCTGCAACGCCGAGACACTGATTCCAAACACATCTGACATCTTGTCCGAACTCCGTCAGTACTTATTCATCAGGCTAGAAGACAATATCGGCACCTGATTGGGTTTCTATAATGCTGCGACGCGGGCGGCCAGTGCCGATTGCAAGGTGTCGCTGTGGAGAATTTGATTTAACTTATTCGCGTACTCAGGATCGGTCGCGTAGCCGGATTTGCCCATGCCGGCGATGTACGCCCCGGCATCGCCGCCGGCCGCAATCACGTCCCGATAACGCGGCGAATTCTTCAGCAAGTTCGCGAAATCGTTGACGCTTTCCTCGATTGAGCCGTACGCCCGAAACGCGGTGCGCCGCGGTGTCGCGACGCCATTGGCGACTTCCATGGTGTCGGCGCTCGCCCGCGCCCCCGCCCACTCGTCGCCCGCCTTGATGCCGAACATGTTGTGGCTCGGAGAGCCATCGGCGTTGTGCGGCATGCGCTGGCCCCACCCGGTCTCGAGCGCCGCCTGCGCCAGCATCCCCATGGGATCCACTCCCAGCGCACCGGCGGCGCGCTGAATCGGCGGCAGCATGCGGTGCACGAATTCCGCCGGCGTAGGCGCCGAGGTCGACGCCGTCGGCACGCCGGACGTCAATTTAGGCGCAGCGGGCGCGGGCTTGCCGGCCAGCTGGCGCTTCAGCAGCCGGCTAATGCCCAAGTCCGCGTGCTGACTGATGCTCAAGGCCACCTGCTTGTCGAACATGTCCTGGTACATGCCCATTTCGTTACTGTTGGTTTCCTCCGCGGAGGTCGCATCGCGCATGCTCTTCAGCATCATCTGAAGGAACAACGCCTCGACTTGTTTTGCGACTGCGCTGACGGCCTCGGGCGAATTCGGGTCCCGCTTCAAAGCGGCCAGGCCCTTGACGTCCGTGTACGTGCTCGCCGCGGAGGTGTCGACCGGTGCGCCGGCAAGCGCCGGCAGCGTTGAAGTAGTGGGCGGCAAAGTAGTCATTTAAATGACGATGAGCTCGGCCTGCAGCGCGCCGGCTTCCCTCAATGCCTCGAGAATGGCGACCAGATCGCCGGGGGCGGCGCCGACGTCGTTCACGGCGCGCACGATTTGATCGAGTTCCACGCCCGGCTTGAACAAGAACATGCGATTCGATCCCTGATCCACCTTGATGGTCGAGTTGCTGAGCACCACGGTTTGTCCCAATTTGGACAAGGGGTTCGGTTGACTCACGGTCTGCTCTTCTTTAATGGTCACCGACAACGATCCATGCGAAACGGCGGCCGGGGTCACGATGACATGACTGCTGATCACGACGGTGCCGGTGCGCGAGTTGATGATCACCTTCGCCGCGGCGGCGCCCGGTTCCACCTCAAGATTCTCAACCATGGACAGAAAGGCCACGCGCTGCGTGATGTCGATCGGCGCGCGCACGCGTATGGAACTGCCATCCATCATGCTGGCGATGCCCTCTCCCATGCCTTTGTTGACGCTCGCCACGAGCCGGGTCGCCGTGGTGAAATCCGGATCGTTCAAATTGAGCGTGATCGAGTCGCCCTGCGCGAACTGCGAGGGCACCGCGCGTTCCACGGTGGCGCCGTTCGGGATGCGGCCTGAACTCGGCACGTTCACCGTGAGCTTCGAGCCGTCGGTACCCTCGACACCGAAGCCCGAGACAATGAGATTTCCCTGAGCAATCGCGTAGATCTGCCCGTCGAGTCCGTGCAGGGGCGTGACCAGCAGCGATCCGCCGCGAAGACTCTTCGCGTTGGCGATGGAGTTGACGGTGATGTCGATGGTCTGGCCCGGCTTCACGAAAGCCGGCAGCACCGCATGCACGGCCACGGCTGCGACGTTCTTCAGCTGCGGCGTGACGTTGGCCGGGACGGTAATCCCCAGCTGCGCCAACATATTGTTGAGGGACTGCACCGTGAATGGCGCTTGACTGGTTTGATCGCCGGTGCTGTCGAGACCCACCACCAACCCGTAGCCTACCAACTGGTTGGTCCGCACGCCCTGGATCTGCGCCATATCCTTGATGCGTTCCGCCACAGCCTGCGGCGAGGTCGGCAACACGAACAGTGCTGCACAGAAGACTTTGATGAAAATTTGTGCACGCATGATCAGTAGGGCGCCCAGGCGGAGTTGAAGAATCGGGCGAGCCAGCCCATGCGGTTGGCGCTGTTGATCACGCCCTTGCCCGAGTAGCTGATGTGCGCGTCCGCGACCTTATCGGAGGTGACGGTATTGTCGGTCGCGATGTCCGCGCGGCGAACGACGCCCGACACGTGCACGAACTCATCACCCTGGTTGAGTCTCAAGGTCTTGTCGCCCTGCACCACCAAATTTCCGTTCGGCTGAACTTCCATCACGGTGACGGTCAAGCTGCCCGCCAAGGTATTTCCTTGCGTGCTCGACCCCTCACCGTCGAAGCTGTCCGCGCCGTTCAGCGTGGTGGTGAATATCGGTACACCCGCGGCCGTGATGGTCCTTCCGAGAATGGTCGGGCCGGTGTTGTTGACGGCGGTGGTCTTGGCAGTCTTGGTGGCCGCGCTCTTGCTGGCGTTGGTCGATTCGGTCAAGCGGATCGTCAGCACGTCGCCGACGCGGCGCGCCTTGAGGTCCGCGAACAGTTCAATCTGCTGGCCTTGCTGAAAAATGGCTCCGTCGGTGCGCGGTGTCGGCGGCGGCAATACGCGCGCGACCACCGGATCGGGTTTCGGCGGCTTCGAGGGCAGCAGGCCACATGCCGATACGGCGCAACACAGCAGCAAGGTGAGAAAGCGAATCATTGCAGGTTGGTCGTCAGGAACTGCAGCATTTGATCGGTCGTGCTGATGGCCTTCGAGTTCATCTCGTAGGAACGCTGGCACTCGATCATGGATACCAGTTCCGTCACCGAATTCACGTTCGACGTCTCGAGCGCACCCTGGGCAATCGTGCCCAAGCCGTTGGTGCCGGCGGTGCCGACCTGCGGTGAGCCGCTGGCGGCCGATTCGACCAACAAGTTATTGCCGGTGGGCTGCAAACCTTCCTCATTGATGAAGTCGGCCAATTGAATCTGGCCTACCGAGGTTCCCTTGGTATTGGTGGCCGAGGTCACGGTTACGATACCGTCGGAGCCGATGGTCACCGATTGTGTGCCCGCCGGAATGTTGATGGCCGGCTGCAGCGGGTAGCCGCTTGCCGTGACGACATTGCCCTGGTTGTCGAGCGAAAAGGTGCCGTCTCGCGTATAGGCGATCGTGCCGTCAGGCAATGTGATCTGCAGGAAGCCGCGCCCGTTTACCGACATGTCCAACGAGCCGTTGGTTTGCAGCACGCTTCCCTGGGTGTAGTCCTTCTCGGTGGCGACGATGCGCACGCCGGTGCCCAGGGTAAGGCCGGTGGAGTACTGCGTGTTCTGCGTGCTCTGCGCGCCGACTTGCCGGACGTTCTGGTACATCAGATCTTGGAACGCGGCACGCCCCGCCTTGAAGCCCGTCGTATTGGTGTTCGCCAGATTGTTCGCGATCACCGCCATGCGGGTGTTTTGCGCGTCGAGGCCGGTTTTCGCAGCCCATAATGCGAGATTCATTGGATACTTCCTTATCTGTTACGAGGTCAACATCATGCGTTCTGCACTTTGTTCATTGGTGTCGGTTGAGTTGATGCTCTTGATCTGAAATTCATACAGACGCTGCAGTTCGATCATGCTGATCAGGGACTGCGCGGCGTTGACGTTGCTCGACTCCAGCATGCCGGAGGTGACGGAGACCGTTTCGTCGGTCTTGGCCTTGCCGCCGCTCTTCAAGCGCAACAAGCCATCGGCACCTTTTTGCAGGGTGGCTGTCGGTGGATTGACGAGCTTGATGCGATCGACCTGCGTCACGGCGAATGGCGCGGATCCTTGCGGCACGACCGACACCGTACCGTCGCCGCCGAT
>Ga0210410_10006404_pt1 | contig 10238 bp, 10 predicted proteins | sample IncBWC4MmetaG_FD_161058 | JGI IMG/M metagenome (GOLD analysis project Ga0210410, IMG submission 161058) | Forest soil microbial communities from Barre Woods Harvard Forest LTER site, Petersham, Massachusetts, United States - Inc-BW-C-4-M | ecosystem: Environmental > Terrestrial > Soil >... | reverse complement strand
CCCCAGACCTGCCAAGCCGGCCTTTGAATTCCTTGCGCGGTCGGGGTACAGCCGCGAACGACTCGCCGCTGGAGTGGGGAAGGCCCGGAACAACCTTCGCATGCGTGCCGGAAAATGCCAAGAGACCGCGAAGTTATGCAATCGCGCTAAGCCGAGGGAGTACTACCGTCCCGACACACTGGACGAGAGGGCGACAGCGTCAGACAAGGTCGATCGCTGGAAGGGCAGGGAGGCGTAGAGCGCCCGTTCTGAACGCATTCGAAGCCAGCTATCCGGAATATGGGAATCCGCGCGCGACTCAAGAAGCCTGTGCTAGCTCACAAGCGAGGGCGGGTGGCTTTGTCGCGCTTTAGCTTTGCATGCGTCACGGCTTTGTGTTCCCTGACGAGCTTTGCTGGACCGGCGCAGCAGGCTACCGCAGGCCCGTCGGAGCAAGAGCTCGAGCAAATCTCCCAGTGGCTGCCACAAACGGACCTCGCGACTGACCGGCGCGCACCGGTTGCACCAGTACCGCCACCGGCACCAGGGTTTGCCAGAGCGCATGTCGCCGACAATCCTCTGACGCCGGACGCAAAACCCATTGGCGAGAGAACCTGTATCGCCTGCCATCAGCTCGAAGCCAATCACTTCACTCACACGCTGCACGCGTTGGGCTTGCATGTCGCCAATCGCTCCGACCCTCACATTCCTGTCTGCGAAGCGTGTCATGGTCCTGGTAGCCAACACGCCGCCACGCCGCAAGCGAAGGGCTTGATCATTGGCTACACCAAGAGCTCAGGTACCACGATCGAGGTACAAACTAAGACTTGCCTTACGTGCCATGCCGGCGGCCCGCGCGATCACTGGGTCAACTCGGTACATCAACTGAACGGCTTGAGCTGCAGCGATTGCCATAACCCGATGTCCAAGTTCTCGACCGAAGGCCTGATGGCAAAGGCTTCGATCAACGACACGTGCGCGCAATGTCACAAAGACGTTAGCCAGCAGTTCAACCGTCGGTCGCACATGCCGCTTCCGGAAGGGCAAATGAGCTGCGACGACTGTCATAACCCGCACGGCGCGTTGACGAACAGCGGCAACCCGCTGCTCAACGGGCCGCTGTTGAAGACCAACACGGTGAACGAAACTTGTTATCAATGTCACGCCGAGAAGCGTGGGCCGTGGCTGTGGGAACATCCGCCGGTGCGGGAGAGCTGCCTCAACTGCCATTCGCCGCACGGATCGAATCAGGCCTCCCTGCTAGTCGCGCCGGTACCCGTGTTGTGCCAGCAGTGTCACGCGGCGAATAACCATTCGGGCGCTTTGCAAACACGTCAGAACATTGGCACTGGGGCGAACCCGGAAGCACAGGCGATGGGCCGCGCCTGCCTGACTTGCCACGCCAATATTCACGGCTCGAATGCCCCATCGGGTCCACGTTTCCATCAATGACGGCCGCGGAGTGTAAGGGATGACATTGCTAAGCAGAGTGAGGCAGGCGGCTCCGGGCGCGGTTGTTGGATTCCTCTGCGTGGTAGCGGCGACAGTTACGTGCGCTGATAGTGGTGTCGGCGTTGATACCTGGCGCGCCAACAAGCTCGATCCCACGGGCGGTCAAGCGACCGAGGCGCTCGATCCAGACGGCACGAGCTGGCTTGCCCCGGGGCAGCGCCGCTCGCCGACCGGGAATCTCTATCAGAATCCGACGGAGGCGCCGGACCCGGACAGCCTGGGAATCTGGCAAATCTACGGCATCTTCGATCTCGGCTATTTGCATAGCGGCGACGAGAAGTATGCCCTTTACGATCGCTATACGCGGTGGCCTACCAATGGGGCAGTAGCTGACTTGAACGTGACTGCCGAGCGGCCATCCGACGGCAGCTACGTGGGGGTACGTGGGAGCCGAATCGATGACGAGGATCAATACTATCAGGCAGTCTACGGCCGGGCGGGCGCCTATAAAGTCGAAGCGTTCGTTCGGGACCTGCCGAATGTCCTTTCGACTGATGCGAGACCGATATGGAACGGTGTCGGCACCAATAACCTGACGCTGCCAAGTTCCTTGACACCGGGCGGCAGCTCACCGGCTCAAGTCGCCGCGGTATCGGCCGGTACTCCACTGCAACGCCTCGAGGTCGATCGTAAGAAGTATGGGATCGATCTCAGCGGTTACCTCACGCCCGCGTGGACTGCCTACTTCAACCTGAGTGACGAACGACGCGAGGGAGCACGACCATACGGCGGACCGTTTGGCGAGGATTGGGGTGGCAGCCTCGGCGCGGTTCTTGAGACCGTCAAACCGATCAGTGACACCACCGTCAACTTGAACGCAGGAGCACGTTACGCGGCTCAAGACTGGCGTGCTGATTTCGGCTTTTCAGGTTCGTTCTACCGCGACAAATATCTGAGCTATTCCTTCCAGCAGCCCTTCGCGATCGGCACGTTGGCTCCCCCCGGATTGCTCAGCGCGCCGGTCACCGTCGGGCAGATGTCGATGGAGCCGGACAATGACTATTACAGCCTTCACGGCGGACTGACCCGCGTCTTGCCAAAGAATGGCGAGCTTTCGCTCACTCTGTCCGAAGTGCTCATGCGGCAGAACGACAACCTGATTCTGCCAACAAACTGCCAAGGCGTCATTGGCATCGGCACGCCGACCGCCGGGAGCACGCAGCTTGGCTTGCAGAATCTCGGTCCGCAGAACCCGGGATTGATCCCCTGCAGTCAATGGAATACGACCGCGGCGTTGTCGCAGCAGACCGCGAACGTGAACATGCACAATACGCTCGCGGAAGCGAAGCTCGCCGTGCAGCCGCGCGCGTCCCTGAGCGTCGATGCGGGGCTAAAGTACTACCGTCAGAAGTACGACAACGAGTACATCGCGTACAACCCGATCAATCAGAGCTACGGGTATTTCACCGAGAACGGGGTGTTTTTTTCAACATTCGGCATACCCGCCTCCATTGCAAACGGTAACGCGCTCAATCCAGCCAATCCTCTTCCTCCAGTTATCGGCCGAATCCTCCCTTTTATCTTGTCGATGGACGAGTACAACGCGTATAGCGGTGTGAGTTGGAAGTTTTCCGAGCGGAATAACCTGGGTCTTACCTACAATTTCGACCAATACGAGCCTACCAGCCGCGAGCGCGATCGAGTCGACGACAACAGCATCAAGCTCACTTGGACTGACCGAGAGATTGATTGGCTCACCTTCCGCGCGAACTACACCTTTCTGAAGCAATCCGGCAGCATCTACAACGGGGATGTTTACGGATACACCTATCTGAGCGCACTGCCGGGATTTGTTGCGGCGTATCCGAGTTACGTCCCCGGCCCGGAAACCGTAGACGCTCTGCGAAAATACGATATCGCGGACCGCACCGACAACAAGGTCGACCTGATGGCGACCGTCGTGGCGCGCGAAGACATGACGGTCACGGGCACGGTGCGCGGCCTGTGGAGCAAGAATCCCGACACCATCGGGCGGCAGACGTATGACACCTTTGCAGCCACGTTGCAATGGGAGTGGCAGCCGGCGTCAGCGACCGATTTGAGCGTGTACGCCGGCTATGACCGTTCGAAGTTAAATCTCTCAAGTGTCGCCGGCCAATTTGGCGCACTCAGCGGCGCATTGGGTAGCGCGGGATATCCGCTCGCCAATCAGTGGTGGGAAGGTGACAACGAGCGCAATTACTCGGCCGGCGCAACGCTTAAGAGGAACTTCCGTCTCTTCTCGCTCGATGTGAGCTACAACTACCTTGATTCGCGCGGGATAACGTCGTACACGGCCGCATCGCCTGGCGCTTTGGTCTACGCCCAGGATTTTCCGACGATCGGCTCTGGCTTCTCGCCAATGACTTACCGCCTCAATTCATTGACCGCGAGTGTAATCGTCCCGTTCACCCCGCGATTGTCGCTGCGCCTGTTTGATTACTACGAGCGCGGCCGTATTGATGACTGGCACTACGCCGGATTCAACCAGACCTTGGTCTACGGCCACGAGCTATATACCGACGGCGGTCCACAAAGCTACAGCGATAACCTGGTCGGCGTGTCTATCTCCGTCAAGCTGTGAGTTGCAGCCGATGAACAGTTTGTCCAGACAGCACCGGGGAGACGGTCCGCGGCTCGCCGCCTCAATAGGGTATTGGCTACTCGCGGCGGCATTGTTGCCAGCTGTGGCGTCTGCGGGCAGCTATGTTGATCTGCGCCGTGTGGAGCCGATCAGAGGCGACTCGGCTGCCGGCGCGACGAAGATAACCGCTTGCGTGGCCTGTCACGGGCCATCGGGTAACTCGATCGTGGCGCAGTTTCCGAACCTGGCCAGTCAGCGCGCGGACTACCTCTATCATCGCCTGGCGGCTTTCAAAGCCGTGAATCCCAAAGACCCGGATTATGCGAGCTCACCGATGCCCGCTCAGGTACAGAATCTCAGTGACCAAGACCTGCGCAACATTGCGCTGTACTTCGCGGCGCAGGCGCAAGTCCCCCCAGTCCCGCCGTCCGCGGCGGCGGTCGATGGAAGGGGTGAAGCGCTTTACTCGCGTGGAAATCCGGCGCGTGGAGTGCCTCCCTGCCAGGGGTGTCATGGCGCTGGAGCGCTCGGTGGTCCAGTCGAGCGTGGAAATCAGTACCTCGCCTATCCGCTCCTCCGTGGCCAGCATGCAGCGTATCTAGTCTCGCGTTTGACCAACTTTCGCAAGGGACTGCCCAACGGCAGTAGCAACGACTTCGTCATGCACGGGGTTGCGCGCACCCTCGACGATGGTTCGATCCAATCCCTTGCCGCCTGGCTGGAAACCCTCCCGCCCGCGATTGCGAAGTAAGCGGTCCGCTTAAAGCTGTCAGTACGGCTTCTTAAGCCAACAGAGGTTCAAACATGAAACAAGTTGGAGATTCAGTATCGGCCATGCCGAACGCAAGCCGCCGCAGATTTGTTGCGACGGTCGGCTCGTTGATCGGCGGGGTTTCCATCATCAATCTTCTTCCATGTAATGCCGACGCAGACGAGCCGGCACATTTGAGTCCGGAGGACCCGGTCGCGCAGGCACTGCACTACACGGAAGATGCGAGTACGACCACCGCCGCGACGCACGCCCCCGGGTCCGCTTGCAGCAACTGCAATTTCTTCCAAGGCGGCACCGCCGCATTCGGTCCATGCCAGCTCTTTCAGGGCAAGACCGTCAGTGCCAAGGGCTGGTGCGCCGGCTATCTCAAGAAATCCTGATTGCGGACGCAACCGGTATGGACGGCGCCGTCGTCGAGCTTGCTTGCGTCGCGCACGGGTCGTACTCAAGGGGAAGTTGGGCGCATGCGCGCCTGGTTGACGGTCTCGCCCTTTAGATCTTCTCTGACAGGCCGACGGCGGGATTGACAAATTAGATGGTAACCGACATCGTAATAGATGTCGTGTGACATCGAAACGGGTTGCGAGGGAGCGACGAGGATGCTTCGCCAAATCGCGTTTGCAGCAGTGAGCAAGCACGGGATTTCGTCGCGTGGCTAACCAGGAGCCAGTTTTCCGCGCGGCCACCCTGCTGGTGGCTGCGAGCGGCAGCGGTGAGTCCTACTCGTGGTGGTAAACCATGCCAAGCCGTCGTGAGGGAGGCAGGTCGAGAGAGCCGGAGCCGCATCCGCTCGATGCGGTGATCTGGCGGGCGCTTACCGGCGTCCAAGAGAGTCTCGCCGAAGGTGACGAGCGCGCCCGCCGTTATCCGGCCGCCATCGCCCCGTTCGCTGCCACGAGGGACACGGAGCCCGCCTCGTTCCGGTCGCTGCTGGCTTTGGTCAGCGGCGATGACGGGGTCGCGTTGTTCACGACCGAAGACGTGAAGGCGCCGTCCGCGTTCTCGGTGATTCGGAGAGACTCCGTCGACCAGATGGTTTTGGACGATGCCGGCGCTTGCACAGTCCAGCCTCGGGCTCCGATCACGGGTCTCGGCGTCGCCGATGTTCCAGAGATGCTCGCGCTCGCGAGCCTGACCCAACCTGGACCCTTTGGTCCCCGGACCATCGAGCTGGGCGACTACATCGGAATTCGTCAGCGCGACCGGCTGGTCGCCATGGTCGGCGGGCGCATGCGCCTCGAGGGCTTCACCGAGATAAGCGCAGTCTGCGTGGACCCTGCGTATCGCGGACAGGGCTTTGCCGTCGACCTCGTCAGATCGCTCGTCTCACGGATAGCAGCGCGGTTTGAAATTCCCTTCCTCCATGTCTTCAGCTCCAACGTTGCGGCTATCGCCCTCTACTGCAAGCTGGGCTTCGCGCTGCGACGGCGGATGCGTCTCGCGGTGCTCGCACGGGCGGAAGCTGGGGCGAGCTCCGGACATTCCGAATCCGTCGAAGAGCAAAGGAAACAACGATAAGTGGTCAACGAATTCAACTCTCCCGAGCGACCGCTGAAACTCACCGCAGCGGACGTTGGGGCTTCACGCTCCGGACCCTGGGGAGAATTCCATTCAGCAGGCAGATCCAACCGCAAGCAAAGTCATTCAAGAGTCCGGTTAGTCCAAGCTGAAAGGATTTGTGGCCGATCGGCTGGCACGTATGGGTGCCAAGGGATCGCTAAATTGAAACGCAAAGGACAGATATCCATATGAAAAGCGCAGACACCGTACAGACGACACGGACCAAGTTCGATGGGGTCCTCCTCACCATTCGCTCGCGTAAGTCCTTCTTCGAGGTCACTCAGGCGATCGAAAGGGCCTTGCCGCGCTTCCATATCCCCAAACTGATGGAATACGTGACGCACGGCGATCGCGCGGGTGTCGATGCTTACGTCGAGTCCACTTCCAAGCCCTTCGCAATCTTCTGGGACTTCGAACAGGGATCCACAATGCGCCTTGCGGGGATTCCCCTTGAATCGAAGTTCTACCTCGTCGGGAATGCTGTCATCGCACGTGGCCTGTTCCAGTACAGCGGTGCCGCCGGGCTGGGCGCTCCCGTTCGCATCTGTGTCTCCCAGCGGGACGGCGAGGAGACACGAATCGATATGGACCATCAGTTGTCATTCTTCAGTAAGTTCCCGGAAATGAAGGCGTCGCCGGTGCCTGCTCTGCTCGACGAAAAGCTGACAAAGTTCTTCCAGGAGGTTGCTGCCTAGGATATCGCGATGGGATCGCGCCGACGCTTTGTGGCTGATGGCTTTCCCAAGCTTCTAAGTGCGCTGAAGAGTTGGAGATCGGGTCACGGTTCGGCGAGGTCCCTATGGTGTTGGGTACACGAGGACCGGTCCGCGGAAAGCGATCAATCGTGCTGGAGAGGCGGCTGAATTGCGCGAGATCGAAGACACATGCAGACGAACACGAGGTATGTGATGCCTACGGCAGCTATTTCCCGCCGCACTTTCCTCGCGGGTGGGGCTGCCGTTGGTGCCAGCCTGCTGCTGGATCGAATGGTTCGAGCGGAAGGTTCTATAGGCGTCGACGGCCCCCTCAAGGAATACGTCATCGCTACTAATGGAATCTCCTTGCACGTGACTGAACAAGGGGAAGGGCCAGCCGTTCTTTTCTGCCACGGGTTTCCGGATACTTCTTATACCTGGCGCCGACAGATGACAGCCATCGCGTCAGCCGGATATCGAGCAATTGCTCCAGATATGCGCGGCTATGGACGCAGCTCAGCTCCGGACGACGCGACCTTGTACACGCCGCTCTATACGGCCGGTGACCTGGTTGGTCTGCTCGATGCGCTTGGTATCGCCAGCGCCGTTCTCGTGGGCCATGACTGGGGCGCAGCTCATGCGTGGAACGCAGCGCTGATGCGCCCTGATCGATTTATAGCGGTGTTCGGCCTCAGCGTGCCTTACGTTCCGCGTGGGGATGTCAGCGCCTTCGAGCGCATGCGCAAGACCGGCCATGAAAAGGATTTCTACATGTTCGAACAGATCCGACCGGACGCCGATCAAATTTGGGCCGACGCCGCAGTCACCATTCCAGGCGTTTTGTATTGGGCATCGGGTTCTGCTCCAGCCGACAAGCGGTGGAACCCCATGGATCCGGCACTAAGCCTTTATCGTCCGGCTCCCGGGCCGTTGCCCGCGTGGGTGGAACCAGACTACGTCGCTCATAACGTCAGAGAATTCCAGCGTACCGGCTTTCACGGTGGACTCAACTACTACCGCGCCGCGGAAGCCTATTTCAATTTGTCCGGTGCTTGGAAAGACGCGAAGATCACCCAGCCTTCCTTTTTCATTGCGGGCAAGGCGGATGGCTTGGAATTGCTCTATCCACCCGTCGAGAAACTTCGCATCGTCCTTCCCGGTCTGGTAGGGAATCTCGAACTCGAGAATGTGGGCCACTGGGTACAACACGAAGCCTCTGCCGAGGTCAGTGACCAGCTCGTGAAGTTCCTGCGCACCGTGAACCGAGCCTAGGACGCAAGCCACTACCGAGCGCATGACCGACGCATGAGCGCTTCAGCCAAGTCCGGCACGCTGGACCTAGAACTGCACGGAGCAAGAACAGGCAACTGTCTTCGCGCGGCGATCGGGCTGAGCGAAGCCGGCCTCCCGTACAAGATCCGCCATGTCGATCTCGGCCGGGGTGAGCAACGAGACGAGGCGCATCTAGCGCTCAATCCCGCAGGTAAAGTTCCGATCCTCGTCGCTCGGGGCTCGGTGAATGCGCAAGCGTTCGTGCTTACCCAATCCAGCGCAATACTGTTCTATGCCGACGCTGAAGCACCCGGGCGCATTCTACCGCTACACGCAGAGCGCACGCGGCTAAGAGCGCTAGAGGCATTCTTCTATTTCACGAGTGAGGTCATCGCCTTCAATGGCGCAGCATTCAGCCTCCAGGGTCCCGAATTCTCCGGTGCAGCGGCGACGCTGACCGATCGATATCTCGGCGCAATCATCGCCTCGGAGCGCTTCCTCATCGACACCGAGTTCATGGGTGCGGCCAGCTTTTCCATTGCTGACATCGCGGCATTTACAATCATCAGCGCCGTCAGGCGACAGCTCCCCTGGACTCAACTTCCGCTCTTAGCCGCTTGGCGCGATCGGATCGGCCGTCGACCGGGTGTCCAAACCGGGATGACGGCGTTCGACGACAAGCGGGAGACCGTCAACTAGGCGAACGCCGTCGCCGAGAGCCGCAACAACCCACGAGAGTTCTCAAGGAGCTTGAATATGAATGTGAGCGTCGCGATCACCATGGCCGCGGTATTTGCAAGTCTCTTAGGTTCCAGAACGGGCGCAGCCCAACCCGCGAATGTGCCGACGCCCACGACTCGCATTCTCGCGATCGGAACTATCAACCCGGGAGTCGATCCAGCCGCCGTGCAGTCAATCTTGCCGAACGAAGTCCGAGAAACGGTGAAGCTCTATCTCGCTGGCAAGATCGATCAATGGTTCTCGCTCCAAGGTCGAAGCGGCGTCGTGTTCATCCTGAACGTAACCGACCCGGGTGCCGCGCACGACATGCTCGAGAAGCTGCCGCTCGGGCAGGCGCACCTGATGAGCTTCGAACTCATCCCGCTCGCCCCGCTCGATCCGCTTCGGCAACTGCAGGGCATGCGCTCGAGTTCTCCCTGAATCCGGCCGCTTAGGGCGATTCGGGAAGCACATTTCCACCGAAGCGCGCTGGACCGACATCAGGGTCTTCGGAGAGGCGTTTGAGCGAGTTTGACTTGCGGCCGCCAACAGAGGGGCAACACGCCCTGATCACCGCTGGGCTGACGCCTGAGGCGCGCAAGGTGCTGCTGCAGCACCAAACAGAGGCTCCTTTCTGTGGTGCGTTCCTCGACAATCACGAGGAGGGGATCTACACGTGCCGTTTCTGCGGCTTGCCGCTCTTCAGATCCAGTGCGAAGTTCGACTCAGGAACCGGGTGGCCCAGCTTCTTTAAACCCTACGACAGCTCGCACATCCGGCGCCTGGATCGCAGGCGCGGCATGGCGCGCATCGAGGAGGTCTGTGCACGGTGCGGCAGTCACCTGGGTCACGTCTTCCCCGACGGGCCGCCGCCAGAGGGGGAGCGACACTGCCTCAACTCCGTCTCGCTCGCTTTTACCAAGGCGGGGCAAGCACTGCCTGACGTTCTGAATAGAGGCGCACCCGAGGGGCGTCCGGATGCACTATGAGAGGACCTCCTCAATATCCCCCATACCTTTGTGCCATCGGCATCCGCCCGCGTTTCTCAGGCCGCCGTGCATTACCAGGTGCGACGGGCGCACGGATCCTGAGCCAGGCGACTAAGGAGTTGACGGCGAAGCCCCGCGGCGCGCGCGCCCGCGTCTCGGTGTGCGCTGACTGCGGG
>Ga0210410_10006403_pt1 | contig 10238 bp, 9 predicted proteins | sample IncBWC4MmetaG_FD_161058 | JGI IMG/M metagenome (GOLD analysis project Ga0210410, IMG submission 161058) | Forest soil microbial communities from Barre Woods Harvard Forest LTER site, Petersham, Massachusetts, United States - Inc-BW-C-4-M | ecosystem: Environmental > Terrestrial > Soil >... | reverse complement strand
CGCAGCTCGGTTACGGGCGGAAGCATTGCGCGAAATACTTCACCAACTGGAGCGAGGTAGTAGCCGGCGATCCAGTGGGCCAATTCGATCAGCTTGGGGGTGAGCGCGGGCAGAAAATCCATGACCTTTGTGATTTCGCGAATCTTTGTGCCCGGCGGCGCATGCTGAACACATTCCACTACGACGCCTACGAGGGACTTGTTGCGAAAGGGTACGAGGACACGGCTGCCCGGCTGCACGGAATCTCGCACAGCTTCGGGAATTGCGTACGTAAACGTGTTGCGCAGCGGGATTGGCAGCGCCACGTCGCAAAACGGGAGGCTCATGTCGGCGTGTAGTGTATCAGGGCACGATTGACGTGATGGCGCGAGTGCATAGCCAAGAGTGGCCGTGCTACTAAGGCGTGCCCTGACGGAAAAGCACATGGGAATTCTAGCGGCTCATTAAGTAGATGCCGGAAAAAATTGCGGCGATGCCGAGCCATTGCCAGCGAGAGACGTGTTCGCGCAAAACGACGGCGGCTAGCGCGACGGTGACTGCACCGTAGAGCGAGCCGAGCACGCTGACTACAGCAACTTGCTCGAGTTGCATGGCGCGATTGCTGAACACGAAGGCGCTGGTGTCTCCCGCGCCCATGCCGAGCGAAAGCAAGCGCGTGTTGCGCGGCAGCCGAATGGGTTGCCGCGCAATGAGAATCACAGCGGCAGCGATCACGGTGCAAGTCATGCGGATCATCCAGACAGTTTGCGGAGCGCCGACGCGCGGAATGACGCGATGGCCGAGGAGCCAAAATAGCAATCCGAATCCGACGGCGGAGGCCAAGGCCCAGCCGATTCCCTTTCCACTGCGACGAACGGCGTCGGCGTCGTTCGCGTCCGGCGCTTTCTCTCCGCCGGCGACAAACAAGACACCCAGCATGGTGCAAATGATTCCCGCGGCGCGCATCGCGCTGAGGCGCTCGCCGGAAAGAAGCGAGAGGGTGACCGTCAACGCCGGATAGCTCGCGGAGAGCGGTGCGACCACCGCCATTTTTCCAATTTCGAACGAGCGGTAGAGGCCTAGGGTGGAAACAACATTAACGCAACCGGCCAGGACGCCCCAAGCCCACGGTTGCCAGCCGGAGCCGTCCGCAAGATGGCCCCAGCCGCCGAGCCACGGTAAAGCTATTGTGAGCAGGATGAATCCGGTCAATTGCATGTAGAGCAAGGTGCGCAGCGTGCCGATGCGCTCGGTGGCGAAGCGTGCGAGAAAATCCGAGCCGCCCCAAGTCAGCGCGGTCAGAACACCTAGAAAAATTCCCATGCGGGGTTAGGAGGACTTTCCCGTGGACGGGGGCACGCCGGTGGACGAGCCCTTTTTGCCTTGCAGGCCGAGGACGGCCATGACTTTTTGCAGATCTTTCCACACTTCGCCCTTGGCGCTGGGGTTGCGGAGTAAATATGCAGGGTGATAGGTGGCTAAGAGTTTTCTACCGCGAAAGTCGCGCCACTCTCCGCGAAAGTGTGAGATTCCGCGATTGGTTTGCAACAGACTTTGTGCGGCGACGCTTCCGAGGCAGACGATTACCTTTGGGGCGATGGCATCGAGCTGGCGGAGCAGAAACGGTGAGCAGGTTTCGACTTCGTCTTTTTCCGGCGTGCGATTTTCCGGAGGGCGGCATTTCACTACGTTGCAGATGTAAACGTCTTTGCGCTGCAGGCCCATGGCTTCGATCATTTGCGTGAGCAATTTTCCCGCGCGACCTACGAAGGGCAAGCCCTGTGCGTCTTCATCACGGCCCGGGCCTTCGCCGACGAATACCAGGTCGGCTTTGGAATTGCCGTCGCCGAAGACCAGCTTGGTGCGGCCGCGATGCAGTTTGCAGCGAGTGCAGTCGCCAATGTCGGCGAGAATTTTGGGCAGCGAATCGCCGGGGATCTTGTTCATCGATTCGAACAGAGAAACGCTGGGCGATGCTGGAAGTACATCGAGTTTGCGGGCCGGCGGCATTGGAACGATCAATTTCGCGGGCTGCGGCTTTCGGGCTGGCTTGGGCAAAGTGATTTCCTCGGTGACACTCGCTTGTTGCTGCGGGCACCGGTCGCGATAAAAGAGCTCGATGCCGATGTCCTGGTAAAAGCTTAGACGTTTTCTGAATTTTTCTTCGAGGGATGCAGGGATGCGCTCGGCCATGGTTCAGACCGCAGAGTGTTGCGCGGTGCGGGATTTGGAACGAAGGCGGACGACTTCGTCGAGAATGCGTTGCGCGACTTCGGATTTGCTCATGCGGGGCAGCGGGAGGTCGCGGCCATCGCGCGCGAACAGGGTGACGATGTTGGTGTCGTGGTCGAAGCCGGCGCCTTGCGCGGTAACGTCGTTCGCGACGATGAGGTCGGCGTTTTTTGCGGCGAGCTTCTTGCGAGCGTTTTCCGCGAGGTGCTCCGTTTCCGCGGCAAAGCCGACAATGAATCGATCGCCCTTGGCGCCTGCGACGCTGGCGAGAATATCGGGCGTAGGCTCGAGCGAAAGCGTCATGGCTTCCTTGTTGCGCTTGATTTTCTGGCCATTGGGTTCGGCAGGCCGATAGTCGCTTACGGCCGCGGCAAAGAAGGCGATGGAGCAGTCCGCAATTTTCTCTAGAACGGCGCGATGCATTTCTTCAGCGCTTTGCACGTCAATGCGCTCGACCCCTGCGGGCGTTCCGAGGGAAGTGGGTCCGCTCACTAAGACTACGTGCGCGCCGCGCTTGGCCGCGGCTTCGGCAACGGCGTAACCCATTTTTCCGGAGGAGCGATTGGTGAGGTAACGGACGGGATCCAGATTTTCACGTGTCGGCCCGGCGGTGACAAGGATCTTTTCGCCGGCCAGGTCACGCACCACGTGCAGTGCTTCGTGCACGGCAGCAACGATTGCTTCTTGGCCAGCGAGGCGACCGGCACCGGTCATGCCGCAGGCCAGATACCCTTCGTCGGGGTCGACTACTTTGACGCCGCGTGCGCGGAGCATCTCGATATTTTCTTGCGTCGCCGCGTGATTCCACATGTTCACGTTCATGGCGGGAGCTACTACGACCGGAGCGGTGCTTGCGAGATACAAGGTGGTGAGAAAATCGTCGGCAATGCCGCGCGCGAACTTTGCAAGAATGTCCGCGGTGGCAGGCGCGACGAGGAGCAAGTCTGTGCGCTGGGCGACGGCGATGTGCTCGATCGCGCTTTCGAGATTAGCTTCGCCACCGGATTCGGCGAAGAGATCGGTGATGACCTTCTGTCCGCTCAGAGCGGCGAAGGTCAGCGGGGCGATGAACTCGCGGGCGCCGCGGGTCATTACGACTTGGATGGTGAAGGCGTCTTGTTGCAAACGGCGGACTAACTCCGCGGCTTTGTAAGCCGCGACTCCGCCGGTTACGCCTAAGGTGATTCGCATTTTGGGTCTGCTTCCGGGACTGGCCCGTTTTGTAGCAAGAACCTAAAGAAAAAACCTCGCCGGAAACCTGGCTCGCTGGGTCACGCTAAAGCACGCCCCTACAATGGATGCGGCGCCGCAATGCTCTTGCTACTTGCGACGCTTGTTGCCGTCTTTGTCTTCGTCGATCGAGTCGGGTTCCGTGAAATCGTATTCCACCAGGCCGTGCTCGAGTTCTTCACAGGCAATGCGCGTCGGTTTCAGGGTTCTGGGGTTTTCGAGCATCGACGGGGCTCCCGCCATGATCTGACGCGCGCGGCGGGCCGCAAGCACCACGTATGCAAACTGGCTCTCCGGAGCTTTGGTCATAACATTCATCTCAGTCATTTCCCTCCAAACGATGCCAGAAGTTTTTCAACGCGCCCACGCCGCCGGGCACTGGAGCAGCGTAGAGCAGTCACTATGGCCTGGACTTCGTTCCCCGCACGGGCAACGTCATCGTTCACCACACAATAATCGTAGTACTTGCCGAATTCCGCAATCTCGTCGCGCGCCCTTGCGAGGCGCCTTGCGATTTCTTCGTCCGCATCCTGACCGCGGCCGCGCAGCCGGCGTTCCAATTCTTCACGAGAGGGCGGCAAAATAAAAATTGCCACGGACTCGGGAAGTTTTTGCTTTACCTGAGCGGCGCCTTGCACATCGATCTCCAGCACAAGGTCGAGTCCCTTTCTTCGGGATTCCTCCAGCCACTTTTTCGGAGTGCCGTAAGAATGCTTGCCGAAGACCTGGGCATATTCTAAGAATTCGCCGCGTTGGACCATGTCCCCGAATTCCTTGTCGGTTATAAAATCATAACATTTCCCGCTAGCCTCGGTCGCGCGACGCGGCCTAGTGGTACAGGAGACCGAAGGCATCGTTCCGGGCAGCTCCAAAATTTTTTGCACCAAGGTCGACTTCCCCGAGCCGGAAGGACCGGACACGATCAGCACTAGCGGTGCCACATCATTCGGCGCGGTCATTCGATGTTCTGCACCTGTTCGCGCAGCTTTTCGATCTCGGCACGAATTTCCAGGGAGAGCCCGGTGATGGCCAGCGCCTCGGCTTCGACTCCCGGCGTCTTCGAGAGCATGGTGTTGGCCTCGCGGTGCATTTCTTGCAACAGGAAATCTAATTTTTTGCCAAGCTCGCCGGCGCCATCCAACAGCTTGGCGAACTGCTGCAGATGACTGCGGAGGCGGTCTAGCTCTTCGCTAATGTCGCTGCGCTCGGCAAGGAGCGCGGCTTCCTGCGCGAGGCGCGCGGGCTCGATGCCGGTGCCGTTAAGCAATTCTTTGAGGCGCGTTTGCAAACGCCGGGCGAAGGCGGGCGTCAGGGTGTTGGCGAGATCGCGCACCTGGTCGGCTTGCTGGCCGATGCGTGCCACACGCGTGCGCAATTCTTCAGCTAGATGGCGGCCTTCGGCATGGCGCATGTCGTCTAGTTTGATTAACGCCTCGCGTAAGCATGCGTCCAGAGCTTTGCCGAGCTGGTCCTGCTCCTCATCCGTTTCGGGCAGCGGCGGTGCGAGTCCACCGATTACCCCGGGCAAACGCAACAGCGAGACAACATCGAGGCCGGTGTCTGTTCCCAACTGGCGGCGGAGCTCTTCCGCGGACTGCGCGTAGGCCTGCAGCAAGTCGCGATTGACCTGGACTGGAACGGCGGCGCCGGGCTGTACGTTGAGGTTCACGTCGATATGGCCGCGGTGAATTCGCTCACGCACGATTTGCCGGAGGCGCAGCTCGTAGACGTCGAAGCCTTCGGGCAAACGGAATCGCACATCCAGAAAGCGGTGGTTCACGCTTTTGACGCTGACACGAATGGCCCAGCCGTTTTGCTCGCCTCGCGCCTGCGCGTAGCCGGTCATGGAGACGCATTCCGGCTTGTTAGCAGCAGTTTGGCTGGCGTGAGCTTTTTGACTCATAAGGGTTCACTCGCGGTAGATCCATTTTGCTGGATATTTTGCGCCGGCGCCAACATGTCGTCGTCCGCGAACTGCAAGTCATGCAGTCGAGCATACGTTCCGCCGCGAGCCATCAACTCCGAGTGCGTGCCGCGCTCGCGAATCTGGCCGTCTTCCAGGACAAGAATCATGTCCGCGCGACGAATGGTAGCAAGACGGTGCGCTATGACAAACGTGGTGCGCCCGACCATCAGATTGGCCAACGCACGCTGCACGTTCATTTCGGACTCGGCGTCGAGCTCGGAGGTGGCCTCATCGAGAATGAGGATGGGAGAATTTTTCAGGATGGCGCGGGCGATGGCGATGCGCTGGCGCTGTCCGCCGCTGAGTCGAGTACCGCGCTCGCCGATGAGGGTGTGATAGGTCTGCGGGAGCTCCATGATGAAATCGTGCGCGAGGGCCGCCTTGGCCGCGGCGATCACGCGTTCCTCAGAGACATTTTGTAGGCCGTAGCTGATGTTGTTCCACACGGTGTCGTGAAACAATATATTTTCCTGGGTGACCATGGCAATTTGCTCGCGGAGGGATTTGATGGTGATGCGGCTAATGTCTAAACCATCGATGCGGATGGAGCCGGAAGTGGGCTCGTAGAAACGCGGAAGCAGGTTGACCAAGGTGGTCTTGCCGGCGCCGCTCGAGCCGACCAAAGCGATGACTTCTCCGCGGCGCGCCGTCAAGTGAATATCCTGCAGAATGACGGCAGCGTCTGGGCCATAGGAAAAGCTTACGTCTGCAAATTCAATTTCGCGAGTGAACGGCGGCAACGGCGAGGCGCCGGGCTGCTCGTTTATTTCTTCATGGTGGTCCAGATACGCGAACACCTGTGTCGTGGCGCCTTGCGCCTGTTGAAACTGCTGATAAATCGTTCCCATACGCTTGACCGGCTCATAGGACTTAAATAAAGCATAGACAAACGCTACAACCAGGCCGAGAGTAAGCTCATGCAAGCGGATTCTCTGACGCGCGTAGAGCAATAAGGAGGCAATGACTAACGGCTGCAATAAATCCATCAGAGGAGAACTAAGCGCATAGGCTCGAACCCAGCGCAAGGTCTCGCGCAGTAGCCGCTGGGCAGCAAAGCGGAACTTGCGGATTTCGAAATCTTCCATGCCGAACGCCTTTACGACGCGATTGCCGCTTACCGTCTCTTGGAGGATCTGGCTCAATTCACCGAGGTGATCCTGACTGTTCGCTACCGAACGGCGAATCCTCCGCCCTAGTTTCCCGACCGGCCAGACCACCATGGGGAGGAGCAAGATCGATCCAAGGGCCATTCTCCAATCGATTCTTAGGAGCACGGCGAGGAAGACGATGAGGGTAAAGCCTTGTCGAAAAATGTCCGCGAGGTACTCGGAGAGCGCCAATCTCGCGCGCTCGACGTCATTGATGACTGTTGAAATCAGGCGCCCCGCAGGCTGGTGCTGGAAAAATCCAATGGGCTGACGGATGAGCTTGGTATAGAGCTCATTGCGGAGATCGGTGATAGCGGAGTGGCCGATGGCTTGAATCAGGAAGCCGCCGCCAAATTCCGCAACGGCTTTGGCAAAGAACACGACAAGTAGCGTGATGGAGACGACCGTCCAGACATTGTGGATGGACGGGGGGAAAAATTGATTGAGATAAATCGTGCGATCGCTGAACGGGACTTTGAACAGCGCGAGCCGCGAATCGCTTGCGGCAGGATTCAGAACGCGGTCGAAGATGGGGGCAATGATCAGCGCGATGAGGCCTTCGGCAACGGCGACAAACGCGAGCAATACCACGCCGACGAACATCCGAACACGGTAAGGCCGGACGTAACTGAGCAGCCTTTCTAGTTGAGGTGAAAAAAAACGCGCCACGCTGAATGGTCCCCTGACAATTCCACTTGGTACGCTATTGCGGCGGCTAGAGAGTGTCAAGTTTTCGGGAGCGAGGTCGGCAACAAGATCGGAATCACTGCGCCGAATTTCGGAATGGTATTCTAACAATGTGGGCAGAGACCGAAAATTGTTCCTGACTCTTACTTTCATGGAAGCTCAAGGAGATGCTGTTTGGCGACTATTAAGATTCCTGCAGATCTTGAGGCTGTCCTTAACGATGCGTGGGAACAAACCCGGAAGGTCCCGGGCCATCTTGCGGAGAACGAAACTCGCTTTCTAGGTTTGCTGGCCGCGTGCGTGCCGGCCAGGGGAACGATTGTGGAGATTGGCAGCTTCAAGGGACGGTCTACCGTCATGCTGGCCAAAGTCGCTTCACATTACGGATTGGGACCTGTTGTCGCGATTGATCCACACAACTCACCGATTCTTTTGGATCATCAAGCCAATCCGGACGCGTCTTCGCATCAGGATTTTCTCAATTCCATTCATAGCGCCGGGGTGTCGAATCACGTGGAGTCGCACGTTGCGTACTCGGCAGACGTGGCCGAGTCGTGGCACCGACCTATTCGACTCTTGTGGATTGATGGCGATCACAGCTATGAAGGCGCGAAGAAAGACCTGGATAACTTTTTCCCTCACTTAGTTCCAGGCGGCGTAGTGGCTTTCCACGATGCGCTGAACACATTTCCCGGACCAATTCGCGTTTTTGTGGAAGACGTTCTCGGCTCCGATCGATTCGGGCCTGCAGGATTCGTTCATTCGATTGCTTGGGCTCAGTTTCGACCGGAAGAAGGGCACGGGTTTCGAGCGCGGCGGGAGGCTCTGGCTCGCCGAGCATCGCGGCTTATCCCATTTGTGGAAAGCGGCAATGAGTTGCGCGGAATCGCGAAGAGACTCTACAAATTGAACCGGTTTCGGGTTCCGCACTCTGCGATCGCGCCTCGGGACTGGGTGTCACTTCTGGATCGCCACCCGTCGCGCTGACAGAGCAGCTTCTAATTATTTGTCGATGTCGCGGTGAACTACCTTGGCGGAATAGGAATGTTTTTCCAGCGCTTTCTTGAGCGCTTCGCCGAGCATTACGGAGCGATGCTTGCCGCCGGTGCATCCGATGGCAATGGTCAGATAGCTTTTTCCTTCCTGAATGTAATGCGGGATCAAATAGGCGAGCAAGCCTTCGATGCGCTTGAGAAACTCGCCGGTTTGCGGGAAAGAGCGGATGTAACGGCGAACCTTCGGATCTTTGCCGGTGAAGCGGCGCAACCCGGGAACGAAATGAGGATTGGGAAGAAAGCGGACATCGAAAACCAAATCGGAGTCGGTGGGGACGCCATAGCGATAGCCGAAGCTCACGACCGAGACGAGCATGGGGCGCTTGTCGGGATTTTTGAAGCGCTCGGTAACGAAGTGGCGGAGCTCGTGGACGTTGAAATGTGAACTGTCAATGACGACGTCGGCGAGTTTACGGATGGGCTCCATCATGTGGCGTTCCTGGCGAAGGCTCTCGCGCACAGAAACGTCTTTGCCCAGCGGGTGCGGGCGACGCGTCTCGCTGTAGCGGCGCAGGAGCGAGTCTTCAGTGGCATCGATGAACACGAGCGCAATGGGATGATCTTTGCGCAGGTGTTTGAGAAGCGACGGCAATTTTTCGAGCTGCGTACCCTCGCGGGCGTCGACCAGCAAAGCGGCGCGCGCGAAATCGCCTTCGCCGGCGGAGTGCAGCTCCGCAAAGATAGGAATTAGATCGACGGGAAGATTATCGACGCAGTAGAAACCCATGTCCTCGAAAGCCTTGAGGACAGTGCTTTTGCCGGAACCGGAGAGTCCGGTGAGAATGACGAGCTGGCGCGCTTCGCGTCTCGCTATCCGTTTCACAGGGCGGCGCCGCTCAGTTTTTTACCCGGCGCTGGTGGGTGCTGGGGATGCGCATGTCTTCGCGATATTTGGCGACGGTGCGGCGGGTGACGTGAATGCCGGCGTCGTCGAGCTTCTTGGCAATTTGATCGTCCGTGAGCGGCTTTGTGCCGTCTTCCTCTTCAATCATTTTTTTCACGAGGCGTTTTAGGGTGAGCAGCGACATGCCGCTGCCTTCCGGGCCGTTCACGGATTCGCTGAAGAACGAGCGCAACTCAAGAACACCCTGTGACGTGTGCGCGTACTTGCTGGCCACCGCGCGGCTGACCGTCGAAGGATGCACGCCAACCTCTTCGGCAACTTCCTTGATCATCATGGGCTTCAGCGCATCAGGACCGTGATCGAGAAATTCACCCTGGCGCGCGATGATGGATTGGCAGACGCGCAATATAGTGTGCTTGCGCTGCTCGATATTTTTCATTAACTGGATGGCGGCGGTGAATCGTTCCTTGACGTAGTTGCGAACATCGCGATCGGCGGCATCGCGCACCAGCAAGCGCCGGTAGGTGGGGCTGAGGCGGAGCTGCGGCATGTCATCTTCGTTGAGGAAGGCCTGCCACTGATCATCAACTTTGCGGAAATAGACGTCAGGCTCGACGAGGCGTGGCTCGGTCTTGTTGTAGCGAAGTCCCGGACGCGGATCGAGTTTCTTGATGACATCGAGAGCGCGCTTTACGACTTCGAGAGGACGGTTGAGGGCGCGCGCGATTTCTTTTAACTGATTCGATTGGACCTGCCTCAAGTGCTCGGAGACGATCTGCTGCGCAAGAGTGTTCTGCGGATCAAAGGCCTTGAGCTGCAGCAGCAGGCATTCGCGCAAATCCTTGGCGCCGACGCCGATGGGATCGAAATCCTGCACGACCGCGAGCGCATCGTCCAGATCGTCCTGCGTATATTTGCCGCTCTGCATTAGCTCTTCGACGGACGCGGTGAGATAACCATTTTCGTCGAGATTGCCGATGATGCTCTCCGCCAGCTCGCGGACGGCATCGGAGCAAATCGTCACGCTCAATTGCCAGGCGAGATGGTCGGTAAGGCCGGCGGCGGAGGAAAGAAACTTCTCGAAGGAGGGCCGTTCA
>Ga0210410_10006402_pt1 | contig 10239 bp, 8 predicted proteins | sample IncBWC4MmetaG_FD_161058 | JGI IMG/M metagenome (GOLD analysis project Ga0210410, IMG submission 161058) | Forest soil microbial communities from Barre Woods Harvard Forest LTER site, Petersham, Massachusetts, United States - Inc-BW-C-4-M | ecosystem: Environmental > Terrestrial > Soil >... | reverse complement strand
CGCCGAGATGGCGGCAGACTGGGAGCGGCGTTCCGCCGCCATGCGCAAACGCTATCCCGATCATATCGACCTCCGCTACGGCCCGCGTGAGCGCAACCGGATCGACTTTCTGAAAGCGCGTGAGAAGTCGCCGACGGTGCTGTTCATCCACGGCGGCTATTGGCAGACGCGCGCCAAGGAAGTTTTCGCGATTTTTGCCGAAGGGCCGATGGCGCATGGCATCAATGTCGCGCTGATCGGCTACACGCTGGCGCCGGACGCGACGCTCGATCAGATTGTCGCCGAAATCCATGCGGGGATCGACTTTCTCAGTCGCCAATTGCCGTCGTTCGGCGGCGATGGAAAAGGGATCGTGGTGTCCGGATGGTCCGCCGGTGGGCACCTGACATCGATGGCGCTGTCGCACCCGAATGTTCGGGCGGGCATAGCGATATCGGGCATCTACGACCTCGAGCCGATCCGCCACAGCTATCTCAACGTCAAACTCGGGCTGGACGAGGCGATGTCGCGGCGCAACTCGCCGATGATGGAGGAAGGCGGCGCGATGAAGCCGTTGTCGCTGGTGGTCGGCAGCGCCGAACTGCCGCTGCTCCGCAAGCAGACCGCGGATTTCGCGGGGCACCGCGCGAAGTTCGGGTTGCCGGTGACGTATGAGGAGATTTCGGGTGCCAACCATTTTTCGATCATGGAAGAACTGCTCTCGCCCGCGGGGCGGATCACGACGCTGATCCGGCAGCTGTTCGAGCGGACGGCTGGTTGACCTCATCCTGAGGAGCGGCGTCTTCGCCGCGTCTCGAAGGAGGAGTGCCCGTGGCCCATCCTTCGAGACGCCGCGCAAAAGCGCGGCTCCTCAGGATGAGGGCGATTGTGTCGCTTGCGGTCCGCTCAGTTACCCCCAGCCCGCGCTGATGCCGCCATCGACCGTAAAGATCACCCCCGACGTATAGCCCGAGCGGTCGGAGGCGAGGAACGCCATCAGGTCGCCGATCTCGCGGGCGTGCGCGGGGCGGCCGAGCGGCATGCCTTTCTGGAATTCCTTGTAGCGGCTCTCGTCGCCGAACTGATGCCTGGCGCGCGTCTTCAATAGCGTGACATGGCGGTCGGTGCCGACCGGGCCCGGATTGATGCCGACCACGCGGATATTGTCGGCGAGGCTCTTGGAGCCGAGCGCGCGGGTGAACGCCATGATCGCGGCGTTGCCGGCGCTGCCGCAGATATAATTGGCGTCGAATTTTTCGCCGGCGGCACCGATGTCGTTGACGATCACGCCACCGCCGCGCGCCTTCATCTGCGCGTAGATCGCGCGGGTGAGGTTGATATAGCCGAACACCTTGAGGTTCCAGGCGTGACGCCAGGTCTCTTCGTCGATCTTGTCGAGCGAGCCGCCCGGAATATCGCCGGCATTGTTGACGAGGATGTCGATATCGGCGGCGCCTTTTGCCAATTTCGCAAGATCCGCCGGGTTGCGCAGGTCGACGACATGCGTCGTGGCGTCGATCTGGTGTGCCGAGCGCAGGCGATCGGCCAGCGCCTTCAATTGATCGCCGCTGCGGGCGGCGAGCATGACATGAGCGCCTTCTTCGGTGAACGCTTCGGCAGCGGCCGCGCCGATGCCCTTTGATGCGCCCGTGATCAGGACGCGCTTGCCGCGCAAATGGAGATCCATGGGATGACTCGCTGGGTTTAAGGGATGTCGGGCTGGATTTCGTGGTGGGACGGAACTGTTAGGCCGACGCCGCCGAGGCGGTCAACATTGCACTGCAGCGTTGCACCCGGGCGCAGTTTGGTCCATTGCAATCCGGCTTCGAAAAACCGCGGTCCCGGCGCGACAAGACGATAAAGGAATCTCAGAATGAGCAACCCAAAAAAGCAGTATCGGATCGCGGTCATTCCCGGCGACGGCATCGGCAAGGAAGTGGTGCCGGAGGGATTGCGGGTGCTGGAGCAGGCCGCCAAAAAGCACGGTGTTGCCGTGCATTTCGACCATTTCGATTTCGCCTCCTGGGATTATTACGAAAAGCACGGCGAGATGATGCCGGAGGACTGGAAGGAAAAAATCGGCAAGCACGACGCTATCTATTTCGGCGCGGTCGGCTGGCCCGCGAAAATTCCCGATCACGTTTCCTTGTGGGGGTCGCTGATCAAGTTCCGCCGGGAATTCGACCAGTACGTCAACCTCCGCCCGGTGCGGCTGATGCCGGGGGTGCCGTCGCCGCTGGCCAACCGCAAGCCGGGCGATATCGATTTCTGGGTCGTGCGCGAAAACACCGAAGGCGAATATTCGTCCGTAGGCGGACGGATGTTCCCGGATACCGAGCGTGAATTCGTTACCCAACAAACAGTGATGACCCGGATCGGCGTCGACCGCATCCTGAAATTCGCATTTGACCTCGCCCAGTCGCGGCCGAAGAAGCATCTGACCTCGGCGACCAAGTCCAACGGCATTTCCATCACCATGCCCTACTGGGACGAGCGCGTAGAGGCGATGGCGAAGAAATATCCCGGCGTGAAGTGGGACAAATACCACATCGACATTCTCACCGCGAATTTCGTCCTGCATCCGGACTGGTTCGACGTGGTCGTCGGCTCCAACCTGTTCGGGGACATCCTTTCCGATTTGGGACCAGCCTGCACCGGCACCATCGGCATCGCGCCGTCAGGCAATATCAACCCGGAAGGCAACTTTCCCTCGGTGTTCGAGCCGGTGCACGGCTCGGCGCCGGATATCGCAGGCCAGGGCATCGCCAATCCCATCGGCATGATCTGGTCCGGCGCGATGATGCTGGAGCATCTCGGCGAGAAGAGCGCGGCGGCCTCGATCGTGTCAGCGATCGAGCGCACGCTGGGCGAACGCACGCTGCGCACGCGCGACCTCGGCGGCAACGCCGACACGGTCGCGTGCGGCAAGGCGGTCGCGGAGATGGTGGAGTAATTCTTTGTCGTCCCTGCGTAAGCAGGGACCCATAACCACAAACGGTTGTTGTTATGTCGCTAGCGGCTTTAGCCGCGCGCAACAACGCCGTCGGTGGTTATGGGTCCCGGCTCAAGGCCGGGACGACGTGGATTTATTCAGCCCTTCGCAATCCGTCGGCAATGCTCCCACGCCGCACCCATCAGATTCAGGCTGGCCTCGGGGGTACGGAACGCCGAATGCGCTGATAGCGTCACGTTTGGTAGTTTCGTCAAAGGATGATCCATCGGCAGCGGCTCGGTGTTGAAGACGTCGAGCCCGGCGTGCCTGATGTGGCCGGACTTCAAGGCCGCGATCATGGCCGCCTCATCGACCATCGCCGCGCGCGCAGTGTTGATGAGGATGACACCCGGCTTCATCGCGGCGATATGTTTCGCGGAGAGAAAGCCCCGGGTTTCGTCGTTCAGCAACAAATGCAGCGAGACGACGTCGCTTTCGGCCAACAGTTTATCCAGCGTGACGAATTCGACACCGGCAAAAGCCTTCGGCGACCGGTTCCAGGCGAGCACGCGCATGCCGCTGCCGAGCGCGATGCGCGCGACTTCGGCGGCGATGCCGCCGAAGCCGATCACGCCGAGCGTCTTGCCGGTCAGTTGCATGCCGTCCTCGCGCAGCCAGTTGCCGGCGCGCATCTCGCGGTCCATCTGCGCGATGCCGCGCGCCGCCGCCCACATCAGCGCGATGGCGCATTCGGCCACCGCCGTGTCGCCATAGCCCTTGATCAGGTGAACTTCGATGCCTAGCTCGCCAAGCTCCTCCGGATTCATGTAGCTGCGCGCGCCGGTGCCGAGAAACACCACGTGTTTCAGCCCGCTGCATCGGCGTGCGATCTCGGTCGGCAGCGCGGTGTGATCGACGACCGCGATTTCCGCGCCGTCGAGGATTTTTGGCCACTGGTCCGGCGTGATGTCGGGATCGCGATGAATCCGCACCTTGGGATCGCCGGGTTTTTCCAGCCGCTCGAAGATGACGGCTAGCGCCTCGTTGGCGTCGACAAATACTCCGCGCATGAATTCTCCGTTGTCAGGAAGCGACGCCGGCAAGCGCCAGCACGGTGTGCATCAGCGCGTTGGCGCCGGCGGTGCAATCGGCCTGGGTCGCGTCCTCCAGTTCGTTGTGGCTGACGCCGTCCTTGCAGGGGACGAAGATCATCGCCGCGGGCACCACGTTGGCGAGGTTGCAGGCATCGTGGCCGGCGCCAGAGGTAATCCGGCGGTAGCTGTAGCCAAGCGATTTGGTGGCGTTCTCGACGGCGTCGACCAGCCTGGCGTTGAACATTGTCGGCGGCTTGCGCCAGATCGCCTCGAACGCGATCTCCACCCTGCGCCGCGAAGCGATCTCGGTGATGGCGCTGCGCAGATCCCCGTCGATCGCATCGAGCGTTTCGGATGCCTGACTGCGGATATCGACGGTGAAGGCGACTTCGCCGGGGATCACGTTGCGCGACGGCGCCGCGATCACGGTTTCGCCGACGGTACCGACCGCGTTCGGCCCATGGGCCCCGGCGATCCTTTCCACCGCCAGCACCACCTCGGACAGCGCCGCCAGCGCGTCACGGCGCAGCGGCATCGGCGTGGTGCCGGCATGGCTTTCGAATCCGGTGATCTTGCCGTCATACCAGATGATCCCCTGGCCGCGATCGACCACGCCGATGGTCTTGTTCTCGGCCTCCAGCAGCGGTCCCTGCTCGATATGCAGTTCGACGAAGGCGCCTAGCTTGCGAGCGCCGACGGCCTCATCGCCGCGATAGCCGATGCTGTCGAGCGCCTCGCCGACGCTGACGCCGGCCGCATCCGTCCGCGTCAGGATGCTTTCGGTACTGTAGTCGCCGGCGTAAGCCGCCGACGCCATCGTTGCCGGGGCGAAGCGCGAGCCCTCTTCATTAGTCCAGTTGACGATGCAGAGCGGCGTTTCCGTCTCGATCCCGGCATCGTTGAGCGTGCGGACCACCTCGAGCGCGGCAAGCGTGCCGAGCACGCCGTCGAACTTGCCCCCAGTCGGCTGGGTATCGAGGTGCGAGCCGAGGCCCACCGGGGGCTTCGACATGTCGCGGCCCTTGCGAAGGGCGAACATCGAGCCGAGCGCGTCGATATGCACTTCGAGACCGGCGGCCTCGCAGGTATTGCGGAACCAGTCGCGTACCTGCTTGTCCTCGGGGCCGAGCGTGAGCCGCCGCACGCCGCCTTTCGGCGTGCCGCCGAATTTCGCGGTTTCATGGATCGTATCCCACAGCCGGGCGGAATCGATTTGCAGGTTGGATGCGATTTTGGTCATGGAGCTATTTCCGGAGAGTAAGCCGATTGTGCGCAGATGATCATTTTCAATGACGCGCCGGTGGCGGCGCGTCAATAACAACGCTGCCCTGCGCCAGTTTGGCGGCGAGTTCGGCCACGCGCTCGACCGCGACGGTGTCGGGCGAAGCCAGCCAGCTCGCCGAAAACGTCAGTGGCGGAATCTGCAGATTGGTCGACAGCAATTGCAGCCTGCCGTCGGCCATTTCGTTCTCGACGATTGCGGTCGGAATCACGGCTATACCAAGGCCCTCGATCGCCATATGGATGACGGTCGCGAGCGAAGCCGAGGCATGCAGCCGCATCGGTGGCAGGCCCGGGCGGTTGAACAGCGAGCGCACGATCTCATAAGGTTGCGTCTTGCGCGGAAAGGTGATGATCGGAAATTTCGCGAGATCCTGCACCGTCAATCTGCGCTTGCCGAGGCCGAGTGACGGGCTGGCGAGGAAGCCCACGGGATAGTCGCACAGCACCCGGTTGCTGACGGTCGGCGCCGTCAACGGTCCGAGCAGGAAGGCGAGTTCGATTTCCTGCGCCAGCAGGCGGTTGCGCAAATTCGAGGTGATGTCGACCTCGATTTCGAGCGAGAGGTTGGGATAGGCGCGATTGACGCTCTTGACCAGTTGCGACAGCCAGGTGTGAACGATGGTTTCGGCCACGCCGAGCCGCAGCACGCCATGCATCGCCGAGCGGTCGCCGACCACGGCCAGCATTTCCGAGCGCAAGCCGATCAGTTTTTCGGCATAGACCATCATCTGCCGTCCGCTCGGCGTTGGCAGTACCATGCGCCGGTCGCGCTGCAGGAGCCTGACCCCGACCTCGCGCTCGAGCTGGGCGATCCGTTGCGAGATCGCGGGCTGGGTGGTGTTGAGTTTCTGCGCGGCGCCGCGGAAGCTGCCGAGCGTTACCACCCACATGAAGGTCTCGATTGCCTTGAAATCGGTCATGCATCCAAAGTCCACAGATCGATAAATTTGATTTATCGATCTTGATTAAAAACAACGATTAGACATTATGCTAGCCGTATGCGCCATTCCCTGTCGAGCAAATAGAAGCGGGATCATCGATGACCAGCTTGGCCAGAACGGAACGGATGTCCCTGCCCGACGCGGCTGACCTGTCACCCAGCGTGGCGGCCCGGCATGCCTGCCGTGCCGGCATGGCCGAGACCACGGCCGGCATCGCCAACGGCTTTGTCCAGGGCAATCTCGCGATTCTGCCGGAGAAGCTCGCGGCGTCGTTTCACCGCTTCTGCCAGTTCAACCCGAAGCCCTGTCCCATCATCGGCATGTCCGATGTCGGCGACCCGCGCATCCCCTCGCTCGGGATCGATCTCGACATCCGAACCGACCTGCCGCGCTACCGCGTCTGGCGCGACGGCGAGGTGGTGGAGGAACCGACCGACATCATGGCGCATTGGCGCGACGATCTCGTGGCGTTCGTGCTCGGCTGCTCGTTTTCGTTCGAGGAAGCGTTGATGGCGGACGACCTGCCGATCCGCCACATCGAGCGCCACGTCCGCGTGCCGATGTATCGCACCAATATCGAGTGCCACCCGTCGGGGCCGTTCGCCGGTCCGATGGTGGTGTCGATGCGCCCCTTCAAGCCGGCGGATGCGATTCGCGCGGTGCAGATCACCTCGCGCTTTCCCGCCGTGCACGGCGCGCCGGTTCATCTCGGCCATCCGCACTCGATCGGCATCAAGGATATTGCAAAACCCGACTACGGCGATGCGGTTCCGGTGGAAGCCGACGAGATCCCCGTGTTCTGGGCGTGCGGCGTGACCCCGCAGGCGGTGATCGCAGCGGCGAAGCTGCCGTTTGCGATTACGCACGCTCCCGGGTTGATGCTGGTGACCGACCTCCGTAACAAACAATTGGCTGTGCTTTAATGGGCAGCCTGTGCCGCTCTTTGAGGCTTTACCGTCATCTTCAATCGTTTCATCGATAGTTGCCGACAACAGAGGATTACGTCATGACCGTCACCCGCCGAAATGTGCTGCTTGGAGCCACTGCCGCCGCGCTGCTGCCAATCGCGTCCCGCGCGCAGGCCTCCGAAGTAGTGATCGGCATCATCTATCCCTTTTCCGGCGCCAGCGCGCAGATCGGCGTCGATGCGCAAAAGGCATTCGAGACCGCGGCCGAGGTTATCAACAACAAGTACGATTTCGATCTGCCGCTGGCGCGGGACGCGGGATTGCCCGGTCTCGGTGGCGCCAAGATCCGTCTCGTCTTCGCCGACCACCAGGCGGATCCGCAGAAGGGCCGCGCCGAGGCCGAGCGCCTGATCACGCAGGAAAAAGTATGCGCCATCATCGGCACCTATCAGAGCGCGGTCGCCGTCACCGTCAGCCAGATCTGCGAGCGCTATCAGATTCCGTTCATCTCGGCGGACAACTCCTCGCCCAGCCTGCATCGCCGCGGCCTGAAGTTCTACTTCCGCGCCGCCCCGCATGACGAGATGTTCTCGGGTGCGATGTTCGACTTCTTCGACGCCATGAAGAAGAAAGGCACCAAGATCGGGACGCTGTCGCTGTTCCATGAGGACACCATCTTCGGTACCGATTCCGGCAATGCGCAGCTCAAGCTCGCGGGCGAGCGCGGCTACAGGGTGCTGGCCGACATCAAGTACCGCGCCAATTCGCCGTCGCTGTCGGCCGAAGTGCAGCAGCTCAAGGCCGCCAATGCCGACGTGCTGATGCCGTCGAGCTATACCACCGACGGCATCCTGCTGGTGAAGACCATGGCCGAACTCGGCTACAAGCCGAACGCCATCGTCGCGCAGGACGCGGGCTTCTCCGAAAAGGCTTTGTACGACGCGGTCGGCGACAAGCTCGAAGGCGTGATCTCGCGCGGCAGCTTCTCGCTCGATCTCGCCGCCAAGCGGCCGATGGTCGGCAAGATCAACGCCATGTTCAAGGAAAAGTCCGGCAAGGACCTCAACGACTTCTCTTCGCGCCAGTTCATGGGCCTGATCGTGATGGCGGATGCGATCAATCGCGCCAAGTCGACCGATGGCGACAAGATCAGGGAAGCGCTGGTGGCCACCGACACGCCGGGCGAGCAAACGATCATGCCGTGGAAACGCGTGAAGTTCGACGAGATGGGCCAGAACAACGACGCCGATCCGGTGCTGCTGCAATATATCGGCGGCAAGTTCGTCACCATCTTCCCGCCGCAAGCCGCCGTCGCCGAAGCCGTCTGGCCGATGAAGTAATCGGCTGGTACGGGGCAGGGGACGTGACCGCCGAAACCATCATCCAGAGTCTCGCCAGTGGCCTGTTGATGGGGCTGCTCTACGGCCTGATCGCCGTGGGGCTGGCGCTGATCTTCGGCCTGATGGACGTCGTGAATTTTGCGCATGGCGAGTTCCTGATGATCGCGATGTACGCGACGTTCTTCCTGTTCGCGTTCTTTGCGATCGATCCCTTGCTGGCGGCGCCGCTGGTGGCGGCGGCGCTTTTCGTGTTCGGCGCGGTGATCTACTTGTTCATCGTGCGCTTTGCCGTACGGGCCAAGGCGAATGCGGGCATGGTGCAGATCTTCTCGACCTTCGGGCTCGCTATCGTGATGCGCGGGCTGGCGCAGTTTTTCTTCACACCGGACTATCGCAGCGTCACCCATTCCTGGCTCGGCGGCAAGACCATCTCGATCGCGGGCATCTTCCTGCCGGTGCCGCAGCTCGCGGGCGCGCTGGTGTCGATCGTAGCCTTCGCCGCACTGTATTTCTTCATCAACCGCACCGATTTCGGCCGCGCGCTGGAAGCGACGCGCGAGGACGCCGGCGCGGTGGCGCTGGTCGGCATCGACAAGAACAGGGTGTTCGCGCTGGGCTGGGGCCTTGGTGCGGCGCTGGTGGGTTTGGCCGGCGCGATCATGGCGATGTTCTTCTATATCTATCCCGATGTCGGCGCGTCGTTCGCACTGATCGCCTATGTCACTGTTGCGCTGGGCGGCTTCGGCAGCGTGTTCGGCGCCTTCGCCGGCGGCATCATCGTCGGCCTGGTCGAAGCGTCCACCGCCCTGATCCTGCCGCCGTCGCTGAAGTCGGTCGGCATTTACGCGGTCTATCTGCTGGTGGTGTTCATCCGGCCGCGCGGCCTGTTCGGGTCGATCTGATGGACACGGGTTTCGCCCAGCGCCGACGCCGCGATTTGATCGTCGCTGCCGTGTTCGCCGTTCTGGCCGCTTTGACACCGCTGTTCGTGAGGGATGTCTACGTCCAGAACATCATGGTGCTGACGCTGATGTATGCGGCGCTGTCGCAGAGCTGGAATATCCTTTCCGGCTATTGCGGACAGATATCGCTCGGCCACGCGCTGTATTTCGGACTCGGCGCCTACACCACCACGCTTCTGTTTACCAAATTCGGCGTGCTGCCATGGTTCGGCATGCTCGGCGGCGGCCTGATATCGGCTTTAATTGCGATGGCGCTCGGCTATCCCTGTTTCCGCCTGCGCGGCCATTATTTCGTCATTGCCACCATCGTCATTGCCGAGATCGCGCTGCTTCTGTTCCAGAACTGGAATTGGGCCGGCGCGGCGCTCGGTATCGATGTCCCCGTGCACGGCGACAGCTGGCTCAAGTTCCAGTTCACGCGCAGCAAGCTGCCGTATTTTTACTTCGCGCTGGCGCTGGCCTGCATCGCCTGGCTCGTGACCTGGTGGCTGGAGGATTCCAAATGGGGCTACTGGTGGCGGGCCGTGAAGGACAATCCTGACGCCGCCGAAAGCCTCGGCGTGGTGGTGTTCAATTCCAAGATGGGGGCGGCGGCGGTCTCGGCCTTCCTCACCGCGGTCGGCGGCGCCTTCTACGCGCAGTTCGTGTCCTACATCGATCCCGAGAGCGTCACGGGTTTCCAGTTCTCGCTACTGATGGCGCTGCCGGCGGTGCTCGGCGGCATCGGCACGCTGTGGGGGCCGGTGCTAGGGGCTATCATCCTTATTCCGCTTACTGAACTCACCCGCTCCTTCATCGG
>Ga0210410_10006401_pt1 | contig 10239 bp, 7 predicted proteins | sample IncBWC4MmetaG_FD_161058 | JGI IMG/M metagenome (GOLD analysis project Ga0210410, IMG submission 161058) | Forest soil microbial communities from Barre Woods Harvard Forest LTER site, Petersham, Massachusetts, United States - Inc-BW-C-4-M | ecosystem: Environmental > Terrestrial > Soil >... | reverse complement strand
TTCGCTCATGGATTGGCCCTTGTTGCTATTTCAATTTTCAAGACCGGCGGAACTGCCGCTCTCGCCCGGATGCACCGCCACGCGCACGATCGCGGGACGCAGCACCTTGCCGTGAAAGAGGTATCCGTCCTGAAACACAGTGACGATCGACCCGTCTGGAACTTCGTCGGTTTCCAGCCGCTCGATGGCCTGGTGCTGGTGCGGATCGAATATTTTGCCCGCGGCCTCGATTCGCTGCACACCGTGCCGGGCGATGGCGTCCCAAAGCTGCTTGCGGATCAGCGTGACGCCTTTGGAGTATTCATCGTCCGCTGGAGCGTCGTGCGCCTGAATTGCACGGTCAAACGCATCGAGCACTGGAATCAGGTCGAGGATCAAACGCTCGACGCCGCGGCGGCCCTCTTCGTGGCGATCACGCTCGGTCCGCTTCCGAAAATTCTCGAAGTCGGCCTGGCGCCGGATCATCGTCTGCATCAATTCTTCTTTTTCGGCTTTGAGCTTCTGGATCTCCGCGGCCAGGGACGCTTCGGCGCCCGACGGCGCGTCCGCCTGCGGCGGGTCAGAAGCTTCGGGCGAAGCGTCGCCTCGGTCGCTGCGATGCGTATCGATGGGGATCACCTTCTCTTCCTCGCGTTTCGGTTCCGCCACGATGACTAACTCCGATCCAAGGTTTCACTAAAGGCGCGCGCGACAAACGCCACAGCCGTAATCGCGCGCTCGTAGTGCATGCGCATCGGGCCGAGCACTCCGACAGTTCCCTGCGACTGATCCTGGAACGAGTACGGGGCGCTGATGAGAGTCAAATGCTCGCCCGCGCGGTCCATGCCCTTCACGCCGATCTGCACGTGCACAGGGTCGGGCGTGTCGATGCAATTGGCGAGCAGCGCTATGATCCGGTGTTTTTCTTCGATCGCGGAGAGCAGATCCCGCAATTGCGACTGATCGTTGAATTCGGGAGCGGCCGCCATTTGCGCCGCACCTTCAATATAGACGCGCTGCGCCGTTCCCTGCCCGAGCATCGCCGGATCGCAAAGCGCCAGCGCATTGCGCGCGAGCGATGCGTACTCTTCCTCTTCCTTCGCCAAACGAGTCAGCAGGTCCGCGCGAATCGCATCGAGAACGCAGCCCACGTAGTTGTGATTCAGATATTCCGCCGTATGGTCGAGTTCCTGCTGAGTGAACACCTTCTCGGAGCGAATCACTTTGTCCCGCGTATTGCCGCCCGTCGAGACCAGGACGACGACGATGCGGCCGTCGGGGAGAAGAACAAAACGAATGTGCTCGAGCACGGACCTGGAGATGGGCGGCGACACGACGATGCCCAACCCCTTTGAAATTTCCGCGAGCACGTGGCCCGCGCGTTCCACGAAGTCGTCACCAGCATTCGCCGAAGCGAACTCGCCGCGAATCCTGTCCTCATCCTGCCGGCTGAGCGTTGCCCGGGCCACAATCTGCTGCGCGAAAAACCGGTAGGCGGCGGCCGTGGGAACCCGTCCCGCCGACGTATGTGGCTGATACAAAAAGCCTTGCTCTTCGAGGTCGGACATTACATTCCGAATCGTAGCAGGGCTCAACGATTCCACATGCCGCCGCGAAATCGAGCGCGAGGAGACAGGTTCGCCCGTCTCGATATATTCGCGCACGATCGCGGATAAAATTTGACGGTTTCGCTCGTTATTTGGACTTGGATCGGCCATTGGCTGCAAGGCTCGGCTAATACAAAACGCCAGAATCAATTTTATGCGCAAGAGCCATCGCCGTCAAATTGGACTGGCAGATGGTGTGCCAGCGAGGAAACGATCCGCGGAAGGCAAGCCGTTGTAGCGCCCGCCCTTCAGGCGGGCATGGTAGAGGCAGAATGCCGCCCCGGCGCGCCAACCGAAAACGTTGGCGCTGCAGTGCGGGCCCTATGCGGTATCAATCTGCGCGCGTTGCAGGCGGTCGGAATAATCGACGTAGAGCGTTTTCCATTCGGAATAAAAATCGATGGCGGCGGTTCCGGCTTCGCGGTGGCCGTTGCCCGTACTTTTTGTTCCGCCGAAGGGAAGTTGAATCTCCGCGCCGATTGTGGGCGCGTTGACGTAGACAATTCCCGTCTGGAGATCGCGCATCGCGCGGTAGGCCTGATTCACGTTGCGTGTATAGATCGACGCGGACAGTCCGTACTTTACGCCGTTGGCGATATCGATGGCTTCGTCGATCGACGAACATGGGATTATGGCCACGACCGGGCCGAAGATTTCCTCTTGCGCGATGGTCATCTTCGCGTCTGCGTCGGCAAAAATCGTGGGTTCGTGGAACCAGCCGCGCGAGAGATTGCCCGATTCTGCGCGATGTCCGCCGACCACGAGGCGCGCGCCCTCGCTCTTTCCGATGTCGACGTACTTCATCACGGTCTTGAGTTGTGTTTCATTCACTACCGGCCCGACATCCGTGTCCGGATCGAGGCCGTCGCCGAGCTTGAGCTTCCTCGTTCGTTCGGCAAAGACATTCAGAAATTCGCGGTAGATTTTCGTGTGCACTGCCACTCGGCTCGCGGCCGTGCAGCGCTGCCCGCTTGTGCCAAAGCCTCCCCACACGGCGCCTTCGACCGCCAACTCGAGATTGGCATCGTCCATCACGATCATGATGTTCTTGCCGCCCATTTCGAGGTGGCACGGCTTGAACGTCGGCGCGCAGGCCTGGCTCACAATCCGGCCCGTGTCGGTCGAACCGGTGAAGCTCACCGCCGCCACATCGGGATGAGTGATGAGCGGACCGCCCGCGTCCGGCCCCATTCCCGTGACGATATTGAGAACGCCGGGCGGTAAGCCCGCTTCGATCAGGATTTGAACAAGATTGTAGGTCGAAAGCGGCGTGTCCTCAGCCGGCTTGATGACCACCGTGTTTCCGCAAATCAGCGCGGGCATGATTTTCCACGACGGAATCGCCATCGGAAAATTCCAGGGCGTGATCATTCCCACGACGCCCAGCGGATCGCGCACCGACATCGCGAATTTGTTGGGCAGCTCCGACGGAACAGTCTGGCCGAAGAGCCTGCGCCCTTCCCCGGCCATGTAGTACGTCATGTCGATGGCTTCCTGGACGTCGCCGCGAGTTTCCGAGAGCGGCTTGCCCATTTCGCGCGTCATGTCGCGGGCCAGGTCTTCCTTGCGCTTCACTAGAGTTTCGGCGGCGCGATACAAAATTTCCGCGCGGCGCGGCGCGGGCGTGAGGCGCCAGTGCTTGAACGCCTCCCTCGCGGCGTCCACGGCGTCGTCCACGTCTTCCTTCGTTGAAAGCGGGAAAATCCCCACGAGCTCGCCTGTGTTGGCCGGATTGCGATTCTCAAACGTGGTCCCGTGGTGTGCCTCGACCCATTCCCCGTTGATAAAGTTTTTGTGGCTCCTCGAAACGGCGCTGGTCGTCATGTCGCCTCCTGCACTCGATTGAGGCTTTTCACGTGAAAGGTTGGCAAATCGCGCAAACAGCATCGCGGCGGAAAATTTCCCGCGTGGCGACTCCAATGTAACAGAGGGTCATATGTGCGTCAAACGAGCCGGGCGGATGACCATTTGTCATTCGACCGACGAACTGGCGAGTCGCGAGCGATTGCGTTACCACTTGGCTATCGCGGATGCACGGTGTCCGTTCGCTGTATCCGGGCTTTGTTACGATATTTGTTAATGATGGAGAGATAGCTGATGAAAACCAACAAGACAACGATCTGCGTACATCTGGCCATTCTGGTGGTAGCCAGTGCGCTGAGTGCTGCCGCGCAAGGTTCGAGCGTTCCAGCAGCAAAGACAACCACTGGCCTTGACTGGAACGAGTCTTTTGAGGGCAGCACGGGCGCCAGCGGCCAGGAGATGGAGATCAATTCCTCGGCGACGCTTCACCTCGGGCGCTTCAGCGTGGGAGCGGGCATCCCTGTCTATCTGAACCGCACGGTTTCCCCCAGCCAGGCCACGATCAGCGATGGCATCGGCGACGTCTTTGTCAGGCTAGGCGCATCCTGGAATGTCTTCCTGCTGAAATACAACACAGCGTTGACCGGCACCGCGCCGACCGGCGACCCCAACAAAGGCTTCAGCACCCGGCATGCGACATTCGATTGGAACAACCGTTTCGATCACGACTTCAAAATCCTGACGCCATTCGTGGACGGCGGCGTGGCGAACAGTATTTCCGACACGCTGTTCTTCCACCGGCCATTCACGTCGTTCGGCTACCTGGCGCACGCCGAAGCCGGCGCGGATGCGAACCTACCCTACTCTTTCAGTGTGCTTCTCTCCGCGTATGACATCGCTCCGTGGGGAACGCAAACCATCATCAGCCGCGACGTAGTCGCCGGTGCCACGGGCTCCGGCGGCCAAAACGGACGAGTGTTCGAAGTCAACCACCTGACCACAGGCCCCGCGTCCATCAACTACGACGAAGGTTTTACCGCGGGACTCACTTTCCATCCGAAGCCTTATCTGAATTTGTCTGGGGGATACACCCGAAGCGTGAGTTTCGCGTTCAACACGTTCTCCTGGGGCATTGGCGTCAATATGAGCAGCCTGATTGGCGGCAGGAAATACGCCAGGTAGTCCAGAGCAAGCGATCTCGAGGGAACTTTGAAACCACAGCTGCTCAACTCTCGAACGACAGCCAACGCTGAAGTTAGCGGGCAGTTTTTGGGTGCGCGTTCATCCAACCAGAATCGTCCACAGGCATCGGCTTGCTCGGCTGACTTCACAGAACGGGACTTCTGGCCCGGAATAACATCTGGTTACGTCGTCATCCGGTTGTAATCGGTGACGCACGGCAAGGGAAACCGTCCAAATCCCTATACTGGTGGGATGCTACGCCAGATGCATACCTCGGCAGAAATGCAAGCTTACGGCCTAAACCCGACGCTGCGCCAAAGTTCAGCGGCGTTGAACATCACACCGTCGGTAATGACATACTCAACGCGCCGGCTGTTGTGAATATCCTCGAGCGGATTGCCGTTCACAATGATGAGATCAGCGCGTTTTCCAGCTTCGATCGTTCCCACTTCCTTGTCGAGTCCCATCACGCGCGCCGGCACCACCGTCGCGGCCTGAATTGCCTCCATGGGAGTGAAGCCAGCTTCCGCATAGAGCTCAATCTCGCGATGCAGGCTGTGCCCTGGGACGGTTTGATCGGTCCCTGCGATGATGGGAATTCCAGCGCGATGCAAGGCACCGACAATGCTCAAATATTTTTCGAAAAGTTCTTGCCTAAGCCTTGAACGATCCGAGGTCGGCCCGACATTCGTGAGCTGCTCGGCCAGTTCCGGCGCCACCTTGTTAACACCAGGTTCAAACGTAGCTGGGGGTTTCACAGTCGTGGCGGCGAGGAATTCAAAAATGGCGAGGGTTGGGTCAATTACTGTACCATGAGCCTTGAGAAATGAGATTGCGGTCTGCGCTTGCGTTGAGTGCAGATCAATCGCCACGTTGGCTTTGTCACGTTCCGAGCGGTTTGCGTCGGCGGGCAACGGAGAGCGCATGATGTCCGCGACATAGTTTATGTGATTGATCTGGTCTTGGCCGACTTCGATTACTTGGAAGGCGTTCAATCCATCGGGCACATGTCCAGTCACGGTCATCCCCAAGCGATGGGCTTCGTCAGCAACTTCCTTCACTTCCGGCAGTTTAACCGAGCTGTAAATCTTCATCTGCTGGAACCCTGCCGCATGATACCGGCCGGTCCACATGCGCGCTTGTTCGGGCGTGTCCACTCGTTCGACCCCGATCGAGCGTTGTCCCGACCCATCCACCATTCCGGCTGCAAGGACTCGGGGACCAAGACCACGGCCCGCGGCAATTGCGTCGCGGACTCCGGTAATGAACTCGAATTCGTTGCCACAGTCGCGAACGGTTGTTACGCCGGCGGCAAGATAGATCGGACCCCACTCCACCTGTTCCAGGTGAGCATGCATATCCCAAAGGCCGGGAAGAATGGTCCGGTGGTGGACGTCAATCACTTTCGCATTTTTTGGAATTCTCACTTTTGAACGCGGGCCAACCAAGGCGATTCGCCCTTTCTTAATCAATACGGCGGCATCTGGGACTGGGGTGTTGCCTGTCCCATCGATCAGAGTTCCCCCGACGAGCGCCAGTGTCTCTGCGCGACTACCCGAGACTCCTTTCGCGTAATCGGCAAGGGCAACCATATTGTCCGCCCCAGCGTCTGCGACAAAGGTCGCGAGCGCGCTTTCTTCAGTCTCGCGAATAGCCTCGAAATGGTCGAATTCCGCATCGACACCAACTTCGGCAATCAAGTTTCGATCCGCATCAAACCAGAGGGTTTCACGTCCCCAAATCAATCCTTCTACGGTGTAGCGGTCGAACGTGTCGCTCTGGCCGTTCAGCGAGATCGTGTCCTGGCCGCGGCGTTCGATCTTCACTTTGCCGTGGGGAAGCGTCGCCAGTTGGGCGGGCGAGCCATGCGCTGCCCAGAAACGTACCATCAACATTTGCATGGTAGTGGGAGCATATCCGGCAATCGTGAAGAACTGTTTCGGGGGAATGGCCTCGGTCCACGCGTCGTGGTCCCGTAGGCGAGTTTTCCCTTGCAAGACTTCCACCGCTTCGTCAACCTTGGTATCTCGTGAGGTCTGGCCCTTAATTTCGAATGCCTCCGGCGTGAGATCCAGGGTAGAGCGAAAAGTAGCGGACAGTGGGACGTCAGTGCCCCGATCCGTAAATTTGAAATCTATCTTGGCGGTCAAAGAATTACCGTCAGGCTCGATCTCGTACGTCTCTTCGCCAATCGGTTGCTCAAACTTGTGCAGGAGGAATTTGCCGTGTTCCACGCTGGAAGGATTCGTTTGGCCAGATTGGAGCCGGACTGCCGCAAGCCGTGGCCAGAGCGCCGATGACATCGGTGCCGCAAGAAGAACCAGGATCAGGGAGACAGCGTGGCTCGGTCGTTTCGGAATCATTTGCCACCGTGCTTTTGAACGGCACGGGTAAGAGAATCCACGATAGGCCATTTTCACAAGATGAAGATATCGCAACTAATGATTGGGGCCGGTGGTCGGGTACACGGAAGTTATCCAGAAACGGGGTTGTGGGAAGCGAGATTGCGGTTCTACACTTATGATCGTGCCACCCTAAAGCTGGGGAGTCATTGCTTCGTGGGCGGATCCGCGGGCGATACCACCGGAGGAGTCGTCGCAACAGGCGCAGAGGCTGTAGCGGCGGGTGCCGGGGCTCCCTTGCCCGCCGTTTCAGAACCCAGGCCGAGTTTGTTCAAGGACAGCGCGTCGATCTTCCCTGTCGGACTGAATCCATTCTTATCCTGGAATTTTTTCATCGCATCGATGGTGGCGGCGTCCCACTTCCCTGTCGGCGTGCCTTCGTAGGAGCCGTCTTTTAGGAGGGCGGTTTGAATTTCCTTGATGCGGTCCGGGGTGGGCGCGGCTTGGGACCGGCCCCTGGATTTTCTTCGGGATTTTGAGGAGACGCGCTTTTTCTTTTTGGCGGTCGAGCTGGAATTTGTGGAGGAAGCTTGCGGCGCGGTCGGCCGGGCCCCCGCGGACACAACGAGGGCCGCGCTCGCCAAGAGCGCGGCCCCGAAGATGATCAGCGAAGTACGTTTCAGCATCGTTTCAACGTGGGCCAGGCTAAATGCATCGCCGCAATTTATTGCTCGGGAGCCGGAACGGCGCCGGCGAGATACACGGTGTCAAACTGCTCGCCGCCCGATCGCCGCAGGACTTTGAACAGGACATTCTGCCCTGGCTTCAGGCCGGTTACGGCGCGGCGATAATCGGCCACGGAATTGACCGGTGTGTGGTTCACTTCGGCAATGACGTCGCCGCGAGCGAAGCCGATGTCCTCGGCGAAGCTCGCCGGATCAACCGTGGTGACGAGTGCGCCCTTCATGTTTTCGTAGCCGGAGCGGCGCGCGCGGTCGGTGTTCAGATCTTCGAGGCGCAGACCGAATTCGGCCGGCGTAGGTCCGTTTTCATTGCTCGTGCCATTGCCCGCGCGATCGGGGAAAATCTTGGCGCGATCTGCGACGGTGATGGAGGCTTCGTGTTCCTTCTTGTCGCGCACGTAGGTGACGCGAACGGAATTCCCGATTGGAGTTGTAGCAATCGGATTCACGAGGTCGTTACCGTTGTGGACCGGCTTCCCGTTCACGCTGGTCACAACGTCGCCCGATTGCAGGCCCGCCTTCTCCGCGGGGCTGCCCGGCTCCACGCGCTGCAAAACGATTCCGTACGGAGCGCCGAGTTCCTTCAACACGATCGGGTTGCTGCCCTGCGTTTCGGTAAAGCTCACGCCGATCGAGCCGCGAGTAACTTTTCCGTTGCTGATAATCTGGTTGTACACGCCGATCGCAGTGTTGGACGGCAGCGCAAAACCAACGCCTTCGTTGCCGTGCCCACCGGTGATGATGGCGGTGTTGATGCCGATCACCTGTCCGGCCATGTCCACGAGCGGCCCGCCGGAATTGCCGGGATTGATGGCGGCGTCCGTCTGCAGGAATCTTTGAAACTGTTGTCCCACGTTGCCGCGATCCTTGGCGCTGATGATGCCCGCCGTCACGCTGCCTTGCAGGAAACCGAACGGATTGCCGATGGCCAGAACCCAGTCGCCCACCTGGGATGCTTCGGAATTGCCCAGCTTGGCAAACGGCAGATCATGGCCCACTTCAATTTTCAAAACGGCGAGATCCGTCTCTTCGTCGATCCCGATCACCTTCGCGGTGTACGGGGTCTGTTCGCCGTTCAAAGAGACTTGCACCTTGGTGGCCTGATCGACGACGTGATTATTGGTGAGGATGAAGCCCCTTTTATCGACGATCACGCCGGAGCCAAGGCTGCGCTCGGCAGTCGGCCCCTGATCCGGAAAATCGAAGAAGCGATTGAAAAAATCCTGGAACGGCTGTTGATCCTGATCCTGTTGTTGATCTTCCGGAGGGCCCATTTCGCCGCCTCGATTGCGGCCGCCACGGCCCCGGCCGTGCTGTTCGATCACTTGCGTGGTGGAAATATTCACGACGGCGGGCTGCACCTTGCTGACGATCGTGGCGAAGGCGCTCGAAAGCTGGACCGGATCAGGGATGGCCAGCGGCGTTCCGCCGACTCCCGCGGCCGGATGCGCGGCGCCAACGTGGCCCGAGATGACGGTACCGATCAGCATGCCGACGGCGAGAGTCACCGTGATGAGGACCGTCGCAAGAACTTTCCGGTTGCGCACCCAAGTTGTAAATTCGCGAATCTGCATCCCCATGATGATCACCCCTCTTGAACTGAGAGCTTTTCGCCTATTGACACGATTATGTCGCAGGCGATTATACCACCCGGTTCGCCGCTTGGCGCATCCACGTACTTGCACGCGGTTTTCCACAGAGCAACCGCAGCGCGAATGCGACACGAGGCTCCGGGCGTTGAAATCGGCCTATAATTGAGTTTTATGCCAGAGACAATCATTATAAATTTGATCTGCAGGTCCTTCCGGTCCAAAGTGAATTCGACGGCTCATGTGAAGAACCGGCGCGCCTTGGCCGCCGCCCGGCAGAATAGGGGCGAGACAGCTTCCTTTTCGTTTCCGTGACGGCGCGTTTCGGCGCTCGCATAGCGCAAACTCCTGCAACAGGTTAGGATGCACAAATATGACTCCGCGCACTATGTATCGCAAGATTTGGGAATCGCACCTCGTTCGCGAAGCTCCCGGAGAACCCTCGCTTATTTTCATCGACCGCCACCTCGTTCATGAAGTGACGTCGCCTCAAGCGTTTGCGGGCCTGAAGGCGGCCGGGCGCAACGTGCGCCGTCCGGACCTGACGTTTGCCGTGATGGATCACTCCGTTCCCACGAAGAACCGTAATTTGCCGATTCTGGATGCGGCCGCCGGTGGGCAGTTTGACGCGCTTGAGCGCAATTGCCGCGAATTCGGGATCACGCTCTTCGATATGTTCAGCCACAACCAGGGGATCGTGCACGTGATCGGACCGGAACTCGGCCTGACGCAGCCGGGACAGACGATCGTCTGCGGTGATAGCCACACTTCGACGCACGGCGCATTGGGCACGCTGGCGTTCGGGATTGGCACGAGCGAGGTCGAGCACGTACTGGCGACGCAGTGCATGCAGCAATACGAATCGAAGACGATGCACATCATCGTCAACGGAAAACGCGGCAAGGGCGTTTCGGCGAAAGACATCATCCTCGCCATCATCGGGAGGATTGGCATCGCCGGCGGCGCGGGCCACGTCGTCGAATACGCCGGCGAA
>Ga0210410_10006396_pt1 | contig 10244 bp, 7 predicted proteins | sample IncBWC4MmetaG_FD_161058 | JGI IMG/M metagenome (GOLD analysis project Ga0210410, IMG submission 161058) | Forest soil microbial communities from Barre Woods Harvard Forest LTER site, Petersham, Massachusetts, United States - Inc-BW-C-4-M | ecosystem: Environmental > Terrestrial > Soil >... | reverse complement strand
CCTCGTGGCTCGAGGGCGGAACCACTGGCGGCGTGGGCGGTATTCAGGACTGGAACAACCTGAAGGGCGAGCGTTCTCTCTCCTCGCAGGATGTGTCGCAACGCTTTGTTGCCAGTTACGTGCTCGACCTTCCTTTCGGCAAAGGCAAGAAATATCTCTCTGGCTTGAACGGCTTCGCTGGCGGAGCAGTTTCGGGCTGGGGTCTGGATGGCATCACGACTCTGCAACGCGGGTTCCCGGTGAAGCTGAGTTGGGGTGGTTCGAACGCTTTGAGCGGCGATGGCTTTGGCATCGGATCGCTTCGTCCTGACTATGTCGCGGGCTGCGATAAGGGGCGGTCTGGAAGCTCGGTTTCCAGAGTCACGGAGTGGTTCAACACGGCCTGCTTCACAGCTCCGAGCGGTCTGAATTCGGCCGGCGTGCAGAATAATCCATGGACCTTCGGCAACGAGCCCCGCGTCGACGCTTCCTTGCGGCAACAGGGCATCGTTAACTTCGACTTCGCGGTCTTCAAGCGAACCACAATCTATGAGCGGTTGAACATTGAATTTCGCACGGAATTCTTCAACCTCTTCAACCATCCACAATTTGGACCGCCGAACGGAACCTTGACCAGTTCGACCTTTGGACAAGTCACCAATACGGTGAACTTGCCGCGGTTGATTCAATTTGGGTTGAAGTTCAACTTCTAGCGGGCAGTTCGGGTATTGATCCGGGCCGGAATCATTCCGGCCCGTTTTTTTGTGCGGGTTAAAGCTCGCGACTCGGCGAATTACGCGCGAGATCCCTCTCTCCGCCTGAAAAACGGCTTCGCTCCGTATGACTCCACAAGCTGTGAGAACCGCGACTACTGTTGTTGCTGCTGTTCGTGTTCGGCGCGGGAGCTGGCTCGCAGCAATGTGGGACGGGATTGGAAGACCGTAGGCGGCGAAGCAGGCTCCGGAACTTTCGCATCCGAGGGGCTCACGGTCACGGCCACGCTGAGTGAGCTCTCGGCCTCGCCTTTGTAGACGCCGCGTGTAGGTGGAACATCGGCGTAGTCGCGCCCGATGGCGACACGAATGTGACGATCAGCGCCCATCAGATTGTTGGTGGGGTCGAAAGCCATCCAGCCGAAACGGGGGATCAAAGCTTCAACCCAGGCGTGGGATGCTCCCTCCAGCGAGCGGTCCTGCTCCTCATGCTCAGCTTTGCGGTGAAACAGGTAGCCGCTGACATAGCGGCACGGGATGTGCAGCGGGCGGACCAGCGCGATCATGATGTGGGCAAAATCCTGGCACACTCCCTGGCGTGTACGCAAGGCCTCGTCAATCGGAGAGTCAACCTGCGTACTGTTGGGCACGTATTCGAAGGCGTGATAGATGCTTTCGTTCAGCTCAGTCAGCAGATCCAAGGGACTGCTGCGCCGTTCGCATTTCAGTTCCTTGGCCAACTGCTTGAGTGCGTCGGTCGAATGCGCGAAATGACTGGGCAACAACATCTCCCAGTAATCGGCGGTCGAAGTAGAGACGGAGGCGTCAAGATCGGCCCAGTCGCCGACTTCAGAAGATCGTGGCGTTGGCACGGCCTGCACTTCGACCGTGGACCGCGCCGTGACCGTGACCTGTGTGTGCGAGCCGGCGATGTCGAAGTGGTGCACGGTATTCCCAGGGAAGTCGTTGTACTGTGTGATGTTGGCCGCGGGCTCGACGTCGAGATGGAAGCTAAGGCAGCGCTGGTTGGCCTCATTAAGCGGTTGCATGCGCACCTGCATGACGCTCTCGCGCACGGCGGGATCGTAGCGGAAGGTGGTGACATGGCGGACGGAGTAGATCAAAGTTCCCTCTTTACCTTAGTCAGACCGGGCTGCAAAAAAATCGGCTTCTGAACCACGCGCCTAAAGGCGCAATCAATTCCGCAGTTTACCCGTATGCCTCAAGGCATACGCTGATACAAATCCAAATTTTCTGCACTGTCGAAAATCAATCTTAAAGTGCAAGCTTTCGATCAAGAAACCAGGGCCGACTCTACCGGATAATCAAAATAAATCTGGTGGATGGCGGTGTGGGCCTGACCGCATTGCTGCCGAATACTATCGACATAAGCGTGCGCGCCGGAGGCCATAATTTCATCGATCTGACTAAAGCTTAGCGTGGCACGAAGGCGCCCGGCGAGGCGAACCGGTTGCTCAGCCTTGCGTTCGGTCAATTCCGCGATGGCGCGCAGAGCCGCGTGAACCATGTCGACCGAGAAGCGGACCGAGTGCGGAAATTCAGGATTGAGCAACAGGAACTCCGCCACCCAGAGCGGCCGCAACTCGGCTGTGTACTTCTTGCAGTAAGCTTCAAACGCCGCGCAGGATTTCAGCAGGCCCACCCATTCCAGATATTCTTCGCCTTCTCCCGATTGATCGAGCGAATACGGCACGCTGCTGAGTTGCGTACCGATCAGGCGGGCAAGAGCGTCGGTGCGCTCCACATATCGGCCAAGCTGAATGTATTGCCAACCTTCGCCGTGAGACATGGTTGAGTCAGTCACGCCCTGGAAAAGATGAGCGCCTTCCTGCACGGCGCGAAAAAATACATAGGAATGCAGCAGCCAAGCCTCGCTGGAAGTTGTGCCATTGATCTGCAGATAAAGGCGATTGAGTTGCTCCCACATCTCCGTGCTGCACTGCTCGCGAACCTGGCGAAGATTCTCGCGCGCGGCGGCCACGCAAGAGATGATCGAGGAAGGATTGGTCTTATCCAGAGTCAGAATATTGGTGAGCGCGGCGGCGTCGATCTTGCCGTCTTCCGGCGGAGGCGCCTGCGAAGCTTCCAGCAGCCGCAACCAGCGTCCAGAGCCGGCTTCAGGGGATTGATCAAGGCGCAGGTGAAAATCCACATCGATGAGACGCGCGGTGTGCTCCGCCCGCTCCAGATAACGGCTCATCCAATAGAGGCTGTCTGCGACTCTGGAAAGCATAGTAGTCGACCGCCGTTCGATCATGCGCGCAGCACCCAGGTATCTTTACTGCCGCCTCCCTGCGAGGAGTTCACCACCAGCGACCCGCGACGCAAGGCGACACGCGTGAGGCCGCCGGGCACGAGCGTGACGTTTTCGCCATAAAGAATATAAGGGCGCAAATCGATATGCCGCGCCTGCGCTTCCCCTTCAAGAAAGCATGGGGCTCGGGAAAGATTCAACGTCGGCTGGGCGATATAGTTTCGCGGCTCAGCCAGAATCAGCTGGCGAAACTCCTCTTGCTGCTCGGTCGAACTGTGGGGGCCGATCAACATGCCGTATCCGCCAGACTCGCCGACGGCTTTGATCACGAGCTCGCCAATATGATCGAGTACGTAGTCGCGCTGCGAGCGGTCGGTCAGCAGATATGTCTCGACATTTTGCAGAATCGGATCTTCGCCGAGGTAATAGCGGATGATCTTAGGCACGTAAGCATAGAGTGCTTTATCGTCGGCGATGCCAGTACCAATTGCGTTGGCCAGAACCACGTTGCCGGCGCGGTAGGCGTTGAACAATCCCGGCACTCCCAGGCCCGAATCGCGGCGGAAGGTTAGGGGATCAATAAAATCGTCGTCGACGCGGCGGTAGATGACGTCAACGCGCTTCAAGCCCGCCGTCGTCCGCATGTACACGACATTGTCGTGGACCAGCAGATCGCGCCCCTCGACGAGTTCGATGCCCATCTGCTGGGCAAGAAATGTGTGCTCAAAATAGGCAGAGTTGAATACGCCCGGAGTGAGCAGCACGACCGTAGGCTCATGCCGGCTGGTAGAACTCGGCGGACTCAGCGCACGCAGCGTTGCCAGCAGTGCTTGCGCATAATGATCGACCGGAGAGACGCCATAGTCTCGGAAAAGCCTGGGAAAGACCTTCTTCAAAACTTTCCGGTTCGCCAGCATGTAGGAGACGCCGCTGGGGACGCGAAGATTGTCTTCGAGCACGGCGAAGCTGCCATCGGGAAGGCGGACCAAATCCGTACCGCAGATACTGACGTAAATTCCACGCGGGATGGTGATACCGCGCATCTCCCGCCGGAAGTGGCGGCAACTATGAACCAGTTCTCGCGGTACGACGCCGTCGATTAAAATCCGCCCGCGATGGTAGACGTCTTCCAGGAAGAGATTCAGCGCGGCGATTCGCTGAGTGAGGCCGTTTTCAATCTTCCGCCACTCCTGGTTGGGAATGATTCGAGGCAGCAGGTCATTGGGAAAAACGCGCTCGGTCCCCTCTTCATTCCCGTACACCGTGAAGGTGATCCCCTGATGCAGGAACGACAAATCCGCCGCCTGCTGGCTCTTGCGCATCTCCTCGGGCGGCAGGCCCAGCAGGGTCTGGAACAGGGCCTTGTAGTGAGACCGCGGGACGCCGGGCGCCTCGAACATCTCATCGTAGGCGGTATCGAACTGGTAATTCCTGAAAGGCGGGCGGAACAGCGAGCGAGCAGGGTCCGGCACGGCAATGGGCCTTAACACACTACGGGACCGGGCGCGGCTGTGAGGCACCCCAAGAACTTTAGGCGGCGTCTGGAGACAAGTCCAATCGAAATTGTTGATATCAGCGATTTAGTTTTCGTGACAAGGTGGAGCATCGAGGCAATCCTGCAACCGGAACAGTCACAAGTTTTATCGCGAAATTCTATCGCGAACTTAGGAAGAAATAAGGCCGGCGTTATTCGACGAACTTGCGCGGCTCATGAATGGCTTCCGCGAGATCCTTCAGAAACATGGCGGCGCGGGCTCCGTCCGCGACGCGGTGGTCGCAGGAGATAGTCAGGGTCATCATGGGGCGCACGGCGGGCTTGCCGTCAACCGCAACCACGCGGTCGGCGATGCCGCCTACAGCGAGAATAGCGGCCTGCGGCGGTGTGATGATCGCGCTGAACTGGTCAACTTGATACATGCCGAGGTTGCTAATGGTGAAAGTGGCGTCGGCGATGTCGGCGGGGCGGAGCTTTGCTGCCCGCGCTCGGTCGGAAACTTCGAGGCGCTGCTTTGCAATTTCGGCAAGGCTGGCGATGTGGGCATTCGGGATCACGGCTGCGACCACGCCGTCATTTACTGCGATGGCAATACCTATGTTCACGTGATCGTGAAGATGGATTCCTTCCGGGCTCCAACTGGCGTTGAGTCGCGGATGCTGCAGCAACGTGCGTGAGACTAATGCAACGAGGATGTCGGTGTGGGTGACGCGGACTTGGTGTGCAGTTTCGATCTCGCCTACGATGCTGTCACGATATTGATTGAGCGCGGTTGCCTCGAGGTCGCGAGTTACGAAGAAGTGAGGGATGGTGGTCCAGCTCTGGGTGGTGCGTTCGGCCATGATGCGGCCGAGCGAGGTGGGCACTTCGATCTCGCCGGTATAGTTGGGCGATTTTTCAGATGACGGCGCGGTTGCGGGCGATGCTGCCGCAGCTTGCACGTCGGACGCTAAAATTTCGCCGCCGGCTCCGGAACCTTGCAGAGACGCTAAATCCACGCCCAGTTCTTTGGCGAGGCGGCGAGCCTTCGGTGAAATTTTCGCGCTCGAAGCGGAAGCAGGTGAAGCAGTTGAGCTACTCGGGTCTGCAGGAGCGGCTTGCGCCGGTTCCGCTTTCGCGTGTACTCCTGCTCTTGCTGCGGGTGCAGCGGGCGTATCGCTCTCAACCGGCACAGTTTCGCCGGGAGCTACGATCCACGCAATGATCTGTCCAACAGGAATGTCAGCGCCCGCAGCGGCTTTGACTCCGGCGAGGATGCCGTCGGAGGGAGCTTCGACTTCGACCACGGCCTTGTCGGTTTCGATTTCGAGGAGCGGCTCGCCTTTGACCACTCGATCGCCTTCCTGCTTGCGCCAAGAAATGAGCTTGCCGGTTTCCTGCGCCATTTCCAGTGCGGGCATTACAACGCTGAAAGCCATAGTGGTTTTATCCTGGGGAGGGCTCCAACATGGCCTTCAGCCTGAAACTCCTACTCGCTCAGTTTTCGCACTGGCCTCAATCATCTCGAGGACGCGCGCGCTGGGCAGAGCTTCAGATTCTCTCGTGGTGGGCAGCGGACCGTTGACCGTGTGATAGTGCGCGCCTGCCACCATTAGTTGCTCCGCCGGGAAGCGGGTAATGATTTCATGTCCCGTCGGAGTGACGACGATTTCTTCTTCAATGCGCGCCGCGCTCCATCCGTCGGTTGACGGCCAGAACGTTTCGAGCGCGAAGACCATGCCGGGCTCAAGGGTCTGCGGATGATCGAGCGAAACCAGGCGCGAGATCACGGGCTTTTCCCAAATCGCAAGCCCGATGCCGTGGCCATATTGCAAGGCAAATGCGGCCTCTTCATTCGGGAACCCGAAATCCTGCGCTTTGGGCCATACGGCTGCGATCTCGGCGGTGTTGCGTCCGGGACGAATCAGTTCGATGGCGGCATCGAGATAATCGCGGCAGCGTTTGTAGGCATCGACCATGGCGTGCGATCCGTAGCCGATGGTGAAGCACCGGTAGTAGCAGGTGCGATAGCCCATGTAGGAATGCAGAATGTCGTAATACACGGGATCGCCGGGGCGCAGCACGCGATCGGAAAAAACGTGCGGATGAGGATTGCAGCGCTCGCCGGAAATTGCGTTCACGGCTTCGACGTATTCCGAACCGAGATCGTATAAAACTTTACTGACGAGACCGACGGCCTCGTTCTCGCGCATGCCGGGCTTCATGGCGCGGTAGAGTTCGTCGTAGGCCGCGTCGACCATCATTGCGGAAGTGTTGAGGAGAGAAATTTCGTCCTGCGTCTTGATGACGCGGGCATTGGACATGAGCTCCTGGCCGTCGACGACTTCAATCCCTTCGCGTTGCAGCGCGAACAGAACCGGAAGCTCAACGATGTCGATGCCGACCGGCTCTTTGTGTAGGCCGCGCATTTCGAGTTCGACGCGAATCTTCTTGGCGACGTCTTCCGCGCGTCCATGCTCGGGTGACATGGTGCCGCGCAGCATGGAAATACCGGGGCGGGAGCGGCCGTCGCCGAGCCAGGGGCAATTCAGCTGATGATGTTTCGCGGCTGAGCCGAAATCCCACAGAATAGGCTCGTCGTTTTGCGGGAGGAGCGTGAAGCGGTTGGCTTTGTCCTGCGCCCAGGTGCCGATGTGCGTCGACGTGAGATAGCGCACGTTATTCATGTCGAAACAGAGCAGGGAGCCCATCGACGACTTCTTGAGCAGATCTTTCGCGCGCTGCAGACGCTCGCGGCGCAGGCGATCGAAGTCGATGCGCTGCTCCCAGTCGACGGCCATTGTTCCGTGTGTTTTAAGTGCCATAATCAGCTCCTAGCTCTTAGCTCTTGGCTTTTAGCTCAACAGCTAACCATTCTCAATGCGACCGCCGCGAGATTTCCTCACACGAGATCCTTGCTCCGCCTGAAAAACGGCTCCACTCAGGATGACGCAACTTTATGAACGCTTGCACATCAACCTTGCTGCTTCAAATACTGTGTCTTCTGTTGGAACCGTAACGTCTTCCAGCGGCGGCGAAAATGGAATCGGGACGTGCATCGCGCCCATGCGTTTCACGGGGGCGTCGAGATCATAGAATGCGCCTTCTGCGATCACCGCAGCTAGTTCCGCCGTCACGCCGTAACGTCCGTAGCCTTCGTCGATGACGATCACGCGCGAAGTTTTCTTTGCCGAGTCGATGAGTGTCTTTTCGTCCAGTGGCCATGTAGTGCGGGGATCGACGACTTCCGCGCTGATGCCTTCTTTTTCGAGCATCACGGCCGCGCCTAACGCGACCTGAACCATGCTGCTGGTCGCGACCAGCGTGATGTCTTCGCCGACGCGTTTAATATCGGCCACGCCGAGCGGAATCGTGTAGTCGTCGGCTGGGACGGGGCCTTTGAGCTTGTACATCATCTTGTCTTCGAAAAAGATGACGGGGTTCTCGTCGCGAATGGCCGTCTTCAACAAGCCTTTCGCATCATAGGGCGTCGAAGGAAGAACGACTTTCAATCCGGGAACGTGGCTGAACCATGCATGCAGCGACTGCGAATGCTGAGCCGCTGACCGCCGTGTTGCGCCCAGCGTGGTGCGCATCACCATGGGAACCCGCCAGTGGCCGCCGGACATGTAGTGAGCTTTGGCGGCCTGGTTGACCATTTGATCCATTGTCAGCGTCAGAAAGTCGCCGAACATGATGTCGACTACCGGGCGCAAGCCGGCCATGGCTGCACCGACTCCGACGCCGGTGAACCCGGCTTCGGAGATGGGCGTATCGACCACGCGATCTGCGCCAAATTCTTCGACCAGCCCGGAGAGAACTTTGAAGGGCGTGCCGGCTTCGGCAACGTCTTCACCAAAGATGCAGACAGTGGAGTCGCGGCGCATTTCTTCCGCCAGCGCTTCGCGGACCGCCTGCGCAAATGTCAGCTCCCGCTCAGGCATAGACATCCTGCTCCACTTCGTCGACGCCCGGATAGGGTGAGGCGATAGCGAACTTCACTGCGGCTTCCATCTCAGTGCGGGCTTCGGAAGTGATGGATTCGAGCGTAGCCGCGTCGGTATAATTTTGCGCCAGCAGCCAATTGGTTTGCAGCTTGATGGGATCGCGCTCGGTCTTCCAGTGCTGTTCTTCCTGCTTCGTTCGGTAGTATTCGCGATTGATGTCACCGACGTGATGGCCACTATAGCGATAGGTGTCGGCCTGAAGGAATGCTGGGCCTCCTCCGGTGCGGGCGCGCTGGATCAGGCGCGACGCGACTTCATTCACTGCACGCACGTCCTGGCCGTCGACCTGTGCGGCCTCAAGGCCGAAAGCCCCGGCGCGGCCAAGAATCGTGCCGGCGGTGGTCTCGCTGAAGTGCGTGTACTCGTTGTACATATTGTTTTCGCAGACGTAGATTACGGGAAGCTTCCAGAGTTGCGAGAGATTCATCACTTCGTACAGCGATCCCTGTCCTAAAGCGCCTTCACCGAAAAAGCAGACTGCCACGCGCCCATTGCCCAGGCGCTTGGCGGCAAAAGCCGCCCCAGTGGCGATGCCTACGCTTCCGCCGACGATCGCGTTAGCACCGAGATTGCCGGTGGCTGGATCGGCAATGTGCATCGATCCACCTTTGCCTTTGCAGTAACCGGCTTTCTTGCCCAGAAGTTCGGCGAACATGCGATCGGGAGTTGCGCCCTTGGCCAGGCAGTGTCCGTGGCCGCGATGAGTGCTGGTGATGTAGTCGTCGATGCGCAAAGCTTCGCAGATGCCGACGGCAACGGCTTCTTGGCCGCTGTAAAGATGCGCAAGACCGGGCATAAGGGCGCGGGTGTAGAGTTCGTTCACCTGCTCTTCAAACAGCCGGATGCGAACCATCTGCCGATAGGCGCGAATCCATTTCAACTTTTCGGTATTGGCTTCAGCGACTGTGTGATTCTCTGAAGCGTTGGATGTTGCGCTGATCACTTCTTTGGTCCTCCGGTAGTCACTGGTGTGGTCACACCTGACATGGCAGCCAGCACGTCAAACATGCAGGCGAAATCGTATTTAGTCCATCCCATGCCGCGGGCGGCGGTAAGAATTTCGTTACTCACCGCTGTGGTAGGTAGGGGCACGTCGAGCTGGCGTCCCAGGTCCATAGCCAGCACCATATCTTTCTGCATCATGTTCACATCGAACCAGGCTTCTTCCGGCTGTTGGAGAACGAAGGGGCCGCGATACTTGATCATCGGCGAGGCGACGGCGCTGTTCACCAGCACGTCCACCGCGACTTCGCGGGCGATTCCGCTCTTTTCCGCCAAAAGCACGCCTTCGGAAAATGCTAGCATCTGCACGGCGAGACTCAGATTGATCGCAATCTTCATGGAGAGCGCTAGCCCGTTATCGCCGACCTGCGTGACTTTCGGGCCGATGTCGAGCAACAGCGGCTTAATTTTTTCAAAGGTATCTTTGCGGCCGCCGACCATCACCGACAATTTTCCTTCCTGCAACGTGATGACGCTACCGGAAACAGGAGCATCGACCATGTCTGCGCCCGCAGCACGAACTTTGGCAGCGAGAGCGCGGCTCACCGTCGGGCTCACCGTACTCATATCGATAAAGATTTTGCCGGCGCTCAGGCCTGCCAGCAATCCGTCTGGACCCTCGGTGATGGCGGCGATCGCGGCGGCATTGGTCACCATGGCGAAGGTGTAATCCGAGGCAGCGGCGACAGCACGCGGAGAATCCGCCCACGTCATGCCCTTTTCCACCAGCCACTGTGCCTTGGCGCGGGTGCGGTTGTAGCCGGTCACGGTGTGCCCTTTGCTGAGCAGGCGAT
>Ga0210410_10006395_pt1 | contig 10244 bp, 7 predicted proteins | sample IncBWC4MmetaG_FD_161058 | JGI IMG/M metagenome (GOLD analysis project Ga0210410, IMG submission 161058) | Forest soil microbial communities from Barre Woods Harvard Forest LTER site, Petersham, Massachusetts, United States - Inc-BW-C-4-M | ecosystem: Environmental > Terrestrial > Soil >... | reverse complement strand
TTGATGGGTTTGATCCAACGCGGTGCACGAAGACATTCAGACCCGGCGGCTGCGGTTGCCGGGGTCAACCGCGAGCTCTGCCAGGATCAGGGTGAACGGCCTCTGACCGCCCTATTTTTCGCGCGGCTCGATCCACACTCGAATGACTTGGTCTACTGCAACGCCGGTCTGCCAGCCCCGCTAGTTTTGAGGCAGAACAAAACCGTGGAACGGCTGGAAGAAGGTGGCCCGATGCTGGGCGCAATGACGGCAGCTGTCTTCCAGTCCGGGAGAGTTCGGCTGAACCCTGGTGACATGTTGGTCGCTTACTCCGATGGTGTAACCGAGTGCCGGAATTCCCAGGATGAGGAGTTTGAGATCGCACGTTTATCCGCTGCAGCGGGAGCGGTCAGTGGCGCGAGCGCAAACCAAGCTTTGTTCTCCACGCTTGCCGCGGTACTCGATTTCGCTGATGCGCGCCCGCCGGGCGACGACTTGACGCTTCTGGTTGTCCGCCGTCGCGGGACGGCCACGAAGGAACCGCTCAATTCACGCAGCAAACATCTTTCAGCCTCTCGTGGTAGGCCGACCTCGCTTTTGCGACCGAGGAAAGCCGACCAGAAGGAAACGATTCCCTATAACTGAACTGAGGTAAGCCGAGTTCCAAGAAATGCATTGCGTGTAGCCGTAGGTACTGGTGTGCCCAAATTCAGTGGCGAGGACAAGCGATGGCAACGATATCCACTTTAGTCCCGATGGAAGAAACAACTCTCTGCACCGCCTTGAGCCAAGGTCCACAAACCTGCCCCGAGGTCTTGGATACAATCTATGCGGACCACTATCGCCACGTTTTGCGGGTCTGCCGGCGCTTCTTTCGGCAGCGGGAAGATGCCGAGGACGCCGCAGCAGAAGTCTTTTTGAAGCTGCACAATATCCTGGAGAAAAGAGATAAAGCTGTGCCTTTTCGGCCTTGGGTGTCGCGGGTGGCAGGGCGACATTGCATTGATAAGCTGCGGCACAGCAAGCTCGAAAGGAATTCGTGTGTGGCGGGCGCCGAACTCGGCAGAATCCGGGACGATTCCACTCCTTCCCCGCTGTTGCAAGTTTTGCAGAGCGAAGAACAGCGGCAGGTGAGAGAACAGCTGACTCGCTTGCCAGAGCGCTACAAGGTCCTCCTGTTGTTGCGTTATTACAAGCGAATGAGCTATTCAGAGATCGCCAGTACTCTCAACAGGGGTCTTCCCGCGGTTAGGATGATGATCTTCCGCGCGAAACATCAGTTGCGCCGCAACCTGGGAAGCTTCGAAGGGGGCCGCACCCCGCAACACGGATTGGACGACCATGCCCGGACAAATAAGGCTCGCTCCATGACGATTTCGAACCTACCCGTTCGATCACGGTCATTGTTACCTGCCTGATTTCTAATTTCGGTTGTATTATGTCGCTCGCACGGGTTTCCGCGCCCGAGGGAGCAGACATGAATTATCGTTCCGACCGTCGTGAGTTTCTCTGCAAGCTGAGTACCGCCGCGTTCAGCATCGCAATCGCTGACTTGTCATTTTCGGGAAGCTTGTCCTCCGCGTCGAAAAAATCCCTGCTCGTCTTCACCAAATCCTCTGGCTTCGAGCACGCGGTGGTTAAGCGCGAGGGCGAAAAACTAAGCATCGCTGAAACTGCCATCACTGAAATCGGCAACAAACACGGCTTCGAAGTCACCTGCTCCAAAGACGGCCGTATCTTCGACTCCAAAGATTTTCGCGCGCATCAAGCCGTGTTTTTCTTCACCACCGGCGATCTCACTACATCCGGCACAGACAAGAATCCCCCCATGTCCGCGGCCGGCAAGCAAACTCTGCTTACTTCCATCGAGCAAGGTCTCGGATTCGTCGGCTGCCACGCGGCCAGCGACACCTTCCATACGCCACCCGATCCTCAGGACCTTTCCAACCGTTACATTGCTCACGGCGCGCAGTCCGATCCATATCTCCGCATGTTAGGCGGCGAATTCATAGTCCATGGCCACGACCCGCGTCTGCAAACCGCCAACATCATTCTCAACGATCCTTCGTTCCCCGGCCTCGAAGGCGTCCAATCGCCGGTCTCGTTCAACGAAGAATGGTATTCGTTAAAAGATTTCGCCACCGATATGCACGTGATTGGCACGGTAGATACCAGCATGCTGAAGAACGAATGCTATCAACGTCGTCCGTATCCCGTCGTGTGGGCACGCATGAATGGCAAAGGCCGCGTCTTTTTCACCGCGCTAGGTGATCGTCCAGAAAATTGGGAGAACGCCTTTCACCTCAATCTGCTCGCGGGCGGCATCCGCTGGTCGCTCGGTCAAGTCAAGGCCGATTTGACGCAAAATCTTACTGTAGCCGCGCCCGGCTATGCGGACATTCCTCCCAAATTTCCTCCAAAAGCAGCAAGCTAGATCGGCGTGTAAAACGATTGCGGTACCGGCTCATTTCGCTTGGGCTAGCTGTCGCCAGGTCACAAGATGAATTTTCTCCCGCTGCAATAACTCGCGAAATTCCGTCCCCGCAAAAAAGTCAAAGTCGCGTTGCCGCCACGCCGCGCCCCACGTAGCCCGCTCCCGCGTCGCTGCCTTCATCTCCTCATCCGCAAACGCTACGTGGATCACAAACTCCGTCACTCCCGGCTGAAGATTTTTGATCGCCGTCGCATAAAATTCCGCCCACTTCTCCGGCGTGACACTCGGATCGATCGTCACTGTGTGATCGATGACGATGTCGTCAGGCCCGAGCCCCGCCTCCAGATACGGATGCTCCGCAAACCACTCCCGCACCACAAAAAACGGCAGCTTCTTCTCATGGGCAACGCGCACCAGCACGTCAAATAAATCCTTGCCGTTCTGATACAACCGGTATTGGTGTGAATCCAAGTGTGTCGGTCGAATTCCCATCGCATACGCCCGGTCGATCTGCGCCCGAATCTCCTCCTCCACTTCTTTCGGCTCGATGTGCGTGCTCACCGTCCAGTCGTGGCGAAAATATCCGTTCTCGTCCACCAGGCTCGCAACTCTGTCCCGTGGCGCGACCGGCCCCCATCGGTAGTACACGCGCTCGGCCGTCAGCGTCAGGTGCAGACCAAAATCCGCGTCGGCATGCGCTTTCGCATAATCCGCAATTTCGGGAAACCAGGGGCATGGCACCATAATGCTCGCGGAATTCACGCCGCCGCTTTCCAGGGCTTTGATTGTCGCCGCGTTCACCGCGTGTGTCATTCCCACATCGTCCGCGTGGACAATCAGCAGCTTCGCGTCGTGCGCAAATCCAAGCCTCTCCGCAAGGGACGCCTTCTTCTGCGCGACCGTCACGGCCGGCAAGCCCGCAATAAGAATTAGACAAGCAAGAAATCGTGCACTCCATCTGCGGTTCGATGCAGTTTTCCTACTCTCTTCGCGCCCATTCATATTCGCCTCACCAATCCCTCCTCCGTCGCTCGCGTGTTGCGCACCAGCAGCAACACCAAAATCATTCCGATGAACGGAACCAATCCAGCGGCAATCACGATTGGATCGAACGCGTGTGTCGCGGCCGTCTGGCGCGCATCGGAAAAATACCCAATCAATTCAAACGCAATAATCGTCCCGATCCCTGCTCCCGTTCCGCTCAAACCGCTGACGGTCGCCACGGAGTCGCTCTTGAATAAGTCCGTCGGCAGCACATTCGCGATCGTCGAAAACGACGCATACGAAAATGTGGCGATCGCAAACAGCAAAGTAATCACATACAAGTCCCTGGTGAAAATCGTGGGAATCAGCAGCGTTACTCCCAGCCCGCCGAACACCACCAGCGCTTTCCGCGCCGCTCCAACCGTCCATCCTCGTCGAATCAAAAATCCTGAAGCAGCTCCGCCGAAGAAATTCCCCAGGTCCGCGGCAAGAAAGGGAATCCACACCGCAATCAATCCGCTCTTCAGCGCAATGCCCTTGGCTACCAGGTAGATCAGAAACCAGTCCGTCACGAAAAACCACACCGGATCTGTGAACGTCTTCGAAACAATCGTTCCCCAAGTCTGCGGGAGCTTAAAAAGTTCGCTAAAGCGCGTCTTCCGCGCGCCGCTCTCCAGTTCCCGCGTCTCGGCCAGAATCATCTGGCGTTCTTCTTTGCCAATCAGCGGGTGCTCGTCGGGCCGGCGATAGAAACGCTGCCAAACAATCAGCCACAAGAATCCCAGCAGCCCCGGAATCATGAACGCGACGCGCCAACCCCAGCGCAAATAAATCGGCAGAATCAGAAACGGCGCCACCGCTCCGCCAATCGACGACCCGCTATCATAGAAAGCGGTCGCCAGTCCTCGCTCGCGCTTCGGAAACCATTCGGAAACCGCTTTGCTTGCCCCAGGCCAGTTCGCGGATTCTCCGGCGCCGAGCAAAAACCGGAACAGCGCAAAGCTCCGGAAGCCGTTGGCCAGCGAAGTCAGCAGCGAAACCGCCGAATACCACGCGACGCTGATCGTCAGCCCGCGCCTCGTTCCTACCCGGTCCACAAAACGCCCGCAAACTGTCTGTCCGATGGAATACGCCACGCGAAACGCAATCGCGATATTGGCGTAATCCACGTTGCTCCAGTGGAAGTCCTGCTTCAGGTAAGGAGCAAGAATCGAAAGCGTCTGCCGGTCAATGTAGTTGATAACCGTGGAGGCGAAAAGAATCCCGCCAATCCACCAGCGTAGGGAACGAACAGCGCGCGTCCGAGTCTGCGCAACCTGCTCGGTCACCCCCATCGAGACCCCGCCCACATCGCTATCATCATCGCGTCAAACGATAGCCGATGAGAGCCGCAACGTCACCCTCGTTCTCGTCAGGCCACATTCAGCCGTGCCGAGGCGTGATAACGAAACAAAGCTTTCCTGTAGCGCAGGGCGGAGTCTTCGGAGCCCTGCGGCTTTTCGAGCCGTTGAGAGGTTATAAGCTTGGAATTCTTCAGCCGGTCTTCGCACTTGAAAGGGAAGCAATCGTCGTTGGTCTCAGCAACCGCGCGGAATCTCGGTCCAGATACACGGTAGCATTCGCATGTGTGCGCAATATCGAAGCCGGCGCCATCGGACTGACCTCGCCCTCAAAGCACCCCCTCACCGCCTGCGCCTTGCGCGCGTCCGGCACGACGCAAATAATCTCCTTGGCCTTCAATATCTGTCGCACCGACATCGAAATCGCCTCCCGCGGCACCTCGGAAATATCGCGAAACCATCCTTCGCCAACCTGCTGCCTACGGCACGCCTCATCAAGCCTCACGACCAAATAGGGCTCCTCCGTCTCGAAATCCGCCGGCGGATCGTTGAACGCCAAATGTCCGTTCTCTCCGATACCCACAAACGCCACATCCACCTGCGTCGCGCTAAGCGCATTACCCACCCGCCGCGCAACTTCACCTGCGTCACCCGTGCCATCCAGCAAATGGTATTGCCCGATGCCCACCCTATCAATCAGCCGCTCGCGAAGGTATTTGCGAAAACTAGCCGGATGCGTAATCGGCAGCCCCACATACTCGTCCAGGTGAAACATCTCCACAGCTCCCCACGCAATCCCCTCCGCCTTGGTCAGCGCATCCAAAAACGCAATCTGCGAAGCTCCCGTAGCAGCAACAATACGTGCGCGCCCGCCCGCACTGATAGCACGCCGAATCGCCGCCGCAGCCTGCCCCGCCGCCGCAATGCTAAGCGACGCCGCATCCTCAAACACTTTCGCGATCATTCCGGAAACACCCTATCAGAATGATAGGGCTATGCGGCGGCATTTGTAGCGCCAGCATTTTGCTGGAGGGGTTCCTCACTCCACGCCAGGTGAGCGTATTATGAAAAAACGGCAACGTTGCTCCTGAACAAGAAGCGCAGTTGCCGTTATCAAGAAAGGAGCTTATTTTTCTCCTGCAGGTCTGGTCGAGGTTGGTCAGTGCGCCGCGCTACAGCTCCCGAGATTCTTCACCACTTTCGTCGGCTCGAACATCTCGGCGCCATTTTCGCTCGATTTCTTTCCCTTGAGCTGTACGCGGTCACCCGCCTTCACGTCTACGCTGCCTGTCTGAAGCGCATACGACTTGTTTTTCTTCTCGTCGACCAGGCGCAGCCCGTCATCCGTCTGCTGCACGCAACCCGAAACCGCCCCATGGCGATGCAACGCGAGGAAAAGCACGCCGACTCCGGCCGCCGCTCCAACTCCGATCCCCACTGCCTTGCCCGAGCCATATCCATTCTTCGGGGCAACATATCCGGGTGTCCCAGGCGTGCCCGTACCCATTCCCATTCCTCCACCGCCGTATTGCGCAAACGCAGAACTCGACAGAAATGTTGCAAGGCAGACCCCAATCGCAATCTTTGGAAAGTGGCGTAATACTCCGGCTCTCTTGGAGAGCGCGCTGCCGACGGCATTTTCACCTGTGTTCATGGATGCTCCTGTGATTAGACGAAGCGCCTTGCTGAGCGCCTCGCGTCCCGCTGCAAGGTAGATTCGCTCCGTAAGTGGATTCTGTTGTCCCCCAAATGTGAACTCCGCGTCATTTTCCTGTCGTCGTGTCATGTCCTCCGGGGTAGGCCTCTGTTAAGATTAGCCGGCCACTATGACCGCACAGCGTGAACAGCTTGAGGCCGATGTCCTGATAGTCGGCGCCGGCCCTGCCGGCCTAGCCTGCGCCCTCCATCTCGCCAATCTCATCAAGAAGCACAACGAATCGGGCGCTTCGGGCGGACCTCCGCTCTCCGCGGAAAATATTTACGTGCTTGAGAAGGGCCGCGAAATCGGCGCGCACCAGCTTTCCGGCGCCATCATGAATCCCAAAGCTCTCGCCGAATTGGTCCCAGATTTCGAGAAGGCCGCCCCGCTAGACACCCCCGTAACCGACGCCGCCGCTTTGTTTTTCACCAAAAGTTCCTCGGTTCGCTTTCCGGTAACGCCGCCGCCTTTCAAGAACAAAGGCAACTACGTCATCTCTCTGAATCGCCTGGTGAAATGGCTGGGTGGGCTGGTCGAACAATCCGGCGTGAATCTCTTCACGCAATTTGGCGGCGCCCAACTTATTTACGAGCGCGAAGGCGTCGCCGGCGTGATCACCGAAGACAAAGGCCTCGACAAAAACGGCAAGCCTAAAGACAACTACACGCCAGGATACGAGTTGCGCGCCAAGGTCACCGTGCTTGCGGAGGGCCCGCGCGGCTCTCTCACCAAACAGCTCGTCCAGAAAAACAAGCTGGACAACATCAATCCGCAGATTTACAGCATCGGCGTCAAGGAATTGTGGGACGTGCAGCCCGGCCGCATCCAGCCCGGCTACGTCGCGCACACGCTCGGCTGGCCCGTGCCCACGAATATGTACGGCGGCGGCTGGATTTATGGCCTGAGCAACAATCGCGTTTCCATCGGACTGGTGATTGGTCTCGAATATTCCGATCCGCAATTTGATCCGCACGAAGCATTTCAGATCTGGAAGACGCATCCCTTCATCAAAAATATTCTCGAGGGTGGCAAGCTCGTGCGCTACGGCGCAAAAACCATTCCCGCAGGCGGATGGTATTCCATGCCGCGGCCCTATGTAGACGGCGGCCTGATCATCGGCGACGCCGGCAGTTTCCTCGATTCGCAGCGGCTCAAGGGTATCCACATGGCCATAAAAAGCGGCATGTTGGCCGCCGAGACGATTTTTGAGGCATTAAAGGCCGGCGACACTTCCGCGGCCAAGCTAAGCGCGTTTCAGAAAAAAGTCGAAGATAGTTACATCAAGAAAGAATTGCGGCTGGTGCGCAATTTCCATCAGTCATTTCAGTACGGTCTGCTCGGCGGACTTTTTCACGCCGGACTCCAGTTTGTCACCGGAGGCCGCGGCTTAATCGATCCAATGCGCGTGCGCCCCGGTCACGAGCATTACCGCAAAGATGGTCATCCCCCGCGACCGCGCTTCATGGGCGACGGCAAACTCACGTTCGATCGCCTGACCGACGTCTATCATTCCGGCACCCGCCATGAAGAAGATCAGCCCTGCCATCTGATCGTTCACGATCTAGATATTTGCGCCAATCGCTGCACCGTCGAGTATGGCAATCCCTGCCAATACTTTTGCCCCGCCGCCGTCTATGAACCGGTGAGAGAAAAAGACGGATTCAAGCTCAAGATTAACGCCGCGAATTGCGTGCACTGCAAAACCTGCGACATCGCCGATCCCTACCAAATCATCGACTGGGTCGTTCCCGAAGGCGGCGGTGGCCCCAACTACGAAGGCATGTAGCACTACGAACGTGGTGGAAAAAAGGAAGTTCGGCTTCAGCTAAAAAGTCTTCAGTTGGGCAGGAGACCATACACATCAATCTCCGACCTGCTCCCAATGTAAACCTTGCCATTGGCAATCGTCGGCACAGTGAACTTCACCGCGACTCCGGCCTGATCGCGATTCGCCGAAGCCTGCGCGCTATTCCAAAGTTCGCGCCCAAGATTGGTGGCATCGTACGCATGCAAAACCGCCGGCCCAGTCCCAGCCCGGCTGAGCCCGCCATACATGCTGGTGTCGACAGCCCAAACAATGCCATGCGAATTTCCATTCGAAGATACTGACGCGGTCGCTCCCTTTTCCGGGAAGAGTCCGCTCGAATGGGAAACAGGTACAGGATTGAAAAGACTCGTCGTCGGACTTAGCGCGTAGGCATTCAGTGGTCCGTTTGCGCCCGCAATGAATAGTGTGTTGTTCCAAAACGCTGGTGTCGCGTACAGCTGGCGCATCACCGGAAATTTCTGGACTAACGCCGGGCCGCTTCCTTCCAAGTGTCCCATTGCGTCGCGATTGATCAAATACAACTCGCCATTTTGACCGCTGCCAGCTTTTCCGCCGCCGATCAGCAGATGTTTTACTGGCGCCGAAGGCAAATCGGCGAGCACAGCTGCGCCGCCGGAACCGAGGTCACTGTTCGAACTATTCAAGACGGCTTCGTCGGAAGGAGTGAACCAATCCTGCAAAGCAAGACTGAGATTAAATTTCAGGAAGCTGTCGCCAAACTCGGTCGTGCCGTCGTAATCGCCGTTTCCGGTGATCACATAAATGTTGTTGTTGCTGTCGATCGACGGCGCGCCACCGGCCATCCAAATTCCCGCGCCTTCGCCGTTTGGTGTGGCGTTGAAGAGAATCGGGGCAGCGCGCAGATCCGATTTGTTGAAGCCCATGATCCAGCCGTGCCAGGGTTTTTGGTCGTTGTGCGAGCCCCAGGAGAGGTAGACCGTGTTGTTCATAAGCGCCAGACCGGGCCGCTGATTTTCGTGGAAAGGATCAAACGGAAGGCGCGTGCCATTGCTGCCATCGCCACTGCCCGCCACAGTAATCGCGGAAGTCAGTTCGAACGGGCCGTTCGCGGTCTCACTTCCATCGATGAGACTGAGCGCATGGAGTCGCTGGTGGCAATCTCCCGCCAGCCTGGCGTTTGTGCCCACCGTTTTGGTTTTCGTCACGACGTAGAGAATTTTCGTAGCCGGATCAATCACGGGAGTTCCCACGATGCCAACGTCCGGCTCAATGTCCTGGCTGCCCATGTTCAACGCTGTGGGCCAGGTTTCTCCGGACGGAATAAGGTTCTTGGACCAGTACGTCACGCAGGGATTCGCATCGGCGTCAAACGCATACACAGTATTGTGAGAGGTGGCCGTGAAAATTACATTGTGCTTTCCGCCAGAGATTGGAAGATCGGCCACCCAGAGTGTTTGCGGGTAAACCGGAGCATCGACGGGGCAAGAGAATAGTTTTGCGAATGTGGAGGCATTGACATTCGAAGGAGTCAGCGCAAGTTCTTGAGAGTTGACACCAGCGCGCGTCTGGTCGTTGTGATATTCGATGACGCCCGAAAGGGCAGTGACTCCGATAGCGCTGGTCGTGCTCTTCGTAACATCGAGATTGCTTGTAGCGGTAATGATGTAAACGCCGGGGCTGCTCGGGGCATGGTATGTGGCCGAAGACGCCGTGACGCTGGTGAAGGTTCCGCTCGACGCAGTCCAGGTGACGCCTTGGTTGGTCGGATCGTTCTGCACCACCGCGGAGAACTTCAAGGTTTGAGAAGTCGTGATGCCGCCACGCTTGGGAGAAACGACGACGCTCAGATTCGTTGGGATAGCGAACACGGTGATGTTCGCGCTCGCCGACGATTTGCGATCGGCAACGGACGTAGCAGTGAGCGCGACACCTGGCGGATTCGGAGCATTCGCCGGCGCGGTGTATGTGACGGACGCGCCGGACGCGCTAGCGGTACTGGAAACCGTTCCACAGAGAGCG
>Ga0210410_10006394_pt1 | contig 10245 bp, 14 predicted proteins | sample IncBWC4MmetaG_FD_161058 | JGI IMG/M metagenome (GOLD analysis project Ga0210410, IMG submission 161058) | Forest soil microbial communities from Barre Woods Harvard Forest LTER site, Petersham, Massachusetts, United States - Inc-BW-C-4-M | ecosystem: Environmental > Terrestrial > Soil >... | reverse complement strand
GCTGCAGGTTAGTTCCTCACGCTTTTCACAGTTCTCCCGCGCAACTTGGCTACTTCGTTTGTAAGTGACTGTCTTTTCGGCCCCGTATTTGATTCGGTTTTCGGCCCAACGATTTCAGAGATTGAAAAAGGAGAGAAAGGGAAATGCCTGCCTGTTACAAAATTGATAAAGAACGCCGCTTGGTGATGAGCACCGCTTACGGTGTGGTCACGCGGCAAGATCTTCAGAATCATCAGGAAGCACTTTTGGTGGACCCGGATTTTGGAAAAACTTTTTCGCAGTTGGCGGATTTTACGCGCATGACGCGCATGGAAGTGACCGCCGCGGATGTCCGCGTGCTCGCGGCGAAAAATGTTTTTGCTCCCGAAGCGCGGCGCGCGTTCATCGCGTCGGATGAGGCGGCCTTTGGGCTTTCGCGCATGTTTGAGATTTTGCGCGCCGCAAAAGGTGAAGAAGGAATCCGCGTGTTCCGCACGGTGGAAGAAGGCTTCGCATGGATTTTCGCCACGCGGCCCGTTTCCGTCTAGTTCGCTTGCGAACTCACCGCGACCGAAGTACTGATGACGCGCGCCGGTTATAGTGTTACAAAAGGCGGAACGATGCCGATCGCATACAAAATCGATAAAGAACGGCGGCTGGTCAGCACCAACGCCTACGGCGTGGTCACGCGCGAAGAAATTTTGGATCATCAACGCAGGCTTTTGGCGGACCCCGATTTCAGCCCCACGTTTTCGCAGATTGCAGATTTCACGCGAGCAACGAAATTAGAAATCAAAGCGGCGGACGTACAGGCGTTTGCCGCCAGAAATACTTTCGCTGCAAATGTGCGGCGCGCGATCGTGGTGGCCGATGGCGAGGCCTTTGGACTGGCGCGAATGTTTGAAATACTGCGCGACGCCAAAGGCGAACAAGGCAACCGCGTGTTCATAAAAATGGAAGACGCGCAAAAATGGATTTCGTCAGGGCAAGAGTGAAAGCGGCTCGCGAGATTTAGAGTGGGCATTCGCGTTTACCGACCATCCAAGATTTTTACAGCGGCGTTGACCTGGTTCTCAAAATTGGTTTTTTGCTGGGCGGCATTTTTCTCGTTTTCATTTTGCCCGGCGGGTTGATCTGATTCGTTGTTTGCGGATTCTTCCTCCTCGCCTTTTTCATCGTCATCGTCGTCGGGCCACATGGTGTCCATTGAATCGTTGATGATTTTCATTTCGTATTCTTCTCCGCCGACGAGATTTGTTTCGTGGCGTACTCCGTCATTGCTGTTCAGAAGCAGTTGGCAGATGTAAGAGACAGCGTTGGCGTTGCGCAGAGGAATGCGATTCTGAGCGACGAGTTTGAGAAGTTTTCCGAGGACTTCATTAATGGCGGTGTTGGTGCGGAAGTCTTCGATTGGGCCGATGAGATCTTCGGCGACGGATTTGGCGTCGAGGAATTGTTGTTCCATTTGTGCATGAGTGAGACAGAAGGCGGAATATCCGGAGGTGCGGGAAGTGTCCCGTGAGGCGAGAGCGCGGCAGCGTCGTCCGGAGGCGGCAATGTATTTGCAGCGAGGGTCGATGACAATTTCGGTAGTGATTTTTGCGGTAGATTTGGGTGACATTTTTTTGTTCTCCTTTTTGTGCGTTGAAAATATTCGGCATAGAAACAAAACGGCCCACCTGAAGGTGGCCCCTACAAGTTCACATGCAAATTCAAGTCTTACGGCTGCCGGCCGGAGGGCCCGGCGCTACAAGTTCAAAGTCAAAGGAGCACCCACAGGAACGTCGGTACTCCCCCCTCCCCCCTGTTCTTGTTATGAATATCAAAACAAAGGGGTTACGGGCGTGATTCGTGCTAAGAATATCAATCTAAAGGACTTAGCTCCCCGGAATGCAGTCGGGAGGCGGAAGCGTTTGATCGATATCAATTTAAAGGACTTAGTGAGGCAGGAGGTTGCCTGGACTTGAGGGCCGCTTGCTCCCTTTCGGTCCGCGGGGGCTGGCCATCGACACGCGATGGCTGGCGTCGGCTAACTTTGCTTCACGCGTCTTGGTACAAAGCCTGGTGCGGTGAGTTCCTTCGGGGCAAGCGAGTGCTTCGCAACGGGAAGTGAATTCACGATACAGGTGAAGGTTAAACGGTGAAGCGAATTACGTCAAGTATCTGATAAGGCAACTTGAAGAAATTTATTTGCAAAATAGTTGGTGGGAAATTTTTTGGAGTATTCGAATGGACAGGGCGAAATGAACACGAAAACGGAAATCTTCAGATCGCAGTTATTGCGAGGCGGGGGAATGCGGCGCGATAGAGCCGGTCGTCGAAAGTGAGGAGGCGGTATCCGTTTTCGAGGGCGTGCGCGCCGATCAGGAAGTCGGCTTGAATGCGGCGAGGTTCGGAGCCACGCTGTTTTCTGCGGCGAGCGGCGTAGGATTGGAATGCGAGTCCGGCCGATCGCCAGATGGATTCGTTTAGTTCCCAATCAACCTTGATACCAGTTTCCGCGAAAAATGAATCGAGGAATTCTTCGGTGCGGCCCGGGTAGGCAAGAAGTTCAGAATATACCGGCGCGGCGAGGACGAGATTACCCGCAGCGCGCGCGGCTTCCAACGCAGATTTTGCTTTTAAATTGAGCGCATTTTCTGTGTCCCAGAGCGCGACAAGTATGTTGGAGTCGAGCGCGGTGGTCATCGGCCGCGCATTTGCCGAATGTATCGGAGGATTCCTCTGCGTCCGGAGGGGATACCCGGATTTCCGATGCCACGGTATTTCTCGAACGGGTCCTCATCTCTTACGGGGCGGATGCAGATATCAGTTCCAAGCTCTTCAAAACGGACTTTGTCGCCGGAACGCACACCGAGGCGACGACGAACGTCGCGCGGTAATGTGATTTGCCCTTTGCTGGTTACCTTCGCTACTGCTTTCATGGCGATCACCGATTCCTTACTTTACCATGAAACTCCTTACTTTTGGAATCAGGGAATTATTGAGGGTTCCTAACTTCAATAGGCCACTTTTTCCTGCGGAAAAGATGGGCACCAGCAGCGACTCCTTTATGCCACCTTTGTAGGGAATCCTACATCCAATTATTTGAGGGGATTGCGCTGTGCGGGATCAATTTCTTAAGCTACACGAACGGATTGACAACGCGCTCACCGTACTTATATCCACTTCCGATGAAAACCTACGGAGAAAGACCCTGCTAGAAATGAGAGCAGCGATTGACGAAGCAGACCGCCTACTCGGCGCCAAAGAACAACCCCTCTCGAACGACTAATTCGATCCCGCTATCTCTCGTATTCGGCGTACTCTTCGTCAAGCTCTCCACATTTTTATTCGGAAAAGATGGACCACCGGCCCACTCGCTCGCAATGTTATTAGCGGCCGTAGCGGGCGGCGATCCATCCGATGACGAGTCCGCCGACGGCGCCGGAGCCGACGATGGGCGCGAATGCTTTGGTGATGATGGCGTCGGGAAGGCTGAGCAAAATTCCGAGGAGCAGTCCGGCGAGCCATCCGGGCCAAGGCAATTTTATGTTGCAAATTACAAATCCCAAGGCGAAGCGCGCGATGAATGCTCCGAGCATCGCGGCGCGCTTATCGGGAAAAGAGAGAGGAATCATCATGGCGGTGTCGATGCCGCCGAAAATCAGTCCGCAAAGAATGCCGAGTGGGATTCTGGCCATGGGCTTCCTCCGGGTGGAGTTTTAGCAAAGCGGGCGGGTGAGACGCTAGAGATTTATTTGGACGGGCGAGGAGGAAGACGGGACGGTTCGCTGACGGAGACAGTCAAGAACCCCACTTTTCGGTTCCCGAAAAATGGGGCACCCGGCAATTTCAAACTTAAGGGTGCGCCACCCGCCCCGGTACAAAGTGCACTATTTTATGGTTCTGAAGCATCGTTGGGCGGCGTTTGTGGTGGCTGTGCTGTGAGGGCTGTGTCTTGTGTCGGAATCGTTCTAATTTTAAATAAGGATCTCGCGAGCAAAATGATTAACGCGAGAAGGAATGCTCCGGCCGGAACACCCTTCCACCAGTCGAGCTTGCCTGCAATCGTTGTGTATGAAATCCAAAGAAATGTACATGACCAAATCAGGATTAGATATCCGCTCCCTCTCGTTATCTTCCGCTTTGATTTAGATGTGAATTTTGCCGGGGAACTATTGCGTCGGATTCTTCGGCCATACGCGGAGACGATGACGATCATTCCAATAATGTAGGAAACTTCAAACCACCGAAACCAAGCTGGAAAAGGATCGTCCCCATACTTGACGCCCATGTACATCGCTAGCCCGAGGAGCGGCAGGATCAGCGCAACGGTCAGCCACGTCGTTTTGAGTTGGGGTGCCACGTTTTTGGTCTCTTACAAGCTGCCAGCAATAGAGTTCAAAGAATACAGCAAGAGAGAAGTTTTCAATGCGGCAAAAAATAGAATTTAAGGCGAAAGCAGCGAAGTCAAGAACCCCACCTTTGGCTGCGCCAAAGATGGGGCACCCTGCCACTCACCCGCGCTCTGCGTTTAAGGTTTTTGACGTGCGACGCGCGGAGGTTTCACAACGGTTGCGGGACGGCGTTCGTTCACCCAGGTAATGTCGGCGGGCTTCTCGGATGCTTTCGCCTGTTTGGTGAGGGTGCGGTATTTCGGTTGGGGGGATTGAAAGCGTTTTTCGTAGGGGGTCATTTGGGAAGGATAATTCGGTTGTTCAGGGGAATGATGTCCCGCTTTGCACAGTGAGAGACGGCTCGCAATTCCCGGAAAAAAGCGGCACACGGCGGCGCAGGGTGTATCCTCCACGGCATGAGTAGGAAATTGGTGAGTGTTGGATTCGTTTTGGCGTGCGCGATTTTTTGTGGTGGCGGCGCTTTTGTGCGCGCGGTTTCGCACGCCCAAACAACTTCGCAGGCGGAGCAAGCGACGAGTACGTTGACGATGGAACAATTGACCACGGCGGCGAAGCATTTTTTTCGCGATACTGCTGAGTTTCCCTTGCTTCAGACGATGACGATGGCGGTGACAGATCCTGCGGGACGGGTGATCAAGACGACGAATCTTTCGGTTGATTATGTCTTTCGGGGATTTAGTCCACGAACGAATTCGACCTACGGACAAGTGCGCGGAAACATTTCCATCTGGCAGGCCATGGGAGGCGCGAAAGTATTGAAGCTTGCGCTGAATAGCGATATCTGGACGATGGTGGCCGGGCAGGAGCTAATCGCTGATTCCGGCCAGTATGTGTTGGTGGCAAACAACGACCATACGCGAGCGGGACTGATCACCGCGAAATTGACGAGGGTGGAGCCGTGTCCTATGGCTACGATGAAGAACCGCGCCGAAACGTTCGCGCCCGACGTTCCTTGCGGCGCCAGCGAATTCGAGTTGAAAGAAGATCTGAGCTTTCAGAAATTCTCGTTCGAGGTGGCGGGTTTGCCCGCGCCGGTGAAGGTGAGTCCATTCGGGCAGTGCACGTTGCAGAAATATCATGCGGAGATTGAATTCCAGAGCGTGATGGTGGCAGGCGAAAAAGACCCGTTCATTGTGCCGAAAATAGTTACGGCGAGTTTGGAGACGAGCAAGGGGAAGATTTTGATTGTGAGTGAGTATGAGGCGAAGGCGCGGGTGAAGTAGGTCAAAACCCCCACTTTTCGCTGCGCGAAAAATGGGGCACCCGGCGGAATTCGGGAGCCGAACATATGAACGTGAAAGATCAAATCAAGAAATATATTGCCAGCCAAGCGGAGCCAAAACGCAGTGACCTGCAAGAGTTGCACCGGCTGACACTGCAAGCGTCACCAAAATGCAAATTATGGTTCTCCGATGGCAAAGACGACAAAAATCGTACGGTTTCCAACCCTACGATTGGATACGGATTGCACACCATAAAATATGCCGATGGAAAAACTAAGGAGTTTTTTCAAATTGGTGTGAGCGGAAACAAAACCGGAATCTCCGTCTATATTATCGGCCTGAAAGATAAGAAGTACCTGGCCAAAACGTATGGAAAAAAACTGGGCAAGGCGAGCGTGACCGGATATTGCATTCGGTTTAAAGCTCTGAAGGATATAAACGTTGATACGCTTGAAGCGGCAATACGATTTGGGCTTGAAGGACGGGGTGAAGGTTAGAAGGCGCATGTTTTCCGTCCGAAAAGATGAGGCACCCGCGCTGGCCATCGGCTTGCTCCTTAATTTATCGAATTAAGTTAATCCGTTGAAATTAAAGGTCGGCGGTCATGCTCGGAGATCTATTTTGGGAATCCTGAAACACATTTAGATCCGAATCGGGAAAGGGGAATGCAATGGCAGTACTCAAAAACCAGAAGAAGAAGCGCGCGAGATTATCTGTTCGCGAGGATAAGCAGTGGGTCCATTATTTCTGCTACTACCTCAACGAAAACAAAACGGACTCGCAGGCTGACAAGCTGACTTGGCGGGACATGCTGCTTGAATTTCCGCGCCTGAGAAAATATCAAGGATGCCTGCCGTGATTCTGGGATAGCAATGAAAACCGAGAATGGGTTTATGATGCCTGTGGCCAATGATCAGAGGAATTTGAGTCTTGATTTCTCCACCAACCCAATATATGAAAGTTGTGGAGAAAAAGTGAAACTTACCCCCAACGAAACGACAGATTTTTCCGGGCTCAAGGGCACGTATTCCACGATTCTGATAGACCCACCTTGGCGATTCACAAATCGGACTGGCAAGGTCGCGCCTGAGCATCGCAGGCTTCATCGTTACGAGACTATGAGTTTCGCGGATATCGGAAAGCTTCCCGTTGCGCGATACGCCAAAGACATAGCGCATCTCTATATGTGGTGTCCCAACGCGCTCCTTCCTGAAGGGCTAACAATCATGAAGGAATGGGGCTTCAAATATAAGACGAATATTGTTTGGTACAAGATCCGGAAAGATGGTGGTCCGGACGGGCGCGGCGTTGGTTTTTACTTCCGGAATGTGACCGAGCTCCTGCTCTTTGGAATTCGCGGCTCGATGAGAACGTTAAAGCCTGGAAGAACGCAGGTAAATATCATTAGAACTCGCAAGGAAGAGCACTCGAAGAAGCCGCACGAGGCGTACACCTTGATTCAGGAATGCAGCCCCGGGCCGTTCTTGGAACTTTTTGCGAGAGAGCGAGTTGTGGGCTGGCATCAGTGGGGCAATCAGGTAGATTCATATAAAGAAATTAGGCCTAATCACAGAGGGTATCGTCCAGCTTCCCAACAGCTTCCGGCTCGCGCTCTTGCTGCGCGGGCTTGATTTACGTTTCCCGCCCGCTAACGGCTCGCGTCGTAGGACGCCTTGCCCATACCAACCAGAAGCAATGGACAGCCGCCTGCGCCTCCCGAATCTACTTTTGGAATTAGCTTGTCCCAATGCGTTGTTGAATTCCCGTACTTCGCTCCGATCCCCAACTCGTCGAAGATGTGTTGGAGTTCCGATAACCGCGTAACGATGACGCCGACCGACAACACTCGAAGCTCCCAAAGCAAGCGAAAGTTATTTAGATCACGATCATAAAACTCAGTCTTATTGTTCCATTCAACTTCAAGGCCCACGCGATCCTTAACGTTGTCGAGCTTGTGAGTGACGATTGGGATTGGATGCTCGTCCACCGTTATTTTTATGTCGAAGCGTTTCTCTTTCCAACCGCGTTTGGAGAGTGACCCGTCAATATCTTGCGGAATTGTTGATCGCGCTCCACCTGAAATGACGATCGCGGACTTCTTCAAGTGGAAAGCTTCCAGAGAATGCATGATGTCTTTGAATTGTTCCGGGAAATCGACGGAGAGGATGCTGATCGCGTGATGGCGCTCTTCAAAGTGAAAACGTTTTCGTAGTGCGGCCGGAATTAGATTGATTCCCATTCACTCCCTCAAGATCACGAGGCTGGATGCGGTACGTACTCGACTGCCTAGGAATAATCCTGCCGTTCTTTGTCATTCATCGGATGGTTGACTGCGAACTCGCTAAGCGGTGCGAGTGTGATTTGTTTCTTGTGCTTCTTCTGGATGTGCTCCGCAGCCATGTTTGCGCCCGTAGAAAAGCCCTTTGCGACTAAGACGCCTTTCTCGAAATTGCCCATATCCAGGTAGGCAAACAGTTGATAGACATCCAGCCCATCAGCCTCATCCTTTTTTAATTCCCAAACCTCATCGTCAGCGATTATGTCGATACTTCCACCGAGTCCTTGGATTGCAAATTCGGTCTGGACGTCTTTCCGCGGATGAACTCTGTTCGTCCTCAGCCATTCCGCGAGGCGATCTCGCAACAGTTCTTCTGAAAGGTCGCCCGGATAGGTCTTACGCTGAAGATAGCCGTTTCCGTCGAGAAACTCCTTAATTTGGTCTATCGCTTCGCGGAGATGCTCGTCCTGGATAATCGCGTTTTTCGTGATCGCAGTGCTGAAGCCACTCGTTAAATCTATCTCACCACGAATGATGTTGTAGTCATTGTGCCGGGCCTGAATGAGGCCGAGTTCCGAAAGCATATGGAATTCAATGACTCGATCGTGGAGGAGAATATCGAAACCCTGATTCCTGATTGAAACGTGATACGGGTCAAACTTCGTTGGTTTCTCAAGTCCCAGCTCAACGTACTCCTTGTCGGTTGGCGCATAGCCGAATGTGAGGACTGCCTTCCATCCGTGCCCCTTAAAAATCTTCTTTTCTTCCACCGGCTTGTTCTGTCTGGTCTTGGGATGAAAGTATACTGGCTTCACCGGCTCAATTCTGTATTCCTGAATGAGGTCGACTGAGCTGCTGTCGGCATCGACTAGTTTCAAGGAAAGCCTCATTTGCGGAGCATCGGGTAACAATAGCCTCCGATACCGCGCGCCAAGTTGCCTTACGATATCCCGTGTGTAATGGGTTTGAGTCATCGGAACGATCTCACGCAGTCTGACGACCCTTATCTCGGTTCCCTGTTCCCACGGAACGGCGACCTCTTTAGGGTCAAGCTTCCCGAACTGAAACTTGCTTATAACGATTGCAAGCTTGTCTTTCTTTGTTTTCGTCGCGAGGTACTCTAAGTCACCAAGGCTAGCGACAGCCTGTTTCATACCAAGCCCGTGTTCGTTTAAAGAGTCTTTGTTTTGAATTGCCGCAGGCGAAATGGCAGCCCCTAGGCGACCTCTCGGAATACCTGTGGCGTTGTCTGAAATGGCAAAGAAACTCTTCTCTCTTTGGTTACAAACTCCAATCGTTATTTGGACATCCAGAAGGCCGTCAGATTCTCTTGCTGCGACGCAGTTATCGATAAGTTCCGAGAGTAGATCTAGAAAGGTGTAAGTGTTATTCCCTAGCTCGCGAAAAATATTGTTGCTCGGGGTGACCTCTACATTCACGCTTGATGGTTTGGCGTTGCCAACGTCGATCATCGCCCAACTCCCCCTGATCGTTGCTTTGCTATCACTTTCACGGGGGAATTAGATCACGCTATTGATCACAAATAAAGGTGTACTGCCTAGAACAGTCGGCAATCGGCGCGGGCGCGTTGGGAGTGGCTGGTGTAGGCGTCAAGGCCGTGGGTGGGGAGATTTAATTGCATGGGCGGATTAGATCATGGATTGGGGCGAGGATGCATCAGGGGTTGAAACCCCTGACACGAGATTCGTTTATGTCGCGGTTGAAACCGCGACCCACAAGGATTGATTCGTTGGTGGGATTGGCGGCGTGGTGGTGATTGGCGTCGAGAGGCCCCAGGGCTGATGAGGCGCCCTTGGCTACAAGGTCAAAGGCTACTGTGCGAGATAAATTTCGGTTTCGGTTTTGATTACGAACATTATTGCGATCGTGGAGCGCGGACTGGCGTGGAAACGGAGCCATGCGTCTTCGAGTGAAGAAGCGCTTGTAGTGAAAATTATTTCGCGACGGTCGGAACCTACGAAGTAGAAACTTCGTTCGGTGTGGATAGGTTTCGCTGTGATTGCGGCGCTCATCGATTGCGTTTTTGTGCTTACTGATCGATCCACGGAATGGCTTCGCGGATCAAGATCATTCTGATTATTTTTTTCGTTGTGAAGGACGACTGTACCGATATGAACCACCACTAATTCGGAGACGATGCGTCGGAGGGCATGGGTAATGGAGTCAGATTCGAGTTCGATGGAGATTATTTGGCGGCTTAGGCGGAACGCGGCGATTGTTGTTGTGCCGCTGCCTGCGAAGGGATCCAGGATCAGATCGCCTTCGTTGGAGGAGGCGAGGAGGATGCGCTCGATTAGGGCGACGGGTTTTTGGGCGGGGTGTTTGCCGGCGCGCTTTTCCCACG
>Ga0210410_10006393_pt1 | contig 10245 bp, 11 predicted proteins | sample IncBWC4MmetaG_FD_161058 | JGI IMG/M metagenome (GOLD analysis project Ga0210410, IMG submission 161058) | Forest soil microbial communities from Barre Woods Harvard Forest LTER site, Petersham, Massachusetts, United States - Inc-BW-C-4-M | ecosystem: Environmental > Terrestrial > Soil >... | reverse complement strand
TATTGATCGCGGATGAGCCGACGACGGCGCTGGATGTGACGGTGCAGGCGCAGATTCTGGGGCTGCTGAATGGGCTGCGGCGGGAGCATGGGCTGGCGATGTTGTTTATCTCGCACGATCTGGCGGTGGTGGCGCAGGTGGCGGACCGGGTGGCGGTGATGCAGCGGGGGGAGATTGTGGAGCAGGCTTCGGTGGGGGAGTTGTTTGGGGCGCCGCAGCATGCTTATACGCGGCGGCTGCTGGCTTCTGTGCCGACGATGAAGACGGACCGGGCATTGCCTTTAGCATCAGGACAGCTGGCATCAGGGTCGGCTTCGGTGATTTGATTTTGATGACACGATGATTTGATGGTGGGGGAGACGGCGCTCGGGGCGGTTTCCATGATGCGGGAATGTCTATAGACTAAGAGATTGGGCCGCTTGCGTTGTGGGGGCCGTCGGGACTGCATGCGCGCGCTGATACTTTCAGACATTCACGGGAACCTCGAAGCACTGAATGCCGTTCTTGCCGCAGCAGCGCCGTATGACGCGCTTTGGAACCTGGGGGACATGGTCGGGTATGGGGGGAGCCCGAATGAGGTCATCGACCTGATGCGGGCTAAGGCGCAGATTAATGTGCGGGGGAACCATGATCGAGTCTGCTGTGGGCTAACTTCGGCGCTGGGATTCAATCCGGTGGCGCGGGCGGCGGCGATGTGGACGCGAGAGGAGCTGACGCCGGAGAATCTGGCGTGGTTGCGGGCGGTGCCGCCGGGGCCCATACAGCCTGATGAACCCGGAGTGACTTGTGTGCATGGGTCGCCGCTGAACGAGGATCAATATATTTTGAGCATGCGGGATGCGTGGGCTCCGCTGCAGCAGATGACGACGGCGATTACGTTCTTTGGGCACACGCACTTACAGGGCGGGTTTTCGCAGAAGGAACATGACTGGCATGAGATTAAGCCGCAGTTCCGGACGAAGAATGAGGCGGAGAGCTGGGTGATGGCGATTCCGGAGGGGACGCGGCACCTGATCAATCCGGGCGCGGTAGGGCAGCCGCGGGATTGTGATTGGCGGGCGGCGTTTGTGGTGTATGACTCGGAGGCTCGGACGGTGGAGTACAGGCGGGTGCCCTATGACCTTACTTCGGCGCAGGGGAGGATTTTGATGGCGTGGCTGCCGGAGCGTTTGGCGGCCCGGCTGCGGGAGGGGAGATAATTTTTTTGGGGTGGTTTTTGGGTGGGATTTTGCGGAATATAGGTGGTTTCTTGTGGTTTTTGGTGGTGAGTGCGTGGTGATTTGTGGTGAATTGTGCGGTGGTTTTGTGGCGACGAAAATCTTCCACGTTTTCGAAATTATTTTTTGATCTGGTTGGCGAACGCTGAGGCGAGGGCATGGCGAATTCATCTGCGATGGGTCTGACGATGCGTGCGGCAGTTCTTAAAGCGTACAACTCGGCGTTTCGGTTGACGGAGGTGGCGCGGCCAAAGGCGGGGCGGGCAGGTGCTGGCGCGGATCGAGGCTATTGGGGTGAATCCTCTGGGACACGAAGATTCGAAACCGCCAGTTGTTGTTCCTCAAGGGCAGGGAGAACTCTTCCTGTTCAGTGAGGAGAAGGCTGGGATTTTCGATCAGATGACTTTGCGGAGCGCGCCGGCGACCTTTTCACCCGCCGCCTTGACAGCCGAAGCGGCTGTCTCACCGGCGGCTATGGTGTGCTTGAGCGCCGATCTCTTTTGTGTTCCTGAGTGTTCGACAGCAACGGTCTCGATCTCCCCGCCGAAGATGGTGTGACCCTCTTCAAGGCGATCGAGCGCCGCGTTCAACTCTTCGACTACTGCTTCGGCTTCATCTTCGACGACGATCAGTTCCATATTGATCTTCCGATAAAGCATGTGTACCTCCGTCCTACAATTCTATGCCTGCTCGATCATAAGCATTCGAGAATGGCTGGTTGCAGGGTTTGAGATCGGTCGTAGATCTCTTTGGCTAGGCCAGTTGTTGCTCTTCGAGGGTGAGGGAGAGTTCTTCCCATTCGGCGAGGAGGGTAGCGCGCTTTGTGCGGAGTTGTTCGAGTTCGGCGGCGTCTTTTTGGGATTGCTCGGCGGAGGTGAAGTTGCCGAGCCGGGCTTCTGTGGCGGCTATGGCGGATTCGAGGCGGGGGATCTCTTCTTCGGCGTGGTGGAGGCGGTCTTCTAGTTGCTTGAGCTTGATGGGGTTCAGGCGCTTGATGGGGGTTGTGGGTTCGGAGGAAGACGGTCGTCCTTCGGACGATGCCCACACATCAGAATCGATGTATGGGGCACCCGCGTCTGTAGATTCTGCTCTCCCACCCTTCGCAGAGGACGCGAAGGATGGGGCACCCGAGCTGTCTTTGGTTGTAAGCGAATTTGTAATTTGTTCGGTCACTTTTTCGGGGCCGCCCTGTTTGCGCCAGAGGTAGTCTTCGTAGTTGCCGGGGTAGATGTGGAGGCGGCGGTCTTCGACCTCGAAGACGCGGGTGGCGAGGCCGTCGATGAAGTAGCGGTCGTGGGAGACGAAGAGGACGGTGCCGGTGAAGTTGCGGATGGCGTCCAGCAATACGTCTTTGGCGCGGAGGTCGAGGTGGTTGGTGGGCTCGTCTAGGAGGAGCATGTTCGAAGGCGACACGAGCATCTTGGCCATGGCGTAGCGGTTGCGCTCGCCGCCGGAGAGGACGCCTAGTTTTTTGAAGACGTCGTCGCCGGAGAACATGAAGCAGCCGAGGAGGGAGCGGAGTTCGACGACGGGGACTTTGGGGGAGGCGGCGGAGATGTCGTCGAGCATGCCGGCGTTGGGGTCGAGGACCTTGTACTGGTCTTGCGCGAAGAAGTCGACGAGGGCGTTGTGGCCGAGGCGGATGTTGCCGCTGGTGGGTTCTTCCTGCTGGCTGAGGAGGCGGATGAGGGTGGATTTGCCGGCGCCGTTGGCTCCGACGAGGGCGATGCGGTCGCCGCGCTCGATTGTGAAGTTGAGGTTGTCGAGGATGAGTTTTTCGCCGGGCGGTTTTCCATCGACGGGGGGCATGGGGTAGACCTTGGTTAGGTTTTGCACTTCGATGACGGTGCGGCCGGAGGCGGGCGGCTGCGGGATGGAAAAGTGGATGGTGGCTTCTTCTTCGGGGACCTCGATGCGTTCGATTTTTTCCAGTTCCTTGATGCGGGACTGGACTTGTTTGGCTTTGGTGGCCTGGTAGCGGAAGCGGTTGATGAAGGCTTCGAGGGCTTCGATGCGGTCGCGTTGGTTTTTGTACGCGTTCATTAATTGTGTGCGGCGCTCTTCTTTTTGCACGACGTACTTTTCGTAGTTGCCGTGGTAGACGTGCATGCGCTTGTTCCAGAGCTCGATGGTCTTGTTCACCGTTACGTCGAGGAAGTAGCGGTCGTGCGAGATGAGGATGTAGGCGTTGGGGTAGTCGTGGAGATAGTTTTCGAGCCAGTTGCGGGATTCGAGATCGAGGTGGTTGGTGGGCTCGTCTAGAAGAAGCAACGACGGTTTTTGCAGGAGGAGTTTGGCGAGTGCTATGCGCATCTGCCAGCCGCCGGAGAACTCTTCGGTCTTTCGCTCCCAGTCTTCTTTGGTGAAGCCGAGGCCGCCGAGGACGGCGCCGACCTGGGCGTCGAGGGTGTAGATGTCGTGGACGTGGAGTTGGTCGGCGATGTCGGAGTAGCGCTCGGCCGCGGCGGCGTACTCTTTGGATTTTGGGTCGGCGGTGGAGAGAGTGTGGGTGAGGTCTTCGGCTTCGCGCTCGAGGGCGTGGAGGTGGTCGAAGACGGAGAGGCACTCGGCGAAGACGGTTTTGCCGCGGAGGGCGAGGCCGTCCTGGGGGAGGTAGCCGAGGGTCATGCCTTTGACGCGGGTGAGTTGGCCGTAGTCGAGGGTTTCGATGCCTGCGAGGATTTTGAGCAGGGTGGATTTGCCGGTGCCGTTGCCGCCGACCAGACCAGTGCGCTCGTCCGGCGTGATGAGCCAGTTGGCGTCTTCGAAGAGGAGTTTTTGGCCGAAGCGTTTGCCGGCTGAGGAGAGTTGGAGCATTCCTCTTCTATTTTCTCATTGGTTGACGTGGGAGGGTTCCTGCCGACCACGGATAACGCGGATAAAGGCGGAACAGTGATAAGGATGAGGAAAGACGGATAAGAGTTGGGCGATGGAGCGCCTGAGGCCCATCTTCGCCGATTTTTTTCAATGGACTGTGTGGCAGTATGCGCTTGTTGCTATGGCGTTACTCTATCGAGGTGATGAGACGTCTCACGAAGCGGAGCTGTGGTTTCGGATTATTCTTCAGAACGTTATTCTTCAGAACGAGGCGTGGAGATTGAGCGACGAAATTTTAATACGAGCGGTCCGGGAGGCCGATTTTGTGGAATGGCAGCCGCTGTGGGACGGTTACAACGCGTTTTATGGACGCAAAGAAAAGACTGCGTTGCCGGATGCCATTACGAAGATGACCTGGTCGCGGTTCTTCAATGCGTCTGAGCCAGTGCACGCTCTGGTTGCGGAGCAGTCGGGACAATTGCTGGGATTGGCGCATTTCCTCTTTCATCGCAGCACGATATCGATTGAGCCGACCTACTATATGCAGGACTTGTTCACGATTGAAGCGGCAAGAGGCAAGGGAGTTGGCCGTGCGTTGATAGAAGAGGTCTATCGATACGCGAAGCGGGCGGGTTCGAGCAGAGTGTGTTGGCAAACGCATGAGACGAATACAACGGCGATGAAGTTATATGACAAAGTCGCTGAGAGATCGGGGTTTGTGGTGTATCGCAAGACGCTGTGAGCCGATGTATCAAATTTTCTGCTTGCTTGTGCATTCGCTGTCTATACATCTTTTGACAAAGTGATTACAGAAGCTTGACATCTAATATCTTCTCGTAACTTATGTTGAGTGAGGATTCCAACGCAGTTCCTCCCCGCCTGCGGTTGATCCAGGGTTCGAGTGTGCCATCTTCGGCGGCTTGAGCGCCTTCCTGGGCCCATGGGGCAATACAAAGCAGGAGCTTCAACAATGGAATTGTTTTCGTTTCTGGCTGCAGGCGCAACGCTTGCACCGTCGTTATCGTCCGGCACCTACGCACAGCACTATCTACAGGTCCGACTTTGTCTCAAAGCGTTTTTCGGGCCCGCCAAATAATCAAGCGTAGTATGCCTGGCGCCGGCGCCAGAAGCTGAGTCAAACCTCCTGAATCTACAGTGACAGCTTCTAACGAACGGCTCCACGCCTACGAAATTTCGGCGTCAATCTTCATTTCCAGGTGGTCGTCCGCTCTCCGCCGTCTCCTATATCTCACGAGCGGCGGTGAAGGACCACCTCCGAGGATCAATGCAGCTCCTCCCTGCCTGCGTTGATCCTGGGCTCCGGCACGCGCCGGCGGCTGGAACATTTTTCCGGGCCTGCGGGGTAATACAAAAAACATAAGGAGCTTCATGATGAAATTCTTTCCGAGCATAGTTGCAGATGCCGCGATATTTCTGTTGGCGTCGTCTGCCGTTTTTGCACAGCACTATACGCAGTTCAACCTTGACGCTAACGTCTCCGGGAAGGCCGAGGCGCCACCCGATCCTCAGCTGGTCAATGCCTGGGGGCTCGCACGTAGCTCGGGCAGCACCTGGTGGGTCGCGGATGAGGGCACTGGAGTCGCCACGCTTTACAACGGAGCCGGAGCCAAGCAGTCTCTGGTGGTTACGATTCCGAAGTCCGACCCCAACGACAAGACGTTTCCGACCGGCACGCCGACCGGGGCGATCTCGAACGCGAACACGACCGACTTCCCTGCCGCGCCGAACAAGCCGGCGGCGTTTATCTTCGCGACGCTCGATGGATCGATCGCCGCATGGAACCCTGGTGTCGGCAACACTCCCGGCGTACCTGGTCCTTCTACCAACGCTGTGACGGTCGCCCGCGGCGATGCCGGCTCCGGCTATACCGCGCTGACCACGGCGTTCATCGATGACAACCGATACCTCTACGTGGCGAATTTTCTCAAGGGGCGGATTGATGTCTACGACAACGGATTCAAGCCGGTGACCTTGAAGAGCGATGATGACGGTCGCCGCGATCGTACTTCCGACGATGATCGTAACTCGGGGGATGACGATAAGCCGTTCACCGACGATCGTCTGCCACGCAACTTCGTGCCGTTCAATGTGCAGGCGATCGGCAACGATCTCGTTGTGACGTATGCGCTGCACTTTGCGGGGAACCCGTTTGAAACTCCGGGGCCTGGATTGGGTTATGTGGACATCTATTCGTCAAAGGGCAAGCTGCTGCGGCGACTGGAGCATGGCGACTGGTTGAATGCGCCGTGGGGAGTGACGCTTGCTCCTCTGGATTTCGGACGCTTCAGCCACCGGCTGCTGGTGTCGAACTTCGCCGCGGGCGGGACTACGCAGTCGGCTGGATTCATCTCGGCTTACGACCTTGACACGGGCAAGTTTGAAGGCCTGCTTGAGGATGCCAGTGGAAAGCCGATCTCGATCAATGGCATCTGGAGCATGAGCTTCGCGAACGCGGCGACGCCAAATAGCTACGATTCGGACGAGGCGCCGGCCGCGGAGCTTTACTTTACGGCTGGACCCAACCAGGGCACGGCGGGTTTGTTTGGCTACCTGGTGCCGGTTTCGTCGGAACTGGTTCAGGGTAACTCGCAGTAAAGAACCAGCCGCGAAGTTGTGAGAGCCGTGGGACGGGAGTCCATGGCTCTCACTCTTGCACTGAATGCAATCCGCTTTGTCGTGGAGCGGGTTTTCCGCATCAAAGAAGAAGTATTCAAAAACTATGATCGCCCTCCCAATTCGGCATGTCCTGGTTCCGGCCGCGCTTGTCACCGCGGCGGGGCTATCGCTGACTTCTCTGGTGCTGGTTCGGCGGGTTTACCGGATGCTGTCTCCAGGAATCGTGCGTGCGACGTGGGGGACACTGGGTTGTTTGATCTTCATTGTGGCAATCGGTGATGCGGCATTTCTGTGGATCAACTACGCGGGAGGTCCAAATCATCACGAGGACTGGTTTGTCGGACTCGTTTGTTTTGTTGCGGCAATCTTTGTGGGGTTAGTGTGCAATCTCGCTCACCACACGGCAAAAGATGTCTCCAGGCTTTCGTGGTTGGAGTCCGTCGCAAGTGTCGATCCTGTCACCGAGCTTTATAACCGGCGCCACATCATGGCTGTTCTCGAGGAGGAGTGCAGCCGATCCGGCGGAAATAACACTCCGCTCTCCATCCTGCTGATGGATGTAGATAACTTTAAGAAAATTAATGACACCTACGGACATCAGGCTGGCGATGTCGTCCTGAAAGAGATGGCGGGCTTGATCACCACAGCGTCGGGTGCGAGATCCGTTGGCAGATACGGTGGGGAAGAGTTTCTTGTCCTGTTGCCCCAGGAAGATTCCTGTGATGCCTGGATGATTGCTGAGCGCATTCGAAGCGCGATTGAGGGCGCAGCGGTCGTATACGAGGGCCATCCGATCATTTCGACCACAATGAGCATCGGCATTGCGACGGTATTTGGATGGAAGGAGAGGCCCGAGGATCTGGTTGGACTTGCCGATGAAGCGCTCTACGCTGCCAAGTCAACGGGCCGAAATCGAATATGTCATGCGTGTGAAGCTTCTGGAAAAAGAGCGGTCTCGAAGTTCGCTGTCGGTGCGCCTCTGAATAGCGAGGATGTCGCTCCGATACTCGACCGCGGATGAACGCGGATAAAGGCGGAACAGTGACAAGGATGAGGGAAGACGGATAAGAGCTGGGCGATATTTGTTGCCTGACCAGAGGCTCCTCTCTTTTTCGATTGAGATCGAATCAGGATCGTGCGGCGCGCTCCAGTTCTGCGAGGTCGATCTTCTTCATCTGCATCATGGCCTGCATCGCCTTGGGATGTTTGATGAGGTCGGGCAGGCGCGCGGGGACGATCTGCCAGGAGAGGCCGAACTTGTCCTTGAGCCAGCCGCACTGGCTCTCGCTGCCGCCGGCGGTGAGCTTTGCCCAATAGTCATCGACCTCCTGCTGGGTGTCGCAGCGCACGAGGAAGGAGACGGCTTCGGTGAATCTGAAGAGAGGTCCGCCGTTGAGCGCGGTGAACTTCAGGCCGTCGAGCTCGAAGGAGATGGTGAGGACTTTGGCAGGCGGGTTGGGGTGATCGGGGGAGTAGTTGACTACGCCGAGCTTGCGCGAATTTTTGAAGACAGTGAGGTAGAAGTCGACGGCCTCTTCCGCGTTCGAGTCGAACCAGAGAAATGGGGTAATTCTGGAAAAGCTTTCGAGAGCGCTCATGGAAGATCCTCTGACTTTCTGATTGCGAGCAGGGATGCGGGAGATGCCTGTGGGGGAGGCGATTCGGTACTTAAAAATACTTAAGTATCCACTTGACAATCCCTGCTGGGCTATGAATGCTAAAGCGTGTACTAAACTATTTCGCTTTGCAGAGAGGAAGGATGATTATGGAGAACATTATGGAAAAGCTATCGGTTACCCACAGCACACTTTGTTATCGAGCGCAGTTATCCCACGACGCCTGAGCGCGTGTTCGCCGCTTTCTCCGATCCGGCGAAGAAGCGCCGCTGGTTTGCGGAGGGAGACGGCTCCGCGGCCGGGGAGTTTGAGATGGACTTTCGCGTTGGAGGCAGCGAACACTCTCGTTTCCATATGAAAGACGGCACTCCGCTGGCGAACGATACCAGCTATCACGACATTGAGCCGAACCGGCGCATTGTGTTTGCCTACACGATGAGCGTTGGAGGGAGGCGTATCTCGGCGTCGCTGGCGACAGTGGAGCTGCTGCCGACGGACAAGGGCACGGACTTTGTCTATACGGAGCAGGCGGCCTTCTTTGAAGGCTCTGATGGCCCGAAGATTCGTGAAGCGGGCTGGAGCCAGATCTTTGAACGGCTGGCAAAAGAGTTGGCGCGTTAGGGAACGATTGCAGCGGAAAGGCCCGGAGCTATGCCTAGACAAAAGGTCAACATCGACCGTGTTTTCCACGCGCTCGGCGACCCGACTCGCCGGGCGATTGTGGAGAGGTTGAGCGAAGGGCCGATCTCGGCTTCGCGTCTGGCGACGCCTTTGAACATTACGGTGGCCGCGGTGGTGCAGCACTTGCAGCTGTTGGAAAAGAGCGGGCTGGTGCGGACGACAAAGACGGGAAGAGTGCGGACGTGCCGCATTGAGCCTGCGGGGCTTTCCGCGGCGGAGCGATGGATCAGCGAACGGCGTTCGCTGTGGGAGCGGCGGTTTGACCGGCTGGGCGATTTGCTTGCAGAGCCGGGGGAAGAATAGATGGAAAGCGAAAAATGTTGCGTGGCGTTCGACAAGTCTCCTCTTGTTCCTTGACACTGGAGGCTCTGGACGGCGGCGCGATTGGCGACCGCCGTCGCAGCGCAACCGATTCAAACGAAAAAGGAGAACGATTGAATGTATGACATGGCGAATTTGAAGAAGCTGAAGACCCTGGGCAAGGGAGCACCGAAGGCGATGGACGCTTTCTGGGCATTCGATAAAGCGGCGCTGGCCGACGGCGTTGTGCCGAAAAAATACAAGGAACTTATCGCGTTAGGGGTTGCGTTGACGACGCAGTGTCCTTATTGCCTGGAGATACACCGGGGAAATGCTGTGGCCGCGGGAGCGACGCCGGAGGAGCTTGCGGAGACGGCGTTGGTGGCGGCTGCTCTGCGTGCCGGGGCTGCGGTTACGCATGCTACCCATCTGGTGGCTAATGCTGCGGTTGCCGATGCGGGCGTCGAATCGCACGGGTAAGAATTCGCAGTCCTGTAAAAGGAATAAACGACTTCGCTCGGGACGGCTGAGTTTTGGATGTGCGACAGACATGAGTTGCCATAGACCGCATCCAAGGCTCAGGAGTGTTCTTGAGAGAAGCTGAGAGGGGCACAGCGGCGGAGGGGCAGGGCCGCCGCTGGTGGCGGAGGCGGTGGATCGTCTGGATGGGCTCCGTGTTTGCGGTGGTGGCGATTGCGGGGGGATTCGGGGTGGAGTGGGGGATGCGACAGGTGCAGCCGATGCTGCGGCGGAAGGTGGTGGAGACGCTTGCGGCGCGGTTTCATTCTCCGGTGGAGCTGGACCGGCTTTCGCTGTCGATGAGCAGGGGTGTGATGGTGACGGGCGGTGGGTTGCGGATTCTTTATCTGGCGGGGCCGACGAAGCCAGATGCGAGGCCGAATGCGCCGCCGATGTTGACGGTGGAGGGCTTTGAGTTCAGCACGGGGTGGGGGGAGTTGCTGCGGCCTACGACGCGG
>Ga0210410_10006391_pt1 | contig 10248 bp, 9 predicted proteins | sample IncBWC4MmetaG_FD_161058 | JGI IMG/M metagenome (GOLD analysis project Ga0210410, IMG submission 161058) | Forest soil microbial communities from Barre Woods Harvard Forest LTER site, Petersham, Massachusetts, United States - Inc-BW-C-4-M | ecosystem: Environmental > Terrestrial > Soil >... | reverse complement strand
ATCGGCGGCCCAGCCTGGGTGGCCACCCGGGCTGGGCCATTCCTCATGGAACGATGCCAGTGTAATCCTTCGCGCTAATACAAGGGTGGGCAAAGGCGCGCTTGCGCCGTGCCCACCATTCACATCGATTGAACGAAATGGTGGGCACGCTGTCGCTTTGCCCACCCTCAACACAGTGCTTCTCGCACCCGACATTAACCCTACCCCCAACAATGCCGCCTTCCGCCCTCGTCTTCACCATGCGTCGCCGCATTTTGGCGTTACTTAGAAAGCGCGAATGCCAAAACGTGCGTTGCGCGAGGGCCATTCAATCATGGACATCAACCGCCGCCATCTGATGGGCGCATCCGCCGCCGGCGTTGCCGGCGCGCTGGCGATGTCGCCGGATACCGCGCGCGCGGCACCGCTCACTTCCGCGCTTGGGCGCGACGTCACGCAATATGGCGTTCGGCCCGGCAGCCCCGACGATCAGACCAGAAATTTGCAGCGCGCCATCGACGAGGCCGCGCGGGTGCAAGTACCGCTGGCGCTGCCGCCCGGCGTCTACCGCACCGGCATGCTTCGGCTGCTGAGCGGCACGCAACTGGTCGGCGTCCGCGGCGCGACCAAGCTCGTGTTCAATGGCGGACCGTCGATGCTGCAGGGCGAAGGCGCCGGCAGCATCGGCCTTTCCGGCATCATTTTCGACGGCGGCAACATCCCGCTGCCGACGCGGCGCGGCCTCGTGCATTGCCTCGGCGGGCGCGATGTTCGCATCATCGATTGCGAACTCACCGGCAGCGGCGGCAACGGCATCTGGCTCGAACAGGTCTCCGGCGACATCTCAGGCAATATCTTCACCAACATGGCGGCGACCGCGGTCGTTTCGTTCGATGCGCAGGGCCTGATCGTCTCGCGCAATACCATTACCGGCACCAACGACAACGGCATCGAAATCCTGCGCACCGCGATCGGCGATGACGGCACGCTGGTTGCCGACAACCGCATCGAGGACATCAAGGCCGGCCCCGGTGGCTCCGGGCAATACGGCAACGCCATCAATGCCTTCCGCGCCGGCAACGTGATCGTGCGGGGTAATCGCATCCGCAACTGCGATTATTCGGCGGTGCGCGGCAATTCGGCATCCAATATTCAGATATCGGGCAACAGCGTCAGCGATGTCCGCGAGGTCGCGCTCTATTCGGAATTCTCGTTCGAGGGCGCTGTCATCGCCAACAACACCGTCGATGGCGCAGCGGTCGGCGTCTCCGTCTGCAATTTCAACGAGGGCGGCCGCATCGCGGTGGTCCAGGGCAATATCATCCGCAATTTGATCCCGAAACGGCCGATCGGCACCGCGCCCGACGACGACGCGGGCGTCGGCATCTACATCGAGGCCGACAGTTCCGTCACCGGCAATGTGATCGAGAACGCGCCGTCGTTCGGGATCGTCGCCGGCTGGGGTAAATATCTCCGCGACGTCGCCATCACGGGCAATGTGATCCGAAACGCGTTTGTCGGCGTCGGCGTTTCGGTGGCGTCGGGCGCGGGAACGGCGCTGGTCAACAACAACATGATCTCGGAAACCCCGCGCGGCGCCGTGGTCGGGCTCGACCACGCCCGTGCAATTACCACCGACTTGTCCGCCGACGGCGCCCAGCGCTACGCGCAGGTGGTGATCGGGACCAATGCGGTACGGCGGTAAATACTCGTCGCGTCCGCGAACCTCTACAGCGCGTTGCGCAGCAGCGGATAGCGATCCTGCATCGCGTCGAGATCGAGCGCCGCTAACGATGGCTCATTCGCGACCGGCGCATCAGGTGCGGAAGGCGCCTCATCCAAGGCGATGAGTTCATTTTCCAGCGCGAACAGAACATCTTGCGGGATTGCGCGTTCCGGAATAACCGGCGGCGGCGCGATCGCCACTGGCGCCTGTTGCGGCTGACGCAGTTGTGCTCGCTCGCGCAATCTATCGCCAGGCGACAGCGGCAGGCGTGCACCGCTGAGCCTGGAGACATCGACGGCTGAATTGTCGGGCGGGGCCTCGCGGCTCAACAGATCGCGCCAGGTCTCGACCGCGGCCTTGGCTTCCTGGATGTTTTCGAGAAAGGCGAGTTCGCTGTGAAAGCGGCGCCAGCGCCCGGTCTCGAACAGTTCGGTGAGGTATTCCAGCCGTTGCTCGGCAAGGTTGCACCAGCGCGCGACGACATTGCGGCCACGCGCCACGTCTACCTGAAGTGTCATGAATCAGCCCGCAAAGAGAAAAACGGACGCGGACGCAACAGAGACGAATCAATTCGGTGTGACAGGGATATTCTGTGGAAAACTTCTGCGTTGTCCAGTGCGCGACACTACGGATCACGTTCCGATCGAATAACGCCGCATCAATACGGGGTTATTGCGCTATCCACCGTCAAGCCGCACGGCGGCATGGCCGCGTTGCAGAGCGCGGTCGGTCATTGCGGCGAACGAACGCACAGGAAATATCGGCGCTGATTTTCGGTTCGAAAGCTCTGCGGCGCATTTCCTCAACCCGCCGGCCCGCGCAGCGGGCTTTGATCAAAATGCTCTCGAAAACGAAAAGACCCGTCCGGGGGGACAACCGGACGGGTCAAGCCATATGGGGCGCTTGGGGTGGATGGGCGCTCGCGCCGAATATAGCCGATGGGGAGGGATTACCGCTCCCACATTGATAAGTCGCTGCAGGCGCGCCGGACGTTCAAAACATCAGGCGATTTTTTTAATTTTTTTATTCCGAGGTTCCGACGGCTTTCCAGCGGATTTACCGCGGAAAATCCGAGCAAAATCACCGCGTCGCGGGGCGTTTGGGGTCGTTTGCGGCAGATTTGTCCGACGCCATCGAGGGCGCAGAGTCGTTCAATGCTCTGCTCACGGAAGCGTTATTGCGATCGGGCGCTTTTTCCGCGGCAGACTGACCCGAAACCGCGGCGACGGGCGCCGAAGCCGGGCCGATCGCGGCCGTAACCGCCGCGTATGCGTCGGCCTCGCCCGCCCCGAACAGATCGTCGCGGCCGGGCGCACCGAGATCGCGGGCGGTGTTTTCAAGAATTGCGCGCACTTCGTTCGGCTTCAACGCAGGATTGCGCTCCAGCATCAGCGCTGCGATGCCGCTGACGTAAGCAGCGGAAAACGAGGTGCCGGACGTCATCTGATATTTTCCGTCCGGCGCCGGCAGGAAGATATCGGCGCCGGGAGCCGCCAAGGCGATGTAGTTGCCCCGGTTCGATGCCGCGAACAGCTTTTCCTTGGCATCGGTGCCGCTCACCGCGATCACGTTCGGATTGGCGGCGGGATAGAGCGGCGGCGATTTTGCGCCGGCATTGCCGGAGGCGGCCACCAGCACGATGCCCCTCGCCGCAGTCGCGGCGACGCTGCGTTCGATCAGCGGATCCTTCGGACCGGCAAAGCTCATATTGACGATCTGCGCCCCGTGCAAAGCGGCATAGTCGAGGCTTTTCAGGATCACCCACGACGTGCTTTCCGCGCCGCCGGATGCCGAGCCAAATGCGCGGATCGCCAGGATCCGCACCTCCGGCGCGCTTCCCATCAGCTTCGCATGTGCGGCGATCGCGCCGGCAATGCCGGTGCCGTGAACATGCGGACCTTGCGTGCTGCCGAGCGCGTCGAACGTGTCGGCAATCGAGTTGATCAATTCCGGATGGTTGGCGTCGATGCCTGAATCGATCACGGCAATGGTGACGTTCATGCCGTGGGCAAGGGTATGCGCCTGCGGCAGGCGAAGCTGCGCCAGCGCGTATTGCGCGGGATCGCCTTCGCTTGGTACCGCCTTCTGATCCTGCAGCACATAGCGGAAATTGGGCTGCACCGAGCGGGCGCTGGCGGCCAGTTCACGGCTCACCGTCTCGACCGGGCGGCGATCGATGATCCGGAACAGGCCGACGGTGCCGCCGACAAGCTGAAAGTTTTGCGACTGGATGCGCTCGAGGCCATGACTCCGCGCCCACTCGTCCGCCTGCGCGTCCGACATCGCGCCGTCGAGTTCCGCCACGAGTTCGTTGGCAACGGTACGCAGATTGACCGCCGTTTGCGGATTATTGCCGCGCGGGCCGCCGCTATTGCCGTTCTTGGCCGAGCCGCCGCCGGTGCCGCCGCCATCGGTCGTAATGACGCGACGGTCATAGCATTCGCCGTCGGGCCCGCGATAGGCGTACTCGCAAACCGGATAGAGATTATGCGAATAGCGCGCGTAAGGCAGCGTCGACCCCACCACTATGCGGGAAACCGGATGCATGGCCGAAGTCGCTCCACTGAACCGGGACGTCGTTCGTCCGCCGCCGTCGACGCTCATGTGTGTCCGGCCGGCGATACTGGGATTGACCCTCGGCGCAATCGTCGGGTTGATGGTGGAGATTCGCGACTCGATGTGGAGGCTGGGCGTGCGCATGATGCTTTGCGCAAGAACCGCCGATCCTTCGAGGCAGGCAAACGGCAGCAGCGCGGCGGTGAATGTCATCGCCCTCTTGATGCGCCGGTTCACGGGATCACAGGTCATTGGACCTCTGGCTTTGGCTAAGAAACGCAGGACGCCGTTACGGCGTCTCAACTGCGAGACTGACGATCTTCTCCTTCTGCAGCTTGCTCATCAGCGCCGCGAGATCGTTCTTGCCCATCGCGCTGTTGCCGAATTGCAGCCGGAACATGCCCCCCTTGGCGCCATCGACGATCGAGGCTTGATAGTTGTCGAGCAGTGCGGTGATGTCGGCAACGCGGGCATCCTCGGAGAACCGGACCAGCGCGCGCGGCGGCGACGACCCGCCCAGGTCGCGGGTGATGGGTGCCGACCGATCGTTCAAAATCAATGACGCCGTCTGGAACGAGCCGCCCTGGTTCTTCAGCAGCACCGCACCGATCACGCCGGCCTGCAACAGCAACGCCACGGCACCAAGGCTGGCCGACCAGGCCAGCGTCCGCGGCGAAAGCCTTGAGAAAAACTCCGATATCCGCGCGGAGATATTGACCGACACCGACGGCGTGCGCACGGGCTCTCCCTCAATCGCCGCAAACAGCTTCTGCATCGCGCGCGCGGACGGCGCACCAAGGCTCTCGTTGAGGTCAATGGTCTCGGCGTATTCCTCGCGGATGACGGCGTATTGCCGGGCCAATGCGGGATCGCTGGCGAGTGCCTCGTCGACACGGCGCGCGTCACGCGCGTTCAGCGTGCCGGCCGCATGCCATGGCAACAGCATCTCGATTTCGCTGGGCTCTTGATCCAGCATTTTTTTGCTCGCTGCCATCATGGCCAACCTCGCTCTATGCCGGCTGCCTTCAGCAACTCGGCCAATTTCTTGCGCGCGTAAAACAGGCGCGTCTTGACGGTGTTCTCCGGAATACCGACGATTTCGGCCACCTCTTCCACGGACTTCTCGTGGTAGTAGACGAGATCGACGATCTCCCGATGGTCTGGCGAAAGTGATGTCAGGCAATTGCGCAACGCTTCACTGGTATCCTTCTTCTGCACCACCACTTCCGGATCGTCGGACGTATCCTCGATCGCGTTCGCGGCCTCCTCGTCCAGTCCAACGTCCTTGCGGCGCCGCAGCGCCGACAGCGCCTTGAACCGTGTAATCGCGAGCAGCCAAGTGGTAACGGCGGATCGCCCTTCGAACTTGCCAGCCTGACGCCACACATCGAGAAAAACCTCGCTGATGAGGTCTTCCGCAACCTGTTCGTCCCGAACGAGCCGGAGCCCGAAACGAAACACCCTGACATGGTGCCTTCCATACAGCACCTGCATCGCGAGCCGGTCGCCTTGGGCGATCCGGGCGATCAGAACCTCGTCTGAAGCCGCCTGTGTCGCGCTCAATGGCCGTCTCGCAAAGTTGGTCGGATGGGGGGGGCCGGTGGTTCGATGGGGAAGGCAAGATTCTTCACAATACGGCAATGTCCGGATTGCATATGTGATCTACCCCACAGAACATGATTGCCGGGCAGCCTTTCTACTGACGCAAACGAACAAGGGCCAGAAATTGGTATCATAATACGGAAATACTTTCTGAGAAATTACGCCGTCCGCGGCGACCTTACCAAGACGACCTTACCAAGGCTTGGGCCGCAAGGCAGCACCTGCTTACTCCCCGACCAGCCCGCCCGGCCGGCGATCCGGCGTCCCCGATGCAACGGATTTCCGTTGCAAAACAGGCCAGTGGCAGGATTTCAACGGACCAGATTCGGCCCCAAAAGATACCAAACCTAAAGGCTTTCCCACTTAGATTTTTTATTGGGTTCCACCAACGGCGAAACCATGGGCAACGCTGCGTCCTCATTCCTGAATCCGATTGCGGCCGAACTGGACGGCGTGGGTATCAGGCCGACGGCGCAGGCACTCATGCGCCGCGCCAAGCAGCGGCGCCAGATCCAGGGGATGATCGGCGTCTGCTATGTCGTCGATGCCGCGGTGCTGCTGCTCTATGCCTATGCCGGCACGATCCCGCTCGTGATCGGCCCTGCCTTTGCCGCCTGTGGCCTGACCTTGACCGCCTGCAGCATCACCCTCTCGGAAATCGGCTTCAACGAACGCTTCAAGGACCATTATCTGGTCGCGCCGCAGTCGACCGCCAACATGATGATCATGCTGGTCTTCACCTGGATCGCGCCCGAAGTCGGCGTGATGTTCCTGTGCGCCCTGTTCGTCGTGTTCAGCTTCAGTTCGCTGCGCTCCACGCCGCGGCAAACGATGATGATCTGGACGGCGATGGCGCTAGGCCTGTCCGTGCTGTTCCTGCTGACCGACAAACCGATCGCGGTGCCGCACGGCAGCTATCTCGAGCGCGCTGCCACCATGCTGGTGTTCATCCTGACCATCGGGCGCTGCATGTTCATCGGGATGTTCTCCAGCTCGATGAAACAATCGCTCTACCAGAGCGGGCAGAAGCTCAAGGAAGCCTACAAGCGTATCGAAGAGCTCGCCGAACTCGATGAACTGACGGGCTCGTTCAATCGCCGCTGCATCATGCGGATGCTGGACGAGGAAATCGCCCGCGCCCGCCGCAGCGCATCGCCCTGCTCGATCGCGCTGATCGACCTCGACTGGTTCAAGCGCATCAACGACGGTTATGGCCACCCGACCGGCGACGAAGTGCTCAGAACGTTCGCGATCACCATGTTCGCCAATATCCGCGGCGTCGACCGGTTCGGCCGCTATGGCGGCGAGGAATTCCTGCTGGTGCTGCCCGATATGGCCGCAGACAACGCCTTACGCGGGCTGGACCGGCTGCGCGCGATTATCGCCGATCTCGACTGGAGCGCATTCTCTCCCGGCATGAAGGTAACGATTTCCGCAGGGGTTGCGACGCTGAGGCCGAACGAGACCCCGGACAGTTTTCTCGCGCGCGCCGACAGCGCGCTCTATGCAGCCAAGGCACGGGGTCGCAATCGCATCGCCAGCGCCTGACCCGACATTTTCAGTTTCCGGTGACGGAGAATCCATCACCGGCATATACTCCAGGACAGAGTCATGAGTTCGAAGTCTGCTACCGCCCCCGGAAACCTGCTCGACGAGTTGCAGTCCACGCTGGCGCACGGAACCGTCGCGCGCCGGGTCGAGACCCTGCGCCGGGTAACCGATCTCTTCATCAACGGCGTGGTGGATTATTCGGACGAACAGATCGGGCTGTTCGACGATGTCTTCCAGTGCCTGATGGATCACATCGAGACATCCGCCAAGTCGATGCTTGCCAACCGTCTCGCCCCGATCGACACCGCGCCGCCGCTGACGATCCGGACACTGGCATTCGACGACGTCATCGAGGTTGCCGGACCCGTGCTGTCTCAATCGGCGCGGCTCGACGACAAAACCCTGATCGAAAATGCGCGCAGCAAGAGCCAGGCGCATTTGATGGCGATTTCGACGCGAAAAGTGCTGAGCGGCGCGGTAACCGATGTGCTGGTGCAGCGCGGCAACGACGAGGTGATCCAGAGCACCGTCAACAATCCCGGCGCGGAGTTCACCGAGCGCGGTTTTACGCGGCTGGTCAACCGCGCCGAGGGCGACGACAACCTCGCGACCTGTGTCGGCCTGCGTCCGACCATTCCGCGGCACCTCTATTTGAAGCTGCTCGCGAAGGCGTCCGACATCGTGCGGCAGCGGCTGGAAGCCGCCAACCCGCAGCAGGCGGGCGAAGTGCCGATTGCGGTCAGGGAGGCGACGCGGCGCGCGCGCGCCGCGCCCTCGGCGATCACCCGGAATACCGAGATCGCCCACGCGCTCGTCAAGTCGCTGCACGCGGACGGACGGCTCGACGAATTTCAGGTGGCGTCATTCGCCGATGCCGGCAAATTCGACGAAGCCAACGCGTCGATCGCGGCACTCGCCAACGTGCCGGTGACGATTGCCGAAAACATGATGATCGAAGCCCGGGCCGAAGGCGTGATGATCCTAGCGAAGGTCGCGGGGCTGTCGTGGTCGACCGTGAAATTGATCATCAACATGCGCGACGATCTGTCGGGCGGCGACCCGACCGACCTCGCGGCCTGCAAGGACACCTATGAGCGGCTGCGGCCGTCCACCGCACAGCAGGTGCTGCGCTTCCACCGCATGCAGCAGAACGTGCCGGCGGCGTGAGTAGCTAAAACCTCAACAGTTTCGATCCGGCCAGCGCGCCGATCGCGGTGACCAGCGCGGTTGATACCGTGTACCAGGTCGCAACGAACAGCGGTGAATCATCCGTGCAATGCGAGGCATACAGCGTCGCCGCCAGTCCTGCCGACAACAGCCCGGCAATCGCGCCGGCGACCGCAGGCCGCGCCGGTGCGCCGTGACGCAGGCCGATCAATGCCGCTGCCAGGATCGGCAGCGACATCAGCGGAATGGCGGTCATGCATACCCTCGAATTGCTGCCGACCAGCCGCGTCATCATCGGCAGCCGCTGCGGCATCATCATCTCGCCGGCGATTCCGGCGGTCAGGATTCCGGCCGGGATCAGCAGCAGCCAGCCCCAGCCGCGCAATGAGGCCTCCGGCCGCGACAGATGCAGGCTGACCGCAATCGCCGAGATCGCCAGCGCCAGCGTCACCGCGAACTTCAGGTCGAAGAACGGGTTGCGCATCGCAATCATGACGTCGGGCCGGACGCCGAGTTCGGTGAAGAACATCAGCAACGAGACCGGAGCCGCGGCAAGCAGCGCCAGCATCAGAGCAAAGCCGACCGGCCGCGCGCGGGATGAATTGTCTGCGGCAAGGGTTCGAATGAGTTGATCGGTATCCATTCTCACTGTCCCCGTAACTTCGCCGTCAGGCTGGCGAGGCCGCGATGCAGCGCCACCCGCACCGCGCCTTCGCTCATCGCAAATTTCGCAGCCGTATCCTTGATCGAGGCGCTGTCGACCGCGATCGCCTGCAGCACGTCGCGCTGACGCGGCGGCAGCGACTGCAGCTGGGCGGCGACCTCGCCCGCCGAAGCGGTCTCGGCCACCGCCTCGCCCGGCAGCGTCTCGGCGAAATCGTCGATGTTGACGAAAATCCGTCTTCCGCGCCGGCGCAACGCATCGATCAGCTTGTTGCGGGCGATCGCAAACAGCCATGGGGCAAACGGGGCGCTGACGTCCCAGGTATGCCGCTTCAAATGCACCGCCAGCAATATGTCCTGCACGATGTCCTCGGATTGATCGACCGGTTGCCCCGCCCGCGCCAGACCGCGGCGCGCCGCCGCCCGGAGCACCGGTGTGACGGCCTTGAGCAGGCGATGATACGCCGCACTGTCGCCTGAAATGGCCGACCGCATCAGGCCGGTCCACTCGTCCTCAGTTTCGCGCACGCGCGCTCCCACATTGCAATTCGGTCGATCTTTCAATTTGTTACGTCGGCACCCGATTATCACGAAGTCGTGATCGAATATCCCTCGGCGAGATGATCGAACGGCCCCTCGGGGAATCGAGAGAGCCAATTCCATCCTGGCAGGCTCATAACATCGATTGCGGCGCCTCGCACCCGCCGCCGCCGCTGCGGAAATCAGCCCGGAACGAGCCAGGCGCTGTTGCCCTGCTTTCGCCCGGTCCAGCCCGAAGATTCCCTTTTTTTGCCCCGCTGTGGACACGCAGCGGGGTCTCATTTCGCCTTCGGGGACGGGCAAATGGGGAGATTGCCACATGAAGATCAAAGCCAGCGGGCGCTCGGCGTTGATACTGGCGACAGGACTGTTCGTGGGTTTCGCGGCGCCGTCGCAGACAATGGCAGCCAGCGCCGACAGCGCGGCCACTATTTTGAAATCGGACGGCGCAACGGCCGGCATGC
>Ga0210410_10006390_pt1 | contig 10248 bp, 8 predicted proteins | sample IncBWC4MmetaG_FD_161058 | JGI IMG/M metagenome (GOLD analysis project Ga0210410, IMG submission 161058) | Forest soil microbial communities from Barre Woods Harvard Forest LTER site, Petersham, Massachusetts, United States - Inc-BW-C-4-M | ecosystem: Environmental > Terrestrial > Soil >... | reverse complement strand
AAAGAGGCCCACAGAAATGCTGCGCGCCGAGCCCATCCGGAGACCAGCAGCAGCCAGCCGTACATGGGCGCATACCACAGCATATGCACCGCCACCAGGTGGTAGAGCAGCATCAGCGACATCTGGAGTGCGTGTGTCCACAGCGTCGCGATACTCAGGCCGCTCCCCAGCAGTACCAGGCTGCTCAGCATTACCATGAGCAACTGCGTCGCGACCACGATCCCGAAGGCGAGCAGTGGCAGAATGACGAGCGGAATGCTCGCCTTCGACAGCACTGTAGTGAGATCGGATATTGGGAGCGATTTCCAGAACAGGATGCTGCGATCGCGACGCTCGCCGTGCAGCGCCTCGAGCGAGTAGAAGATCGAGACGATAAAAGCGGTCACCATGATCACGCCCGCAGCGAAGCTGAGCGGATCTTCGAGTGCCGTGCGCCGCTGCGCCAGGTTGGTCGTCGAGAAGGCGAAACCCATGGTGGCGATCAAGTACCCGAACAGAGTGAGTGCAGCGACGGCTAGCGGCGCGATATAGATGGAACGGTTCTCCCACAATTCCCGCCGCACCGACCAGTAAAAAGGCCGCGTTGCCCACATCACCCTAGGAGCGATTCCCTGCGGGTCGAATGACTCGGGGATCGCGTTCGATTGAGTATTCATCGAACGGCTCCTTGAACCGCGCCGGCGTGATCTCCCATGACGGCGACGAACAAATCGGCGATGCTCGGCGTGCGCACATCGCCAAGCACGGCGAGTTGCTGGCGATCGAGTTTCTGATCAGCGACAGCATCGAAAAGCAGGATGCTGCGGCCCAGAGCCTGGCGTTCGTGAATCGGCTTGAGCACCCGCGCTGCGGTGACCCGTTCGGGATGCACCGTCACTTCCAGATATCGCGACTCAAACTCTTCCATGCTGCAATTAAGGACGATGCGTCCGCGGTTGATGAACATAAGATCGGTCAGGACGTGCTGCACGTCTTCGACCTGATGGGTGGTTACGACGATAGTGCGGCTGCGGTCGAAATAGTCGTTCAGGAGGGAATCGTAGAACTGCTTGCGATATAGGAGGTCGAGGCCGAGCGTGGGCTCGTCCAGCACCAGCAATCTCGCGTCGATGGCCATGACCAGCGCGAGGTGTAGTTGAGTCACCATGCCTTTCGACAGTTCCCGGATCTTGCTGGCGCGCTTGATGTCGGTCTTCGCCAGAAAACCTTCCGCCTTGGCGCGATCGAATCGCGGATGCACTCCGGCCACGTAGTCGAGAGCCTGCGAAACCCGCATCCATCGCGGCAGCACAGCGACGTCGGCAATAAAGCACACATCGCACATCAGCTGATCGCGTTCGCTCCAGGGATCGCGTCCGAGCACTCTGAGTTCTCCCTGATATTGAGTGAGGCCGAGAATCGCGTTGAGCGCAGTACTTTTGCCCGCTCCGTTGGGACCGATGAGCCCGAGAATGCGGCCCTCTTCGACACGCAAATTGACGCTGTCCAGCGCGACGGTTGCGCCGAAAACTTTACGGAGACCGCGTGCTTCAATCACTGTCATGACTTCGGCTCCTTCTTTGCGTCATTTGACGGCTTGCCGTTTGCAGCTTCCAGCAGTTCTTCCGGGGTCAGGCCGAGCCGCTGAATGTTGGCGTAGACCCTGGGCCACTCTTCCGCAAGAAATTTCTGGCGTTCGCCCTGCATCAGCAGCTTGCGCGCCCCCGCATTGATGAACATTCCGCGACCTCGCCTGCTCTCGACCAGTTGCTCGTCGACCAGTTGCTGATAACCCTTCAGAACCGTGAGCGGATTGACCCGATATTCGGCCGCCACGTTGCGCACGGAGGGCAAGGGATCGCCTTCCTTGAGCACGCCGTCGAGTATCATCGCGACGATGCGGTCGCGAAGCTGGCGGTAAATCGGCTGACTGTCGTTCCACTCACGATCCATGATGTTTTCCCAATAGCCCTGACCCGAAACTCGCCTCCGTCAATTTTTCCGTGTGAGGTCGAAGTGTGCGTGAATCAACTTGTCGTTCATCATGAACGTCCAATCCTCGGAGTGATGGTTGGCGTCGACGACGGTGAACACGGAATGGTGCATGTGGACCGACGGGTCGCCGCTGATGTCCTTGAGCTCGAACTCGACCGTCTTGCCGTCAGGCAACATCTTGCCAGTCATGCGTGGCCGGTTTCCGGCATCGCAATAGTGAATCAGAGTGAGCTGATCTCCGTCCACGTAAAACATCGTGACTGGATGGTCGTACTTGGTCGCATCCAACGGCGTTCCAGCTTCCTGAAGTTCGTGCACCAGCGCGTTCCCCCTGGAGGTTACGCGCAGCGAGACGTGCAGTTTGCCGCCCGACATCTCCGGCATCTCTGCCACAGTTGCGGGGCCTTCCCACTCTCCCGCCAGGCTTTTCAAGGTTGTGAAGGACTTCTGGGCCTCGGACGGCGCAGGAGCCACGGAGGACGGTTGCGCGTCCGGCTGGGTGGTGGCGGCGTCCGCTGCGAAAGCGATCGCGGCGATCAGAACGAATGCGGAAAGTGCGATGCGTGATTTCATGTTCATTCTCCTTATCCTCTGTTCTCTGTGTCGATCCAGTTGCGGAAGTCTCTTTGGTGTACTCGGCTTGCACAAGATGTCTCAAGCTGGCACCAATCTCAAAACCCACGAATCGTAGATCTAGTGTGTTAGTTAACTATAACACTATATAAATTGCAAGCTCTTTTTTATTTTTCTTTTACGATTTCCGGCGGCATGCGCTATCCGTCTCATAAACAATGGTTTGCAGGCGATCCGAGGCCTCACCGTTTTCACGACTTCGGACTGTTTTCCTCAATGGAGGGGATCGCCGTCGCTTTTGGCCTAGGACCGTAGGCCTCTGCGCCCGGCCGAAAACCCTTGGCTAGCGCTTCATCGCTTGCTGTATTTCAGCCTGATCGAAGGAGATTCATCACTACAGATAGGTCGAAGCCGACGAGGTGATGCTGAGTCGCCGGATCGTGTCGCGGGGCGCGTCCGAACCAGCCGCACACAAATGCGGACGCAGTTTGACACCTCTTTGCGGCCGCTCCTATACTTGCTCCGCGCCACGAAACCCTTGTCCAGAGAGGCTTCCCATGCTGAAACATTCACTGGCTGTTTTTCTGTTTGCGAGTTTCGCAACCCTTGCCTTGGCGGCAGACCACAAAGGTCACCAACCTAGACTCACCCCTCAAAACAGCGGTACTACGCAATTGCTCATTTCGGTTAGCCCGGTGAACGCCCGTGTAGTCTGGGCGGCCGGGACCGGCGGTACCTTTGTCGTCACCACGGACGGCGGAGATCACTGGACCGCCGGGGTCGTGCCGGGAGCGGAAGCGCTGCAATTCCGCGATGTGCAGGGCGTAAGCGACAAGGTTGCGTATCTGTTGTCCATCGGAAACAACACTACGGATTTTCACATCTACAAAACGGTCGATGGTGGCGCAAACTGGACGATCGAGTTCACAAACCAGACTGCGGGTGCGTTCTACGATTGTTTCGCATTCTGGACTCCCGACCGGGGCATAGCCCACAGCGACTCGGTCAACGGTGTTTTCCCCGATATTCGTACGACCGATGGAACGAATTGGGAGGATATCAGTGGCAACATGCCGCCCGCATTGATGGGGGAAGCCTCATTCGCGGCAAGCGGAACTTGCATCACCACCGAAGGTCGAAACAACGCCTGGATCGCCACCGGGGGCGCATCTATCGCCAGGATCCTGGCCACCAGAGATGGCGGCGACACCTGGAACGCCTATGACACTCCGTTGATAAGCTCTCCCAGCGCGGGCGCGATCAGCGTGGCTTTCCGCGACCACAGACATGGCATCGTGGGCGGCGGCGACCTGGCCGCAAACAATAGCGCGGACGCGGCAACCTCGCGCGATGGTGGCCAGACCTGGACGTTAACCACCACGCCTCCGGTTGACGGAGCCATTTTTTGCCTGAGCTATGTCCACGGCCATGACGAGCTGAAACGAAGAGACGACGACGGGGATCGCACGGTTGTCATCACCTCTGAAACCGAGCCAAACTTTACCTCTGGGTTAGCGGCCTGGACTCCTGATGAAGGGCAAACCTGGTTCACGCTGCCGAAGACAGTGAGCGGTTTCTGGGCAGTCGCTTTTGCCGATCCGAAAGCCGGATGGTTCGTGGGCAACGGTGGCAGCATCACGAAGATCAGCTTCTAACCTCTGCCTACCGACCCATGCTGTCATGCAGGCACCCAGGTCTCGCGGTTCGAGACCTGGGAGCCTGCTCACCTCCGTTTGGGCCACGGCCCCCACTCGTACAAGGACCGTTCTCCTGCGGCAACCAGCTCGCGAGCGCGAGCCGAATCGATCTGCGACCTTTGTGCGACGCGCCCGCCGTCGGACCAGAACTCCCACTCTTGCCACGCGGTTCCTTCAGCCGGAATCCGGTTCGCTTCGCGGAAGCGGCCTGCGGTCAGATTGTCGATCATCGACTCCAAACGTTCCCTTTCGCTTGCGGCCGTTTCATCGCACGCATCGCATCCGCAGGCCGGGAAAGCGGCCACACACCAACGACCGAAGCGGACGACGATCCCGGGGAAGGCCGAGAACGCAACCACGATGGGCGCGGCAGCGGCGTCTCTCGGCACGAGGGTAACGCTCGGGCGCGCCAGTTTGAAGCCCTGTTCCAGATCAGGGTCAAGACCATACTTCTCCGAACGCTCGGCATCGAACTCCCGTTCCAATCGGTTCAGCAACTCCGCCGCAAACCGGTGCAGGGACCCGAACCGCTCCGGGTTTGTGACACGCGAATAAGCTTCTAAAGGCGGACCCTCAACTCCCCAACGATTTCCAATCATCAGTTCTATTATTCCATTGACTGAAATGACCTGGGGTAGGCTCGACGATCTCCTCGAGGCCACGCCCTGACTTCATTCGCCCGGCGGCTCCCCCAGAACATCTCTCCGACTACGTTTTACAATGTGCGCGATGAGTGGAGACGAAGGCTCACCGAGCGCGCGTCGGCACACGAGCAAAGCGGGCCGGGCCGAGGCAGGCCTCTGCAAGATATCAGGGTTTCACTTTGTACACGACGCCCCAGGCGGCGCTGCCGCCGGTGTAGGCCACGCCGTAAAGGTTGCCGTCGGAGTCCGCCACCACGCCGCTGTAGGGATATCCGCCGTCGGCGCCGCCGCTGAAGCTGTAGAGAACCGTCTCAACCCAGATTTTGTTTTTCTCAGTCAACTGAAAAACTGTGCCGCAGCAGGAACTGCCCTCGAATGCCGCCGTGCCGAAAAGCTTGCTCCCGACTTTGACCAGCGTGCCGTACGGCGACGTCCCGCCGCTGCGCGCACGGAAGCTGTGCACCTCGGTCAATCTCCAGCCCGCCTTCGATTGCACGATCTCGAAGGCCGTGCCGTGGTTATCGGCGCCGCCGCGGGTGGTCACGCCAAAAATCACGTTTTCTTTTTTCGTTCCGATGTTCCGAGTGCTGAGGGTCGGTGTACCGTCCGTGGGATAAGCGCCGTCATTGCGCCCGCCGGCGAAGCTATGGACCACGGTCTCCCGCCATCCGTTGGAGGATTTTGAGAGCTTGAAAAGCGTGCCCAGGTTGCTGGCTCCGCCTTCGCTCGTCGTCCCATAAAGATTGCCCTTTTTGTCCATGGTCAAACCACCCAAAGGCAATTGACCGTCGGCGCAACCGGCGAGGGCGCAGAAGTTGTAAAGCACGCTGTAGGTTCCGGAGCGCGAGATTTCAAATACTACGCCGCCGAAAGCCACGTGAGTGCCGCCCTCCGACGCCGTGCCATAAAGATTGCCGGCCGCATCCATGATTAGCCCGTCGAACGGGCCCTTCCCGTCAGGGCCGCTGAAGAAGTGCAGCACAGTCTCGTTCCATTGCCCATCCGACGCGCGCTTCAGCTCGAAAACCATGCCGCCATTGAGGGGACCGCCACCCTCCGCCGTTCCGTAAATATTGCCGGAGGAATCCAGAATGACGCCGCCAAAGGGATAGCCACCATCGCCGCCGAGGCAGAAATTGTGCAACACGGCTTCGTCGCCCGCGCTTGAGACTTCGAACACTGTCCCCGCCCCGCAACTTCCGCCCTGGTAAGTCGTGCCGTAAAAATTCCCCGAGTGATCGCGGACCAGAACCCCTGTGTCGTATGGACTGGCGCCGTCGTTGCCGCCGGCGAAGCTGTACAGAACCTGCTCGGTGCCTGCCCACGCGCCACCCGCCAGGAGAACCACGATGAGAATTGTTGCCGTCTTGAATCGCATGAACCCGTTTCCTTCTGGGCTTGATGGTGGGAGAACCGTTACACCCGCGGAGCTGAAATCATACACCAGCGGTCCACGATTCGACGGAAGAAAACGGGATGGCACCATCGTCTAGCGGATTCGGAAACAGGGCGCCAGGCATGCGGGGGCGCAGCTACGCGGCCGGTTTGTCGACCTTCACGGCTAAAAATGGATACTCGGCAACCAGGCTTTTGAGCCGCTGAGCGTGCCCTCGCAACACCTCGTTGAGTTCGGACAAAATAGGCTGTAACTCGGCGATGTCCCGTGCCGCGACCGCTTGAGCGCACAACTCGCGAACCCGCCTTTCCAAAGTGACGTCAAAGGCCACAGCCCGCCTCCCGAGCAAGAAGCATGCCCTAAGGATGCCCTAAAACGACGGATTGTTCGATACAGTACACACTGTATTGCCCGTCCCGGTGACTCGGGTTATTTTTGAGTCAGGTTCGCAGTGAACCCTGCGGTCATGGGCTAGTGTCAGCAAGGCTGACGTTCGGGCCCTTACGACCGCTCTGCCATTGTGTACCCAGACCGCACGTTCCAGGCCGAACTTGGGAGGTTCGGCCTTTTTTATTGTTGGCGGGTGGCCCACCGTTTATAGTTGGCTGATGAAATTGACTTTGGGGTGCCCCATTCTTCCGCGTTCTTTGCGGAAGGGTGGGCGAGGCTGCCGTCGTCGTCGGGAACGGCCCGGACGTGTAATCCCTGTGGCGACGGGGCGCCTCAAGCTATAATCTCTGGATGTCCAGCCTCGGACGCGAGCCTCCCGGGTCATCGTGGCCGCGTGTGCCCACCCATTCCAAGCACAAATCTAAATCAATGGTTGACCGATGAGGTTGACTTTGGGTGCCCCATTCTTCCGCGTTCTTTGCGGAAGGGTGGGGGGGCAAGGCTGCCCTCCTGATCGGGAACGGCCCGAACGTGCAATCCCCCGTATCGAGGACGGATGAAACTACCATCCCTGGATGTCCGGCCTCGGATGCGAGACTCCGGGTTCATCGTGGCCGCGGGTTGGTTGCGTTGACATGGCATGGAGAAGCGCGGAAGCCATGGCGTTCACAGACTGGGGATTCCGGTGTAACATATGGGGCCTGCGTGGTCCGTTCCTCCCCGCTGACGACGCGAGTTTCCCGTAAGGAGTGAGTTCACCGATGAACCGCAATCCGTCAACCCGTAACGTAGGTCAGCTGCTTTTGATTGCTTTCGCGATGCTTGTGCTTACAGCCAATGCCTCTGCAGAATGGAAAGAGAAGGTGCTCTACAGCTTCCAGGGCGGTAGCGACGGACTCACACCCGCAGGCGGCGTCGTCTTCGACAAAGCTGGGAATCTGTACGGTGTAACCAACGAGGGCGGGTCCACGTGTCCTCCGCCAGGTTGCGGCACAGTGTTCAAGCTTGCTCCGCCGACTCAGAAGGGTGGCCACTGGACCGAGACCATCCTGTACGGTTTTAACGGAAACGACGGCTCTATACCGGTAGGCGGCGCGATCATCGATGGGAATGGAAATCTTTACGGCACCACGGCTTATGGCGGCAGCGGCACTTGTCTCCTGTTTGGCGACAATGTGGGATGTGGCGTCGTGTACGAACTATCACCGCCGATCCAAAAGGGTGGGCAATGGATTTATACGGTCCTCTACAACTTTCAGGGCGGAAAGGATGGTCTATTCCCCTGGGGTGATTTGGCTCTTGACGCGGTGGGCAATCTCTATGGCGCAACTCAGTTTGGCGGCGGAAAAGGGACTAGCTGCAACCAATACTTCGACGGTAATTGTGGGACGGTCTTCAAGCTCAGCCCTCCGAAAAAAAAGGACGGCAAGTGGACGGAGAAGATACTCCACAGTTTCGCGGGCGGCACGGATGGGGCGACGCCCAACGGTGGGCTCGTTCTTGACAGCAAGGGGGTTGTCTACGGCACGACATACTCGGGAGGAAATCAGAGCTGCCGCTATCAGGGCGAAATCGGCTGCGGAATTGCCTTCAAATTGAGCCGCACTACCAAGAATAGTGAGACTTGGGCGGAGAAGAAGCTTCATGTTTTCACTGGTGGCAATGATGGAGGGCAACCGAGCGCTGGCTTGGTGTTGGATGTGGTGGGTTCGCTGTACGGAGTGGCTGGGGGCGGTAATGTCAGCGGCGGAGGGATTGTGTTTCGGTTAATGGTAGCCACTGGTGGTCATTGGAAGGAATCCGTGTTGCACTGGTTCAGCGACAATGGAACAGGGCCCCCCTTGGCTGGTCTGATCTTTGACCCGGCTGGCAATCTTTACGGCACGACGATCGGCGGCAACGATGGTGCCGCCGTTTTCCGGCTTGATCCGCCGAAGGGTAAAGGGGATGTCTGGACGTTGACGGTCCTCCACACCTTCGTGGGGATTCCTGATGGCATTGTTCCCGATGCATCCTTGGTCTTCGATAAGCTTGGCAGTCTCTATAGCACGACACAGAAAGGCGGCACTGGTACGTGCTCTGGCGGCTGTGGAACTGTGTTTGAAGTCAGCCCGTAGAAACCCACGCGATGATTCTGGAAACGAAACTGAGGACTCTTGGGATACTCAAGGAGGAAATCGTATGAAGAACACTGCAAGGCTAGTATGGAGTCACACATTCTTGGCATCTGTCTTTGCTCTCGCGGCATGGGTTTCACTCTGCACAACGCACGTCGAAGCTCAGACGGGAAACAACGCAGTTTACAATTCAAGCGGGAATTGTTCTCCTTCGTCTCCGTGTGCTTCGTCCCCAGCCTTCATCGACGCCACGGTGTTTGCCAGTTCCTCGCGTCCGAACCTCTGTGCGGTGTTGAGCTACATGCTCACGCCGTCAAACGGAATAATCCCGTCCTATGGTGCCGTCATTGACGCCCGCGGCCTTCCAAATGCGGGCACGAGCATGACTTGCACGTCCACCAATCCGAGCCCATGGGCGGGAATCACTAGCCCGCCGCCCTCGACCATCCTGCTGCCCGCTACCACGACGAGCGCACCCATCGTCATTCCCTCGAAGTGGACGCTTCCACCTAACACGCACCTAATCGGCGAAGGCGACAACATTTCCTCCAGCACAGCCATCAGCACCACGATTCAGGCAAGCCCCAGTTTCTCGGCCTCAACCAACATGATCGAGTTTGGCTCGTCGTCGGTTTGCCCATCCGGGGGCTGTACCGGAATCTCGGTCGAGGATCTAACGTTGGACGGGCAAGCTCAATCGATCAATGGCATCAGGCGGGTGGCTATTCCAAGGGCACCGCTAAATCACACATGGAATCAGGGTGCCCCATTCTTTCCACGTTCATTCCAGTGCAGGACGTGACATGGAAGTTAGCCCAGCCTGACAGACTCCAACTTAAAGGCTCACTGATCCACATCGTCGTCAGGAAGCATCGGATCCACAGTCGCGTTGTTCGAACCGGTTCCGTGGAAGCCGAGGACGGTGCTGGATCCAAAAATCGTGTACTTCAGTTGGCAGCCGGGGCCGCCCGCGGTTTTGGCCGACTTCAGTTTTTGCGGACTGGGGCTGAAGGTCGTCGGATGCTTCAGAACGGCATTCTTCCAACTGCCCGCCTTCAGAAAAGTAGTATCCGTGGCCATCAACCCGTCCGGACCCGCGACCACCAGGGTCAATGTATCCGCCGTACTCAGAAGGCTGATGGTCATCTTGGATGGCGACGTGCTTTTGAAGTGCTGGCTGCCCGCCGTCACGCTGATTGCGCCTGCGGGAAGCGTGTAGGTCGCGGAGTTGGCGGTATGTTTCGTGGGCTTCAGCGACTCGCTGGCCATCACCGTGATCTTTCCGCTCTGACCGTTCAAGCCAAGCGGATCTGGGCCCGACAGAACCGGTTCCAGCGTACCTTTGATAGTGATCGTGAGCGTGCTGGTTGCCGGGGCGGCACCCGGGTTGAGGGTTGACACTTCAATCGATTGCGCCCAGATGCTGGAACCAAGCACAAGCAGTGTGGCCAGCATCA
>Ga0210410_10006389_pt1 | contig 10249 bp, 7 predicted proteins | sample IncBWC4MmetaG_FD_161058 | JGI IMG/M metagenome (GOLD analysis project Ga0210410, IMG submission 161058) | Forest soil microbial communities from Barre Woods Harvard Forest LTER site, Petersham, Massachusetts, United States - Inc-BW-C-4-M | ecosystem: Environmental > Terrestrial > Soil >... | reverse complement strand
CTCGACGATCAGCGCGCCGGCCTCTTTGAGCCGAGCGAGCGCGAGTTCCGTGTGGCGCTCGACCTCCGGATCGAGATCGGTAAACCAGTAGTCGCGGACGATGCCGAGGCGCACGCCTTTGAGCGGCGCCGCCCGCAGCGGTTGCCAATCATTGGCCACGACCGAGTCGAACAATGCGAGGTCGGCGACGCTGCGCGCATGCGGTCCGACCTGATCGAACAGCGGCGAGATGGGTACGCACCCATGAGTGGAATATCGTCCGGTGGTCGGCCGAAAACCGGCAATGCCGCAAAGGGCGGCGGGCACGCGGATGGATCCCTCAGTGTCCTCGGCAATGCCGAGCGGAGCGAGACGAGCGGCGATCGCAGCGGCGGTTCCGCCGCTGCTGCCGCCGGGAATGCGCGACTGATCGTAGGGATTGCGGACCGGACCGAACGCCAGATTGTTGCTGGTCCAGCCATAGGATAGTTCGTGCAGATTGGTTTTGCCGAGCACGAGAGCTCCCGCTCCGCGCAGTGCGGCGACCACCGGCGCGTCTTCCGTGGGACGGAAATGGCGCAGCGCCGGCGTGCCGCCGGTGGTCGGGTAGTCCCTGGTATTGACGCTGTCTTTCACCGGTATGGGGAGACCGAACAGAGGTCCCGGCTTCGCTCCGGCATGACGCTCGTGGTCGCGGGTCCGGGCCGCGTCGAGCACCCGCGCCGGATCAAGAGTAATGAATGCGTTGAGGGCGTGCGCAGATTGACACCTGGCGAGCAGCGCCTGCGCGTAACGCTCCGAGGTGAGCGCTCCCTGCGACATGTGCGCGACGGCCTCCACGGCGCTGAGATTGCAAAGGTCGGCGTCCGCGTCCGGGGGTGTCTTGACGCGATCCGGCTCAGTCTTGGCGCCGGCCGCCGACATCGCCACGGTCGCCGTCGTGCCGAGGACGAAGGCGCGGCGCGAGATGTCAGGTGGCTCGGACACGACCACGTCTCAGCGCCTGACACATGCAATGCACCGCGCCGCCGCCGTATTCGCTGTCGACGCCCCAGGCGTCCAGGGGGCGTGTGCCGCCTCCGTCGATTCTCGTGCGCAATTGCATCGTGAGATCTCTCCCCATGGTCCGGCGCTCCAGGCGCTCCCGCATCATAGCAAGCCTGAGATGCCGACGCGTGCAATCAGATTGCCGCGACGGCCTCAAGGAAGCAGGCGAGAACGACTGCGTTCATGGCGGCACCAAACGGCCGGGTTTTTTTAGCCGATGGACGGTCGCAGCGCCCACGGTAGTGACAAACGAGCGCCTGGTGACTTTGTCCATGATGGCCTCCCCTTGCTGTGTGCCGAATATACTACATGCGGTCGCAGGTTTGACTTGCACCAGATTGCTGTCGCATGACCGAAATTCGCTTCGGTCCGACAGGGCGCAACGACCTCAAGCTGGCTTCGGCAATAGCTCAGTAAGTGCATAGAGCGTCTTTTGCGGAAAACGCTCCAATGGATAGTACTTGGTAATAACGGACACTGCCTTCTCGTAGCTTCGAACCTCAAGGAGCCTCAACAGGAAACGCACGTCATCCTCGTCGTGAAACTCTGCCCCGATCCTCATCGACAGACATTTCATCGCTAGAAGATATTCAGGTTGCGCCATCATGATTCGCAAGTGGTCGAGTTCGAGGAAGGGCGCGAAATCCCCCTTCGAACTCATGAAACCCTTGACTGCGTCATTGAGCCAATCCGCGCTCACGCGGGCCTGTGTCGCCACGCGCGCTGCGGCTTCGCGCACCGGAGTTGTCGGGCGAAACACAGCGTCAACGTCTTGGGTGGACGGTCGACTGGCGTATGCGAGGCACATGACGGCGCCGCCCACGAGGAATAGTTCGCCTTGCGTCTCGGAGCGGCCGAGTTCCTGGTTCAAGAGTTCGAACAATCTGCGCAGATCGGCTTGGGTAAGAGCCACGACTTCAAACTCGGTCGCCCAGTGTCGAATCGATGAAAATGTTGCGGACGCGGAACGGCGGCGGCGAGTGCGTCAGTAGATATAGGCGCAGACTTTGCAGCTCCGAGCCGAACACCGGCTCGGCCAGTGGCGCGATCGAGCGCGTCCATTCCGGAACCGCAACAGCACCCCGTGCACAGGCGTACTCGACCATCGCAGCGATGTAGTTGCCTAGGAAAGGCGACAGCCCCGGCGGCGGGGGCGTCGCGATCGCGTCGCGAAGCTCGCCTGCCGTGAGGTCCGAGAGCAATGAGTTGAGCTCGGCGAGCGCGAAGCGAGGCGTTGGCGAGTTGGCGCAGTCCCGCACGCAGTCCTGAAACTGGGCAGCCGGGAACGACAGGACTCGGGCCAGCACGTAAGCCGACATGTCCATTCCCGCGCGCGCCGCAGCGCGCTGAATCGCAGTCTTCTCGTTGGCGGACACACGGATCTGCATCTGCGCCGTTTTCGGCGACTTGCTCATTGCACGAGCATCCATCATCGACGGCGTTGTGTCAATACACCAGTATTGACACAACGCTGTTCGCCCGACTACTTGCGACCGGACGGACTCCGGCTGAACCGGCCCGCCAAGGCCGGAAGCACCAGCAAGTTGAGAATGGTCGACGAGACCAAGCCGCCCAGGACGGTCACGGCCATCGGTCCTTCGATCTCCTGTCCCGGATGCCGCAGGCTGAATGCCAGGGGTGCAAGGCCGAGCGCCGTCACCGCGGCGGTCATGAGAATCGGAATCAACCGCTCATTGGCGCCGCGCAGCACCGTCGCCATATCCCATGAAGCGCCTTCGGCATCGACGAGATGCTCGTAGTGCGCGAGCTGCAGGATGGCGTTGCGCGCGCTGATTCCGAACACCGTGACCAGCCCCACGAGCGTGCCCAGGGAGATTCCGATGCCGGTCGCCGCGATCGCAAGCACGCCGCCGATCAAGCTGAACGGGAGATTGATCATCACCAGCCAGCTGTTGGCGCGCCAGCGAAACGCGACGAACAGAATCATGAGTATCAATGCCAGCGCGAGACCGGAAAAAAGTGCAAGCTCGGTGCGCGTCTTATTTTCGGCGTCGGCCGCGCCGGTGAACTCGATGAAGAAGCCGGGGGGCAGGGCCACCGCCGCCGCAATGCGTTGCTTGGCGTCAAGGACGGCCGCCTGCAATCCCCGGCCGCTGACATTGAAGTTCACGGTGACGCGACGTTGGCCGCCGTCGTGTTCGATGCTGTAGCGATCCGCCGTGGGCAACAGATGCGCCAGATGCGACAGCGGCACCTCGCCGAGCGGTCCCGCGATCATGAGCTTGTTCAGGGTCTCAGGTCGATGCCGCAGCGTATCCGGCACCAGCAAGACGGTGTCGACGATGCGCGTACCGTTGAAAGCCTGTCCGACCGTCTCCCCCGCGAAGGCCGATTGAATGGACTGGAGCACATCCTGGGTCCGCAGCCCCATGGCTGCCAGCGCCTGCGGTTCGAGCTCGATCGCAATGGTGGGCGTGCCGCTTTGGCGTTTGAACTGCAGATCCACGAGGCCAGGTGCCTTGCCGAGCGCAGCCACGATTTGATTGCCGATGTTGTCCAACGTATCCAAATCATCGCCGAACACCTTGATGGCCACTTGCGCCGTGCCGCCGGTCAGGCTTTCGCTGATGCGGTCGCCGAGGAAGGTCACGACCTCGCTCTGGATGCCCGGGTACTTGCTCAGTATCTTGCGCAATTCATCCTGGGCTTGGGCTTCGTCCACCGAGGCGTCCGCTTTGAGTTCGACGTGGAATTCGCTTTGATGCGGTCCCCAGGTATCTTCGCCCAATTCCGCACGGCCCACTTGTTGTTCGATCGTCGCCACATAGGGCAGCCGCAACACGTCAGCCGAAATTCGCCTGCCTAACCCAAGCATTTCCTGCAGCGACGTACCGGGGATGGAACTCACCACCTGCATTACGAAGTGACCTTCGCGAAAATCAGGCATGAAGGTTCCGCCGAGAAACGGTACCGCCGCGACGGCGGCCGCGCAGCACGCGACGACCACGGCGCCGACGAGCTTGAGATGGTCCTCGACCCACTGTACGGCCCCGACTTGCCGCTTCTTCATCCACACCAGCCAGCGAGATTCCGAGTGCGCATCGCCGTCTCTCAGCAAGAGTGCGCACATGGCCGGAGTTGCGGTCATCGCCACCAGCAATGATGCCGTCACCGCGAGAATGAAGGCGAGCGCCAAGGGCCCGACGAAGTGGCCCTGCACACTGGTGGTAAAGAGCTCCGGCAGGAAGACTGCAATCACGACCAGGGTTGCGTAGATAACCGGACCCCGCACTTCGAGCGACGCCTCGCGAATGATGTCCAGCCGCGGCAGCGGGGTCGGCAACAACGCATTCGCGCGCATGCGCCGCAGGATGTTCTCGATGCCGACGATCGCATCATCGACCAATACGCCGAGGGCGACGGCGAAGCCTCCCAGGGTCATGGTATTCAGGGTCTGCCCCATGCGGTCGAGCACGAGCACCGCCGCGAGCAGAGACAGCGGTATCGCCGTGAATGCGATCAGTGCCGCGCGTACGTCGCGCAGAAATAGATACAGCACCACCAGGATCAGCACCGCGGCAATCGCCAAGGAGTGCTCGAGGTCCCCCAGGGCGCGTTCGATGAAATTCGCCGGGCGGTGCAGGGCGGGATAGACGGTGATACCCTGCGCCTTCAGAGCGGGCGCCAGATTCGCCATGGCCTGCTCGATGGCCAGGGTGGTCGACAAGGTATTGGCACCGAACTGACTCGCGAGCGACAGCATGACGCCGGGTTTGCCCATGACCAGGGAATCGCCCGACCGCAGCGCGGGAGCCTCTTTGACTTCCGCCACGTCGCGCACCAGGACCGGCACGTTGTTGCGCACGGCGATGACCGCTTGTCCGATGGCGGTCAGATCCGGTTTCGGCGTGGGTGATCTCAGCAATACGCGCTGGGCGGCCATGTCGATGAATCCCGCGCCATGCAGCGCCAGGGCACCGCGTGCCGCATCGGCCACGTCGAGCAGCGTCACGTGATAACTCGCCAGTTTATTGGGGTCGGGCTGGATCTGAATCTGCCGAACGTCGCCGCCGAACACGAGGACGTGCGCCACACCGGGCACAGCGAGCAATCGGGGTTTGATGACCCAGTCGGCGGCATCGCGCAACGCGTAGGCGTCTACCTTGTCCGACACCAATCCGATCTTGAGCAAATCCATCGTGCTCGACACCAGTGGCGAGAGTTTCGGCGTTCCCACTCCGGTGGGCAGGGTGCTTCCGATCTCGGACAATCGTTCGGAAATTCCCTGACGCGCAATGTGGACGTCCACCTTGTCGGTGAACGTGACGATCACAACCGATAAACCGGGTATCGATTCGGAACGAAGCGTGGCCAAACCCGCCGCGCCGTTGACGGCGCTCTCGATGCGTTTGGTGACCAGTTCCTCTACCTGTTGCGGTGCGAATCCCGGCGCCTCGGTCTGGATGTCGACTTGCGAGGGAACGAATTCCGGGAACACGTCCAGCGGCGCGCGCATGACGCCCCAGCATCCCAGCAACAAGGCCAATACGGACAGCGCCGTTACGCTGCCGAAATGACGTACACAGAGGGATACCAGCCCCCGCATGACCTACTCCGCTTCCGAGCTGGGATTGGTTTGGCGCGCCAGGAGCAAGCCGGCCGCCGAGGTTACGATCGGATCGCCGGGCTTGATCCCGTCCTTCACGAAATATCCGTCGGCCATCGGTTGACTGATATCAAGCGGTGCACGCGAGAAGACGCCGGGCTCCCGCTCGACAAAGCACCAGTACTTGCCGTCAATGACGACGACGGCGGAGGGCGGGACGACTATGCCGGACTCGGACTGCTCGGAATTGTCGCCGGCCGCCCAAATCAGTACCCGCTCGCCTTCTCCCACGTCCGTGTGTTGAAGCACGGCGAAGAAACTGCGCCCCGGTATACCGGAGTCGAACGGAGCATCCCAGACCGGTCGCGCCGTCCATCTCTCGCCGACGATCGCCGCATCGAGGCGCGAGGCGCGCAAGCTGTTCGGTGCGGCTCCGGTCACTACGCCGAGAGGAAATGTGACGCGCAACAGTTTGGCGCGGCCCTCGGCGAGTTCGGCGAGCAACCTGCTGTCGTCGTGCCCTGCCCAGGGGGGCCGTTGACCGAACATCGCCGACAACTTGGACTCGGCGAGCCGAAGTGCCGCCGCATCCACCGCTGCCTGACGCGCCGCGCTCTCGTGTGCTTCGGCGCTCTGGGCGCCGGCGGTGCCGTCGAGGCGCGCAATGCGCGCCAGCGCAGCCTGACTCAGGCGCAACCCCGCCTGCGCCGTGGCGACATCGGCGACCGCCTGGGCAATCGTGTCGTGACCGAGTACGACGCCGAATCCCTGCTTTGCGGGGACGTACTTGACGGGTGCTGCAGCGGTGGTTGCGATACCTAGCTTCGCGACTTCCTCCGGCGTCAGCTTGACCTCGCCTGCGCCTCCTTCCTCTTTTTCGTCTTTCTTTTCCTTTTTATCCCCCGCTGCATCTTTTTTTTCGTCGCCCGCGGCGTCTTTCTTGTCAGCTGCCGCGCTTTTTTCTTCCGGAGCCGCTTTGGCGGCATCCGCCGCAGGCTGTTGCTTGCCGCAGCCGGGAAGAAGTGTCAGACCCAACAAAAACGAGAGAGTTAATTGCCGCACGGAGAGATGTTGCATGGGTATCACAATTGTTTTTGCGAAGGTGTTGGGTACTGCCAGCCGCCGCCCAGCGCCTTGCACAGCCCGAGCTGCGCCTGAAGCCGGGCCAGCTTGTATTGGCTGAGTTGATCGCGCGCGGCGAACAGCGCGCGTTGCGATTCGAGGACGGCCAGGTACTCACCGCTGCCCTCGCGAAATCGCAATTGCGTGCCTTGGTAGGCGTGTTCGCTCTCATCGACATTTCGCTGCTGGGGTTCCTTTTGCAGCTCGAGGTAGTGGATGGCCGCCAGCGCCTTTTCCACGTCGAGAAGTGCGGCGAGAATCGAACCCTGGTAATTGGCCACCAGTTCTTCCTGCCTTGCCGTCGCCTCCTGGATTGCCGCCCGGCGGCGTCCGGCGTCGAATATCGTTTGTACCAACGTCGCGCTCGCGGTGAGGGACCAGCCGGTTCCCGCCAGAACGTTGACCGCAGCGTTCACAGCGGGATTCGCCACGCCCCCGCTCGCCGTCAGGCTCAGCGACGGAAACAATGCCGCGCGTGCGACGATCAAATCGCCATGGGCCGCCTGCAAGTTGTATTCGCTGGTGATCAGGTCCGGCCGCCGCCGCAGCAGATCCGACGGCAAGCCCGCGGCGAGCGGCGGCTCGGCCAGCGTGTCCAAGCGGTCACCGGTCACGGTAAACCCCTCGGGCGCATGGCCGACGAGCAGCGCCAGTGCTCCGCGTGCTTCGACTTCCTGCTGCTGCAGTTGAGGAATGATCAACTCGGAAGCGGCGACCGATGCGCGCTGCGCGGCGAGCTCGGCCGCGCCGATGCTGCCGGCATGGTAGCGGGCCTCCGTGAAATGCAGGACACCCTGAGCGGCCTCGAGGTTCAGGCGGGCAAGCGCAATGCGTTCGCGCAGCGACAGAACTTGAAAATAGCTGCTTGCGACGGCGTTCGACAACGTGATCCGCACCGTCGTGAGATCCGCGCGGCTCGCGCTTGCCAGCGCCTTTGCGGAATTGCTCGCCGCGCGATTCTTGCCCCAAAAGTCGATTTCGTAACTGGCCGAGATCAGCGCCGACCAGTCGGTTTCATTCGCCGTCGTGCCGTGCGTTCCGCCGGCGAAACGCGTTGCCGCACCGTTGGCATCGACTTGCGGCAATAGCGCAGCGCCGGCCTGTCGAGCCCGCGCATCGGCCTGCTTCACCCGCGCGGCGGCTGCGACCACATCGAGACTGTTGTCCTGAGCGAGCGCAACCAGGGAATCGAGCTCCTGGCTCGCAAAGCCGCGATACCAGTTCTCATCCGGCCACTGCGCGCCGCCGCTCCCGGCCTGCTCGAAGGCCGGTGGAACGGCCGGCGCAAGCGGCTTCGCCGCCTGCAGTGCACAGGAGCTGCACGCAAAGCCTATGAAAATCGCCAGGATGGATCTTGGACGCACGGCACCCGACTCTACATGGAAGCCACGGGAAAGTAGCACGCGCGGCGGCCGCGGGTTTTGTATTTTTGTAATATTCGACGGCCCCTGACGCCATGCGTTTCTCGCGGCGGTGGCGTAATCTTTGGGCCCATGAACATCCTGCTGGTGGAAGACGACCTCGAGTTGGCGCGCTCTGTCAGCGATTATTTTCGCGAGCATGGGATAACCCTCGATCATCGCGTCGACGGAGTCGACGGCCTCTCGAGCGCGTGCGAGTCCGACTACCAGGTCATCATCCTGGATCGCATGCTGCCGCGGCTGGATGGGCTGAATTTCGTCAGGAAATTACGCGAGAGAGCGGTGGGGACGCCGGTGATATACCTCACCACCATGGGGGGGATCGACGATCGAGTACAGGGACTGGAAGCGGGCGGCGACGACTACCTGGTCAAGCCGTTTGCGTTCGCGGAACTGTTGGCGCGGGTCAGGGTGCTTTCGCGCCGGCCGGGCCACACGCAGGAGCCGGCGGTCCGTTTGAGCGTGGGATCGATCGAGTTGGACTTGCTGAAACGGACTGTCGTGCGCGCCGGCAAGGACATTGAATTGTTGCCGCAGGAATTTCGCTTGCTCGAGTATTTCGTGCGCAATCCGGATCGGGTGCTCACGCGGCGCATGCTGCTGGAGAACGTGTGGGGAATCCATTTCGATCCGCAGACCAGCGTCGTCGAAAGCCACATCAGCCGGCTGCGCGGCAAAGTCAATCATGGCTTCGAATTCGACGTGATTCAGACGGTCCGCGGCACCGGATACAAATTTCTTGCGCCCAACTAGAGTATTCAAGACCGAAAGCTTTCGGTCCGCAGCGCTGTTCGCGACTCTTTTTCTGATTCTTTCCTGGGTTTTGCTCGGTGTCGTGTACTGGATAGTGAACAACACCCAGACCGCGGCGCTGGTCGAAGAGATCGACGCGGACATCAGCACCATCAAGAACGGCTATCGCGGGGAGGGACTGCCCGAGGCTATCGAAGTCATTCACCAGCGGCTTGGCTCAGGGAAGTATTCAGGCGAAGATTTGCCGGGCGGATATATTTTGATACGCGACGAGGCGAGCGGCAGATACGAAGGCAATCTGCAACTCGAGGAGTTCCGGGTGGGACTGTTCAATGTTCCCGCGCCGCGCAGCCAAAAACACCACCACAAAGCGACGGTGCTCGGCCGCGGCGTATACATCGCGGACGGCATCTATCTGTTCGTCGGCCGCGACACGAGTCATATTCGCTCCACGCGCGTGCGAATCATCCAGGCATTTGCGTGGATCGAAGGAGTATCCATAGTTCTCGCGGGGCTGGGAGGAATCTTCTTCAGCGTGCAGTTCATGCGGCGTATCGATGCGATCACGCGCACGTGCCAATCGATCATCGCGGGAAAATTCACCGACCGGATCCCGTTGCGCGGCAGCGGCGACGAATTGGACACGCTTTCCGTCGCGATCAACAACATGCTCGATCGAATCTCCACGCTGCTCGACAACCTTCGGCAGGTGTCCAGCGATGTCGCGCACGACCTACGCACCCCGCTCACGCATTTGCGCAATCGTCTCGAGGAGGCCCGTCAGAAATCGGTCACGACAGACGACTACGCCGCGGTCATATCGCAGGCGATAGGCGATACCGATCATCTGCTGGTGATCTTCTCCGCGCTGCTGCGGATATCGCAAATAGAATCGGGATCGCGCCTCGCCGCGTTTTCGACGCTGTCGCTGACGGATATTCTGGAACGGATCTACGACATGTACGGGCCCGTGGCCGAGGATGAACACCACGTGCTCCAGCACGACATCCAGAAGGACGTGCGGATTCGTGGCGACGCCGAATTGCTGACGCAAATGTTCAGCAACCTGATCGAGAACGCGATCCGGCACACTCCCTCGGGCACTCGGATCCTGATCCGCCTGGCCGTGTCGGGCAACACCGTGGCCGCCTCCGTCGAAGACAACGGTCCCGGAATACCGCTCGGCGAATATGACAAGGTATTTCGCCGCTTCTACCGGCTTACGAGCAGCCGATCGACGCCCGGCTATGGCCTTGGCCTGGCATTGGTTGCCGCAATCGCCAATTTGCACAACGCGAAAATCGAACTGAGCGACAATCATCCGGGTCTGCGCTGCGTGATTTCGTTCGACCATCCGCCG
>Ga0210410_10006388_pt1 | contig 10249 bp, 4 predicted proteins | sample IncBWC4MmetaG_FD_161058 | JGI IMG/M metagenome (GOLD analysis project Ga0210410, IMG submission 161058) | Forest soil microbial communities from Barre Woods Harvard Forest LTER site, Petersham, Massachusetts, United States - Inc-BW-C-4-M | ecosystem: Environmental > Terrestrial > Soil >... | reverse complement strand
GGAGAATTTCCACGCGATTCCGTTGCAAGGGCGCGGGAATCAATTGCTGGGCGTGCTGCTGGTGGGAAGTTCGCGCAGGGAACTGGTGACGCTGGTGAGCTTTATCCGCCAGTTGGGAGTAATCGTCGGTGGCGCGGGAATTTTGTTGGGCGTGTTCATGAGCGTGTGGTTTTCGGCGCGAATTACGCGTCCGCTGGCGAAATTGGCGGCAGGCGCGCGCGAAGTGGCCGCGGGAGATTGGGCGGTGCGTGTGGATGTGCGTTCGCGCGATGAAGTGGGTCAGCTTGCGCGTGACTTCAATGAGATGACGCGTCAGTTGGCTGAACAGCGTGAGCGGCTGGTGCAAGCGGAGCGAGTAGCGGCGTGGCGCGAAATTGCGCGAAGGCTGGCACACGAGTTGAAGAATCCGCTGTTTCCGCTGCAATTGACACTGGAAAATTTGCAGCGCGCGCGTCAACAAACGCCGGAACAATTCGACGAAATATTTAAGGAGTCCACCTGGACGTTGCGCGCCGAGCTGGATAATTTGAAAACGATTGTTACGCGATTCAGCGATTTTTCAAAGATGCCTGCGCCTCAGTTCCAGCCTACAAATCTGAATGATGCGGTGCGGAACGCGGTGCGCGTATACGATGCGCAATTTAGCGTGATGGGCCGGCCGCCGGTGACTCCGGAACTTTATCTGGATGAAAATATGCCGGTGATTCAAGCCGATCCGGATTTGCTGCATCGCGCACTGAGCAATCTGGTGCTGAATTCGCTGGACGCGATGCCTTCCGGCGGAACACTGACGGTACGAACCGGGCACAGCGACGGCCTGGTGCGCGTGGAAATTTCCGATACCGGCGAAGGACTGACTCCTGAAGAATGCGCGAGATTGTTTACGCCGTACTACACGACGAAGCGCATGGGCACCGGGCTGGGACTGGCGATCGTGCAGTCGGTGGTGAGCGATCACTTCGGAAAGATTTCTGTGGAGAGTGCTCCGGGGCACGGTGCGACATTTCGGATTGAGCTGCCGGTGCGTCAGCCGGGCGCCGAAAATACTTTCGACGGAGCACGCGGTAAGGGCAGCGTTTCGGGAAATGAATCTGCTCCGCACGAGGAAGCTGAGTTGGTGAAAGAAAAGCGTCGGACAGAAAACGTGGGCGTGAAGAGCACGCTGGGATTAGGCGAATGAAAAACACCGCACATCTTCTGGTTGTGGACGACGATCCGAACACGCTGGCTTCACTTTCGCGCGCGTTTCGTCTGGCGGGCTACGAAGCGACGGTATGTGATTCCGCGGTGCGCGCGCTGGAGCTGGCGAAATCCGAGCGATTCGATTTGATTATGTCTGACGTGATGATGCCGGGGCGCGATGGGCTCGCGCTGCTGGAGGATTTGAAGAACGCGGGAGTAGCAACGCCAGTGGTGATGATTTCCGGGCAGGCGAGCATTGAGATGGCGGTGCGCGCGACGCGATTGGGTGCGGTGGATTTTCTGGAGAAGCCGCTTTCGACGGAGAAGTTGATGGTGACCGTGGAAAACGTTTTGAAACTCTCGCGATTGGAACAGGAAAATCGCGAGCTGCGCACGCGGCTGGGGCGCCACGAAATTGTTTGGCAAAGTCCGGTGATGGAACGCCTGATGGCGCAGATCCGGCGCGTGGCGGCGAGCGAAACGCGCGTTTGTATTTTGGGTGAAACCGGCACGGGCAAAGAATTGGTGGCGCGGACGCTGCATGAGAACAGTCCGCGGCATGCCGGGCCATTCATCACGCTGAATTGCGCGGCGGTTCCGGCGGAGTTGATCGAGTCGGAATTATTTGGACATGAGAAGGGCGCGTTCACGGGGGCGTCTGGCAGGCACACGGGAAAATTTGAGCAAGCGCACGGCGGAACATTATTTTTGGACGAGATTGGTGACATGCCCTTGACCATGCAGGCAAAATTGCTGCGCGTGCTGGAAGAAGGGGAAGTGGAGCGCGTGGGCGGGGATAAGCCGGTGCGCGTGGATGCGCGGGTGATCGTGGCGACGCATCGCAATTTGGAAGAACTGGTACGGCAGAATGCGTTTCGCCAGGATTTGTTTCACAGGATTTATGTTTTTCCGCTGACGCTGCCTCCATTGCGCGAACGCGTGGAGGATATTCCGCTGATGGTTCAACATTTCGCGAGACAGGTATCCGCGCAAAATGGATGGAAGGAAAAACTATTTGAGCCGGCGGCGATTCAAGAGCTGCAGCATTACGCGTGGCCGGGCAACGTGCGCGAGCTGCGGAATGTGGTGGAGCGATTGCTGCTGATTGCGGCCGGGGAAAGTGTGACGGTGGAAGATGTGCGCATAGCGTTGCCGCGTTCGGGAGACATGCACGGTGCTCACGACGGAAATTCCACCGGTGCATCGGGATTTTCGGGTACTCTCGCCGAGCGCGTGGAAAAATTTGAAAGGGAATCACTGGTCAGCGAGCTTGCGAAGCATGGGTATCACATGACGAACGCGGCGCGTGCATTGGGGTTGGAGCGAAGCCACCTTTACAAGAAATGCCAGCAGCTCGGAATTGATTTAAGGGAGTTGCGCAAGACGGAATAGATGTAGCGCGATCGAGGCGTGTCCGCGAGAAGTACTCTGCGATTCTAAAACCCCGAAATGCTTCACAGGAATTTAGCGGTTGTCGGGATTCAAAGATCCGCTGGGTGATCCTGGTGCGGCATTTGCAGTTGGTGCGGGGGCGGCGGCTTTGCGCAAATTAAAATAATTGCGCGCGAAGGCGGCTTGCGTGCCTCCGGTTTCCACCACGACGGCTTGCACGGTGTAATTTCCAGTGGCCAATTTTTCCAGAGGCAGACTTATGCGGAATGAGGCAGCGTGCGTGATGGGATTGATGTCCGCGGGTTCAACCACCGGCGTGTCGTTGGAGCGTTCGCCGTTGCGGAAGAAAACAAGTCCGGCGCGCAGAGCGGCGGGATCCGTTTTCGGCGGGGCGTAGGCTTGGAACAAAACGTAGAGCGTTTGCGCGGAGGTGAAAACGCGCGTGACGCTGGGAACGATTCGCTGGCCATTCACGTCGAGCGGTGAAGTTCTGACGCGCGCGGAATTTCCCAAGGTGTTGCGGCGAATTTGTTGTCCTGCGCCACCTTGCCGCGCGCCCTGTCCACGAACGCGCGCGGTATCGGCGACGAGCTGGCTGGAAAGCATCACGGTGCTGAGCTGAAGTTGATTGGGCCGCGCCGGATAAATATTTACATTTTGCTCGAAGGTGCCGATGTGTCCGCTGGAATTATCGCGCACCAGGAATTTCAGCCGGTAACTTCCCGAGCCAAGCATGATGCCGCCCTGATAGACGAGTGATTTCTGCGAGAGCGCTTCAAAATTCACGGCGTCAAGCTGCACGGTCATGGTGTCGCGTTGTACACCGGCAATTTTTTTCGTTTTGATTTCGCGGAATTCGTATAGGAAATCGAATTTTGCTTCGTGCTGGCCACTCTTCTTGGCCCATTGCAGCGCGCTGGAGGCAATCTTCGCGGAAACGGGCACGAAGAATTGCCCGTCGGGGAAACGGAATTGCGCGGTGTCAACGGCAATGGGGAGCTCGACGATCACGGCGTCCGAACCCATGGCGCTATCGAGTTGCTTTTCACGGTCTTCGGTATTGAAGATTCCGAATTCCTTGGGCGCGTAATATCCGGGACGATGTTTGATGTGCGCGCCGGGCGGCAGGCCGACAAGTTTCACTTTCACCTGGCGGTAGCGGCCATCGCGGGCGGTGTTGGAGCTGTAATAGCTCAGCAAATAGTAGCCGGTGGTGTCGTCCTGCACCTGCTTGAAAATTCCCGTGAAGTCGTTCAGGTCGAAAAATGTTCTGCCGCCCGTATCCGCGGCGAGTGTGTAGAGAGTGTCCCGCGAAGCGTGCCGCGCGTTCGAGACGGCCATCACTGTTTGCCCGCTGAATCCGGCGGTGCCGCGGGACATGCCGGTGCTGGCGTCCAGCGCGTCGGTCATCAAGCCGCGCGAATCCACTTGATACAGCGAAACATTCGCTTTGTTTGCGGCGTCGGTGGCGGCTTGCAGGGAGGAGCGATTTTCTTCGCCGGTTTGGGTGACGCCGCTGGTAAATTCGAGAACAGATTTCTTGCCGGGAATTCCGGCGAGCAATTCGGAGAGCACTTGCACGGCGTAAAGCTTGTTGTCGGTGTTAAAGATATTGAATTCGGTGTCGTCTACCTGCGCGGCGGACTGATCGTCCTGCGAAACGGCGTCGGCGGCGGTGGTGGAAAGTCCTGCCAGCATTGATTCCTTGCCGGGGACCATGGAGGCGATGGCCTGCAGGAGCACATCATGATCGTTTGTGAAACTTGCCAGCGTCTTAAAAGTGGTGCCGAACATTATGACGGCAACCAAGTCCGGCGGCGCCATCTGTTGCTTGACGTATTTTGTGGCGGCGTCGGTGGAGCGGATTAGATCTTCGGGATTCAATGAAGTCGTGTCAAAAAATAAAACAATCAGGCGGTGATCACGAACGATAGGCCGAAGTTTTTCCGGATCGTTCGCGGTCTCCAGATCGATGACGATGGGTTCGGCGTCGCCGTTGGCGGCAACTTCAATTTTTTCGGTGTCGTAATAATCCGCGGCTTCAAGCTTTTGCGGTTTGTTTTCCTCGAGTAACTCGAAATTTTCCGGCTTCAATCCTTTGATCAGCTTGCCGTCCTTATCGGTTACGACGGCGTCAATCTGAACCATGTCTACTTGAGTGACGATTCTGTTGGGGCCGATGGTTTTTGGAGCGCCGCGTTGTGCCGGCGGAGGGGGCTCGGGCGGAAGCGTGGAGCGCTGAGGAATTACCTGCGTTTGCCCTTGCGGCTGAGATTGTTGCGTGGATTGCTGCTGAGCGGGCGCGGCTGAAAGCAGAAGGGCCGCGGCTGCAGAGATCGTCAGAAGTCGAACGACTTGCGAAGTATGCCGGTGGGTCATGGCTACGCTCCCCCCAGGGCCCCCCACGGCGAACAATCAAAGTCACATATTGAGATTGTTGCCAGGGTCGTGCGTCAAAACTTATTTATTCGCGGCCCGTGCTACCCGTCTAGCGCACTCCGCCCGGCGCCGCTGGAGCCGCAGCCGTAGTCGGCGTAGCAGGCTTCGTGCGCAGAGCGAAATAATTTCGTCCGAATGCGGAAAGCGATCCGCCTGCTTCGACCACCACGGTTTGAACGGTGTAGCGTCCCGCGGGAAGTTTGCTGAGCGGCAGCGCGATGCGGAAAGAAGCGGTGTGCGTTTTCGCGTCCGCCTCAGATGCTTCGACTACCGGTGTGTCGTCGAAGCGCTGGCCGTTGCGGAAAAACACCAGACCGGCGCGAAGGGAATTGACGTCCGTCTTCGACGGCGCATAGGCCTGGAAGAAAACGTAAAGCATCTGGTCTGAGGTGAACACGCGAGTGACGCTGGGCACGATGCGCTGTCCGTTCACATCCAGCGGCGAATCCTTTTCTCTCGCGGCGTCGCCGAAGGACTGCTTTTTCACATCGGACTTCTTGGGAATGTTGGCAATCTGGCTGGAAAGCAGCACGCTGCTAAGCTGCAAACGATTCACTTGCGCCGGACTCAGAACGAGATCCTGCACCACGGTGCCCATGCGCCCGCTTTCGTTATCGCGCGCCAGGAATTTCAGAGTGTAGTTGCCGGGGCCCACCAGAATTCCGCCCTGATAAACGATGGCTTGTTGGGAAGCGTCGAGCGGCACGGTCATGGTGTCGCGTTGCGAACCGGCCACGCGCTTGGTGGCGACGTCGCGCAGTTCGTACAGGAAATCAAATTTCGCTTCGTGCTTGCCGCCCGCCTTGGCGAATTGCAGCGCGCTGGAAGCGAGTTTCACGGAGATGGGAACGAAAATTTGATTGTTGGTCCAGTGGAATGAGCCGGCATCGAGCGCCATGGGCAGTTCTGTGACGGCCACTTGCGATGCCATGGCGTCGTCCAACTGCTTTTCGCGATCTTCCGTATTGTAAATTCCGAAATCTTTGGGAGCGTAATAACCCTGGCGAACGTGCACGAGCTTGGAGGCCGGAGCATTCAACAGCTTCACGCTGACAGCGCGGTAGCGGCCGTCGCGCTTGTTGTTCGAGCTGAAGTAGCTCAGCAGATAATAGCCGGTGGTGTCGTCCTGAACTTCTTTGAAAATTGTGGCGAAATTATTCACGTCGGCAAACATTTTTCCACCGGTGTCCTGCGCGAGCGTGGAAAGGGTATCACGCGAAGCGTTGCGGGCGTTCGACGTGGCCAGAACTGTCGCGCCGCTGAAAGCGGAATTTCCGGAAGCCATGCCGCCGCTGGCATCGGAGGCGTCCGTCACCAGACCGCGTGAATCGACCTGAAAGAACGTGACTTCATTTTTGTTTGCGGCGTTGGTGGCAGCCTGTACCGCGGAACGATTTTCTTCGCCGGTTTGGGTGATGCCGCCGGTGAATTCCATCACGGCTTTCTTGCCGGGAATACTGCCCAGCATTCCGGCCAGCGCTTCGACGGCATACAATTTGTTATCCGTATTGAAAATGTTGAATTCGGTGTCGTCGGCGGTGGCGGCGGACTGATTGTCTTCAGTCACGGTGTCGCTCGCGGAGGAAGCCAAACCGGAAAGAAGAGTTTCCTTGCCGGGATTTGCGATGGCGGCGATGGAATGTTCGAGCACTTCTTTTTGGTTGGTGAAATCCACGTTGATGCGGAACTGAGTACCGAAGGTCACGATGGCCACCAAATCTGCCGGGGTCATCTGCGTCTTCAGGAATTTCATGGCGGCGTCGGTGGAGCGCAGCAAATCTTCCGGCGCCATGGAAGTCAGGTCAAAGAAAAGCACGATCATGCGGTGCTCGCGAACGATGGGGCGAAGTTTCTCGGGATCGTTGGCGGTTTTCAGATCAATGGTGATGGGTTCGGCATCTTCGGTTGTTCCAGCCGTTTCAATTTTTTCGACATCGAAATAGTCGAGCGCGGTAATGGTCTGCCCTTTGCCTTCTTCGGAAAGCTGGAAGTTTTCTTTCTTCAGGCCCTTGATCGGTGCGCCATTTTTGTCGACGACGGTGGCGTCAATCTGTACCAGGTCAACATTTTGCGTGATGCCATTCTTGCCGAAGCCTTTCGGTGCGTCCGGCGGAGGTGGTGGCGGCATTTGATGAATGTTGACGACATTGCTGTTGTTCTGCGCGGGTGGAGGAGTGGTCTGTTGCTGTTGACCCGAACCTTGTTGTGCCGAACCTTGTTGCGCCGTGCCTTGCTGCTGCGCAGGGGCAGCCGGCAGTAATAACGATGAGATGGCCAACAGCGCCAGGAAGCGACCAATTCTTGAATTGTGCGGAATATTCATTTGGGTTCTCATTAAAAGTTTAACCTGACTACCGCGTCCATGGTGCGCATGGCCGACGCGCCGAGGACCTGGCCAAAGTTGGTGGAATTTACGACGAGCCCGATGCTCGACCAGTTGGGGTGATTCGCAATATTGTTCACTTCCCAGCGAAGGTCCAAGTGCTTCTGACCGTCCCGGCCGAGGGTGATGCTCTTGGCCAGCGCCATATTTACGACGATACTGCTGGGCCCGCGGATGATGTCCCTGCCGGAATCGCCGGCTAGACCCACCGGCGCTTTCAATGTAGTGCTTCCCACAAAGAATTGGCCCGGCGCGCCAAAGCAAGAGACGTTAAAGAACTCTCCAATGGTCTGCCCGGTTGCCGGCGCATTCTGATTGCATCCGGCCAAAATGTCCGGGCGCGTTGCGAGATTCGAGCCGCTGGTAATCGCGCTTAATTCACCTTGCACGGTTGGCTGTAAAGGTGTGCCGGTGCGGAAAGTGGTGCTTCCGCTCAGGCGCAAATTGCCGAGGATTTTGGCTCCGTAGCCCTTGTGCACAAAACGTTTACGTTCACCGAACGGAAGCTCGTAGGTGGAATTTCCGGTAATTGTGTGGCGCACATCGAAAGCAGAAAGTCCGCGATCTGCATCGATGTTCGGGAAATCCTGAATGACGGATTGGCCGCCACCGCCGATGGAACTCGCGTCATCGAATGATTTGGCGTAAGTGTAAATCGTCGTAAACGTGAAGCCATTCTTCATACGCTTTTGCAGGCGAGCCTGAAACGCGTTGTAAATCGAAGAAGCGCCGGACGAGTCAAAGCTGTATGTAAACTGTTGCTTGAGAGGCGTGACGACTCCGCCGGCCGCGGCGATGGCATTGTTTGTGACGTTCAACAGGTTCGGCGCGGAATATACATCCAGATAGGAACCCTTGGTGCCGATGTAAGAGAGCTGCCAGGTAAGTCCGTCAACGAACTGGCTTTCCAGGGAGAAATTCCATATCTGCACGACAGGATTCTGATAGTTGGGGTTTACAGCGTACGAGTTGAACGAAGGCGCTCCGCTGGTCGGCAAACCGGTTGCAAGGGTGAGCGGCGCGGTGATTGGCGTGGTCTGCGCGGAAAGTTGCGCGTTGAAAGCAAAGGGCGCCTGGTTCAGCAAGCGACCATCAATCGTGTTGTAGGCGTTTGAATTGTCAAACACGTTGTATCCGGCGCGCACGATCAGAGCATGCTTGCCGTTATTGGCGTCGAAGTATTTGCCCGGCACTCGCCACGCAACGGAGAGGCGAGGAGCGAAATTCTTGTAGTTCGCGCGAATCAGTGAATTGGGCAGCGCGCCGCTGAAGGGGCCGACGACGCCGGGCGTAATCTGCTGGAATTGCGTGAAATCCGCCGGGTTCACGTCCAGGTCGGCGAGATGGCCAAAAACTTCGGTTGCCGGAAGAACAAGTTCCCAACGCACGCCATAGGTAAGGGTGACACGCGGCTTTATTTTCCAGTCGTCCGTGAAGTAGGCGATGAACGAACGGGACCTGAGGTAATTGAATGAATCGCCGAATTGCAGTTGTGTACTGGCCGGCAGTCCCAATTCAAAATCGGCAAGAGGGGATCCGGTATTTGGCAGCACCTGACCGGCGGCATTAAAGTTTTCCGTCAAAAGGCCGCTAAAGGTGAAGGAGCCGCGGGGATTCGGGTCAGCATCGCTGTTGAGTTGAACGCGGCGGAACGTCGCGCCGAAGTGTGTGGCGTGTTTTCCATGCGTCCAGGAAAGCGTGTCCGACAAATTCCAGGTTTCATTCCTGTTTAAAGTTGGGAGTACGTCACTAAACCCGCTGTACGAAAGTCCACCGTTGTTGGTGTTGAAATTGATGGTGGGAAGACCGAAATTGAGCGGACTGGTGGATCCACCGACGATGCCCAGCAAAGCTTCTTCGTTCACATTGTTCGCGAAACCGTTGATTGAATTGTTGCGGTTGCGGGTGAATTGCAGCACGATGGAGTTGATCAGCTTCGGCGAAATATTTTGATTGAAGGTGACGGTCGCAACCTGCGCGCGGCTGGACCGGCTGCTTGTCTCCGCAGCGAAAAGCCCCTGCCCGCTCGATTGCACCTGGCTAATGTTGTACTGCACGCCGAAATTCAACTTGGGCGAAATTGTCTGATTTATGCGAGCACTGATGGTCTGGTTGTTCGTCGGCGTGGCAACCTGCAGAAGGTAATTGAATTGATTAGGTCCGGTCGGAACTTGATTCGGCAAAGGCACCAAGCCGAGCAGGGCTGACGCCGCCGGAGTGATCAGGCTGCTGATGTTGCAATTGCTCGGTCCCGTCGCTCCTGCCAGAGGAGTCCGCGGAGTATTGAGATTTGTGGGACTGCCGGTTGTGAAGTCGAATAGCGTAAGCGGCACAACCGCATGAGTGGTTGGATCGATACCGGAGCTGCACAAATTCCCGGTGCGCTCAAGCGCAGTGGGCACGTTGCCGGTAAGAAAATTGGCCGTATCGCCGTGGCCGACATTCACGTTGAGGAAGAAAAATGTTTTGTCACGGCCGTCGTAAACGTGTGGAATGCGCAGCGGTCCGCCAATGCTGCCGCCAAAACGATTGGTGCTGGAGGCGAGCTTGTCCTGCGGTACTCCGTCTGCCTGCCAGGGACGCGCATTGAAAGCGGAATCGAGCAAAGTTTCGTTGAGCGTGTAGTGCATTTGGTTGATGCGCCGGCGAATGACGCTATTCAATCCCCAGGGCACACCGTTCGGACCCTGCGCACCACGTCCACCGCGGCCACCACCGCCGCCGGGTCCACCTCGACCGCCACCTCCGGGTCCACCGCCGCCGGGCCCGCCTCTGCCGCCGGCACCACCACCGCCAGGGAATCCACCGTTATCTCCGCCCTGTCCCGGAAGTCCAAGCGATTGTCCGGGAATT
>Ga0210410_10006387_pt1 | contig 10249 bp, 7 predicted proteins | sample IncBWC4MmetaG_FD_161058 | JGI IMG/M metagenome (GOLD analysis project Ga0210410, IMG submission 161058) | Forest soil microbial communities from Barre Woods Harvard Forest LTER site, Petersham, Massachusetts, United States - Inc-BW-C-4-M | ecosystem: Environmental > Terrestrial > Soil >... | reverse complement strand
ATTTCCGCGGAGGAGCCGTCAATGCGGCGCAGCACCACGGGCTTGCTGAAGCCGCGTACGCGAACGCGCGCGCCGGGCTGCAAGCGGTCCGCGGTGACTGTTTCTCGCGAAGCGGAGTGAACGCCCAAGTCGGCTTGCGAATCGGCAATCGTCTGCACGACTGCGGCATTCAGCTCGTCGTGTGCTTCGGCGCGCACGTCCTGCATTTTGCGCCGCGCGGATTTTTCCATCTGTCCGCGAAGCTCGCGTTCTTTCACTGCCTCAAGGACGCGCGCCACGTTTTCGTCGAAACGCTTCTGCATCTCCGTGAATTGCGATTCGAGTTCGCGGATACGTTTCTGCTGCCGCTCGACCCACTCGGTTCGTAGTTTCTTGCGTTCTTCTTCCAGCGCGTGGCGCTCGGCGGTCATCTGCTGCTGCAAGCGGTCGAGTTCGTCGCGGGAGCGATGCAAATAAGCGATCAAGTCCGCGGCTTCGCGCGACTCCGGCGCAAGCAGCGATCGCGCCCGCTCGATAATTCCTTCGGCGATTCCGAGGCGCTGCGCGACCGCGATTCCACTCGAACCACCCGGGACGCCCACCATCAATCGATACGTTGGGCGCAGATTTACGTCGTCGAACTCCACCGCGGCGTTCACCACGCCCGGCGTCGTCGAGGCGTAGGTCTTCAGGCGGTCGTGGTGCGTGGTTGCCAGCACGATGCATTTCTTGGCGCGAAACTCATCCAGCAGCGCGACCGCCAGCGCAGCGCCTTCTTCCGGTGCCGTTCCCGTGCCCATTTCATCCACCAACACGAGCGACTGCGACGTGGCGGCTTCCAGCATGGCTTTCAAATTCAGCATGTGCGCCGAAAACGTGGACAAATCCGCGGCGATCGATTGCTCGTCGCCAATGTCCACCAGTACGCGGTCGAACAACGGCAGGATCGCGCGTTGCGCCGCCACCGGGATTCCCGCTTGCGCCGCCAGCGCCGCCATTCCAGTTGTTTTCAGCGCCACGGTTTTTCCGCCGGTGTTCGGACCGCTGATGACCAGCACGCGCTCTTCTCCGCCAAGCGATAGAGTCATCGGAATAATGGCGCGATTTTCCTTGCGTAGTTTGTCTTCGAGTACCGGATGGCGCGCGCCTTCCAAACGCAATTCGCTGGTTTCGGAAAATTCTGGAATCGCAGCGTCGAAGTCCCGCGCGAATCGCGCGCGCGCGAAAACGCCGTCGAGTTCCGCAATCGTTCTGGCCGCCGCTCGGAGCGGCCCCTGCACCGTCTGCAACTTGTCAGTGAGCTCGCGCAAGATTCGCAGAATTTCCGCGGCTTCATCCTCGGCGAGTTGTACGAGTTGATTGTTGGCTTCGACGGTCTCGAACGGCTCCATGAAAACAGTTTGCCCCGTCGCGCTCGCGCCGTGCACGACTCCCGGAACATTTCGACGATGTTCCGCGCGCACGGGAATGACGAAGCGTTCGTTCCGCAAGGTGACGTAGTCTTCTCCGCCTTCCGCATTCCGCGAGCGCAGAATCTGTTTCAGCGTTTTCTGAATGGAGTCGCGCGTCTGCGTGATGTTGGCGCGAATGCGCCGCAGAGCGGTTGACGCGTCATCGCTGATTTCGCCGTTTGGCAGAACGCACCGTCGAATGGCCGCGTGCACGTCGCGAAAATCCGCGAGCGATGCGGCTCGCGCCGCCAGCAACGGAAACTTCGCGGCTTCTTCGCGAAATTGCTGGCGCAGCCAACCCGCGGTTTCCAACAACGAGCTGGCGTCGAGAAATTCTTTCGGTTCCAGCACCGCGCCGGGCCCTTCCATCCGTTCGAGCCAGCTTTCCGGATCCGAAAGCGCGCCGAATCCCAATTCGCGCCCGGCGCGCAGCCACTCTCGCGCTTCGCGAATGAGCGCGAACGCGGACTCCAACGCGGCCCGCTCCGTCCCCGGCTCAAGCGCATTAATGGCCCGCCGCCCCGGCGCACACGTCGTCCGCAGCCGCAGCAATTCGCGCAGCTTGTCGAATTCGAGTACGTCTTGCGCCGTGCGTGACATCGTTACGCCTGCTTCAATTTTCCCGCGAGATGACCGGCCGCATCGCCCGCCGTGGCCGCCACGTGCACCAGCCGTTCGTTCCCTTCGCCCCATGGGCCCGGATAGCCGAGTTCCACTTCGCGCACGCGCTCCAGAACCGGCTCCCAGAAATTTCCGAGTACCGCGAACGGCTTTCCGGTCATCACCGATTTATTGAGCATCTCCCAGACCACGGCAAGTTCCACGAGCGTGCCGGTGCCGCCCTTGCACGCCACAAAACCGTTCGCGAGACGGATTAATTCGAACAGTCTTTCTTCCCACGTATTTTTGCGGACTTCGACATCAATCCACGAATTGGTCTTCGCATTTTTGAAAAAATTCGCGGTCACGCCATACGTTTTTCCGCCGCTTTCCTTCGCACCGCGCGAAACGGCTTCCATCACTCCGGCGTAGCCTCCGCTGCAGACAGCGAATCCGTGCCTCGCCAAAGCGCGCCCGAGCACACGCGCTTCCTCATACTCCGCCTCGCCTTCGCGCGGGCGCGAACTTCCGAAAACGGTGACAATCAATTTCTCGCTCATCCTGTGCTCCGCGTCTCACTTGGGATGTTTGTGATCTTGCGCGCGCTTTGCGGGCGCGACACTGAACTCCTCGAGCATGGCCACGCACAAGCCATTCAGCGCATCCGCGGCTTCGTGGCTCTTCCCGCCTTGATTGTTGCTCAAGAACGAAAAAATGAGCCGCCGTCCCCCGGGCGTTTCCGCAAATCCCGACAGCGTTCGAACGTGCTCAACCGATCCGGTCTTGGCGTGTATGCGCCCCGCGGCGGGCGTGTTTTTCATGCGGTCTTCCAGCGTGCCGTCCACTCCCGCCACGGGCAGCGAAGAGTAGTACACCTCGAACCAAGGTTGCTTCTGCGCGAACGAAAGCAGATTCACAATGGCCCGCGGCGTCACGAGATCGTGGCGCGACAAGCCGGATGCGTCGGTTTGAATCACGTCACCGGCCGCGATTCCCGCCGTGGCGTAAAAATCCGCGGGAATTTTCATCAAGTCATCCGGCGTGTTCCACACGCCATTCTGACGGGCCACGGTCCGCAAAAGCATTTCGGTGTGCAGATTCTGGCTGATCTTGTTGACCAGTTTTACCGAGTCGCCCAGCGGGACTGAGACATGCTCCGCAAGAACGATTGGATCGTCTGACATTTTCGCAAAATCGTGCCGCGCTTTCGCCGCGCCAACAATCGAGATTCCGCGCTCTTCCAGCAAATGCTTCAGCGTAGCGGCGGCGTGTTGCGCCGGATCCTCGATCGCCAGCACCAATTTTCGCGACGTGCTCCGGGCCGGCAGCGTGCCCTTCACAACGACGAGATGCGAGCCCGGCTCGCGCTTCAGCGTCAAATCCGATTTTACGTCCGCCGCGGAAGTGAGGACATCGTTCTCAACTATAAAATCCTGCGTCGCTGGACTTACGGCGGCCTGAACCGGTGAACCTGCCTGCTCTCCGGGAATGAGCGTGAGCGTCACGGTGTTGTCGTCCACGACGATGGCGGAAATCGCGGCGCCATACTCCCAGACCATGTCGTCAATTTCCCAGCCGTTGGGATAACTCTCCCGCGGAAAGTAGCTGTCATCGCCAACCACGTCGCCGGTGATTTGCTTCACGCCCTTCGTTGCCAGCGTATCGGCCAGTTCGGAGAGCGCTTTTTCCGGTGGCCCGTCAAATTCTTCCTTCAGCTCATACGGGAACTTGCGATTCGAAAGATTTGGATCGCCGCGTCCCACGAGCACCAGATCGCCGTTCAGTACTCCATCGTTCGAAATCGTTCCGCGCGTTTCCAGCGTGGTGTGAAACCGGAATTCCGGTCCGAGCTTTGCCAGCGCCAGAGCCGTAGTGAAAAGTTTCAGATTCGAAGCCGGCAGAAAAAGCTTATCTGCATTCTGCTCATACAGTGTTTCGCCGCTTTCGGCGTCGGCGATCAATATTCCCCACGCCCCCTTGCTCACGGTCGGTTCGGCAAGCAATGCTTCCGCCCGGGCCGCAAATTTCTGGGCGGCTTTCTTCGCGGAAGCATTCTGTTTTTTTCCGGCGCTGTACGCGCCATTGCTTTTCGTGCTTGACTGCGCGGCGAGCCACGGCGATCCGCTGCCGAGCAGAAACAGCGCGCCGGTCAGGATCCCTGCCGAACACCGCTTCACCAGATTCTCAATCATCATTTTTCGCTCGCACGTAAAATCGTCCAGGAAAAGTATAGTCGAAAGGCAACGCAATGCGGCTGCCGCGTCTTACGCAAGGAACGAACTCCACTCTCCGGCCCGTTTCACGCGGCCGCGTATTGCGCCCAACCAATTAGCACTCTATGATGTGGTGGCCCAGCAAACTTCGAAGAGGTGAATTGTGATTAATCGAATAATTTCCAGTCTTATGGCCCTAGCGATGATCGCTCTGCCGCTCTCCGCCGAGGGGGACAAGAAGGAAGCGGACCGGCTAGAGAACTGCGGGACGGTGATTAAAGAAATTATGGACATTCCCGACGACATTCCCCCGGACCTGGTTGACAAAGCGGAATGCATCATTGTCTACCCGTCCGTCCTCAAGGCCGCGTTTATCGTCGGCGGAAGCTACGGCCGCGGCGCCATGACCTGCCGAAGTGGTGAACATTTTACAGGTCCTTGGAGCGCACCAACCATGATGGCCCTAGAAGGCGGCAGCATCGGCTTCCAGATCGGTGGCCAGGCCACGGATTTCGTGTTGCTGGTCATGAATCCGCGTGGCGCTCGAGCCATCCTGAGCAGCAAGGTAAAGCTTGGCGCCGACGCGTCCGCAGCGGCAGGTCCAAAGGGGCGCACGGCTAATGCCTCCACCGACGCTACCCTGCGCGCCGAGGTTCTGAGCTATTCTCGCGCCCGAGGACTCTTCGCCGGAGTCTCGCTGGAAGGCTCAACAGTACGTCCCGACAACGACGGTAATGAACGCGTATACGGCAAGAAAGTGGAAGCAGAGTCCATCGTGTTCAAGGGCGCCGTCGCTGTTCCTCCCCCCGCGCAAAAAATGATTGCGTATTTGAATCAGAAATCACCCAAGAATTTGTCGGATCCCAACTCTCTGAAAGAATAATTTCAGGAACAACGCGTTTCTCGAAACACCCCGGACACCACCGGGGTGTTTTCTTTTTGGCGAGCCGTTACTACGCTCCGGATTTGTTCGTATTAAAAATGAAAGTGCTTGACAAGATTCGAAATATGACCTATAGTCATAAATGAGTAGTAGTCATAATGCCTCGTCATCCCAAATCGCCCGCTCGGACCCGGCTCTCCACGCGCAAGCCTGCATTGGATCGCCGTCAGCGCCGCAGCGCGGAAACCCGCGAACGGCTCTTCCACGCCGCTTTGGATCTCTTTGCAAAGAAAGGCTATGCCGAGACCACCGTGGAGGACGTCACGGAGGCCGCCGACGTCGGCAAGGGCACTTTTTTCAATTATTTTCCCAGCAAGGATCACATCCTCCTGGCGTTCGGAGAAATGCAGCTTGGCAAGCTGGAAGCGGCTATCGAAATGGCGCGCCAGGCCGGCACGCCAATGTCCGAGTTTCTCCGCGGGCTCGGTGCGCGCATGACGCAGGAGCCCGTGCGCAACCCGGCGATCATGCGGGCGCTCCTTCAGGCGTATCTTTCGACCACGCCCGTTCGCGAGGCCATGCTCGATCTGCAGAAGCGCGTTCACGCGCTGCACACCCAGATGATTCAGCTGGGACAAGATCGCGGCGAGATTCGCAAGGATCTGCCCGCCACTGAACTCGCTCTGGTTTTCCGCCAAACCATTTTCGGCACGCTGTTGATTTGGTCGCTCTACGGAGACGCCACGCTGAATGCCCGCATCGAAGCGTCTTTCAACGTGCTTTGGACGGGGCTGGCGCCGCGTGAGCAATCCGCGCCGCCCTCACTAATTTCAGCCGTTAGGCCGGGAGAGTAGTTCCATGAATCGCAAACGCATTCTCATCATCATTGTCGTCGCCGTGGCGCTGGCCGCCACCGCGCTGTACGCCGGCTGGTTCCATCGCGACAATTCACTGCAGGGCTCCGGCACCGTGGAAGCCCGCGACATTCGCGTGGGCTCCAAAATCGGAGGACGGATTGACAAGGTTCTGGTTCGCGAAGGTGACTCCGTGCAACCGGGGCAAGTGCTGATCACCTTTGATGACAAGGAATTGCAAGCGGCTCTGCAACAATCCCGCGCCGGCGCTGAAAAAGCGCAGCGTGGCTATCGGCCCGAGGAAATCGCCGAAGCCCGCGCCGCGGCGGCGCAGGCCAAGGCCGATTACGAGATGAAGAGAAACGGTTACCGCAAGGAAGACATTGACGGCGCACAGGCCGATCTCGATCGCGCGAAGGCCGATGAAGTGCGCACGCACCTTGATTTCGACCGCTACGAAGCGCTGTCGAAAAAGGATCTGGTCTCCAAGCAGCAGCGCGATACCGCCGAAGCGAATTGGAAAGTCGCCGTGGCGCAGCGTGAAAACGCGCAGCAGAAACTCGATATGCTTCATCACGGGTATCGCTCCGAAGAAATCGCCTCCGCGGAAGCGCATTATCATCAGGCGCAAGCGACCCTGGACAAGCTGGAGCACGGCAATCGCCGGGAAGATGTCGACCTGGCAAAAGCAGGTTACGCCTACGACGAAGCGCGCTTCCGCGAGCGGCAGGTCGTCGCTCCCTCGGCTGCGACCGTGGAAGTTCTCGACGTGCGCCCAGGCGACCTCATCGCTCCCAATACACCGATTGCCACGCTTTTGGAGAAAGATCAAATTTACGTGCGCATCTACATTCCTGAAACCGAATTTGGCCGCCTCAAACTCGGACAGAAAGCCGAGGTGCGGGTCGATTCTTTTCCGACTACGGTTTTCGATGGGGTTCTCGAACAGATCAACCAGCAGGCGGAATTCCTCCCGCGCAATGTGCAGACCCGCGAGGAACGCATACACCAGGTGTTTGGAGTGAAGATTCGCATCAACGATCCGGCCGGGCGCGTGCTCGCCGGCATGGCGGCGGACGTAAAACTCAAAGAGGGAAATTGAGCTGATGGCTAGCGCGACGAACAATCCCGTCGAAGCCGCCATCTCCGCTGAACATCTGGTCCGACGTTTCGGCAAGTTTACTGCTGTCAACGACGTGAGCTTTCGCGTGGAAAAAGGGGAAATCTTTGGCTTCCTCGGTCCCAACGGGAGCGGAAAAACCACGGTCATCAAAATGCTCACGGGCCTTTTGCCGCTCAGTGAGGGATCGGCATACGTGGAAGGGCTCGACGTTCGTAAGGATTCCGAAGCCATCCGCGAACGCATCGGATACATGTCGCAGAATTTCAGTCTCTATTTCGACCTCACGGTGGCGGAAAACCTGCAATTTTACGGACGCGTTTACGGCCTCGACCCTACGAGGCTAAAACGTCGCCTCGACGAAATCGTTCAGCTCAACGGCCTCGGGCCGTACCTTAACCGCTTGTCCGCGCAACTCTCCGGCGGATGGAAACAGCGACTGGCGCTCGGCTGCGCCATGTTGCATGAGCCCAAGCTTCTTTTTCTTGACGAACCCACGGCCGGTATCGATCCAGTCGCGCGACGCCAGCTCTGGGATCTGCTGTTCGAACTCTCAGGACACGGCATCACCTTTTTCGTCACCACGCATTACATGGATGAAGCCGAGCGTTGCAGCCATGTCGCCTACATTTATTACGGCAAGATCATCGCTGACGGAACTCCCAACTCGCTCCGGGAACTTCCCGACGTCCAGCCTCCCGGCACCATGCGCATTGAAATCAGCACTCCGGAAGTCACGCGCGCGCTTCGCTTCGCGCGGCAGATCCCGGGCATCCGCAGCGCTACCATTTTCGGACAATCCATCCACGCGCTGGTGGAAGACCATTTCAACCTTGACGATCTTCGCGAGCAGCTCTTGAAGAACGGCATCGCCGTCGCGGAGATTCGTCCGCTAGCGCCCAGCCTCGAGGATGTCTTCGTCGAACTCACCAACAAACATCAGGCGCTGTTGGAGACCACCCATGTTTGATTTATTCCGTGGGTTCGGCGCCATTTTCTACAAGGAAGCGCTGCACGTGCGCCGCGATGCGGGAACACTTTTTTTCTCGTTGACCATGCCACTGCTGCAGATGTTTCTCCTCGGCTACGGCGTGGACACCAACATCCGCCAGATCAATACGGTCGTTTACAACGCGGATGGCCGACGCGAGAGCCGCGAGCTGATCGACCGCATGAAAAACTCCGACACCTTTCACGTCATTCGTTACGTGGAAAATGATCACGATCTGAACGATCTCATCATCTCCGGCAATGCGCGCGTGGGCATCAAGGTTCCCGTGGATTATTCCGACCGCCTGATCCACAACATGAGCGCGCAGGTTCTCGTGCTCATTGATGGCTCGGACTCTTCCGTGGCCGGCCAAGCCATCAACGTGACCACCGCCATCGGGCTGGATGAATCCCTCCGCCGCGTTCTGCAGGACCGTTCCACGTTCGCCGTGGAGATGCGCCCGAAGTTGCTCTTCAATCCGGATTCGCGTTCGCCGAATTTCTTTCTTCCCGGGCTCACGGCTATCATGCTGCTTAACGTGACCACTTTTCTCACGGCGTTTTCCATCGTCCGCGAAAAAGAGCGCGGGACCCTCGAACAACTCTTTGTCACGCCGGTCCGTCCGTACGGACTTCTGCTCGGCAAATTGCTTCCTTATCTGGGTATCGGCTTTTTCGAGCTTTGCTTGATTCTCACGTTTATGCGCTTCCTATTCAGGGTTCCCATTCATGGAAGCGTTTTGCTGCTCGCGCTTCTCGCGTTGCCGTATCTCTTCGCCGCACTCTCGCTGGGTATTCTGATCTCCAGCAAAGCGAATTCCCAGGCGGAGGCCATGCAGCTCGCTTTTCTTCCGATTCTCCCGAGCGTTTTCTTTTCCGGGTATATTTTCCCGCGCGAAACCATGCCGGCCATCTTCAAGCCCATCAGCTACATGATTCCCGCCACGTATTTCATCAATATCACCCGCGGCGTCATTCTGCGCGGGGCCGGAATTAAGCATCTCTGGACCGACGGCCTGGCGCTTTGCATCATCGGCACGATCCTCCTGGTCATCGCTGCACGCCGCTTCCAGAAAAAAGTCATCATGGCGTAGCGCTCCCCGTGTTGGGGTCGGCGGCTTTTGCGAGTCCACTAAAAGGAATATCGGCCGGCCGCGGATTTTGGCAAGGAGACTCCGGTTGGACCGTGACTATCAAGCGGTTGAACGAATGGACGCCCAATGCTGCATAGCTGGCGGTGGTCCCGCCGGCGTCGTTTTGGGTTTTCTTCTTGCCCGAGCAGGCGTCGAAACCATCGTGCTCGAAAAGCACGGCGATTTTCTGCGAGATTTTCGCGGGGATACGATTCACCCCGCAACGCTCGAAATCATGTACGAGCTTGGATTGCTCGAAGATCTCCTTCGGCGGCCTCATCAGGAATATCCCCATGTGAGCGCCAAGTTCGGCGACGTTGCCGTCAAAGTCGCAGATTTTGCGCATCTGCCCACCCATTGCAAGTTTATTGCCCTCATGCCGCAATGGGATTTCCTGAACTTCGTCTCCGAACAGGGGCGCCGCTATCCAGGTTTTCACCTGAGAATGAACAGCGAGGTGAGCGAGCTTCTGGAGGAAAATGGAAACGTGATCGGCGTGAAAGGAAAGGCACCGGGTGGGCCTTTCGAAGTACGCGCCCGCTTAACGATCGGAGCGGATGGCCGTCATTCCGTCGTGCGCGAAAAAGCCGGTTTGCAGATCAACGACCTCGGCGCCCCAATCGATGTTCTCTGGATGCGCCTTTCCAAGCAGTCCAGCGATACAGACTTGACCCTGGGTTACTTTAGGACTGGCAAGGTTCTCGTTACGATTAACCGCGGTGAGTACTGGCAGTGTGCGCGCGTGATTCCGAAAGGGGCTTTCGAGCATATCCGCCAACAAGGGCTCCCGGCGTTCTGGGACGAGATTGTGGAGATCGCGCCGTTTTTCCATGACCGCGTCGCCGAACTAAAGGATTGGAGCGACATCAAGCTGCTCTCTGTAGCAGTCGATCGCCTGGTCCAGTGGTCTCGTCCCGGGCTCCTATGCATCGGCGATTCGGCGCACGCAATGTCTCCTATTGGTGGTGTCGGTATAAATCTCGCAATCCAGGATGCGGTTGCCGCCGCAAACATTCTGGTTGAGCC
>Ga0210410_10006383_pt1 | contig 10252 bp, 10 predicted proteins | sample IncBWC4MmetaG_FD_161058 | JGI IMG/M metagenome (GOLD analysis project Ga0210410, IMG submission 161058) | Forest soil microbial communities from Barre Woods Harvard Forest LTER site, Petersham, Massachusetts, United States - Inc-BW-C-4-M | ecosystem: Environmental > Terrestrial > Soil >... | reverse complement strand
CCGCGCATTGCATTGAGATATTGCGAAGCGCCAACCCTCCGATGAAAAACACCATGATCCCGACTTCGAATAACTTCGTGGTGATAGTTACCGCGCGCTTGCTGTAGTGGTCCGCCAGGTATCCGCCCGCCATCGAAAACAGGATGAAGGGAACCGCGAACACGGCGCCGACGATCAGGATGAGGCGATCGCGCATCCCGGGCGCAAAATTCATTGCTACGACGATGTAAATGACCAGGAATTTTAGGGCGTTGTCGTTGAAAGCGGTCTGAAACTGAGTGGCGATCAGGCTCCAGAAACCGCGTTGCCAGTCCTTTGGAGGCGCGATTTCTTGCGAGCCCAGCGAAGAGGACGGCGGCGAGACGGAGTGGGGAGCGTGGGCGCCGATGGTTGAAACGGGGGCGCCTTCAGACATTTGAGTACTCGCGCGTTTGAAGAGAGCAAAGGGATTCTTCATCGATCAAACATCGGTCTGTCGTTGTTAATTCACGACCGGGAGACCCATACCCAGGCTTTCGCGAGTCTAACTTATCTCGACAGGTTTTCCGCGCTGCGCACGGCGTGCGATTTCGTTCCGGCAAACATTTAGCCCCTGGCTGTTTGGACCCGCAAAGATATTCAATCAGGTGACCGGTGCGTCCCATAGTCGGCCAGGGCGACCGCGGTGCCGTTTTAGCGGACGCTCCAAGTTACTGCACACAAGTCCTTTAGTGGTGTGGTCAGAGGCACGTAAGTTGCATTGAAAGACGCGGGCCGGAGGCGTGCCGATGACATCGCTTTGGCAGAACCTGCGTTACGGCGTACGCATGCTGGCAAAATATCCGGGCTTCACCGCGGTGACCGTTTTGACGCTGGCCCTCGGCATTGGCGCGAACACCGCCATATTTTCCGTGGTCTATTCGGCCCTGCTGCGGCCGTTGCCGTATTACCAGGAGGAGAGGCTCTTTAAGCTCGCGGAATCGCGGCAACAAAAGCCGAATTCCGATCCGTCCGATGCGGCTGCTTCTTATCCCGATTTCCTCGACTGGAAGCGCACCTCGAAGACTTTTCAGGCTCTCAGTGCGGCGGGCGGCGATGGATTTACGCTGAGCGGAAACGGCGATCCCAAAATCATCAACGCCGCGCAAGTGACCCCGAATTTCTTCTCGACGCTGGGTGTACAGCCGGCGATCGGACGCGATTTCATCGATGCGGATCAACAGTACGATTCGCCGCGCGTAGCGATGCTTACTTACTCGCTCTGGCGCACCGACTTTGGCGGAGATCCGCAAATTGTTGGACGAACGATTCGGTTGGACAGCAAGCCGGCCGTCGTTATCGGAATCCTGCCAAAGAATTTCGAATTTGCACTTTCACAATCCGCGCAAGTGTGGGTCCCTCTACACCCGAGCGAAGACACCGCCGGCCGTAGAAATCTTCGCTGGCTTAACGTGGTTGGGCGTCTGGCGTCCGGCGTCAGCCCTACCCAGGCGAAGGCGGAGCTCGACGGGATCATGGTCCAGCTCGCGCGGGAATATCCGAAGGAAGACGCCAGCACGTTCTTCCTGATGGGAAGCCTGCGTGACCAAATCGTCGGCAAAATTCGACCTCTCTTGCTGGTGCTGTTTGGAGCCGTAGGCTTCGTATTGCTGATAGCGTGCGCGAACGTTGCCAATTTACTAATGACCCGCTCGACCGGCCGGCGCAAGGAATTTGCAATTCGCGCCGCGCTGGGGGCGGGCCGCAGCACTTTGCTGGTGCAACTGCTTACCGAAAGCCTGCTGCTGTCGTTCATCGGCGCCGGCCTGGGGCTACTGGGCGCGCAATGGGGCGTTAACGCGCTTGTGGCGGCGATTCCAGAGAGTCAGCTGCAATCGTTGCCCTTCCTGCGCGACGCCGGTTTAAACATTCCCGTGCTTCTTTTTTTGTGTGCGGCGACGTTTGCGACCGGGATCCTGTTCGGATTGGCACCAGGGTTTTCGGTCGCACGCTCGCCCGTAAACGACGTGTTGAAAGATGAAACGCGCGGAGGCACCAGCGGAGGACACGCGCGCTTGCGCAACACGCTGGTGGTCGCGGAAATCGCGATTTCGCTTGTTCTTCTCGTTGGAGCGGGTTTGATGCTGCGAAGCCTCGGCGCCCTATTGCGCCAGAACCCAGGTTTCGACGAGCATCACGTCCTCACCTTCGACGTAAGTCTGCCGGACACTTCCTATCCGGCCGATACGAAATATCCATTCGCAAGTCCTAGCGACACGCGTTTCGAGCACCAGTTCACCGAACAGCTGCGCAATTTGCCCGGCGTCGAGAGCGTGGGGTCGGTGAATGGTGTCCCGCTGAGTGGTGGAGGCGGAACCATCCGCTTCCTGGTGGAAGGCCGGCCCACACGAACCGGCGAGGAAGATGAATGCAACATCAAGGACGTCGACGCCACCTACTTTCAGACGATGAAGATTCCCCTGATTGGCGGGCGGTACTTCAGCGCCACGGACACGTGGGAGGCGCCTTGGGTGGTAGTCGTCAACCGAACCTACTCCAACACTTATTTTCGCGGAGAAGATCCGATTGGCAAGCGAATACGCTTCACTTACGATACAAGAAATCCTTGGATGCAGATCGTCGGTGTCGTTGGCGACGTGTCTGAGCTGGACCTTGCGGCGCCGCCCCCGCCGATTATTTACGCCACAAACGACCAGGGCCCGTCTTCGTACTTGAGCTACGTGGTGCGGACGAGCGGCAATCCGGCGGCGTTCATCGGCTCGGCTCGGGAAGTTCTGCACGGAATCGATCCGCAACTTCCTCTGATCGCACCGCAATCGCTCGAACAGGTGGCGAATCAATCGGCGTCCGTTTTCCTGCGCCGCTATCCTTCCTACTTGATTGGCAGTTTCGCTGCGCTGGCCCTGATTCTTGCAATGGTCGGGCTGTATGGATTGATTTCGTACACCGTGCAGCAGCGCACGCGCGAGATTGGGATCCGTGTGGCGCTCGGCGCGCAGAGCCGCGATATTTTAACTCTAGTTTTGCGGGAGGGAGTCGGTTCGGTGCTGGTTGGAGTTGCGGTCGGCGTCGTGGCTGGTTTGGCGCTAACTCGATTGATGGCGAGTTTGCTCTACGGAGTGGCTCCAAGCGATGGTGCGACGTTCGCGAGTGTCTCGCTTCTTCTGCTGCTGGTCGCAATGCTGGCGTGCACGGTTCCGGCAATGCGTGCGATGCGTGTGGATCCGCTTGAAGCTCTTAGACACGAATAGGGGAGGAAAGCATGGACACAGTAAAAATGCGTTTGACAGTGGCTTCGGCGACGTCAGCGAATCGAAGGCGCCGACTCGCGCGCCTGTTGTGCATTCCGATGATGGTTCTGTTCGCAGGAGGCCTGTTCGGAGTAACTCAACGAGTCGCGCGAGCCTACTCGCGGGGGGACGCCTCGCCCGGGCAATTGCGTCTCGGTTACAGCTCTATTTCGAATACGACGGATAAGCCCACGCCGCCAGACGAGCTCACGGTCGGGGAAAACTTCGCGGGCCAGACGAAAGATCATGAGTATCGTTTCAGGCTGGACGGCTCCAGAGACGCTCTCCACCTCCACGTTTCAGCCATACTCAGCGGCGGCAAGATTGAATGGGAGCTCATCGACCCAACCGGCAGAGTACGTACCCACATTGGAATAACGGAGCACGGCGACATGGATGCCACGGACATGAAGACCATTAAGGGAGAATGGCTGCTTCGAATCAAGCTGGAAGACGCAACTGGGAAGTACGACATCCACTGGACTCAGTAGGGATTTTTCACATGGGCGTTGCGCGTAGAGACGTCTAGGCGATTACGCGCAGGGACGGTTTTGCGGGCGCCGCTACGGACCGTGCCGCTGCTGGCAGCGGAGTTCCACGCCTGTGATACTTGGTTGTGACGTACTCGTCGACAAGCTTTTCAAACGCAACCGACAGCTCTTCGTAAGTTCCTTCCAAGGTATTGAAATGCTGGCCGTCGATGTAAACCGGGCAGCGCGGGGCTTCGCCCGTACCGGGAAGGCTGATTCCAATGTTGGCAGCCTTTGACTCGCCGGGACCGTTGACGATGCATCCCATCACCGCGAGCTTTAATTCCTCGACGCCCTCGTATTCGCGTTTCCAGTCCTGCATTTTATCGCGAATGTATTCCTGAATGTGTTCGGCAAGCTCTTGAAACGTGCTGCTGGTCGTGCGCCCACATCCGGGGCAAGCCGTGACGCTCGGCGCGAATGTTCGCAAGCCGAGCGATTGGAGAAGTTCGCAAGCGGCATAAACCTCATCGCGGCGATCGCCGCCGGGCCGCGGGGTCAACGAAATTCGTATGGTGTCGCCGATGCCTTCGTCCAGAAGAATTCCCATTGAGGCAGCCGACCACACCAGGCCTTTTGCGCCCATGCCTGCTTCGGTGAGGCCGAGATGAAGAGGCTGATCGGTCTTCTGCGCGAGATCGCGATAGATCTCAATCAAGTCGTGCGGGCGTGAAACTTTACACGAGATGATGATTTGATTTTTAGTGAGCCCGCACTCAAGGGCTAGATTCGTCGAGTCGAGTGCGGAAAGCACCATGCACTCGTTAATGATTTCTTCAGAAGTCTTTCCGAGGTCGCGGTCGGTGTTCTCCTGCATTTTCTGCATAACGAGTTCTTGATTCAGCGAGCCGCCGTTCACGCCGATCCGCACGGGTTTGCCGTGGTCGCGCGCTACTTTGCATATCGTGGCGAACTGTTCGTCGCGCCGCTGGCCGTGTCCCACGTTGCCGGGGTTGATGCGGTATTTGTCGAGATCGCGCGCGCAGTCGGGGTATTTTGTCAGGAGTACGTGGCCGTTGTAGTGAAAATCCCCGATGATCGGCACGACGCACCCGGCATCAAGCAGGCGCTTCTTGATTTCCGGCACTGCCGCTGCGGCCTCAGGCACATTTACAGTGATGCGGACGATTTCCGACCCTGCCTGCGCGAGCTCTAAACACTGCTGGGTAGTCGATACGATGTCGGCTGTGTCGGTGTTCGTCATGGACTGCACCACCACCGGCGCGCCGCCGCCCACTTGGACGTTGCCCACCTTCACTCCGACTGTTGCGTGCCTCTTGTGGCTCATGGAAGCTCTATTGTAGCGAATCCGAGCGAGGGTGGATAGCTGGTACCATGGCGCCGTTTCAATGAAAACACATATGGCCGCGTGTGTTTTCAAAATGTAGGGAGTGGGGAACTCTGAATCGACGGCCTAAAATTCTACGCGCCGCGCGGTGGCGCCGTTCGGCTTGCCGTTGCGGCCCGGGGGCGGGGCAATCGTCGCCATTTTACGAATCATGGCCAGCACGAGTTTCTTATCGTCCTCAGACAGGGTAGTCGAATATTTCTTGATTTCAGCGAGGAATCGGATCTCCTCTTCGGAGAGCTCCCCCAGCACCTTTCGTGTTTCGCGATCCTGGGGCGTATCGCTGCCCGGGAAAAAGTCCGCGAGGCTGATTTCCATCGCCTCCGCGATTTTGGCGAGGGTCTCAAGGGAAGGGACGGTGTGTCCGTTTTCAACGCGCGAGAGGTAGCAGCGCAAGAGTCCGGTTCGCCGCTCAATGTCGCCTTGTGAAAGTCCACGATCGCTGCGATACGATTTGATTACTTCGCCGATGTTTACTTTCGGTTTTTCTTTGGGCATGGGGTACCTTTTCTTGCAGCGGGGGGTATCTTACGAATTACCCTCGAACACAAGCAAGAGGTTATTTCAATGAATGTTCCAGTAGGGAACAATTCGGTTCCGCGCAAGCGAGCGCGGCTTCTCGGCACGCAGGAATCTTCTCCCTGGGGCACACTAAGTTCGTGCCGTACGAGTTACAGGACGGTTTGCGGGACCGAAACCGGCTGCGGATTGAGAGGTTGCTTCTTTCCGGCGCGCTTGTCCGCATAAAGTGCATTATCGGCGCGTTTGAGGAACTCTTGAGGCGTTTCGCCGAGCTTGAAATCAGTCCAGCCTCGCGAAAACTGGCACCGAATCGTTTGCTGCCCATACTCAAGCTCGAGCCCTTCGACTCTGCTCAGGACATGGCGCACTTCTTCGGCGCGGCATTCGGGCAGCAGCACCATGAACTCATCGCCTCCGAGCCGGACAGCCAGGTCCGAACCGCGAATAGCCCGTTGCAGCCGCTCGGCGAACCCCTTCAGCACCAAATCTCCGGCAGCGTGCCCGTGCGTGTCGTTCACTAATTTCAAGCCATCGATATCCATCAACAGCACCGTCAGCGGACGGCCGTGTCGTTGCGCGCGGCTCATTTCCTGAGAGAGCCGCTGCTCGCCCGAGCGGCGGTTGTAAAGCCCAGTAAGCTGATCGAGTGCGGCGAGCTTATAGACTTCCGTCGCAAGGCTTTCCACTTTGGCAAGCGATTGAATCTGGTCGGCAAGCTGGTTCCTCAACCTCACAACCTGAAGTTGCTGATAGATCAGATAGACGGCGAAAAGCAGAACCATGCCCACAAGGGCGCGAATCGATTGAATCAAATAAAAAGAATAGTTGGACGACTCGTGGCTCAACATGGCTGGGAATGCAAACGATGCGACACCGAGCGTAAGCAACATCAGGACCATCACAGTGGATGACCACATCCACCACTGGCGACGATCGAGCTTTCGCAAATGCTCGCGGATTTCTTCAGGGCGCGCCGCGGTCGTGTCAGGAAACGGCGGTAGGTTCGCTTCGATCATAAAGGCCTTTGGTTTTCCTCATGCAATTGAATACCGGAGGGCGTTGAAACTCCATACGTAACTTCCGAAACCGTTCCAGTTTCATAACCCCTCGGTAATCCGTTAGGGCGTAAATGCCATCGATCGAAGGCGCTTTCCCCCAGTGACACTTTCCATCTGGCAGCAAGGGTTCGTCCGCGCGGGCGAGAGGTTCTCGCCACGCTGCTTTCGATACAACGACCGGAATCCCCCGGCCTGCTTGGTATTGTAAGCAAGGATAATTGTGAAACCGGGTTGCGTCTCCCGATGTCTACCTTCTCACAGGGCCCATTCCCAACACACTTCCAAGGAGAACGACGTGAACCTCAAGAAAATGACATGGCTGCTTGTAGTTGTATTTGCAGTACTTGTTGCTCCAGTGACTAAGATTCACTCCGCCAGCAGCATCGTAACCCCGTCGGTGGCCATCGATGGAGCAGGACCGGGCGCGCCGCCGATTCCTATACATCTAGCCGCATAGCGCTGAGACTCTAGACTTAGACCCAGTTGGAGGAGAAACTCCGGTTTCTCCTCCATTAATTCATGCTAGGATGCGTCCGCCTGCTAGGCAGAGGAGAATGCTGACTGGTTATTTGGCGGATAACGATGTGCCTCGAAGGTATCATCCTCTTCCGGTCCTTCTATGGGAAGATCGCGTCGAAGTATCCCCTGTTTTATACCTATCTTGCCGTTGTGCTGGCTCTTGATTTGGCAAGATATTTCGTTTACACGTCCCATCCGTCCTCTTGGGCGATGTTTTATTGGTCCACGCAGTTCGTAAGTGTGTTGGTGGGCTACGCCGTCATTCTAGAGATTCTCAAGCAAGCATTGGACCCCTATCAAGGAGCGGAACGATTCGGCCGGTATCTCGTATTGGGAGTTTTCGCGGCAGTTTTTGCGTTCGTCGCGTACCGTTCGGCGATGCGGTCGAATTGGTCGCCGGCGGCGACTACTGTGGAACTCGAGAGGGATTTACGGGCGGTGCAGGTGCTGGTGTTGATGAGCATTCTGGCTGTCGTGCTTTACTACCGCATTGCGATCGGAAGAAACGTCAAAGGTATGATCCTGGGTTACGGCTTGTTCATCGGGACGAATGTGATGAATCTCGCACTTCGCTCGTATGTCGGAAGCGGGTATCATCCGGTTTGGGAATTTGTTAAGTCATACTCGTATGTTGCATCCGTGGTCGTTTGGACGGTCACCTTGTGGTCTTACCAACCAAATCCAATTCCCGAGTTGCCAACGCGCGTCGAGTCCGACTATGAAACGCTCGCGTTGCGGACCAGAGGCATGGCTGCCGCGATGCGCTCCCATCTGGGAAGGGCGGCCCGCTCGTGATAACCCTCGTCTTCTTTCTGCTGATCGGCGCGGCCTTGCTGTTTTCTCTGTTCTTGTTGGCGCGGCGCGCCGCTCGCGCTGAGGGCAGCGCGCAGGCGCTGGTTGAAGCGAAACAAGCTTTGCAGATGTTGCAGGGCGAGCTCCTCCCGCCCGGCCTGGTGGAGCGGATTTTCGCAAGGCAGGATTTCGAATTCGTCGCTTCCTCCACTCCCCGGCAGGTGCAGGAGTTATTCTTGCAGGAGCGAAAGAGAGTAGCGGTGTCCTGGGCTCAACAGGTCCGCGCGGGAGTTTTGAGACTCATGAATTTCCATCTCGGGCAGGCCCGTTTTTACGCCCAGTTGAGCCTGGCAACGGAAATGAAACTAGCGGTGAACTTTGCCGTCCTGCTCGTGGCATGTCGCGCTATGCAATTTGCTCTCTATCTTGGCGGACCGTTCGCGGTTCCCGGGATGGTTGGAAGGACTGTGGGGAAGGCAGCCCAGCTGTGTGAGACTTCTGAAAAGTCCCTGGCGTTCCTAGGAGCACCGGCGCTGGGCGGTCTTTCGAAGGACACGGCCAGGCGCCCCGCGGCTTCCTAGAGAATCGGCCTGGTAGAGGAACTAGTAGAGGAAATTGACCGTGAGCTTCGCAACAACAAAACGGATGGATGTGCAAGCTGCCGCCCAGGACATGCGCCGCCGTACGCTCGCGCAGATCAAGCGTCCGCTTGATCGCCTGATCTATCTCGCGTCCCTGCGCGACTACAACACCGGCGTCTACTATCACGACGGTCTCGCGTCCCGGTTCTCAGAAGACGCGGTCTGCGAGGCGCTTTCCGATTGCCACCGGGAAGTCTTCCGCCAGCTCTTTTTCTGCTCGCTCGAGGATCTTGTCGCGCAGCTGGAGGCATATGCGGATTCCACGAACGCGGCGCCTTCTGACTTCATCGCTGCATGGCAAGGGCTTGAACCTTATCGCGTATCTGTGCCGGCAGAAACAGATTCCGTATCGGCAAACTTTTTCTTTTCAAACCTCAGGATCGCTTTGGCAATCTTGCAGAACCGTCTGCACGCCCGTCGTTTGCCGCGACCAGACGCATGGCGACAGCTGTCACTTGGCCAATAATCTCCGCTTCGTCCGGATGCGCGAACGTCCTCGTAGAGCACGCCGACAGCGGATGTGGAACCAGCGTCAACTGCGATCCACGCAGTTCGCACCAGGCGCAGGCGTATCCGTCCCGCAACTCGACGAAATAAATCGGCCGGTCCAGTTCGGTGCGCCATTCAGATGGCTGCAGCCGCACCGCTTGGCTGTCCACTTGCACGAATGACCCCGGACGCAATAGCGGGTACATCGTAAAGTCCTGCATGCCGATATATCCGTACTGGCAGTGGCGAACGTCCAGTTTCTGGATCAACGAAATGGGAACTTCTCCCCACACTTCCACCATTCGAGAAATCAAACTCGTCTTTTCAAGGCTGAAGCCCTTGTCGAAACGCACAGGAAACGTGATCGCCTTGTCCGGGTCGGGGGATTCGAGCGATGCAAGATGCGTGTTCTGAAGAGGCAGCGACAGCTGATAGAGGGCGCTGCTGTCCAAGTCTACGCCGAAGACACCGAGAAGATCAGCGAACTTCGTGCGGTAGATGACGCTCAAGCTAAAGAGTTTGTAAATGCTCGGGACCGAGGTTTTGTTCTCGAGCTGCGTCAGCCACGCGTTGGAGATGTAAAATTCTTCGTTGTTACGGTCCTCGGCGATCTTCCGGCTGAAGTCCTCCACGTCACGGGTCGTAACGCCCAGGCGATTGCGAAGTTCCTTGAGTTGCTCTCCAGCGCGCGGGCTAGGTCCCATGGAAGTGTGTCACTTTGAACCTGCGAAGACGAAAACTGCTCGTAACGCCAAGCAGGGTAAAGCTTTCTGTGGTCCGAAGCAACCCTTTTTGGGAATCGACCCGCGATGTCCTTGATCCGCCTTTATTCGAAACGGCAGCCTCTCTTGGCTCCGCCCCCGCCAAGATTGATCGCGTTCAGGTCAGACCTCGGAAGTGGAGGCGATATTTCGCGCGGTCTAGGGCTTGAAAGCCAGTTTCAAATCGTGGCCTGAAGTGCTCTAGAGTTGGCGACCCATCTGGCTCGTCAACGCAACGCGTAGTGAGGCTCTCTCGATTTAGGCTCAGGTAAGAATTTTCACTTTGCCTGCTTGCAATTACGAGCAGAAGGCCGTCCCTTTCA
>Ga0210410_10006381_pt1 | contig 10254 bp, 7 predicted proteins | sample IncBWC4MmetaG_FD_161058 | JGI IMG/M metagenome (GOLD analysis project Ga0210410, IMG submission 161058) | Forest soil microbial communities from Barre Woods Harvard Forest LTER site, Petersham, Massachusetts, United States - Inc-BW-C-4-M | ecosystem: Environmental > Terrestrial > Soil >... | reverse complement strand
GGCAGAACGTGAACGTGCACGTCAATCAGTCCTGGCGTCACGATCATACCGGTGGCCTTCAGGACCTGACGTGCTCGATTCGCTGCAATGTCCCGTTCCAACCGGACAATTTTCCCGTCGCGGATCGCCACATCGCGTTCCTCTTCCAGGTTTTGCGACGGATCGATAACTTTTCCACCTTTAATCAGCAGGTCGAATTCCGCGCTGCCTGGATTCTGACCAGATGGCTCGCCAGAGCCCGTGGTTAGCGGGCAAATGGGGACGACGAGAGGGCCCGTCATCATCGCCAACATGTTTCGCCGAGTAATTTCCTGTTTCGATCCCATATGTTTTATCCAACCAACGCGTTTGGGGCGATTCTAAGACCTGTAGTGGTCTTGGCGGAACCTACTTGGTGTTACACACGCAATTTGTTTGAATGCTCTGCAGAAATGGCTCTGATCGAAAAATCCCGTCGCCAGCGCAATTTCGGAGAGCGGCATGTCTGGCGCCTTCATCATCAGTTCTTCGGCCCTTCGGACGCGCATCTGCCGCTGGAACTCGCCCGGAGTCGACCGGAACGCCCTCTTAAACGCCGTGATCAAGTAGACGGGATGAACGTTCGCACTCCGAGCCAAGCCCTCCACCGACAGCCCGTCCACAGAAGTCTCTTCAATCTGTTTCTTGATCCGCAAAAGCCAAGGTGGCACGCGTTCCACTCGAGGAGCACCCTGCTTGGATACTTCCGCCAGCATCTCCAGCAAAAGACCCTCGACAGCAAGTTGGGAACACGGATCGCTAATTTGGTTCTCCGCCCACACCCGCTTCGCCAGCCACGTCAGCCTTCCGCTTACGAAATTGGAAGAAACCTCCAGCCCACGGCAAAATTCCGCAGCTCGCTGCATCAAGCGTCGAGGTAGCTCTATACGCAGAAGTCGCGCCTCCGTATCGTTGAACCGGACCGTGTGCGTTTCCCCGGCTGGGCGGAACACCGTCTCTGCGGCGTGTCCCTCCTGAAACTTCAAGCCATACTTGCCGACATAGCTCCCTTTCAAAACTGCGCAGAAATATGGCTTTTCGTGGATATGGTTAGGGAGAACCGTTTTCGGTGCATACCGAACCTCGTTCGCTGTCGCCACTTCCATACAGGATTCCATAGACTTGCGCCCTTTCACCGAAAGCTAACTTCCGCCAGCCCGCGCGTACCGGTCCCTCGATTCGAAGGCCCTAGCAGTAATGGCGCGGGATGGGCTACCAGTTTGGAAGGTTCCCTTTTCGAAACCCTTTTCACTTGGTCGTAATTCCGCGTGAACTGTCCCATAATCAGCGCTATACTCCCCGGCCGAGAGGTCTGGGAAACGTGGTCACCATAGAACGTGGGTTGGCCGGTGTCCTGCAAAATCGATTGGCAAAATCTTAAAAATTTCTTTTGACCGTTATGCGCACTCTTATCAGGCACTTATACCGATTCGGAAGCTACGAGTTGCAACCCGCCGAGCGGCTCCTGTTTTACGAGGGGCACCCCGTGAGTCTGACCCCCAAAGCCTTCGACCTGCTCGTCTTCCTGGTGGAGAGGAGCGGACACCTGTGCCAGAAGGACGAGTTGATGAAGGCCCTGTGGCCCGACTCGTTTGTGGAAGAGGGGAATCTCGCGGTGACGGTATCCTTGCTCAGGAAGGCTCTGGGAGACGAACGCGGCCACCAGCAGTACATAGAAACAGTCTCAAAGTCCGGCTACAGATTCATAGCTCCGGTTGAGAACCTGGCGGACCATAGCGAGGTTGGTCCACGGGTCGAGAATCCGGACGAAAAGCACCCTGCCCTCGCCGTACCTCTTCCACCTCCGGTCGACGTCTCCATGCCGCTCATTTCCAGGTTCCCGGGCGGTTCTGCTTGGAGGCTCATCACTCTGGCGGCCAGTGTGGTTATCGCCACGTTGTTCCTTGTGCGTTCTGTGAGGGTAACTGGGGGTATCGCCAGTCCTCCTGCGCCGACCTCGGCCGCTGGATCTTTGGCGGTTTTGCCCTTTCAGACCGTGGGCGAGAAGATCGGTCAGGCCTACGTCGGCATCGCCATGGCCGATGCCGTCATCACCAAGCTCGGCCACAGCGGGAAAATTGTCACCAGGCCAACCAGCGCCGTCCAAAAATACGCGAACCTGCCACAAGACTCCCGGACCGCTGGCCTGGAACAGGGTGTGGACGCCGTTCTGGATGGCCGCATGCAGCGCGAAGGTGATCGAGTCCGCCTCACAGTTCAGTTGACCAGGGTCCGCGACGGCGTGGAACTTTGGGCGGATGCCTTCGATGAAAAGTTCACCGACGTTTTCACTTTGGAAGATGAGTTTTCGGACCGCGTTGCTCGAAGTATCCGTCTCAAGCTGACCGGGGAAGATACCGGACCTCTCTCGAAACTTTCTACTAAGAATGCGGACGCGTACGAGGCCTACATTCGAGGGCGTTATTTCTGGAATCGAAGGACAGAGCAGGCGATAACCAAAGGGCTCCGCTATTTCCAGCAGGCCGTAGCACTAGATCCAAATTTCGCGGAAGCCCATGCGGGGGTCGCGGACTCCTACGCACTTCTCGGTCTCTACGGCCTTTTGCCGCCTAAAGAGGCATTTCCACCGGCCGAGGACGCTGCCAAGAAAGCATTGGCAATCAACGATGATCTGGCCGAGGCGCACGCCACGTTGGGTTTCGTTTACTTCTATTATGGTTGGAACGGTCGAGCCGCCGAACAGGAGTTCCGGCGAGCCCTCGATGCAAATCCTGGCTATGCAATGGCGCACTCCTGGAATGGGCAGGACTTAGCTGCGCGGCACCGCTTTCCCGAGGCCTTGAGGGAAACTGAGCTTGCCCAACAGGATGATCCGCTCTCTCTCATTGTGAGCTGCAACGCTGGGCTTGTTTTGTTAGTAGCCGGCCGGCAGGAAAAAGCTGCCGATATCCTCACGAAAGCCTTGGAAATCGATCCTAATTTCCCTCGCGCGCACTTTCGGCTCGGAAATGTCTATGAGCAACGCGGTTTGCCGGACAAAGCCATCGCCGAGTTCGAAGACGCCGTGCGTCTATCCGGAGGTGACTCCTACTATGAAGGGGCCCTCGGGCACGCCTATGGCATGGCTGGAAACGTGAAAGAAGCGAGAAAAATCCTGGAAATTCTGAACAAACGCTCCCGCACGCAGTATGTGCCTGCTTATGCGGTCGCATTAGTTTATGCAGGCTTGCACGAAAAGGACGGCGCTTTCGAATGGCTGGAGAAGGCGTACAAGGATCGTTCCGCCTCCATGGCACTGATGGACGTCGACCCCGCTCTTGATACCTTGCATTCCGATGCCAGGTTCGAAGAATTGGTTAGGCGCGTCAATTTCTAGTAGGCTCACGCCATCGCTTCCGGAGAATCAAACATCACCCAATACAAAGAGCAACCGTCGTCTACGATACGCGGTACTCGACTTCCGCCTAACTTCAGTAATACCAATACACACTTGATAGAAGAAGGACTCGAAAGATAGAAAAGGGCGAGGGGATACAACGCATTCCCACGGAATTTACTCCCTTAGACCCATCCCGCAAGTAGTTCCAGGTCCTGCACCGGCCTATTATTGCCAAGAGTCGTTCCAAGCGGGTGCCCCACCAGTCCCCGACGGTCCAAACTCTATTGAGGGATGGAGCGCCAGCGATTGCCGGCTTCCTTCACGGCACCCGCGGATAGGAATACACACTGGTTCTCGCATGGCGTAAAGCCGAACTCGAACGCTACTCGCAGAAACCGGGATCCCGATCTCGGAGTTTGTACGGCGAAGCCTCACGGAAGTTCGCTTCGTCGATATAAACTACAACTCTCCCCAAACCCCATACCGAACAGTGCAAGGACGGGCCGAAGAAGTTTGCGTCTTGTACGCGAACGCAGCCGAGAGGTGCGACTACGGAGTGTAAATCATCAGGTGAAGTGAGCCCGGAACCGGGGTTGGCTGTGCACTCGGCTGCTGCGCCGTGGCCGAAGGAGCATTAAATTCCGCTGTATCTGTGTAAAAGCGATGCGTTCGCGGATCGAGGCCCATCGTTTTGGCTCCGAATTCCGTTTTAATAGTTTCCATCGAACTGAATTTGTCAGGCGAGTCTTCGTGGAATACGTGAATCGTTCCCTCACGCGTGGAAGCCGCCACCACCTTTCTTTCAGGGTCAAAGACGGTAGCGTCAACCCGGTCGCCTATGGGGAATGACTGGAGTACCTTTCCGGCGTCGGCGTCGACGACTACCAAAGTTTTGGGATTACGGCCGCCAATGAACAGTCGCCGATGCTCCCGATCCATCGCCATGGACACCAATTGTCCAGCGGCAGGCGCCAGCGACCAGCGAGTCTTTATCTGCGCAGTGCGAGAATCAATGGCTACAACTTCGTTGGTCTCCTCGATGTTGTCGTAAATCGTCCCATTGCCATCGGAAACCGCTTGCTCCGGAATACCGCCCATGGAGATGGTCGCTACGACGGTTTTCTTCGCTGCGTCGATGACCGTCGCGTTCTTGCTATGGCCGTTGAAAGTAAAGATTCGCTTCGATGCGGGATCGTAGAGAATGAAATCCGCATCGGGCTCGGCTTTGATTTCACCCGTGGTCCGAAACGTCTTCGTGTCAAAAACGATCACCTTGCCTGAACCGCCGTCGGTCACAAATCCTTCGCCCAGTTCGCCGACTACAGCGATGCCGTGGCAGCGCTGAAGGCCCTCGATGGCTCCGATCTGCACTCCGCTATCGGCATCCAGAACATTGACGACAGTGCCGTGCGACACGTAGACGCGCCGCGCGGCGGCATCGACGGTGATGTAATCGAAATACTCTCCGCCACCTGGCGCGGCACTGATGTATATCTTCTGGAGCAAGCGATACCCACCAGCCGCACGGCTAGAGAGTACGCAAGCGCCCAACAGAACGAGAGTAAACGCCGCGACGAGAATCTTCAGCTTAGATGGTTTCACACATCCTCCTATTCGAATAGCTCGTCGGCTCAGGACCCTGCCAGCGGCCCTGGCGCTTTCAAATATCGATCGACGAGTGCGTCAGCCGCGCGGCACGTAAGAGCGAGCATGGCTAACGTAGGACGCGCGGAAGAGCTTTGCGGGAACGTCGAACCGCCCAAAATGAAAAGATTCGATAACTGCCAATGCTGCAAGTAGGGATTGACCACCGAAGTTTCGGGAGATTTCCCCATGATGGTGCCGCCCTGCAGATGACTCGATTGGTACACGCGGGCGTCGTAGGATCCCAAGCCGCGAGATGGCGTGAAGTCCGTCACGCCCATCGCTCGCACAATCTCAATGGATTTGGCAATAGCAAAATCCGCCATGCGGCGCTCGTTCTCACGCCAGTCGAGCGTCATACGAAGAAGTGGATCTCCATTCCGATCTGTGTACGTAGGATCGAGGTCCATAAAATTGCCTCTGTAGGCCAAGTGTTCGCCTTGAAAGGAGAATCGCCCCGCGCGATCATAGTAGTAAATTGCCGCTTTTTTCCACGCCGAACCCCACTTCGTCTCGACCGATTTCGGAACGGCGCCAAACGTGCCGAGCGGACCGTAACCGTGGCTCGGGGCTTGCAACGTACCGCCGCGTATAAACGGGAGTTGCGTGTGATCAAGGACGTGACCGCTGAAGTCGCCGATCAGAACGCCGGCCGCTCCCGATCCCATGAACTTGTTCAGCGGCTTTTCAAAAAAAGCGAGCACCGGTGAAAAACTGACTTGATGAGTAAGATTGCGTCCCACAGTCCCCGTGCCAGTGGACGGGTTGTACGGTTCTCCCACGCCTGACAGCAGCAGCAGCCTGGTATTGTTAAGCGTCCACGAGGCGAGCACCACGAGATCAGCGGGCTGGAAGAACTCCTGACCCGACTCCACGTAAGTAACGCCCCTCGATTTCGCATTCCCGCCAGTCTTGTCGAACACCACCCTGCGCACCCATGCTCCATTGCGGACGGAAACATTCTTGTGTTTGGCGATCACCGGCATGAGCGTATTCGTGGGCTGCGCCTTTGCACCGATCATGCAGCCATAGCGCTCACAAAATCCGCAATAGGTGCAGCCGGGACGCGCGACGCCGTCCGGATTTACGTAGGGCGCGCTAAGGGTAGCAGCGGGAGAAGGATAAGGATGGTATCCGAGCTTTTTCGCCGCGTCATCGAAGAGCGCAGAAAAGTATGGGATTTTCGTGGGAGGCAAAGGGTATTCCGAGCTACGCCAACCCTCAAAAACGTTCCCGCCGTCGATCTTCTTCCCATTGATGTTTCCCGCTTTGCCGCAAGCGCCAATTAACTTTTCAACGCGCGCATAAAAGGGTTCAATCTCGTCGTACGTGACACCCCAATCCTGAACCGCGTGATCCTCCGGCAATTTCTTCGAGCCATACTTCTCCACAGTCTTTGAGAACAGTTCGAAACTGTCCGGCGACATACGATCGCATACCGCGCCCCAATGCTCACCGGCCCCGCCGGTGCCTGCTCCTGGCAGGAAAGTTCCCGCTTGCCGCAGCGGAAGAGCCTTTTGTCGATCGTTGTGGCGGAGAGTGACCGTCTCGGACGAAAAATCCTGAATCATTCGTAGATGGACATAGTTCTCCAGCTCGTCCATGGTATTAAAGTAGTCGGTCGTCTTTCGCGGGCCGCCACGTTCGAGCACGACCACCGAGGCGCTGGTCCGGGAGCCGAGTTCCTTGGCCATAAGAAGGCCGGTCCACCCTCCGCCGACAATCACCACATCCGCGTTGGGCAACGTTTTCATTCTTCATTCTCGCGAGGATGGCCGCCCAAACTTACCGCAGCAGGGCGGAATGCCTCGCCAAAGTGCTTATCGACGTCGTCATAGTTGCTCATCCGTGCCCCGGGAAAACCAAGTAGCTGCCAGCCCAGCATGTCTACATTGCCGCCGTGAACAGGATCACAAAACATGCCGTCGATCGTGTGCTGCCGTAAGAGGGAGAAAAATAGAGATGATTCAATTTGCGTGAGCGCTTTGTCTTGCTCGGCCGGCGGCAGCTTATGGAAACCAGCAAGGCCCTTAAGACCTTCACGATAGATCTCAGCCGGCGTAGCCTTGCCCTGATATCCGAGCTCTAGCACGCCCTCTTCGAACGGAGGCTGCGTATACCGATGGCCATCCGAACCGTACGGTCCAGCGAGATGTCGGTCGATATAGACAACAAGCCCCGCCTCTTTCGCTCCCGGGCCCGATTCATCTGCGGGAAAGATTCGTGAAGCCGCGGCCATCACGATGGCCGCTTCCGCAGCATCAAAAAAATGCAGGGGAATATGAATGAGTCGATCTTCGGGCGAGACGCTCTTCGCGCTTCCGTCCAAACCACTCAAAAGAACTCCGGCCACAACCGCAGCCGAGATCACGAGGAATTGGCGACGAGGCATTTGTTTCGTTGAGTGATCTCCCAAAACCGCGAAATCCGGTTTTTCGCCTTCGCGGCTAGCCGACAAAGGCGCAGAGATCATGAAACTCTCGTCCACGATCTCACCTTTTACTTCCGACATCACGACCGGTTCCTTGCGCATATTCACTGTGCGGTCCATCCACCATCGACCGTCAAGCTCGCGCCTGTGATGAGAGACGACGCGGGCGATGCGAGAAAAACCACCGCCGCCGCCACCTCCGCGGGCGTTCCGAGGCGTCCCAATGGAATTCTTGACGTAACCCACTCGCGAAATTCGGGTTTGGCCAAAAACGGCGCGGTCATCGGCGTATCGATAAAAGTCGGCGCAACAGCATTCACGCGAATATTGAGCGGAGCGAGCTCGACGGCCATGGCCTTGGTGAGGCCTTCAACCGCATGTTTGGTCATGCAATACACGGTCCGCAGCGGAGCTCCCACGTGGCCCATTTGCGAAGACACATTGACGATCGCTCCGCCAGATTCGCGCCGATTGGGGGCCTCCAGCATTTTACGCACGGCAGTTTGTGCCACTACGAACGCAGCGCGGACGTTGAGCGCGAGTTGCCTGTCAAGGCGCTCCTCTGACACTTCGAGAAAAGGTTCAGGAATATTCATCCCGGTATTGTTCACAAGCACATCGAGCCGCTCCAGAGACTCAACCTGCGAACGCATGGCTTCGGCATCGGTGACATCGCAGACCAAAATTCTCGCGGCCCCGCCGAGAGTGCTGATGCGATTCGCCACACGCTCAAGTCGTTCGCGTGTTCGGCTCAACAACACCACTTCGGCTCCCGCGTCACTGAGCGCGACAGCGGCTTCTTCGCCAAGTCCGCGACTTGCGCCTGTGACGAGCGCAACTAAACCGTCCAGTCGGTTCTTCGCACCCGCAAGGCGTTCCATGGAATCCGTGGCTATAACTGTCTTTCCTTCCCAGCGCCAAGCCCTACCGATCGCCCACCATAGCGCCGCAGCCGAAGATCAGCCTGCTCCTTGTGTCCCCAGAAGTGCTCGATCGCGCACAAGCGAGAGCAATATTCGCCGATGGCAACGCTGCCATCGGGCGTGCACTCTTGATACGTCACGGTCTTCATGAATTTTCCAACCCAGAGGCCGCCCGTATACCGAGCTGCCCCCTTCGTCGGAAGAATGTGGTTGGTCCCGATGGTCTTGTCGCCAAAAGCGACGTTCGTTTCCGGTCCGAGAAATAGAGCGCCATAATTCCGCAAGCGCTCAAGGAAATAACGCGGCTGCCGAGTCAAGACTTCGACATGCTCATAAGCAAGAATGTCCGCTTCTCGAACCGCCTCATCGAGATCTTTTACCAGAATAATTTGGCCATAATCTCTCCAAGCGACCCGCGCGATATCTGCAGTCGGCAAAACTTGGAGTTGCCTCTCAATTTCCGCAGGCAGATCCTGAGCCAGCCTTTCCGAGGTTGTAATCAGAGCGGCCGGTGAGGTTGGGCCATGCTCCGCCTGCCCGAGCAGGTCCACTGCGATCATCTCAACGTCGGCGGAGTCGTCGGCGATGGCTAAAATCTCGGTCGGGCCCGCAAAAAGATCAATGCCAACTCGCCCGTACAGCTGCCGTTTCGCTTCGGCAACGTAAGCATTCCCGGGCCCGACGATCATGTCCACAGGAGCGATCGATTGCGTACCGAGCGCGAACGCCGCGATCGCTTGAACTCCGCCAACAACGTAGATTTCGTCCGCCCCTGCCAACGACATGGCAGCGATTGTTTCGGCATAAGGCTTGCCGCCGATTGGGGGAGTACAAGCGACAACGCGTTCCACACCGGCAATCTTCGCCGTGAGCACACTCATGTGAGCGGACGCGACCATCGGATATCGCCCACCCGGAACGTAACACGCGACACTCCCGACCGGTATGTTGCGGTGGCCGAGAAGCACGCCGGGAATCGTTTCAATCTCAAGATTTCTGAGCGCCGACTTCTGTGATTCCGCGAAACGCGCAACCTGAGTCTGCGCGAACTTGATGTCGTCGATCGTGCTGTTCGCGACCGACCCGACTAAACTTTCAATCTCCGATTTCGACAGCCGGAACGCAGCGGGCGACCACCCGTCCAATTTCTCGGACAGTTCTCGAACCGCTGCGTCACCACGCTTCTTCACGTCCGCGATAATGCGTTCGACGATTTCCCGAACCTTTGCGTCCGCGACATCACTCTCTTCGATTCCGGCTGCTTTCTTCAGGTAGATCGCCATGGGGCCTCCTTGCCGAGTCCATTACACAAATCGCTACGATGGGGCAATCGAAAAGATGCACAAGATCGTTCAACCCTTGGAATACTCAGACGCACCAAGATTACATTTCGTTGCACTTTCTAACAGATCCCTGCACTTTCTAACAGACATTTCGCGAACATTTTTTCAAATAGCGAACGTCGTATGCACCGTTTCAGAACTTAACTTTGTAACGTCCAACTACCTTAATTTTGTGCTAGACGTGACACCGGACTGTGCGCTTAATGGCGGTAAGGACGAGCTTTGTGTCAACCATCGTCCCGAGCGGGGTCTTGTCAGGATGCGAACCTCGTCAAGCGATGGTGGAGAGTCTTTCGCAGAATCACAGGGTAGTCTGCGGATGGCAAATGCTGATTGGTTCTACCTGCGGTTTTCTAAGCACGCTTGTCGAAGTGGTTCGGAGATCAACTCGAGCCATGTCTGCGCGAGTTGAAACGAGGTGAACGATGATCTATGAGAACCGCCCGATACGCTTTTCATCCTTCTTGCAACTGCTCGCGGTAACCAGCTTATTGCTGCTTCCGGGGAGCCGAGCGCTGGCCCAAGTGGCTGGGGCTACGCTGTCCGGATCGGTCA
>Ga0210410_10006380_pt1 | contig 10255 bp, 7 predicted proteins | sample IncBWC4MmetaG_FD_161058 | JGI IMG/M metagenome (GOLD analysis project Ga0210410, IMG submission 161058) | Forest soil microbial communities from Barre Woods Harvard Forest LTER site, Petersham, Massachusetts, United States - Inc-BW-C-4-M | ecosystem: Environmental > Terrestrial > Soil >... | reverse complement strand
TAGCCGACGCGCGGCGAGATGGTGCCGCTCGCGATCCGCCAAGCCTGGAAGACCATGACCACGGGCCGTCCGGGCCCCGTGGTGCTCGATGTTCCCTTCGACGTGTTCATGGAATCGGCCGCCGAGGAAGCGCCGAACGCGAAGGCCTGGAACGGCAATATTTCGAGCCGCTGCGGCGCCGATCCCGAAGGCGTGGTCAAGGCGGTCGACATGTTGCTCGGTGCGGAGCGGCCGGCGATGCTGGTCGGCCAGGGCGTGCGCTACGGCGGCGCCGCCGAGGAATTGTTGAAGCTTGCCGAACGCCTGCAGATTCCGGTGGCAGCCTCGGCTTCAGGCCTCGGCGCGATCGACTGCAACCATCCGCTGGCGCTCGGTCTGGTCGCACGCGCCGGGCATTACCAGGCCAACCACGCCACGCGTCAGGCCGACGTGCTGCTGGCGCTCGGCGTGCGCTTCGACGACCGCACCTCGAGTTCGTGGATCCCGGGCTATTCCTTCACCATTCCGCCGACGCGCCTCATTCACGTCGATATCGATCCCGAGGAAATCGGCCGCAACTATCCGGTCGCGCTCGGCCTGATGGCTGATGTCCGCACCTTCCTGCGGCAGATCCACGCCGAACTCGACCGCCGCGCCGACCTGACCAAGCGCGCCGATGCGCGCAAGAAATGGCTGGCGCAGATCGACACCTATCGCAAGGAGTGGGACAAGTTCGTCGCCCCCGGCTTTTCCGACGACACCACGCCGATCAATCCGCAGCGCGCGGCGCTCGAGATCGACAAGGCGCTGCCGGAGAATGCGATCCTGGTCAGCGATATCGGCGTGCACCACAATTGGCTGTTGAGCTTCTGCAAGCCGAAGCGGCCGGACTCGCTGATCGGCTCGATGGGATTCGGGCCGATGGGTTTTGGTGTCGCCGGCGTGATGGGCGCGAAATTCGCCGCGCCCGACCGGCCCTGCGTCTCGGTCTGCGGCGACGGCGCGTTCTTCATGCATGCCAACGTGCTGGGCACGGCGGTCGAATATAATCTGCCTGTGGTCTGGGTGGTCTGGAACAACTACGCCTATGCCTCGATCCGCGGGTTGCAGCGCGGCTATCTCGGCGGCCGCGAACTCGCCACCGACTTCCACGATCCCGTCAGCGGCCAGCGCTACAATCCGGACTTCGCCGCGATGGCACGCTCCTGCGGCGTCGAGGGCGTGCGCGTCGACCGCGCCGGCGATCTCGGCGAAGCCATTCGCAAGGGCATCCGTGCCAACAAGCCCTATCTGATCGACGTCGATATCGCCGCCGACATCAATCCCGCCGGCGCCGGCGTCTGGGAGCTGCCGGGCCTCGGGCGCAGCAAGCCGGCCATCGGCACGCAATTCGAGCCGACCTGATCGTCACAATCAATCGAAGCGGAATTCTTATCCGGCAAAAAAATCAAAGTTGAGGGAACGTCATGATGCTTAAAGGCAAGAAGGTTGTGGTGGTCGGAGGCTCGTCCGGGATCGGTCTTTCGACCGCCGAACTGGCGACGCGGGAAGGCGCTGAAGTCATCATTGCCTCGCGCAATGCCGAGCGCCTGAACGCCGCTGCGGGCACTATCGGCGCCAAGGCGATTGCGGCCGACGTCACCAATGACAAAAGCATTGAAGATCTGTTCCGCGCCTGCGGCCCGGTCGACCATGTCGTGGTCACGGCGGCGCAGCTCAAGACCGGTCCTTTCAAGACCGTGGCCATGGAAGATGTGCGCTCGACGATGGAAGGCAAGCTCTGGGGCGCCTGGCGCGTGGCGCGCTTCGCCGATATTCGTCCCGGCGGCTCTCTCACGCTGGTCTCCGGTTACTTAAGCATTCGGCCCCGACCCAATTCCGCGATTATCAGCGTGGCTAACGGGGCGCTGGAATCGCTGACGCGCGCGTTGGCGCTCGAACTCGCGCCGGTGCGCGTCAATTGCGTGTCGCCGGGGATCATCGACACGCCGATCCGTGCAGCGATGCCGGAAGCCGCGCGCCGCGATATGCTGGCCAGGACGGCGGCGAGCCTGCCGGTCGGCCGCGTCGGGGTGGGCGACGACATCGCGCGGCAGATCTTCGCCTTCATGACCATCGGCTTTGCGACGGGATCAATCGTCTATCTCGATGGGGGCGGGCTGGTCACCTGAACGTTGAGGCCTCAAGGTCGCGTACGCGCATGCCGCAAAACCCTGCAAAGCTGGTTGTCGTCGGACACGGGGCGGCCGGACTGGCGGCGGCGCTCTCGGCGGCCGAAGCGGCGCGCAGCCGCGGCGTTGCCGTCGACATCACCGTGCTGGAGAAAGCGCGCGAGGCCGAGGCCGGCGGCAATACGCGCTGGTCGCCGTCGAACATGCGGCTCGATGCGCCCGCTCGGATCGACCCGGGTTTCGCCGACGACATGCTCAAGGCGTCGGGCGGAAGCGGCGATGCCGGTTATTTTCGTGCGCTGGCGGTCAATGCGACGGCGACGGTCGGATGGCTGCAACGCCACGGCGTCGAATTCGTCACGCCCCTTTATTATCTCAGCGCCGGCCCTTCGCGCATCCAGCCAGTCGGCGGCGGCGGCGCCATCGTTGCAAAACTGCTGGCAGCGGCGAAACAGGCCGGCGTGAAAGTTCGCTACGAAGCCGAAGCGAAGCGGCTGGTGATGGCGGAGGGCCATCGCGTCGGCGGCATTGAGGTCCGCACCGGCGATGGTGCCACGACAACGCTGGAGGCCGATTCCGTCATTCTCGCCAGCGGCGGATTTCAGGGTAACGCTGCGATGATGCGCGCGCATTTCGGGCCGGGTGGGGAGAGCATCAAGCTGATCTCGCCGGGCACGCGCTTCGACACCGGCGACGGCATCCGCATGGCGACCGAGCAGGGCGCCGCCATTTCCGGCGCGTGGGACGGCATGCACATCGAGCCGGTCGACCCGCGCAGCAAAAACTCGGCGCCGGTTGTGCTGGTCTACCCCTACGGCATCGTGGTCGATCAGCACGGCCACCGCTTCTTCGACGAGGGAGGCGGCCTGATGCACGAGACCTGGGAGGCCTTCGCCCGCGACATCCATTTTGCCAGACCGAAGCGCACGGCGTATGCGATTCTCGATTCCCGGCTGTTCGACATCGAGGGTTTTGAGCGCGCGATCCGGTCGGAGGTGCCGCCCGTTGAGGCGGACTCGATCGAAGCGCTGGCGGCGCAGATCGGCATTCCCGCGAGCAATTTGCGAAGCACGGTCGAGGCGTTCAACGCGGCGGCGACCGGCGACCCCGCCCGCTTCGATGCGGCGCGCTGCGATGGTTTGGCGACGGGCGGAACGCTAAAGCCGCCAAAATCAAACTGGGCGCGGGCCATCACAAAGCCGCCGTATCTCGCCTATCCCCTGGTCGGCGCCATCGCCTACACTTTTGGCGGTCTTGCGACCAGCACAAGAGCGGAGGTGCTGGGCGAGCGGGGGCCGATCTCAGGCCTCTACGCCGCCGGCGAAACCACCGGGCATTTCTATGGCACCGCGCCAAACGCGGTCGCGGTGCTGCGGGCGCTGGTTTTCGGAAAGATCGCGGGAGAAGCGGCTGTAGAATTCCTGCAGCGGCGATAGCATCGCCCCTCGCGCTGTACAAGAAAGAGGAAACACAACCATGACCGAACTAATCAACGGCGCCTTCATCCGCAACATCGCCGAAGTGCCCTGGCGTGAATTTCCCAATCATTTCGGCGGCGCCCTGTCGAAACCACTGGTGATGCCGGAGACCGCCGGCAGCCGCCATATCGATTACCGGATTTCGATGTACCAGCCGATGGCGCACGTCGCGCGCCACAAGCATCAGGTTCAGGAGCAGATCTACCACGTGCTCGAAGGCGAGGCGCTGATGGAGATCGCGGGCAAGAACCACCTGGTGCGCAAGCACGATTTTATCTTTTTGCCGCCGGGCGTGGAGCACGCGATCTCCAATTCGGGGCTCGTCGATCTGGTGTTTCTGGTGATCACCTCGCCGGTCACCGACGACAAGATCGTCTGAGTTCAACCGCGCGGGCCCAGCCATCATGCCGGCTTCCGATGCTTACGATGTCGTCGTCATTGGCGCGGGCGCCGGTGGGATGACGGCGGCTGCCGTCGCCGCCGCGGAGGGCTCGAGCGTTCTTGTCGTTGAGAAGACGGAATTCATCGGCGGCACGACGGCGTGGTCGGGTGGTATGGTCTGGATCCCCGGCAACGCCCTGATGAAGCTGGCGGGCCTTGACGACAGCCAGCCTGCAGCCAGCAGCTATCTCGCCGGCACCGTTCCGGAAAGCGAAAACGCCGATTTGCGGGAAGTGTTTCTGGCGCGGGGGCCGGAGGCGGTCGGCTATCTGCAAGCGAAAACGGAAGTCCGGCTGCAGCCGGTGAAAGCATATCCCGACTATTATCCGGACAAGGCGGGATCGACCGCAGGCGGGCGCGTGCTCGAGCCCGTCAGTTTCGACGGCGCCGAACTCGGGAAGGATTTTGCGCGGCTGCGTCCGCCGCTGCCGGAATTCACCGTGTTCGGCGGCATGATGGTCAACCGGCTCGATATCCCCCACCTTCGCAAGGCGGGCCGCTCCCTGTACTCGACGCTGCGCGCGCTGCGGCTGGTTTCGCAATATGCGTGGCAACGGCTTTCTGCGCCGCGGGGAACGACGCTGCATCTGGGCAATGCGCTGGCCGCGCGCCTCTATGCGTCGCTGCTGAAGCGAAACGTCAAAATTCTGTTCGGCGCTGGTGTCGAGCAGCTTCTGATCGAAGGCGATGCCGTCAAAGGCGTGGCGATCGGGGATTTGTCCGGCGCACGGCGGATCGCCGCGCGCAAGGGCGTCGTGCTGGCGACCGGCGGCTTCTCTCACGACGCAAAACTTCGCGAACAGTTCTTTCCGGTAGGAGCGGGCTCGGTTTCCGCTACCGCTCCGGCCGGAACCGGCGACGGCCTGCATGTGGCGATGGCTGCCGGCGCCAGTATCAATCCACGCGTGGCCAGTCCCGCCTATTGGGTGCCGGCGTCGCTGTTCAGGCGCGCCGATGGCAGCCAGGGCGTCTTCCCGCATACCGTGACCGACCGCGCAAAACCCGGGATCATTGCGGTCAACGCGGCGGGCAGGCGCTTTGTCAATGAAGCCTTGTCCTATCACGAGTTTGTCCTGGCCATGCTGCGCGACGGCAACGATGCGCAAAACCGTTCGTTTTATCTCGTCTGTGACCGCCGGTTTCTCTGGCGCTACGGCCTTGGCCGGATTCAGCCTTTCACGGTGCGCGTGAGGCGATACGTCCGAAGCGGCGAACTGGTGGAGGCGCGCAGCATCGATGAGCTCGCCGAGGCCATCGGCGTCGAAAAATCGGCGCTGGCAACGACCCTGGAGAAATACAACGGCTCCGCCCGCATCGGCATCGACCCGGAATTCGGCCGCGGCAACTCGATCTATCAGCGTCACCTCGGCGACGCCGGCCATTCGCCGAACCCTTGCGTCGCGCCGATCGAGCAGCCGCCGTTTTATGCGTTGCGGATTGTTCCGGCGGATCTTGGCACGGCGATTGGTCTGCGGACCGACGGCGATGCCCGCGTTCGGAGAGAAGACGGCAGTATCATTTCCGGGCTCTATGCCTGCGGCAATGATATGGGCTCGATCATGAACGGAAATTATCCGGGGCCCGGCATCACGCTCGGGCCGGCCCTGACCTTCGGCTACATCGCCGGCCGGCACCTCGCACAGGAGCAAGGACAAGGGAGGGGACACGCATGACACACCCGGCCGCGGGCTTCGGCGTCAATACCTATTCCTATATCTTCGGCGGCAGCGCCGCCGATACCGTCACGCGCCTGGCCGACCAGGGCTATGGCGGGGTCGAGCTGATGTTCTTTCCCGGCCATCTCTGGCCGACCGAGCTTGACGCCGCAAAACTTCGGAGCCTGCGCCATCTCTGCGAACAGAGATTGCGGCTGGTGGCCGTCAACATGCCCAATGTCGACATCAATGTCGCCGCCGCTGCGGAAGAAATGCGCGCCTATACGCTCGATCTCCTGACGAAATTCGTTCGCTGCGCCGGCGAACTGGGCGCGGGCGGGATCATCATCGGTCCCGGCAAGCCAAATCCGCTGTTTCCGATGCCGCTTGAGCGCATGGTCTCCCATTTCTATCGCGCGCTCGATGTGCTGGCGCCGCTGGCGCGCGAAGCCGGCACAAGACTGTTCATCGAGAACATGCCGTTCGCCTTCCTGCCGGATGCGGAGTCGCTGATGAAGGTGGTCGACGGCTACGGCGACGCCGGCATTCGCGTCATCTACGACGTGGCGAACGCGCATTTCATCGGCGAATCGCCGATCGCAGGACTGCGCCGCGTTCGCGACCGGCTCTCTCTCGTGCATTTCTCCGATACGACACGGCAGAGTTACAAGCACGATCCCCTCGGCTACGGCGATGTGCCGCTCGCCGGCGTTGCCTCCGCGATGAAAGAGGTCGGGTATAGCGAGCTGCCGATGCTGGAAATCATTTCGCAGCATCCGGATGCCGACATCGCCGACAGCTGCCGGCGCATGCGGGAAGCAGGGTTTGGCTGAGATGGTCTTTGGCAAGGGCGCCTGCGCCGACACGATCGCCATGATTCACCGCCTCGAGCGATATCGCGAGGAGGCTGCTGCCGCCGTGAGCTGTCACTGGCATCAGCGGCGGATTGGTGTAGGTTAATTCTAAACAACGAGCGACAAGCTCGAAATCTCAAGGGGGAGACCAATGAACTTAAAAAGACGAATCCGGTCGCCGTTCATCTTCGCGGCGACCTGCATGGCGTTGGCAGGTCTGCCCTCGCTGGCTCCCGCGCCAGCCAAGGCACAGCAAACGGCGGTCGCCATCGACAACGACGACATCGGCGGCGTGGTGCTGGGTGCAAACGGGCCCGAAGCGGGCGTTTGGGTGATTGCGGAGACCACCGAACTGCCGACGAAATTCGCCAAGATCGTCGTCACCGACGACCAGGGCCGCTTCGTGATCCCCGATTTGCCGCCGCGGGTGAATTACGAGGTGTGGGTCCGCGGCTACGGCCTGGTGGACTCGCCGAAACTGCGTGCCAAGCCCGGCCAGCAGCTCAGTCTTGCGGCGGTGCCTGCGCCGGACGAGGCGGCCGCGGCGCATTATTACCCGGCGATCTACTGGTTCACGCTGCTGAAAATCCCGCCGGCCAAGGATTTCGGCGGCAGTACCGATATTCCGAAGGACATCACGCAGGACATCTGGCGTCAGCGGATGAACAATGTCGATTGTATCGGTTGTCATCAGCTTGGCCAGGAAGCCACGCGGACCATTCCGGCCGCGTTTGGCGAATTCAAATCCGGGGAAGAGGCGTGGATGCGCCGTGTGAGTTCGGGACAAACCGGCGAATGGATGGTGAATCGGCTCGCCGGGCAACTCGGCGGCGTACCGTTCAAGTATTTCGGCGACTGGACTGACCGCATCGCCAAGGGCGAACTGCCCAAAACCAGGCCGCCGCGACCGGGCGGCATCGAGCGTAACGTGGTGATTTCGTCCTGGGAGTGGGCCACCCCGAAACACTTCGTCCACGATCTGATTTCCTCGGACCGGCGCAATCCAACCGTCAACGCCTATGGTCCGCTGTACGGCTCGAACGAATATTCGTCCGACGACATGCCGATCCTCGATCCGAAGACCAGCACGGTGACGTTCTTCAAGATGCCGGTCGCCGATCCGAACATGCCGGAAATGTTCGGACCTCCGCTGCATCCCAATGCCACGCTCAAGCCGATCGGCGCTTCGGCCTACTGGGGCGACGAGCAAATCTGGAGCCAGCGCGCCAACAATCACAACGGCATGTTCGACGGCCAGGGCCGGGTGTGGTTCGCGGCGGCCGTGCGCGGCATCGAAAATCCGGCGTTCTGCAAGAAGGGCTCGGATCACCCCTCGGCCAAGGCGTTCCCGCTTGAACGTTCGCCGCGGCAAGTGTCAATGCTCGATCCCAAGACGATGAAGTACAATTTCATCGACACCTGCTTTGGCACCCATCACCCGCAGTTCGGCTACGACGCCGATAATACGCTGTGGTTCTCCGGGACCGGTCCTGTGGCCGGCTGGGTCAACACCAGAATATGGGACGAGACCGGCGATGCCGTGAAGGCGCAAGGTTGGGCGCCGTGGGTGCTCGACACCAATGGCAACGGCAAGCTCGACGACTACACCGAGCCCGGCGCGCCGGCGCAGGCGGACAAGGACACGCGGGTGGCCGGCTCCGGCCCCTATGCGGTGATGCCGCATCCGACCGACGGCTCGATCTGGTACGCCGTCAACGTGTTCGCCGGCACGCCCGGCTTCATGCGGTTCGATCCCAAGACCAGGCTCTCCGAGTTTTACGCCATCCCGAAGGAAGGCATCGGCGTGCGCGGCGGTGACATCGACAAGAACGGCGTGCTCTGGGGCTCGGGTTCGAACGGGAGCCTGATCAGCTTCGATCGCAGCAAATGCAAGGGACCGCTGAACGGGCCGAATGCAACCGGCAATCACTGTCCCGAAGGCTTTGCATTCCACAAATATCCCGGTCCCGGTTTTGAGGGTTTTGAGAACAGCAGCGCCGAGGCGAGTTATTACACATGGGTCGACCACCACAACACGGTAGGCCTTGGCGAAAACATCCCGATCTCCACCGCCAACCTCAATGACGGCTTCGTTGCCTTCAAGGACGGGCAGATGGTGATGCTGCGCATTCCGTACCCGATCGGCTTCTTCGCCAAAGGCCTCGACGGCCGCATTGACGATGCCAATGCCGGGTGGAAAGGCCGCGGTCTGTGGAGCACAAGTGGCGATCGCGTGCCCTGGATGATGGAGGGCGGCAAGGGTTCGAAGCCGCGCGCCGTGCATATCCAGATACGTCCTGATCCGCTGGCGAAGTAAGTCTGGGCGGAACGACGGGTGAGAGCCCGCAACATGGATCGATGGCGCGGGTTCTCGGCCGTGATCCAGGCGACGCGCAGCACTGCTTTTGAAGTAATCGAGGAATCGTTCGAAACCCGGAGGTATCCATGTTCGGACTAATGCAACAGCGGCCGCTGCTGATCTCGAACCTGGTCGATTATGTCGCGACCTGGCACGCGGAGACCGAGATCGTCTCGCGCGATCCGGCCGGCGTCATGCACCGGTCCAATTACGGACAGGTGGCGGCGCGCGCCAAACGCGTCGCCAACGCACTCGCAGCACTCGGCGTCGGGGAGGGCGACCGCGTCGCGACGCTGGCCTGGAATTCGTGGCGGCACCTCGAACTCTATTACGGCGTGACCTGCTCCGGCCGTGTGCTGCATACGGTCAATCCGCGCCTGTTCTCAGAGCAACTCGTCTACATCATCAACCACGCCGAAAACGGTTACGTCTTCTTCGATCCTGATTTTGCATCGCTCGTCGAGCAGCTTGCGCCCCATCTGCCGCTGGTGCGCGGCTGGATCGCGCTGTGCGAGGAAAAAGATGTGCCGGCGGTCAAGGTCGGCAATCTCCTGTGCTACGAGACGCTGCTGGCGAAAGCCTCGCCCGGTTACGCCTGGCCGCAGCTCGACGAGAATACCGCCTGCACGCTCTGCTACACATCGGGTACGACCGGCAATCCCAAGGGCGTTCTCTACAGCCATCGCTCGACCATCCTGCATGCCTTCGCCGCCTGCGCGGCGGACGGCTTTGCGCTCTCGGCCCGGGATTCGATCCTCGTGATCGTGCCGCTGTTCCACGCCAATGCGTGGAGCCTGCCGTTTTCGGCGGCCATGTGCGGCGCCAAGCTGGTGCTGCCCGGACCACGTCTTGATCCGGAAAGCATCTACATGCTTCTCGAACAGGAGGGCTGCACGAAAGCTGGTGGTATTCCGACGATCTGGCTCAACTTCCTTGCCTATATCGAGAACAATCGAGCCAGGCTCGATCTCTCGAAGCTGAAATTGAAGCTCGTCTTCAGCGGCGGCACGGCAGCGCCGCGGGCGACGATCGAGAAATTCCGGGATCTGCTTGGCGTCTTCCTGCTGCACGCCTGGGGCATGACGGAAACGAGTCCGCTTGCCACGCTTGGATCGCCGCTCGGCAAGCACGATGGTGCGACGCTGGCCGAGACCGTCGACATGCAGGTCAAGCAGGGACGTCAGATCTTCGGCGTCGAACTGCGCCTGGCCGGCGAGAATGGCGAGAGCGTTCCACACGACGGCAAGGCGGTCGGCCAGCTCCAGGTTCGGGGCAACTGGGTGATATCAGGCTATTTCAAGAGCGAAGGCGGCAAGGT
>Ga0210410_10006379_pt1 | contig 10256 bp, 10 predicted proteins | sample IncBWC4MmetaG_FD_161058 | JGI IMG/M metagenome (GOLD analysis project Ga0210410, IMG submission 161058) | Forest soil microbial communities from Barre Woods Harvard Forest LTER site, Petersham, Massachusetts, United States - Inc-BW-C-4-M | ecosystem: Environmental > Terrestrial > Soil >... | reverse complement strand
GTGCATAAGTGAAACGAGGATTGCGTGGAAAAATTTCGGGGTGTCGTTGTGGGCAGCGCGGTAGGGGCACGGCATGCCGTGCCCCTACGGGCGACCGATTGAGATCGCATGCCGCCAAAAAAGTCGGGCGTTATTCTTCTTTTTGCACGGCGAGCTTCACGGTAGCGGTGACTTCGCGGTGCAGCTTGATGGGGATATCGAATTCGCCGACAAGCTTGATGGGGTCGGTGAGCGAGATTTTGCGCTTTTCGATGTTGTAGCCTTGGGCGGCGAGAGATTCAGCGACGTCGGCGGAAGTGACCGAGCCGAAGAGCTGATCGTTTTCGCCGGCCTTGCGCTTGATAGTGAGCTTGACGCCGGTCAGGAGCTCGGCGATTTTTTCGGCGGCACCCTTTTCGGTGGCTTCCTTCTTCGCAAATGTGGCGCGCATTCGCTCCAGGCGCTTCATGTTGCCCGCCGTGGCCTCGATACCGAGCTTGCGGGGCAGCAGAAAATTGCGGGCATAGCCTTCGGCCACTTCGACGAGTTGGCCGCGGGTTCCGAGTTTTTCAACGTCTTCCTGCAAGATGATTTGCATGTTCGTGTCCTTTAGATTTCTCGATGGCCCCCAGGGGTTGAAACCCCTGAATGCGGCCCGTTGTTTGGCACGGCTAAAGCCGTGCCCTGACGGACTAAATTGCACGCGGCGATTAAAGCTCCGCCGCGAAGGGCAGCAGCGCGATGTTTTGCGCACGCTTGATGGCTACCGTCAGCCAGCGCTGGTGACGCGCGCAGGTGCCGGTCATGCGGCGCGGAAGAATTTTTCCGCGCTCCTGGATGAAGGGAGCGAGAATCTCGGACTTCTTGTAATCAATGAAGTCAGCCTTGTCCACGCAGAAGCGGCAAACTTTCTTTTTGCGGACGAAACTGCGCTTGCCGCGCTTTGCCGGGCCGCCGGGGCGGCCTTGCGGACGGCCTCCCGGGCCGCCTCCTGGGCCGGATGGCCCTCCGGGGTGACCGTGGCCGCCGCCCGATGGTGCAGTGGGGGCTGCCGGTGCCGGTGGTGGTGCTTGTGATGGTGCGTTCTCATCTGCCATTCGTGTTCTCCATTCAAGGCTATCTGATAATTTCGCTGCCGGGATTTGAACATCCGGCTTCAGGGGCTGAAGCCCCAATTCTTAGTGCGTCTGTACGCCGGGGTTAAAACCCCGCCCTTCCGATCTCACCATTTACGAGCCGACTTTCTCTTACGCCGAAGCCGCGGCCGGTTCGTTGCCGGGTGGCGCGGATGGCGCCGATGGTGCTGCCGGCGCGGCCTTGCGCGGGCGGCGGGCGGCGCGGCGCTCGCGGTGGCGCTTCAGTTTTTCCTGGCGCTTCAATTCTTCGTCCAGGCGGACGGTCAGATACTTGATGACCGGATCGGAAACTTTCAAGCGGCGCTCGAGCTCCTTCACCACTTCGCCGTGGGTGGACTTGATGATGAGATAGACGTAGTAGCCTTCGCGCAGCTTGTGCACGCGATAGGCCATGCGCTTGCGTCCCCACTTGTTCACCGTCTCCACCTTGCCGCCTTTTTCGGTGGCGGCGTGTTCGAGCGTGGTGATCAATTTGTCCACGTCCGCCTCCGGAGTGTCCGGGCGGCAGATAAAAATCAGATCGTACTGGCGTTCTTCCATGTGTCCTCGGTTTCTTGCCTTCTCAACGGCACCTGCAAAACCCTAAGAGGTGACCGACCTCAGGGGTTGAAACCCCTGAGAGCGGACCGCTTTTCGGCACGGCTGAAGCCGTGCCCTGACGAAGAGTCATTTACGAAACGACTATTCACCAGATGCTTCTTCTTCCGGCGAAACGCGGCGATTGCATTGCGACATCGCCTTGCTCACGCCTTCCGCCAAAATCATGGTTACGGCGTCGCCCGCTTCCTTCACCATCTGCGCCGAAATTTCGCGCTCCGTGCGGCCCATGGCGCACAGGACGTAATCAGCCAGGTCGCCCCAGACTTTTTCCGGGCCTACGCCCAGGCGGACGCGAATGAATTCGTCCGTGCCCAGCGCGCCGATCACCGACTTCAGTCCGTTGTGGCCGCCGGCGCTGCCTCGTTCGCGGATTCGCAGCAAGCCCCAGGGCAGCGCCACTTCGTCGCTGAGCACGATCAAATCCGCGGGCGTGCTCTCATATTTCTCGAGCAGCATCCTGATTGCGACGCCGCTCAGATTCATCATCGTTTGCGGCTTAGCCAGAATTACTTCCTGCCCCGCTAATTCGCCGCGGCCGATGTACGATTTCGCCTCCGGCCGCGTGACGCGAATGCCCGCCCGGCCAGCCAGTTCATCCACGGCCAGGAAGCCCATGTTGTGGGGCGTCCATTCATATTCTGGGCCGGGATTGCCGAGGCCGACGATGAATCGCATAGGTCGCGCTCAATCCTCCGGCGCACCGGGACGCGGACTTGGCTACTTCTCCTTGCCCTTCTTCTCGGGTTTCTCGGCCTTGGCGGCAGGAGCGGGTTCCGCAGCGCCCTCTTCGCCTTCCTCTTCCTTCTTGCCCTTCTTGATGACTTCCGGCTCGGCGGGTGCCGTTTCCGCCGCGACGGCCGCTTCCGGCGCCGGCTCTTCTTCTTTCTTCAGGATGACGACGTGGGCGATGACGCGCAGCGGGTCGGTGATCAGCTTGATTTTCTTCGGATCAATGGGCAGGTCCGAGGCGCGCAGTTGCTTGCCGATGAGCATCTCGCTGACGTCCATCTTGAATTCTTCGGGTATGTCACCGGGCAAACATTCCAGTTCCACTTCGCGGGTGACCATTTCGAAGATGCCGCCCTGCATCTTGACGCCTTGCGGCTCGCCGAAAGTGTGCACCGGAACTTTGACGCGCATGCGCACGTTCATGGCGATGCGCAGCAGGTCCACGTGGAGGAGTGAGCCGCTGACGGGATCGACCTGCCAATCCTTGACCATGGCCTTTTCTTCCTGGCCGCCGGCGACTTTGACGGAGAAGATGGTGTTGTGGCCGGTTTCGGAGCGCAGAATGCGCGCGACTTGCTTGGAGTTAACCGCCAGCGCGATGGGATTTTTGTGGTCGCCATAGAGCGTGGCCGGGACCATGCCGATGCGCCGCGAGCGGCGCGCGGGCCCCTTGCCGCGCTCTTCGCGGATTTGACCTTCGACTGTGAATGTTTCCATTGGCCTTCCTCTAACTGGCTTTAGGGGCTAAAGCCCCCGTTTATAAGATTCCTTGCGGGGGGTTGAAACCCCGCCCTTCCAAGTTCAAATAAAAAGCTCGCTGATGGAAGTTTCTTCGTGAATGGACTGGATGCCGCGAGCCAGCAGCTCCGCCACGCTGAGCACTTTGATTCGCGAAATGTTGCGTGCTTCGTCACTGAGCGGCACTGAATCCGTCACGACCACTTCCTCAATCTTTGATTTCGTAATGCGCTCAACCGACGGACCCGAAAGCACCGCGTGGGTGCAGGCGGCATACACTTTGGTGGCGCCATTTTCGAGCAGCGCTTCGGCCGTTTTCACGAGGGTGCCGGCCGTGTCAATCATGTCGTCAATCACCAGAGCGGGGCGCCCCTTGACGTCGCCGATGAGGTGCATCACTTCGCTGACATTGACGTCAATGCGGCGCTTGTCCACGATGGCCAGCGGGGCATCAATTTTTTTCGCGAAATAGCGCGCACGCTCGACACCGCCGGCATCCGGTGAGACCACGGTGATGGGGCCGAGCCTCTTCTTCTGGAAGTACTCGACGATGACCGGCGCGGCGAACAGGTGATCCACGGGGATATTGAAATATCCCTGGATCTGCGGCGCGTGCAAGTCGAGCGAAAGCACGCGGCTCGAACCCGCGGTTTCGAGCAGGTCAGCCACGAGTTTCGCGGAAATCGCGACGCGCGGGCGGTCCTTGCGGTCCTGTCGCGCGTACGGGTAATACGGAATCACCGGCGTAATGCGCCAGGCGGAAGCGCGCTTGAACGCATCAATCATCAGCAACAGCTGCATGAGGTGGAAATCCACCGGGCGGCAGCAGGGCTGCACCACGAAGACATCCGCGCCGCGGACATTTTCGAGAATCTGGTAGCGCGTTTCACCGTCGGAAAACTGGCCATGCTCGGCGCGGCCGCGCTTGACGCCCAGATAGCCGCAGATGGCGTCGGCCAGAACCGGATTCGCGGTTCCGGAAAATATTTTGAATTTGTCGTCCGTCAAATCGGTGTCCTCAGCCGGTCACACGCCAGGCGAGTGAACGGCCATACTTTTCCCTGGAAAGAGTTTCGACGACGAAAATCGAGTCTTCCGGAAACGTACGAGCGGCTCGGCGCGCCTGCGCTGGGTTTCGGAAGACTCCGAACACCGCCGACCCGCTACCCGCCAGCGCGGCATCTGCGGCTCCTCCCCGGAGCAAACCGGCCCGGATTTCTCCAAGGCGCGGATGGCGGCGGAAGACGGGCCCCTCGAAATCATTCGAGACGCCGCGACCCTGCCGGCTCCAGCACAGAGCGCAGAACCCTGCAATTCTAGGGGCTTCGGCGCGGTTTGTCAATTCCGCAGAAATCCACTGGTAGGCGTCTTTGGTGCTGACGCCAACGTCCTTGGGGGAGACAACCAGGATGGTGCGGCGCGGCAAATCCGGTAGCGGATAGATTTCATCGCCACGGCTGACGGCCAGGGCCCGTCCGCCGAAGAGGAAAAACGGGACGTCCGCGCCGAGCGACGAGGCGATCTCAATCTGGCGTGCGAGCGGCAACTTTATTTTCGTGAGCCGCAGCATGCCGATCATGGCCGCCGCTGCGTCGCTGGAGCCGCCGCCCAGCCCGCGCGCGACAGGAATTTTTTTCTCCAGGTATACGGACACGCGGCCTTGAAAACCGATCTCGCTGCTGACAGCTTCGATCGCGCGGAAAATTAAATTTTCCGAGCCCACTGGCAGGGAAGGATCGCTGCATTGAAGAGAGATTTGCAGTCCGTTCCGACCGGGCGTGATGGAGAGATCGAGCGTGTCGTGCAGGGAGATGGCTTGGAAGATGGTGCGCAGCTCGTGGTAGCCGTCCTGACGCCGGCCCATGACATGCAGGCAGAGATTGATTTTGGCAAACGCCGGCAGGCGCAGGGAACGTTTTTTCGGTGGAGCTTACTGCGGTTTGGCCGTTTCCGTGGTGGATTTCTGAGCCATGTGGCGCTTGAGGGCTTTCAGTTGCGCGTCGAGCTCGGCCACTTTCTCGGGCTCAAAATCGGCGGGCAAAGCGCGCTGCCATTCTGAAAGCGAGCGCTCCCAGAGTTCGGCGGCGCGCTCGGTCTGGCCCAGTTTCATGTACACATCGCCAAGGTGGCCGAGCACGGTTGGGTCGTGACCCGAGCGGCTGGCCGCTTTACGAAGCTGTTCTTCGGCTTCGGCGAGTTTGTTTTGGCGGTAGAAGGCCCAGCCGAGGCTGTCGAGGTATGCGCCGTTGCTGGGATCCTGGGTGACGGCGCGCTGGATCATGGCCGTGGCTTCGTCAAGGCGGATGCCGCGGTCGGCCAGCATGTAGCCGTAATAATTGAGGACCGAGGCGTTGTTGGGATTTAATTCCAAAACTTTGCGGAATTGTACCTCGGCCAGGTCGAATTTTTTCTGCCGCTCGTAGATAGCGCCCATCATGAATGCAGCGCTTTCCTGCTCGCCGGGCTCGCGTGAAATTTCCATGGCCTTGCGCGCGGAGGCTTCCGCGTCGGCGTATTTCCGGCTGCGCTCCAGAACCTGCGCGAGGTCCAGATAAATTTCCTGATCGCTGTCGTTGCCGTGAAGCAGTGCGGTAAGCAGCTTGGTGGCCGTGGGGGCGTCGGCTTTCTCGCCGTAGAGCATGGCCAGGGTGACGGTCAGGGGTTGATCGTTGGGAGATTGCTCGAGGGCCTTCTTCGTTTCGGCAATGGCGCGATCAATGTCGTGGCTTTCGCGGTAGGTATCGATGAGGAGCATTTGCGCGCGGCGCTGGGAATCCGGTCCCAGCCGGCCCATCTCTTCGAATGCCTGGATGGCCGCGGGATAATTGTCCTGCTCGCGATAGGTGCGGCCCAATTGCTCGTAGAGAATGGAGAGAGCATTGGGGTTTGGTTCGCCAGCCGGCTGGCCCTTGATGGCGGCGATGGCGTCGGTGAGGACGCGGATGGCGTCGCCGTAGCGTCCCTGGTCGTCATAGAGCAACGCTTCGTGATACAGGACTTCGAGGCTGGTAGGAGCGAGCTGCTTGGCGCGCAGCAGGCTCGATTCCGCTTCGTCGTATTTGCCGAGGCGGCGGTAGAGCTGCGCCATGCGCAGGTAGTTTTCCGCGGTGCCGGGCTCGAGTTCGGAGAGTTTTTTGAATTGTTCGAGCGCCGCCGCGAATTTCTCCTGCGAGAGCAGCGATTGCGCCAGCCCGTGGCGGTGCCCAGTATCGTCGGGATCTTCTTCCACAGCTTTGCGGTAGGCTTGTTCCGCCTTGGAAAATTCCTTGCCCTGGGAATAGGCGTCGCCCAGCAGATCGTAGATTTCCGGTGACGCCGTGTTTCCCGCAGCGTGGGAGAGCAGGTCCACGGCTTCCTGTGACCGGCCTTGATCGATCAGGAGCTGGCTCAATTGTTCGAGGGCCGGCCCGTTTTCCGAGCCGCGTTCGAGTATGCTGCGCAGAACTTTTTCCGCGTCGGCGTGGCGATTTTCGAAGCGGTAGAGACGGGCCAGCCACAGAGCCGAACTGATATCGCGCGGATCGAGTTTCAGGATGGCCTGGAATTGCTCGGCGGCCTTGTCCAGATTTTCTTTTTGTACTGCGCCACCGTTCATGTCGCCCAGATTGCGGACGTAGATGCGCGCCAGCAGGCGGTGGGCAGCGAGATTATCGGCGTCGATTTTGAGGGCTTCCTGGGCGGTGGTCACGGCCGCGGCGGTGCGCTGGGACTTGTAGTAGATCTCTGCGAGGCGCTCCAGGATTACCGCGGAGCGCGGCTCGAGTTCCAGGGCCTTTTTGTAGGATTCGATGGAGCTGTTGGCCTTGTCGGGCTGGCCGGTGAGTTCAAATTGCTGCTCGTCGATGTGGCCGATGGTGAAATAGTAGAATGCGTCGGCGCGGGCTGTTTGCGCGGCTTGCGCGGAGGCAGGCGATTTCGAAGCGGGCTGGGACGGGGCCGGTGCGGCCGAAGATATTTGCGCCCGCGCCGGTGCGGCCCAGACCAGGGCGAACAAAATCACTGTGCTAAGAATTGTTTTCATGCGCTCGCTGGAAAACTCCATTATCGTATAGGGCTGGGAGGCCGTCAAAGTTTTCCCCGGCGGCATGCTCTTGTCTGTACCCCATGTAGTTGCGACGCTCGGAACGCTGCAGAGGATGCCCTGGGACAAAGGGATTCTGTGAATTAGTTTCCCGGGGCGCGTGAGGGGCGGGGTCCTTCTGGAGGACTTCATGAGAAATATGCGATTGCGGAACTTTCTGATTGGCGCATGTGCCGCGGTGCTGTGGTTCATTTTGGCGCCTCTGGACGCCATGGCCCAGAAGGCGGCGGGGGCGCACTCGCCGACCACGCCATCCGCTTCGGCGAGCAGCGCCGCCGCGCAGCAATCCACGGCGGCACCGACTCCTGCCAAGGCCACACTCGCGGACATGGCCTGGCTCGAAGGACGCTGGCGCGGCGATTGGGGACCGCGAATCGCGGAACAGGTATGGACCGGCCCCAAGGCAGGAGTGATGACGGGAGTGTTCCGGCTGGTCGAGAACGACAATGCGCTGGTGATCGAACTTTTCACCATTGTGGAAAAACCCGAGGGCCTGAGTTTTTATTTGCGGCACTTCACGCCGGAACTGGTGACGTGGGAAAAGGCGGAGCCGACGGTGTTGAATCTCACGAGCCTGGATCCGAAGCGGGTGGACTTCGAGAATCCGGTGAATGGTTTGCCCAAGCATGCCATCCTGCTGCGCGTGGATGCGGATACGTACACGGCGCGTTCGGAGTTGGTGCCGGAAGCCGGCGAGCCGCAGGTGATTGAGATCACCTACCAGCGGCAGAAGCCGGTGGTGGAGAAACCGAGCCCGGGGAGGAAGAAGTGAGGGCTTCTGCGGGCGGGATTAGTGCCGGAAATGGCGGACGCCGGTGAGAACCATGGCCATGCCGAGGTTGTTGGCTGCGACGATCACGTCAGCATCACGCACGGAGCCGCCGGGTTGAATTACGGCGGTGGCGCCGGCTTTTCCGGCTTCTTCGATGCCGTCGGGGAAGGGGAAGAATGCGTCGGATGCCACCACGCTGCCCTGGAGTTCGAGGCCAGCGGTGGCTGCCTTGATCACCGCAATCTTGACGGAATCGACACGGCTCATCTGCCCGGCGCCAACGCCGACGGTTCGGCCCTCGCGCGCGAAGACGATGGCGTTGGACTTCACGTGTTTGCAGACTCTCCAGGCGAAGAGCAGGGCGCGAAGCTCGGCGGAGGTGGGCGCGCGGTCCGTGACAACTTTCAGATCTGCTTCATTTAATTTGTGGCGATCCGGTTGCTGCACCAGCACGCCTCCGGAAATTCGTTTCAACTCGAGTTCCTCGGGAGTGGATTCGCGCGGCATCTCCAGCAGCCGCAGATTTTTCTTGGCCGCAAATTTTTCGAGTGCTGCGGCGTCGTAGCCCGGCGCTACGATGCATTCGACGAATAATTTAGCCACTTCTTCCGCGGTCAACGCGTCCACTGGGCGGTTGAAAGCCAGGACGCCGCCAAATGCGGATACCGGGTCGCACTCGAGCGCTTTCACGTAAGCCTCGCGTAGCGTGCTCTGTTCAGCGGTGCCACACGGATTGTTGTGCTTGATTATCGCCACCGCAGGGCGATCGAATTCACAGGCGAGGGCCCAAGCGGCGTCTAGATCCACGAGATTATTGTAGGAGAGCTCCTTGCCCTGGATTTGGCGCGCACCGGCCAGACCTGAAGCGGTGCGGCCTGCGGGAATGTAGAGAGCGGCGGATTGATGAGGATTTTCGCCGTAGCGCATCAGCTGGCGGCGCTCGAGCGCGACATGAATTCGCTCGGGGAGCGGCTGCGGAGCGCCCAGCTTCACCTCACCGTTGGCGGAAAGTCTTTCGAGTTCGGTGGCGATCTCACCGTCGTAACGCGCGGTGCGGGCGTAGGCTTTGCGCGCAAGCGCGAGACGCGTGGCCAGGCTCAGTTCACGTTTTTCGCGGAGCTCGGCGGCAACCGGCGAGTAGTCAGCCGGGTCGGTGATGACGCCGACGCTCTGGAAATTCTTTGCCGCGGAGCGCACCATTGCAGGCCCGCCTATATCAATATTCTCGATCAGTTCTTCAGGGGCAACCCCGGGCTTTGCTGCCGTGGCGGAAAATGGATACAGGTTCACGACCACCAGGTCGATGGGAACGATTCCGTGCTCGGCGGCTTGTTTGCGATCCTCCGGCTTGCTGCGTAGGAAGAGGATGCCTCCGTGCACTTTGGGATGCAGCGTCTTCACCCGGCCGCCAAGCATTTCCGGCCAGCCGGTCAAATCTGCCACATCGCGGACAGGGACGCCCGCGTCGCGCAGGAGACGCGCGGTTCCGCCAGTGGAGACGATTTCGACGCCGAGCGAAGCGAGAGCGCGAGCGAAATCAACTACTCCGGTTTTGTCAAAGACACTGATTAGCGCGCGTTCGATCGGCAAACGAGAACCTCCTACATCGTGCATGTGGCAGCAGCGATTGGGAACTTCGGGGGCTAAAACCCCTTTCTCAACTGCCCCTTAATGTCGCGGTTCAAACTGCGACCCACAAAGATTTCGGTCGCCGCGAGTCCCTCAGGACATTTCCTCAGGGGCTAAGGCCCAATTAAAGGGCAGGCGATATGTCGGAGCTAAAGCTCCGACCCCCTAATGGAAAGAGATGACAAGGCTGGTTAGTGTAAGCGTTCAGAAAAGAATTCGGAAGAGGCGCTGAGGAAAAAACGGCGGAGAGGGGCTACTTGGAGATGCGGGCTTTCAACTTTACGCGGCCGGCTTCGATGCTGACGGTGTATTCGATTTCGTGGCCGCCTTTTTCCTTCAAGTCGGTAGTTTTCTGGCGGACGAATTTTTCGAAATCCTTCAGGCTGGGGGCGGCGGCCTTGTCGCCGGCTTCGGTGCGCGCTTCGATCAGTTTGCGGTAGAGCTGCTGCACTTTATCGCCTTCGTTGTCCGGATCCGACAGCGACATGGCAAAGGCGTCTGGCAAGTGTCTATGTTCAGCCGACTGGCGTGCCGTCTCTGCTGCTGCTTCTGCAACCGCCGCGGCGTGAACCCCAGCGGCCATCACCTCGGC
>Ga0210410_10006378_pt1 | contig 10256 bp, 11 predicted proteins | sample IncBWC4MmetaG_FD_161058 | JGI IMG/M metagenome (GOLD analysis project Ga0210410, IMG submission 161058) | Forest soil microbial communities from Barre Woods Harvard Forest LTER site, Petersham, Massachusetts, United States - Inc-BW-C-4-M | ecosystem: Environmental > Terrestrial > Soil >... | reverse complement strand
TCTCGGTGGCGTGATTTTAATCGTCCTGGTCATCCTGTGGCTGCTCGGCAAGCTGTAATCCGCATAGACCGTTGAAATAACAGGATTATTTCCGGGCGACGCGGAGCCATGCGCGGATTCATCATCACCCCCGATATGCGCCGTCAGGAGTCGCATTTTTGTCAAACAGGCTTATATTGGGAGCTGAAATGACGTGCACGGCGCGCCGCCGGGATGCGGCCGACCGTCATCCAATCCCCATACGCTCTAACGCAAGAGCCAAAAAGATTGAGGTCACAGACCATGCGTCCATTCAGTTACGATACCGCCGCCGAACTGTTTCCTGCCGCGATCCGCAAGAAGAAGCGGGCAGGTTTTGCATATCGGCGTTTTGGTACCGCGGCCGAAGCGGTTCGCTTCGCGATCGAGGAACTGCCGGCGGACTCGCTGAACGGCGCCTATCTGCAGGTCGAGGAAGCCCGCTTCGACCAGAGCGGCATCCGTACCCTGTATGAGAGCGAAGCCTTTCCGCTGCCGCGCCGTCCCCGTGCGCCCGCGCCTTCGGATGCCGACGCCGACGCCGCCTGATATTTAGCGTCGCTGGACGTCACTGCCCTCGGACCTGGTCCGGGGGCTTTGCTTATTGGCGCGGCTGCTTGTCCATCCAGCGCTTCAGCATCCGCACATTGCGGACATTGGCGCGGAACATGACGTCGAAGGCGTCGCCCGCGAGCGGCACCATTCCGACCACGCCATCCACCGCCACATTGGCCAGCATCCTTGCGGTGACGTGCCAGGGCGCGCCGAGCGCGTGCGCCTCGCGCACGAGCCACAGCGAGATCGCGGTGGTGATGAGATCGCCGATCACCGGGATCAAACCGATAATGCCGTCGATGCCGTAGCGGATATTGGTGCCGGGCAGGATAAAGGCGACGTCGAGCAATTTCGCCAGCGCATCGAGCCGCGCCAGCCGCTGCTCGCGGGTGAGATTGCCGAAGGGATTGGCGCTCGACGTGCCGAAATCGAACCGGAATCCCTCGAACTGCGGATGCAGCCCGGCTTCCGGGATTTCGCGCCCGTCCTGGTCGATGACCTTGCCGTGCGCCTGCGCGCCGCCGAACGGCGGCCGCGAACGCGTGCGGTTGGGGGAATCTATTTCGTCGTTGGACATGGCCATCAGATGGTAACGCCAAACCCCGGCGCAAGTTGCGTCACATTACCACCCTGTCACCTTCCCCGCGCCGCTGACGGCGTCAACTCCAGGCGACGGCTGCAACGGACGGGGAGACGTTCGATAGCATAACGATGCTGCATCAGGGCGGATCGAAGAGTCCGCCGTTTTTCTTCCGTCATTGCGAGCGAAGCGAAGCAATCCATACTTTCTTTGCTTGGTAAGATGGATTGCTTCGTCGCTTTCGCTCCTCGCAATGACGTCGTTGCAAATTTCTCCTGATTCAAAGTTCAAACAGCCACCGACACGCCTTCGCGTTCTCGCGGCGCGACGCGCCCGAAGTTTTGCACGAACCTTGTCCCTCGGGAAAAGAGGGAGCAGGGAATGCCGGGTGCGCGCTGCACCCGCGGTCTCGTGTGCAAAAGTGCACAAGGAAACGCACACGAGCATACAGGTTCAGCGGAAACACTCCGGCATTCCCCGCGCAATGGCTTTACGGCTTATATCGCGCTCTCCCCGGCGACGAATTCGTCTTGTCACCGTCGCTGCCGGCTTGATGGCGGAATCGAATCCGGTCGGACCGAAATCGCCACCGGCAGCTTGACACCAGCAACGGGTGCCAGGACCACACGGTTTTGCCGTACGCTTTAGCGCCGTTCGTCCTGCGCGCCGTTGCTCGCTCACGGAAAACCGCCCTGCGAACACACTTGCGCGCCGACGCTACCGCGTCCACCGCATCCCCGCCCCACGTCCGTGACGATCGCGATACGCCCCTCTTGCGGGCCGGGATGGGGCAAGCTGGTAGCGTTGATTTGCCCGACGCGACAAGCGGAATATTTTCTTAAGGTGGGCTTGACAGAAAATCACTGATTTGCCCGACGGGCGCGTTTCACCTCTCGCTTAAGATGACGTCGACGTCACCGGCTGCGGTTCATCGACATATTTATGCGCCAGCCACGACGAGACCGTTGCGGGGACAAGGCCGACGATACCGTACAGGAAGAACTGCACCACGCCGGAGTCCGACCCGCGCGAGCCATAGAGCAATTCCGCCGCGACGAATCCGATCACGCCTACGATCAGCATCCGCAGCACCGGGCGAATGCGCGGGAGGTGCAGCAAAATGTCGTCCACCGCACCGACCATCAGCCCCGGCACGACGCCGAACAGATAGCTGAAGGGCAGCGTCTTGACGAAGGTTGCGAAAAACTTTCCGACCTCTCCCCAATTGGTCTGGGCCCAGTATCCCGACGACACCGTGGTCGCGAGCAGCAGCAGCAACCCGCCGAAGAAGGGGCCTATTGCGGCGAAGATCAGATAGCGTTTCATGTCGCCCCCTCAAACTCAAGACCTGATGAGCCCTCAGTCTTACGATGCTTTTGCGAAAAGTTCGACAGGCTTCAAGCATGGTCTCGTTTGACACATTCGCTGTCATGCCCCGCTTCAAGCGGGGTGTCCAGTACACCGCGGCGTCTCGGCTTAATCTGCGGCGCCTCTGGAATACTGGGTCGCCCGGTCATCCCCGATCAAGTCGGGGACAGGTGCCGGGCGATGACGTCCGGAGCGGATGACGTCAAGCCTGACGCTAAACCCTACTCCCCCCACGCTGCAAACGCGTCGTTGAACGCGCGCTCGCCGGGGGCGCCTTTTTCGATCGCGATGATGGCGCGGCGCTGGTTGACGTAGACCAGCGGCACGTCGAACCATGAACGCTCCTTCAGCAGTTGCAGATTGCGCGCGCGGTCGGCGTCGACATTGGACAGGCCGACCAGGAAGAAGCCGTCGGTGACTTTCACCGCGAGACCGGCCAGCGGCGTGCCGCGCGCCTGCTCGTTGGATTTCATCAGAATCCCGGGCACGTTGCCGACGCCGCCGCCGGCGAAATCCTGCGGCAGGATGAAGGTCAGTTCAGCGGTGTGGCTGGCCGGCAGCGACGTGTCGGTATTGCGGCGGAACGACATCGTCATCTTGAACTTGCGGTCGGGAATTTCGATGTCGGCGCGCACGGCGATGTCGGCCTTCTGGTTGCCGCTCGCCTTGATCGGTTCAGTGCGCCAGATCACCGAGCCGACATATTGCTTGCCCTTCGGGTCCGACGGATCCTCGTCATACAGCACCACGCGCTGCGCCACTGGCGCGACCTGCTCCGACGAGCCGGGCTGGCCGACGCGATCGGCGATCTTCGGCTTCGACTGCGGCGCGCTGGCATCCTTCGGCGCTTCCACGGCGGGGGAAGGTTTGAACAGGCCGCTGACGATCGTGACGGCCGACTTGCCCCACAGTATTCCGGCGCCGACCAGAATCAGCACGATGCCGATCGCGATCGCGCTCTTGAACGGAAACACCGCGCCGGCGCGCGCGCGCTTCTTCAGCTCGCGATCGCTGCCCTGCCCGATCCGCGAGCGCGGCTGTGGCATCTGCTGCTGCGGCGGCGCGTAGCGATCGGCCTCCTCGATCGATTCGTCGTAGGAATAGGGCGCGTCCGGATCGGCGCCGCGGTTTTCCATGTTCGGCTCGAGCCGGTCGAATTCCGGCGAGGGCGAAGGAACGTTGGCGTAGGTTTTCCGCGCATTGCGGCTGGCTTGCGCGGCCGCGCGGCCGAGATCGTCGGCGTCGGCGGCGATGTCGCGGAAGCCGCGCACGCCCGGCGGCTGCGGCATTTGCGGTGCGGAATTGTCGGGGCCGCGGCGCGGCGCGCCGGTGCGCTCACGGGTCGGCGGCAGTTGCGGGTCCTGCATCTCGGCCGGCGGCGGCGCGGGCGACGGGGTGTCGGGGCGCAGATTGCGCGGCGGGCGCTGCGGGTCGCCCTCGCCGAGCGGCGGGCGGGTATCGCGCGACGGCGGCGGTCCCGGCGGGCGCGGACGGGGTGTTGCCGAGGGTGGCGGTGCCGCCGATGACGGGCCAGACTCCGGGCGCGCATTGGCGCGGCGGAACGCATCGCCGCCCCGCGCGGCTCCGCCGCCACCGGGGCGCGAGGCCTCGCGGGCGCGCTGGGCGGCCTCGGATTCGACCTTGCGCACGGCCTCTTCCAGCGACAGCCGCTCGCGGGTGATCTCGGATTCGGACAGCGGTGGCTGCACGCCGCGCAGCTGCGCGATCAGCGCGGCGCGGGCCCGCTCGTAGAGCGCACGGCGGCTCTCGCCGGGAGCACTGGGGTCCAGTCCGGCAATGGCGCGGGCGATCAGCGGGTAATAGTCAGCCATAACGACTCAACAATGCGGACTTATGGGTAACAACTCGTTAAGCCTCGAACGGGTTTTGAACCAGAATAGTATCTTCGCGTTCGGGGCTGGTGGAAAGCAGGGCGATGGGGCAGCCCACCAGTTCCTCGACCCGCCGGACATATTTAATGGCCTGGGCCGGTAGATCCGCCCAGGAACGGGCGTTGGCGGTCGGCTCCTTCCAGCCCTCGATGGTCTCGTAGACCGGCACCACCCGGGCCTGGGCACCCTCGCCGGCCGGCAAATGGTCGATTTCCTTGCCGTCCAGCATATAGCCGGTGCAGACCTCGATGGAGTCGAATCCGTCCAGAATGTCGAGTTTGGTCAGCGCCAGGCCGGTGATGCCGCAGGTGCGGACCGTTTGCCGCACCAGCACGGCGTCGAACCAGCCGCAGCGCCGCTTGCGCCCGGTGTTGACGCCGAATTCCTTGCCGCGGCGGCCGATCTCCTCGCCGATTTCGTTGTTCAGTTCGGTCGGAAACGGGCCCTGGCCGACCCGGGTCGTATAGGCCTTGCAGATGCCGAGCACATAGCCGACCGCGCCCGGGCCCATGCCGGTGCCGGTCGCCGCCTGCGCCGCCACGGTGTTGGACGAGGTGACGTAGGGATAGGTGCCGTGGTCGACGTCGAGCAGGGCGCCCTGCGCGCCCTCGAACAGGATGCGTTTGCCCTCGCGGCGCTTGAGGTCGAGCAACCGCCACACGGTTTCGGCATAGGGCAGAAGCCTAGGCGCCAGCGCGGTCAGTTCCTTCAGGATGCCGCCGCCGTCGATTTCTTCCAGCTTGAGGCCGCGGCGCAGCGCGTTGTGGTGCGCCAGCAGGCGGTCGATCTTGTGCGGCAGGGTGTCGAGATCGGCGAGGTCCATCAGGCGGATGGCGCGGCGGCCGACCTTGTCCTCATAGGCCGGGCCAATGCCGCGGCGGGTGGTGCCGATCGCAGTGGCGGCGTTGGAGGATTCCCGGAGCGCATCGAGCTCGCGATGCAGGGGCAGGATCAGCGTGACGTTTTCGGCGATGCGCAGGTTTTCCGGGCTGATGGCGACGCCCTGGCCCTTCAGCTTGGTGACTTCGTCGAGGAAGGCCTGCGGGTCGAACACCACGCCATTGCCGATCACGGCGAGCTTGGACGGCCGCAGCACGCCGGACGGCAGCAGCGCCAGTTTATAGGTCTCGCCATTGATGACGAGCGTATGGCCGGCATTGTGGCCGCCCTGGAAGCGCACAACGATGTCAGCCTGCTCCGACAACCAGTCGACGATCTTGCCCTTCCCCTCGTCGCCCCACTGGGCGCCGACGACGACAACATTGGCCATTTCGAAAGTGTTCCCTGCAACTCAGATGTTTCAGACATGACCTCGCCGGAAAAGAAGTGCCCGTCTTTCCGGATCATGCGGTAACGTGCCCAGCCAAAATCACGGCCGGGGGGCCGTTCGCATGCAAGGCATCCCAACCGGATAAAGGAAGCGGGTGATCTAGGCAAGCAAGAAGGGGGCTTTTAGGCCGCTTTGGATGGTATCCAACCCATTGATATCCCCGGAAAATTTATGGCCGCGCCAGGCGGATTCGGCGGCGGGGCGCGAACAAGGAGCGATCCCCCGGATGTCCAAAACAACGCGTGCGACACAGGCGCTGGAAAAGCTCGGCGTTAAATTCAGGCTGCACACCTACGCTTACGATTCCGACGCCGACCGCATCGGCCTGCAGGCCGCCGAGGCGCTCGGTGTCGAGCCGTATCGGATGCTCAAGACGCTGATGGCCGAGGCCGACGGTAAACCCGTCTGCGTCGTGGTGCCGTCGGACTGCGAAGTCAGCATGAAGAAACTGGCCTTAGCGTTCGGTGCCAAGGCCGCGAAGATGATGCGCCCGGACGACGCCGAACGGCTCACCGGCTACCATGTCGGCGGCATCAGTCCGTTCGGCCAGAAGAAACGCGTACCGGTCGCGATCGAGCAGGCAGCGCTCGGCCACGCAACCGTGTTCGTCAATGGCGGTCAGCGCGGCCTGCAGATCGAACTCGATCCCAACGATGCGGCGAAGGCGGCGGGCGCGATTGTGCAGGCGCTGACGGCGTGAGTGTCAGCGCCTGATTTCCTCCGCTCAGTTCGGCTTGTCCTGACTTGCCATGCCGACGCTGACGAAATCGGCGAGCCCGGACAATTCCTCCTCGGAGACGTCGTTGATCGTCAGGCGAAGCTGCATGATCGCCAGATCGATCAGATGCGCGGCAAAGGAAGCGCCCGTGGCAATGACGATGCCGCGCTGCTCCACCAGTACCGCAATGACGCCACGCAGACTGCGGGCACTCACTTCATCCATGTGTCTTGCTTTCATCTTGGCCGTCCCGGTTGCTGTGTTCATTGCGATTGCGAATAGAGCGTATCGGCGGGAACGACGCCGACCGGCGGAACGTAGGGCAGCTCCACGCCGGCCTCGAACAGCGCGGTGTTGCGCCGCCGCGCCTGCCGCAATTCGATCGCGATGTTCATCGCCGGCGGCACCAGCGTCACCGAGGCTTTCGGCCACGGCGCCGGGTACGGCGAAACGCCGGTGAAGCGATAGGCCGCGGCCATTTCCAGCGCGAGCAGCTGCAACTCCAGCAATGCAACTCCCATGCCGACGCAGGCGCGCGGGCCCGCGCCGAACGGCACATAGGCATCGGTGGTGTAGCGCCGCGTCATCAGGAAGCGGTCGGGCTGCTCCCAATAGCGGGGATCGCGCTGCAATTGCCACGGGCAGATCAGCAAGGAGGTGCCGACCTTGAGGTTGCGCCCGCCGATCGTGACCGGTGCCATGACTTCGCGGGAGGTCCACCAGGCGCTCGGATAAAGCCGGCACACCTCCTTCACCAGCGTGGCGCTGACGTCGGCGCGCTTGACCGCCTCGGCGCGAAGCTCGCCGTCATCGCCAAGGCATTCCGCGGCTTCGTCCGCGATCTCGTCCATCAGGGCGGGGTTCGCCGCCATGTGGTACAGCAACCATGCCGCCGTCGAACCGGTCGTATGGTGGCCGGCCAGCAGCAGCGTCAATATTTCATCGCGCAGCTCTCGGTCGTTCAACCCGAGCGCTTCGAGATCCCGGAGCATGCTGGTCGAGCCTGCGCCGGTGCGCAGGCGCTGCACCAGGGTCGACATCGCAAGCTTGGCAAAGTCCCGGCTCTTCTTGCGGCGATACCAGCCCAAAGGCCCGATCGGCAGAACCCGGAACATCTCGGCCGCGAGATCGTCCTCGATGATTCCGATCGCCTGAACCAGCGCCTCTTCATCGCCCGAGGAAATCACCTGGCTGCCGAACAGCGCGATGCAGATCGAGCGCAGCGCCAGCGTTGCCGTAAAGCGATGCGGATTGAACGATCCGAGACGCGCGAGCTTGGCGCCGACCGCGCGGATTTCCGCGCACATCTGCGGCAGATATTTTTCGACGCTGCCTTTGGCCATGTGCTTTTGCAGCACGGCACGCCGGCGCTTGTGCTCTTCGCCGTGGAGCATCAGCGAGCTCTCTCCCAGCACCGGGGTGAGCTTCTTGATCAGCTTTCCCTTGCCGATTTCGGTTTCCGGCGCCTTCAGTATAGGCCGGATCAGATTGGGGTCGTTGACCAGCAGCACCGGGCCTGGACCGAGATGCAGGGGCTCAAGCCCGAGCGGTGCGGAATTTCCGCGCTCAAGCAGAAGCTGCAGCGGATCACGCCGAAATGCTCGAACGTCCGAGTACATGTGTGGCATCGTGGATCTCCAGTTGCCGTCCAAGATGGAGGAATTTGTGCAGGCCGGGATTGTCGGTTTCGTTGATCGGAATCTCGCCGGCGAGCGCGGTCAGCGGGCGGCCCCGGCTGTCGACGCCGATCATCTGCGGCGGGCCGAAGCGGCGGGTGCGGATATCCATCCGCTGCAGGAAGCGCTCGTAGCCAAGGTCGGCCATCGCGACCAGGGCTGCGGCGCCGCGCAGTTCCGCAAAGCGGAACATCAGCGCGTAGTTCAGCCGCGTCGAGCGCGCCTCGGCCGCGACCGGCAAGACGCCAAACCGGCTGATTTCCCAGACGTCCCGCCGGTTGGGAAAGCGCCGGACCGCGAGCTGGGGAAAGATCGACTGGGTCAGATAGGGGTAGTCGGTCCGGATCGCCCGGAATCCGCCGACCAGATCGGGTCCGCAAAACAGCAGGCAGTGCTCGGTGTACCAGGCATCGAACTGGTCGCGTTCGAGATCGCCGACGGTCGACAGCATCCAGCCGCATTGATCCACGAACAGCCGCTTGCGGAGCCGGAACATGGCCTGCACATCGGCAGGGTCGAGCTCCTCGGTGGTGATCAAAGCACGGTACCGGTCGAGCGGATGCGGCATGTCCTTTCTCCAGATGACGGGATCATCTGGAACAGAAACCGGAAATTGTGATACCCCCTAAAACCGGGGGTTTTAGTAAAATGGTTCTGGAAGAAGCGATCTCCGCTATCGAGTCATCGGATACGATGGACGAACTCCGCGTGTCGCTGCATCGCATTGTCCAGGACTACGGATTTTCAGGCTTCGCCTTCGTCGACGTCGGCAGACCCGAACTCGATCTGCCCTACTACATCGGCACATTCCCGCCGGCGTGGGAGCGCACCTACATCCAAAACGATTTTGTCCGCAGCGACCCCGCTTTGGCGCGGTCGCGGCGGACCAATACGCCATTCCACTGGGGCAGCCTCAAACTGCCGGAACGGCAGGGAAGAAAGCGGCCGCCCGAGGTGAGGACGATGGATGCCGCCCGCGAGTATGGCTTCAAGGAAGGATTCGTGGTGCCGTTTCACTATCGCGACCGGCTCGGCGCCATCCACTCCAGTTCGACCGTGTTCTTCTGGGAAGACGAGCCGCACTGGTTTCAAAAACTGTTCACCTGCCACCGCAATGAGCTGCATTTGCTGATGATCTACTGGGTGCAGCGGGCGATGGATATCGTCAACCGCGATCAGCGCAACGCGCCGACCATTTTGCGGACGTCCAACGAGGCGGCGGCGATCCAGCTCACGGCGCGCGAGAAGGAAGTGATGGCCTGGGCCGCGCGCGGCAAGACGGTTGCCGATACCGCGCAGATCCTCGGGATTTCGCCGGAGACCGTCGAGGGCTTCATCAAGCAGGCGCTGCGCAAGCTCGATGCGTCGAACAAGACGCACGGGGTCGCAAAGAGCATCGCGCTCGGGATCATCGACCTGTGAGCCCCGCGCGCCGGCGGAACATGTTCAGGTTGGGTTCCATGCGATTTACGTCCTATAATTGCGAGATCGTCCCATTTCTGGCAACAATAGAGTGAGGTTAGACGGGTGATTGGCATGCGATCGTTTGAAATGATGCGCGGAACGCGTCGATGACGGGCAACCCGACCGATGCGCAAACCGACCGGTTGATCAGAGCGCGATTGTGCGAGATCGGGCTTTCGCAAGCCGATCTTGCCGAATTGCTCGAGGCGGCGTTTCAGTCGCGGGCGAAAAACGGCGACAGACCGGCCGCGCCCGACGCCGGCCGGCTGGCCGAGGTCGCCGCCGCGCTTGGTCTCCCGGCCCGGCCGGAAAAAGCCGCGCCCTCATCGCCCGAGGGTTGGGGATCGCAGCAATCGCTGTTTGAATTGCGGCTGCTGCGGGCGTTCTGCGAACTGCGCGATCCACGTGCCCAGCGGATGCTGGTCTATCTCGCCGAGCAGCTTGCGACATGCGCGGGACGCAGCCCCGGAGACGCGGGCTAGCGCTGCGGTTTCAGGCTGGATCGGGCTTCGCGCATGGTCGCGATGCATCTCCGCCATTGATGAATGTCGAAAATCCGTGTCTGTGACGCAGGCCGGGCGAACCTTCCGGCCCGGCGTCTGTGCCGGGCGGGCCGCGGCGTCATGAACCGGGCCCTTTCGCGAATGTCTGCCAT
>Ga0210410_10006377_pt1 | contig 10256 bp, 9 predicted proteins | sample IncBWC4MmetaG_FD_161058 | JGI IMG/M metagenome (GOLD analysis project Ga0210410, IMG submission 161058) | Forest soil microbial communities from Barre Woods Harvard Forest LTER site, Petersham, Massachusetts, United States - Inc-BW-C-4-M | ecosystem: Environmental > Terrestrial > Soil >... | reverse complement strand
CAACCTTGCGAACAGGCTTCGCCGAGCGTCTCGATCGCCATCGCAAAGCCTCGGACCTCAACTCGTCACACTTCACTCGTCACGCTTGGACTTGTCACGCTTGGACTTGCCGCACTTGGACTTGCCCTATGCGAACCTGTTCGACGTGGAAAAATCCGGCATGGACGCCGAACATGGTCTTGACTTTCGAGAACAAAAAGAGAACAATCCTCCGTCCGAGTCAAGGAGGCAATCGTGAAACCGGACAAACGAAGTGATTGGCTGCGCAAGCTTGATGAAGAGTGCCCGTATCAGGTGGTGCTGCCGCGGCGGCAATTGACCGACGACAGCGCGATCCTGGATTTTCTGCTCGCCCATGTCGGCAAGTTCGACATGTATGTTGAAGACGATTATGCGGCGTTCGTGCGCTATTGCTTTGAAGACCCGCTCGACGCCGAGATTTTCCGCGCCCGGTTCGAGCCGAAGACCGAGCGCTTCAAGCTTGCGGGGTGACGCCGGCAACACGGACTCAAGCGCTGTTCGCAACGTGTCACTTCGGTGCTCACCTCACGTGGATTGCCGGGCCAAGCCCGGCAATAACCGCTCCGTGGCCGCCGGCAAAAAGCGCCAGCGCGGATGTTACTTCTGCGGCGTCAGCCGTTCCGTGCCGCTGCCGTTGTGGCCGCGCACCGACCAGAGCCCGTTCAGCACGCCGCTGTCATCGACCTTGTAGATGATCAATCCGGGATCGCCGCCGATCATATACGTCGCGGCGAGCGAGTCGTTCATGCGCATGCCGAAGCCCTTGAACACTGAACTCCCGATTTCCCAGCGGATCGCAAAGGTCGTGTCGGAAATGACGTCGATCGTGGCGGTGCCGGCATATTTCGAGCCGTTCGGATTGGTGCCGGCGACATCGTATTTCGGCGCCAGCATCAGCGTTTCGGCGCGCGCCGCAACGGCGAGCGCCAGCAAACAGAACAACGCAAAGACTGTTCGGATCATGGTTAGCTCCCTCGCCTTTTCGCAAAGCTAGCGATGCGAACGCCGTTCGTGTCAAGCGCGCGGTCAAACATGGCAGTTAGCGCGAACGTTTTTCCAAGCTCGGCAGCTTCTGCCGCACCTTGCCGATCTCGGCCCAGGCGTCGTCCTTGAGGCGCTTTTTCAGATCCAGAACGGAAAAGTCGTTGCCGCCCCCGGTGCGGGAGAGCCGCTCCCAGGCGACCGGCGCAGACACCGGCGCGCCGGGGCGCGCGCGTGTCGAGTAAGGCGCGACCGAGGTCGCTTCGCGCGAGTTGCGGAAATAGTCGATGAAGATATGGCCGCCGCGCAGCGCCTTGGTCATTTTGGCGAGATAGAGCTTCGGACTGTCCGCGGCCATGCGCGCGGCGATGCGGCCGGAAAAGTTCTTGGCGATATCCCAATCGACGTCGTCGACCGGCACCACCACGTGAATGCCCTTGCCGCCCGAGAGCTTGACGAAGCTTTCGAGCTTTTCGCCCGCAAGGCGGTCGCGGATTTCGCGCGCGGCGGCGACGATCTGCGGCCAGGCGACGCCCTCGCCGGGGTCGAGATCAAACACGATGCGGTCGCATGTTTCCAGGCTGTCGAGCCGCGAGCCGCGCAGATGAATTTCGAGCCCGCCCGACTGCACCACCTCGACCAGATCGTCGACGGTTTCGACCGCGATCACGTCGTGATCCTTGCCGGGCACGGCACGGCGCAACCGCGACGTCTTCACGTTGGCGGCGATGTGCTTCTGAAAGAACGTCTCGCCGCCGACGCCTTCAGGCGCGCGCACCAGCGACAGCGCACGATTGAGAATGTGCGGCCTGATCCAATCCCAGACCGAAACGTAATACTCCGCGAGATCCTTCTTGGTGACGCCGACGTCCGGCCAATAGACGCGGTCGGGATGGGTGAGGCGAACCGCGGTTCCGCCGGCGCTGCCCGCGCTCTTTTTGTTGCTCGTGCCGGACGGCGTGCGCGCACTCTTTTTGTTGGCCGTGTTCGACGCAGCGCGCGCACTCGCAACGCGCACAGAGCCTTGCGCAGCTTGCGCCGCTACACCTGGCGCAGCTTCTGCCGGGCGCGGCGCCGGCATTTCGCGCACCACTTCGTTGGCCGTCTTGTCCTCGCGGATGCCCTTGAACGACGCCTGGCGGAGCACGCCGCCGTGGGTGATGCCGGCGAACTCGGCCTCGATCACGAGCTTGGGCTCGACCCACACGACATCCTTGCGCTTCTCGTCCGCGGGCAATTCCACCGGCCGCTTGTCGATACGCAATGGCGACAGGCGCTTGAACAAGTCGTGCGCCATTTTCTGGGTGTAGCCCGTGCCGACGCGGCCCGCGTAGCGAAGCTCGCCATTCTCATGTACCGCAACGATCAGCGCGCCGATCGCGCGCGGCAGCGCGGTCGCCGGCACGTAGCCGGCGACGATGAATTCCTGCTCGCCGCGGCACTTGGTCTTGATGAAATTGTCGGTGCGGCCCGAGCGGTACGGCGCGCTGCGCCGCTTCGAGACAATCCCCTCAAGCCCCATGTCGCAGGCGTGGCGCAGGATGACGGGGCCGGCTTCGTCGAAGTCGCCGGTGTAGCGGATGACATGGCTCTTGATAGCGTCCCGGGTCCGACCCTCGAGCAATTTGGCAAGCGCGGCTTTGCGTTCCACCAGCGGCTCGCCGGTGAGATCGCGGCCGTCGAGATGCAAGAGATCGAACGCATAGTAGACGAAGCGGTCGGTGCGCCCGTCTTTCAGATCGGTCTGCAGCAGCGAAAAATTGCTGATGCCGCGCTCGTCCTCGACGACGATTTCGCCGTCGAGCAAAGCGGTCCGGGCCGGCAGCGCCGCAACCGCCGCGGCGACCGGCGGAAACCGGTGCGTCCAATTCTGCTGCTTGCGCGTCAGCAATTGCACGGCACCGCCGTCGAGCCGCGCCTCCATGCGGTAGCCGTCGAATTTGATCTCGTGCAGCCAATCCGGTCCGCTCGGCGCGCGGTCGTAGAGCGTCGCGAGCGCGACCGGAATAAAACCCGGCGGCGGCTCGCCTTTGGCGGAACGCGCCGTCTTGGCTTTTTTGTTTGGTTTGCTCTTCGCGTCCGCCTTCACTTTGGCTTCTGCGGCGCGCGCTGGCGTCTTTGCTTTGGCGCGCGAGCCGGTCTGCGTACTCGCAGTGATTTGTCGGATCTTCCGTTTGAAGCTCGTCTTGTCTTCAGCTTCGTCTCTGGCCTCGCCGCCGCTCGCGCGATTGGAGTGCCACACGCGCTTTTTGCCCTTGCCGCCGGCGATCTCTTCGATGGTGCGGCCGCTGACGACCGAGCGCGATTTCTCTTCCAGAATATCGCGGTCGCGTGCTCCGCGCGCTGCTTCGTCCTTGCCTTTGATCAGCAGCCAATTGTCGTGGCGGTCGCCTTGCCGCGCGCGCATGCGCACCAGATGCCAGCGGCCATGCAGCTTCTCGCCGTCGAGATCGAAGACGAGATGGCCTTTGGCAAGCGCCTTGTGCGGATCGCCTTCCGGTGTCCAGGTGCCGCGATCCCAGATCATCACGGTGCCGCCGCCATATTCGCCTTCCGGGATCGTGCCCTCGAAGGTGTTGTATTCGACCGGATGATCCTCGACCTGCACGGCGAGCCGCTTCTCGTCGGGGTCGAGGCTCGGGCCGCGCGTCACGGCCCAGCTTTTCATGATGCCGTCGAGCTCCAACCGCAGGTCGTAATGCAGCCGTCTTGCAGCGTGCTTCTGAATGACATAGCGGTAGCCGCCCGCGGGCCCCTTGCGCCCGCGCGGCTCAGGTGTCACACCGAACTTTCGCTTCTTGCGGTAAGCTTCCAGCGCCACGGGGGATTCAAATTTTTGGTTCAGTGTCGTATTCCCGCCACACGGCGCCGATTTCTGCTGAAGTTCCACCCGAACGACCGAAAGACCATAGTTAATGCCCATCCGGTCGTGGCAAAATGCGCCGCGCCTTCAGCATACGCGGCATTCTCCCAACGTGGGAGTCTCTCGGCAGGTTCCGGGCAGCAAAGCGGCCAAATTGCGCTTAAGCCCCAAAGTGGTGTAAGAATTCGCGGTTTATGCGCAAGCGTCGGTTAAGCTGGTCCGATCCCACTATTCGCCGATTAGGCCGCCGCGCCAACGAGGCTAATAAGAAGGAGTATTCGCGTGACCGTTCAGTCCAAGACCCCGTTGCTGGATCTGGTCAGCACGCCTAGCGACCTACGCAAGCTCGAGGAGCCCCAACTCCGTCAGCTTGCCGATGAGTTGCGGCGGGAGACGATCGATGCTGTCGCGGTCACCGGCGGTCACCTCGGCGCAGGACTCGGTGTTATCGAGCTGACGGTGGCGCTGCATTATGTCTTCGATACGCCGAATGATCGGCTAATCTGGGACGTCGGCCACCAGGCCTATCCGCACAAGATCCTCACCGGCCGCCGCGACCGCATTCGCACGCTCCGGCAGGGCGGCGGGCTCTCGGGTTTCACCAAGCGCGCCGAGAGCGAATACGATCCGTTCGGTGCCGCACATTCCTCGACTTCGATTTCCGCCGGGCTGGGCATGGCGGTGGCCCGCGATCTCGACGGCAAGAAGAACAACGTCATCGCCGTGATCGGCGACGGCGCGATGTCCGCCGGCATGGCCTATGAGGCGATGAACAATGCCGGCGCGATGAACTCGCGGCTGATCGTCGTGCTCAACGACAACGACATGTCGATCGCGCCGCCGGTCGGCGCGCTGTCGGCCTATCTGGCGCGCCGCGTGTCCGGCCCGGCCTATCGCGGCTTGCGCCACTGGATGCGGCAGATCGCCAAGCGCCTGCCGAGCCGCATGCTCGAGAAGCGCGCGATCGCGATCGAGGAATATGCCCGCGGTCTGGTCACCGGCGGCACGCTGTTCGACGAGCTCGGCTTCTTCTATGTCGGCCCGATCGACGGTCACAATATCGACCACCTGCTGCCGGTACTGAAAAACGTGCGCGACGCCGGCAATGGCCCGTTCCTGGTCCATGTCGTGACGCAGAAGGGCAAGGGCTACGAGCCGGCGGAAAAATCCGCCGACAAATATCACGGCGTGGTCAAGTTCGACGTCGCGACCGGCGCGCAAGTCAAGGCGAAAGCCGGAGCGCCGGCGTATCAGAAGGTTTACGGCGAAAGCCTGATCAAGGAAGCGCGCAAGGATCCGAAGATCGTCGCCATCACCGCGGCGATGCCGTCGGGTACCGGCGTCGACCAGTTCCAGAAGGAATTTCCCGAGCGCACTTTCGATGTCGGCATCGCCGAGCAGCACGGCGTGACGTTCGCCGCGGGGCTCGCGACCGAAGGCTTCAAGCCGTTCGCCACCATCTACTCGACCTTCCTGCAACGCGCCTACGATCAGGTCGTGCATGACGTCGCGATCCAGAAGCTGCCGGTGCGCTTCGCCATGGACCGCGCCGGCCTCGTCGGCGCCGACGGCCCGACCCATGCCGGCTCGTTTGATGTGGCCTATCTCGGCTGCCTGCCGAACTTCGTGCTGATGGCCCCGTCCGACGAGGCCGAACTGGTGCACATGGTGGCGACCGCGGTCGCCATCGACGACCGGCCCTCGGCGTTGCGCTATCCGCGCGGCGAAGGCCGCGGGGTGCCGCTGCCGGAGGAAGGCAAGCCGCTCGAAATCGGCAAAGGCCGCATCGTGCGCGAAGGCACCAAGATCGCGATCTTCTCCTATGGCACGCGGCTCGGCGAATGCCTCAAGGCGGCCGACGAGCTGAACGCACATGGGCTCTCGACCACGGTCGCGGATGCACGCTTCGCCAAGCCGCTCGACGTCGATCTGCTGTTGCGGCTCGCGCGCGAACACGAAGTGCTCCTGACCATCGAAGAAGGCTCGGTCGGCGGCTTCGGCTCGTTCGTGCTGCAATCGCTTGCGGAACAAGGCGTGCTCGACCGCGGCATCAAAATTCGGCAGATGGTGCTGCCCGACACCTTCATCGATCAGGACACGCCGAACGCGATGTATGCCAAGGCCGCGCTCGACACCAAGGGCATCGTCGCTAAGGCGTTCGAAGCGCTCGGTCAGAACCTTCGCGGCGACGTGGTGAAGCTGGCAAGATAAAATAAACGGGCTGCGGTTCTCGCTCCGCTCATTCCCGCGCCAGCGGGAATCCATGTGAGCCGAGCGCCTTGCGGTACAATGCGCCGGGTCACCGCCTTCGCGGGAACGAGCGGAAGTGAATATGACCGCCCGCGAACGCGCCGACCGCTTGTTGGTGGCGCGCGGTTTTTATGAGAGCCGCGCGCGGGCACAGGCCGCGATCACCGCCGGCCTGGTGACCGCCGATGGCGTTCCAATCCGCAAGGCCTCCGACGCGATTTCCTCGACGGCGGAAATCGAGGCGAAGCCCGAGCACCCTTATGTCTCGCGCGGCGGGCTCAAGCTTGCGGCGGCGCTCGACCACTTCCAGCTCGATCCGGCGGGCCGCATCTGTCTCGATGTCGGCGCTTCGACCGGAGGCTTTTCCGAGGTACTGGCGGTACGCGGCGCACGACGCATCTATGCCGTCGACGTTGGGACCGGCCAGCTTCACCCGCGCGTTGCCGCGCGCAGCGAGGTCGTATCCATGGAGCAAACCGACATCCGCACGCTCGATCCGGCGCGGCTCGCCGAGCCGCCGGATTTTGCCGTGGTGGACGTCAGCTTTATCTCGCTGAAACTGGTGCTGCCGGCGATCGGAAAGCTGTTGCGCGCGCGCGCGACCATTATCGCGCTGATCAAGCCGCAATTCGAAGCGGCGCGGGCCGCGATCAAGAAAGGCATCGTGCGCGATCCGGCGGTGCATGCCGCTGTCTGCGACGACATCGCGGCATTTTTTACCGCCGAAGGCTGGCGTGTCGGCGGCGTGATCCCCTCGCCCATTCCGGGCGGCGACGGCAACCGCGAATTTCTCATCGAGGCGGAGCGTGGTTGAACGGCTTGAGATCGTTGGCATCGGTCACCGCGGCGACGGCGTCGCGCAAGGCCCGGAAGGCGCGATCTATGTGCCGGGCGCGCTGCCGGGCGAGACAGTCGAGGTCGAAGAAGTGCCCGGCCATCCGGACCGGCGCCGGCTTCTCAATGTCGAAAGCGAAAGCCCCGCGCGCGTCGCGCCGATCTGTCCGCATTTTGGCGTGTGCGGCGGCTGCGCCGTGCAGCATTGGGACGAGGCGCATTACCGCGCATGGAAGCGCGACCTGGTGGTCGAAGCGTTGCGGCAAGCGGGCCTCGACGCGCCGGTCGGCGAACTCGTCGATGCACATGGCGAAGGCCGCCGCCGCGCGGTGTTTCATGCGCGCAGCGGCACCAAAGGCGTGCTCGAAGTCGGCTTCGCCGCGGCGCGCACGCATCGCATTGTTGCGATCGACCGCTGCCCGGTGCTGGCGCCAAGCATGAGCGGCGCGGTCAAGGCCGCCTGGGCGCTGGCGGAGACGCTCGGCCCGGCCAAAAAGCCACTCGACATCGCCGTGACCGCAAGCGACGCCGGCCTTGATGTGGATGTGCGCGGCTCGGGGCCGCTCAAACCCGCCCTGATGACGGCGCTGGCAGACGTCGCCGCCAAGCACGATCTCGCGCGCCTGACGCGGCATGGCGAATTGGTCGCGCTTTCGCGGCCGCCGACCTTGCGTGTCGGCAAGACGATCGTGCATCTGCCGCCGGCCGCCTTCCTGCAGGCGACCGCCGAGGGCGAGGCCGCGCTGGCGCGGCTGACGCTCGCGGCTTGCGAAGGCGCGACCAAAATCGCCGACCTGTTTGCCGGCATCGGCCCGTTCGCCTTGCGGCTCGCCGAACGCGCGCGCGTGCTCGCCGTCGATGATGACGAAGCGGCACTCGCCGCGCTCAAGCGTGCCGCGGCGACGCCGGGCCTCAAGCCGGTCGAGACGGAGCGGCGCGACTTATTCCGCCGCCCGCTGCTCGCCGACGAGCTGAAAAGCTTCGACGCCGTCGTGTTCGATCCGCCGCGCCAAGGCGCCGAGGCGCAGGCGCGCGAACTTGCGGCAAGCCGTGTGCCACTGATCGTCGCGGTATCATGCAATCCGGCGACATTTGCGCGCGATGCGGCAACCCTGACCAGTGCGGGCTACCGGCTCGCCGACGTGACGCCGGTCGATCAATTCCGCTACGCGGCGCACGTGGAAATCGTGGCCCGGCTCGAGCGCTAGCGCATGTCGCTTGGAGCTGAACCGCCGCACGTGATCCCGTTTTCCTGAAATGGCCGCGAAGCGGCACTCGAAGGATGCACGGCCAACCGAAATCGGCTTGTCCGATTTTGGGATGTTTTAGTGCCCAAGCCGGCAACAGCCGACTTGGGTGCCGTCGCCCTTCGAGGCTCGCATAGCGCGTTGAAGACGCGCGTATCCGCACTTACGGCTCGCGCCTCTGGGTGACCAAAAACCGCTTCAGCACGTATTCGAACGGCGACTAAGCCGTACTCTTCGGCGGCTCGGTCGGTGCGATAATGGTAGCAGCCTCGCGCGCCGTCTTGATGATCGCGCCGCGGAGGAACGGGCTTTCAATCCGCGAGAACGCCTGCAGCAATTCTATGGTCTCGCGGGTACTGGCGAAACATTTGCGCGGCTCGCCGAGCGGCGGTTTCTTCTCGAACACTTTTCGCAGATCGATCACGTTCGAATTTGACACCGAGCATCTCCGCGCTTCCTCCCCAGAAATTATGACTGCGATTTGACATCGTGAGCAAACGCGCAGCGGTCAAATGGTTACCGTTGGCTCAATCCGATCACACAGACAATTCGGCAATCGCGGGGCGAGCGCACACCAACAAATTGCGGGACACGGCGCCGATCCGAGATCTTTGGTGGAGCATGATCTAAAACTGGCACCCACTTTTCCGGAACATGCTCTCACAACGCCGGTGGACCGGTGGCGAGAGGAAGAAGAGAGGCCGAGCTTGGAAGCTTCGGTGGCGAGGCCAGCTTTCAGAGGCGTGGAAGTCGCAGTGCAACTGCCATCCCGGCGCGTCGAAAGCCGGCGGCCACCGAAGCTGCGCCCTTCTGGCGAGCTCGCACGGAGGCGTCTACCCGTATTGGCATGCGCGCGCCGCGCGGCTCGGCTACGGCATCGACATGCGTAGAAGGATTTTGCGCGTATCCCGTCAGGAAGAACGCTTATGCCGCGGCCGCCGGCCCGTTTGAGAACAGCCGCACGCCCGTCTCCATGAACTTGCGGGTGTCGTCGGCAAAATGCTTGCCATCTTCGGCCAGCCTCTGGAAATAGCGGGTCGCCCAGTCGCGCGAAACCGCCATGGCGTCCGGTATCGTGCGCGCGCCGCTGAGCTTGGACGCATATTCGGAAGCGAGGTTGGCTTCCGACTGGAAACGATCCATCCAATGCCGATTCGCTTCCTGAATCTCGTCGAGCAGCTCGGTTTGCGCATTGACGAACGCTTCCATGCGCTTTTTGCCGAGCGCTGCGAACTCGCTGGTGTCGAATGAAAACGGAAAGGCTTTTTCGGTGTAAGTCTGGGTCTCGCTCATATACGCCTCCGCGATTTTCGATAACTTTACTTGAGAAATATGACTCGGTAACAACGCTGCCTTGATATGGATCAAGTAAGTTGCCGCATGGACATCGGCAGATAACCGTTGATAAAATTGACTTATGTCGGAGGGCGGACGTGAGGATTGAAGACTTTGCGAGTTGAAGACTATATGACGCGCCGGGTAGTTACGGTTACGCCCGACACGCCCATTCTCGCCGCGGCCAAGCTGATGCTGGAGAATCACATCAGCGGCCTGCCAGTGGTTGACGCGTCGGCCCATGTCGTCGGAATCATCAGCGAGATGGACCTGTTGCGCGAGGACGGCAAAAGCGCCGACGGGTCGCCGTGGCTGCAGATGGTGGCCGGAGCAGACGGCCCGACCGGCGACCCGGCACAGCTGGGCGCGCGAAAAGTCGACGAGATCATGTCGCGCGAGCCGATCACCGTTGCCGCGAACGCGCCGATCGCGCACGCCTGCCGCCTGCTGGCGCAGCACCGCATCAAGCGTTTGCCGGTGATCCAAGACGACAAGCTTGTCGGCATTATCGGGCGCGCCGATCTGGTGCGGGCTTTCGCCCAGTCCACCGAGAAATCCGCTCCTGCGCCGATCCGCGATGTCAGCGTCGACTCACGCCTGGCCGAGCTGGAACGGCAAATCTGGCGCAACCGTGCACGGGTGGTTCGGCCGTTTTGACAGTCATCTCTCTTTTCGTCCCATGATGCGCGCTAGCCTCATCGGCAACAATGCCCGCAACTAGGTTC
>Ga0210410_10006375_pt1 | contig 10257 bp, 5 predicted proteins | sample IncBWC4MmetaG_FD_161058 | JGI IMG/M metagenome (GOLD analysis project Ga0210410, IMG submission 161058) | Forest soil microbial communities from Barre Woods Harvard Forest LTER site, Petersham, Massachusetts, United States - Inc-BW-C-4-M | ecosystem: Environmental > Terrestrial > Soil >... | reverse complement strand
CGAACCCCGTTTGGAGCCCTCATTTTGCGTCCCGGAACCCTCGAACCGAGGGCAGACAAGCCCTCGCTCCGCTGCCGCAACCGGCCGGCGGAGTGATCAGTTCAGGAGCCCTTTTGGGAGCGACCGGCGGGACCCAAACACACTCGCGCCGAACAGGGTCGAAGCTAGGACGACTCCGTTACGCCCGTCAAGGATTAGTACGAGTTCCTGAATCAAATACTAAATATGGTGGATTGGGTGGGATAACAGGGGTCTGTGCCGCGCCTGTGATCGAGCCAAGTATCAGTGAGTCCACAAGGAATCCCAAACAAAAAAATTGTCCCCATGGGTGTGAATTCCCACCTGCGCCCGCTGTTCACAGGCGAGGTATTTTTTCGCCGCCCCGCCATTGAATTTCCGGGACTCACGTAACGCTACGGGAGTCGTGAAGCTGGCATGTCTGGGAGGTGGTGGCCGCGAGGCCGGATCGGGGCCAAATAGGTCTCTCTGGTTCCTGCCGGATAGCCTCCCCGATGACCGATTCGAACCCGGCGCCCGCGCCCCAGCGGGCGCGCATCACGCCCGCGGGCCTGATGTTCCTTGCCATCACCTCCGTCGGCTGGGGTTTCAATTGGCCGGTGACGAAGTACCTGATCGGCGAGCTGCCGCCGCTGACCTTGCGTGGCCTCAGCGGCGTGGTCGGCGCGCTGCTGCTTGCTTGTCTGGCGCTCGCGCGCGGGCAGAGCCTTTACGTTCCCTGCAAGATGTGGGGCCGGCTCGTGCTCGCCGCCTTCCTCAATGTCACCGGCTGGATGGTGCTGATGGGGCTCGCGCTGCTCTGGCTGCCGGCGAGCGAGACGGCGCTGATCGCCTACACCATGCCGGTCTGGGCCTCATTGTTCGCCTGGCCGGTGCTCGGCGAGCGGCCGACCTTGTTGCGGACGCTGGCGCTGGTGATGGCCTTCGCCGGGCTCGCCGCCATCATGGGCGGCAACGGCATTGCCGCCAGCGAAGCCAAGTTGCCGGGGATCATCATGGCGCTGATCGGCTCGATCGGCTTTGCCGTCGGCACCGTGCTGTCCAAGCGGTGGCCGCTGCATCTGCCGCCGATCCCGGGCGCCGCCTGGCAGGTCGGGCTCGGCTGCCTTCCGGTCGCGATCGTAGGCCTTGCGGTCGAGACCGCGCATTGGAGCGCAGTGACGCCGCTCGGCTGGTGGCTTCTCGTCTATTCAGTGCTCGGCCAGTTCTGCATCGCCTATGTCTGCTGGTTCGCCGCCCTGGCGCGGCTGCCCGCGTCCGTGGCGGCGATCGGCACCATGGCGGTGCCCGTCATCGGCGTCGTGACATCAGCGCTCGCACTCGGCGAGCTGCTCGGGGCAGGGCAGATCGCGGCACTTGTGTTCACGCTCGCGGGCGTGGCGCTGGCGACGAGGTCCTGAGCGTCATGTTGCAAGCTCGGCCAATGACGCCTTGGCGCGACGCTCGAAAATGACGGCACCTTGACGCTTGGCAATGTCGGCCGCGGTTGCGAGAGCTGCCTGCGCTTCGGCCTTGTTGCGGCGGTCGAGCGCCAGCAGACAGGCACCGCGCAGGCGATAGATCTCAGGCAAATAGATGCCGACGCCCGCTTCGTCGATGCCGGCGATCGCACGGTCGAGATGGCCGAGCGCATCCGCAGGCTTACCGGCGGCCAGCAGCACTTCGGCCGCGAGGCCCAGATAATATTGCGGCAGTGGACCGACCGCAGTGGCGTTGGCGATTTCGGCCTCGATCAGCCGTGCGGCATCGCTACCGGCCGCGCCGGTCGCCGTCGCCCATCCGACCAGAATGAGGCTGCTGGCCCGCCATGGGGGCAGGCCGAACTTGTCAGCCAGTGCGGCTGCGCGCTGCGCCACCGTGTAGGTGGCCTCGCGGTCTTCTCCGAGTTGATGGCCGATACCGACATTGTGCAGCCCGTGCCCGAGACTGTTCGGATGGTCGAGCATTTCGGCAAGCGCGATGGCTTGCGAGAAGTGCTCCCTCGCGTATCGCTCCTCCCCTGACAATTGCCACGAATTGCCGCACTGCGCATGCGCGCAGACACCGGGATCGTGGCCGCCGAACGCGTGCGCCAGGTGATGATGCTGCGCGATGTCGTAAAGCGAGATGACGCGCTCGCAGCCTTCCAGGGCGTTGCGGACATCGCCACGAAAATGCGCCGTTGAAAACCGGCAATGATGGGCTTCGAGCAACAACTCGCGGTCGCCGGATTGCTCCGCGAGCGACACCAGTTCGTTGGCCCGGTCGCGCGCCAACGAAGTCTTGCGGCGGAGATTGGCGTTGATCCAAAGGCCCCACTTGGCCTGAAAGGACGCGACGCCGTCGCCGAGCTCCTCGCCGATCCCGGCGGCTTTGGTGTAGGCCGTTTCAGCCTGAATGCTTTGCAGGCCGTGCGCGACCACCGAGGCCGAACCAAGCTTCAGCCAGAAGTCCAGCTGCCGCCGCAAGCCGTTCTGCGGCGGCAGAGACCTGGATAGCTCGAGGCCCGCGGTGAAATGCGCAATCGCTTCAGCATAGGCCGAGCGGCTCACGGCCTGGTCGCCGGCCTGCATGCGATAATCGCATGCGAGAGGGTAGATTCCCGCTTCGCCGAAATGATGGGCCAGCAATTCCGGTTCGCGCGCGGCGACGTCGCCAAAACGCTGCTCCAGCGCCTGGGCGACGCGCCCATGCCACTCGCGACGGCGCATCAGCAACAGGCTTTCATAAGCGGCGTCCCGCACCAGCGCGTGCTTGAAGACGAAGCTCGGCTCGATGCCGCGCTCCTCGGGAAACACAATTCCCGCGGTCACCAGCTTTGCCAGCATGCCGTCCAGTTCATCGCTGTCCTTGCCGGAAACCGCTTCGAGCAGGGCGGATGTGAATTGCCGGCCGATCACCGAGGCGATCTGGGCGACCTCGCGCGCGCCGCCAAGACGATCGAGGCGAGCCGCCAACGAGTCCTTCAGCGTTGCCGGCACCGCAGAGGCCTCGCCCGCCGATTCCATCACGCTTCGAGTCAGCTCCTCGACAAACAGGGGCACGCCGTCGGTCTTGGCAACGATCGCGGCGATGGTATCCGCCGACAGGCCGTGCGCCGCGGCCACGCCCGTGACTACCTGCGTGCACTCGGTGCGCCCCAGCCGCCCGAGCGTCAGCTGGGTTGCATGCGGTCTCGCGTGCCAGGGCGCCACGAAATCCGATCGCGCCGATACCACGGCAAACAATCGCGTTCGGCCGATGCTATCGGTCAGCCGCGTCATCATTTCGAGCGTGGTCGCGTCGATCCAGTGCGCGTCTTCCAGCACGACCAGCACCGGATCATCGTCATCGATCCGCATCATGATCTCGACGAGCAGCGCGAGCATCGCGGCCTTGCGCTGAGCCGGCGGCGACGTCGCCGGAGACGTCCCGACGAGCGGGATCGACAACAGCTCGGCCAATATCGGCAGTGCCGTCGAACGCGTGATGCCTCGCGCCGCAAGCAGCGCGCTGAGTTTATCCACGCGCACGTCCGGTGGATCGGCCGGCGTAAAGCCGGCGACCCGATTGAGATACTGGATCACGGGATAAAGCGCGCTGTCGCCATGATAAGGCGTGCATTGCAGATTGATGCGGGAGTGTGGCTCGGCTGCGAGCTCCTCTTGCACTGCCTCAATCATGCGCGATTTGCCGATGCCGGCCTCGCCAATCACAGTGACGATCTGACCTTCGCCTTGCCGGGCGAGGTGCCAGCGCTCGCGCATCAAGCCCATTTCGTGGGCCCGGCCGATCAGCGGCAAATGCGCAGCGCGGATCGCAGCAAAGCGGCTTTCGACCGAGGCTTCGCCGCACACCCGCCAGGCCGGCACCGGGCGGCCAAAGCCCTTGAGTTCGTGTTCGCCGGTATGGGCGAGTTCGAAAAGGCCGCCCAGCAATTTTTGGGTGGACTCACTGATGATGATGCAGTCCGCGCCGGCCAGCGCCTGCAGCCTTGCGGCGAGATTGGGCGTTTCACCAACGATGGTTCGCTCCTGCGCGATACCGGTACCGATGATCTCGCCGATCACGACGAGGCCGGTGGCAATGCCGATGCGCGCCTGCACGCGGCTGCCATCGGGTGTTTCAATGGCGCCGACTTCCGATAGAATTCCGATCGCGGCGCGGACGGCGCGCTCCGCTGCATCCTCGAAGGCATGGGGAAAACCGAAATAGGCCAGCACGCCATCACCCATGAACTTGGCGACGAACCCGCCGTAACGCCCGATCGCGCCCGCCACCGCGTCCTGGTATCGCCGGATCAGGCCGCCAAGCAGTTCCGGATCGAGCTTCGCCGAGAGCGCCGTGGAGCCGACCATGTCGGCGAACATGACCGTCACCTGGCGCCGCTCGGCATCGCCGGGGCCGGGCGCCTCAGCGGCGGACGAAGCCTTGTCGGGCGAAGGAGCCTTTTCCAGTGCGGAAACCGGGGCCTCACGAGCCGCCATCGCCTTCAAAAGCCGGCGGCGATTGCCCAATGAGAGACCTAATTGGTCCAGATCATGGTCATCGAGATCGGGCAGGATATCGAGGTCGATGTCATTCGCTTCAAACGCGTCGGCATATTGCTCCAGATTGTTCGTACGCAACCAGTCACGAAGGTCGCTCATGCAATCGTTCCTCACCCGCCGCTCAAGGGCAGATTGGCACATCTACACGGCCTTGGGACACGGAACTTTCTGCGCGGAATTTCGAGGCGCAGGTGAGGGGACGCGGACCGGCCGGGCCGCTAGATTGAGCCACCACCCAGCGCCTGCCGCACCATCTTTGCGAGCTGCGGCTTGCGGTAGGGCTTTGTCAGCAGCAGCACGCCTTCATCGAGGCGGCCGTGATGGACGACGGCGTTGTCGGTATAGCCCGAGGTATAGAGCACCTTCATCCCCGGCCGGAGTCTGGTGATGGCATCGGCGAGATTGCGTCCGCTCAGGCCGCCCGGCATCACCACGTCGGTGAAGAGCAGATCGAACGGCTCGCCGCGCTCGACGATCGCCATCGCCGCGCTGCCGTCGCTGGCGGCGATGGTCTTGTAACCGAGGCCCGTGAGCTGATTGATCACGAAGGTCCGCACCATCGGGTCGTCCTCGACCACCAGGATGACCTCGCTGCCGCCCGACACCGCCTCGCCGTCGGCCTTGATCGCCTCCACCGCGCCGCGCGCCGGCGGCAGATAGAGCCGGATCGTGGTGCCGTGGCCTTCCTCGCTGTAGATCCGGATGTGTCCGCCGGACTGCTTGACGAAGCCGTAAACCATGGACAGCCCGAGGCCCGAGCCCTGGCCGACTTCCTTGGTGGTGAAGAACGGCTCGAACACGCGTTCGCGCACTTCGGCGGTCATGCCGGTGCCGGTGTCGCTGATCGCCAGCATCACATAGGGGCCGGCCTGCGTGTCCGGATTGGCCGCGGCATAGGCCTCGTCGAGCACGACATTGGCGGTCTCGAGCAGGAGCTTGCCGCCGTTCGGCATCGCATCGCGGGCGTTGATGGCCATGTTGATGACGGCGTTCGCCAGCTGGGAGGGATCGATATGCGCGGGCCGCACGTCCTTGCCGAGCACCGTGCCGATCTCGATCTGCTGGCCCACGGTCGGCCGCAGCAGCTTGGCGACATCCAGCACCGCCTTGTTGATATCGACATTATGCGGCCGCAAGGGCTGCTTGCGGGCGAAGGCGAGCAGGTGCTTGACCAATTCGCCGCAGCGCTCGGCGGCATCGTCGATCAGCCGGGCAACGGCGACGAGATCGGGCTGGTTCCTCAAGCGCGACACCAGCGTCTCGGAGGTGCCGGTGATCACGGTCAGCATGTTGTTGAAGTCGTGCGCGACGCCGCCGGTGAGCTTGCCGATCGCCTCGAGCTTCTGCGCCTCCATGAGCTTGCGCTCGGTTTCGCGCGAGGTGCTGATGTCGTGATAGACCAGCGCCGCGCCCGAGATCGCGCCGCTCTTTTCGCGCAACGGCCGGCCTGAAATCACGAGATGGACCTGGTTGCCCCCCTGCAACGGGCGGAGCACGATCTCCTGCTCGTCGAACTCTTCTCCGCGTAGCACCCGCGGCGCCGGGAAATCCTCGAACTGCATCGGCGTGATGCCGTCGGCATGGAACACAGTGCTCAGCGCCCGCAGGTTCTCGACGTTCATGCCGGGCTTGTAGCGCAGCATCTTTTCCGCGGCCGGGTTGGACAGCACGATGTCGCCCTTGGGATCGATGACCAGCACCGCTTCGGCCATGCTGTGCACCGTATTCTCCAGCACCGAGGTCGAGAGCCGCATTTCCTTTTGAGCCGCGCGCAAATGCTCGGTCCGCTCGGCCACCGCCGCTTCCAGCGATTGGTTGGCGGCCTCGGAGGCATGAAGCGAGGTCTGCAACTGGCGGCCCTCGCGCATCAGCACCACCACGAGCAGCAGGATCAGGCTGGCGCCGGCGAGATCGATCGAGATCAGAACGGTGCCGGTCCGCCGCGAGGTTGCCGTGCGCACATCGAGCAGGTGGTCTTCCTCGGCGATCATGCGGTCGAATTGATCGTTGAGCTCCCGCATAAAGGCGCGGCCGCCCGCACTCGCGAACATCGTATTGATGCCGTCGGTATCGCCGATCTTCTTTTTCTCGATCATCTCACTGGAGATCGCGAGCCGCTGCCGGGCGATCTCTTCGGCGTTGTTGATCCGCTTCAGCTGCTCGGGATTGTCGTGGAGCTGTTCCTTCAGTGCCGCGAAGGCGGGAGCGATCCGGTCCTTCACTTCCTGAAATTCGTTGATGAAGTTCGCAGCACCATTGAGAGCAAATCCGCGCGCGGCACTCTCGGCGCGGCGCACCAGCAGCCGCGCCTCGGAAATCTTGTTCATCACTTCGAGGGTGTGCGCGACCCAGGCCGCGTCCGATCGCGCCTTGACGTCGAGGCTGATCGAAGCCGCGCTGATCACAAGGAGAACCGCAAGCCCAATCCCGAGAATGACACGCTGCGGCAGCATCGAAACGTTCTGACCTTCCGGGCGACGTCGCAAACCCTCAACGGAAAGCCTGCCTTTACGGCGTACTAGCGAATCGCGCCGCGGGTCAATTTGCGGGACATCAAATGCGGACAACTAATGGCGGAAATTCCCACATTTGCAGGGTGTCCGACCTACGATGCAGGCGCCGTTGGATATAGTGCACGGTATTCAACATATGGCCTGGCGCTTGAGCGCTTCCCCCTCGCAAAAAAGGGCGACGCAGATAACTGCATCGCCCTTGCGCTCTGAAGACTCGATCCGTCCTTACGGGCAAGGATCTTACGGGCAGGGATGCCGCTGGCCGTCATAGCCTAGATAGGTGCCTGACGCCGGATCGTAGGAGCGGTAGCGCTGCGCGCAATAGTTGGCGTCACCGCCGCCACCTTGCACGACGGCTACGTCGGAGCCGCCGTCATAGTAACCGTTGTTGTTGTCGTAATAGTCTTGCCCGTAGCCATAGTCGGGGGAGTCATAATAGGCATAGGAGTCCGCCACTGCGCCGCCGATCACGGCGCCGGCGACCACGCCGGGGAAGAAGCCGTGACGACGGTAGCCGCCGTGCCAGCCGCCATTATTCCAGGCGGCATGTCCGCCGCTCCAGCCCGGTCCGCCGCCGACACGTCCCGCAGGCCCTGCGCCCGCGAAGCGCGCGCCGGGGGCTCCGGCAAAGCGGGCGCCACCCATGGCCGCACCGCCACCCATGTGCATACCGCCTCCGCCGCCCATGTGCATACCACCGCCGCCGCCCATGTGTCCGCCGCCACCGCCCATATGTCCGCCGCCGCCACCACCGCCGCGGCCGAAGGCGAAGCTCGCGCTGGGGGCTGCGACAAGCAGGACAAGCGCGGCAGCGCTGGCCAATAATTTCGAATGCGTCATGTTACTCTCCATCCTGGTGGTTTGACGTCTAACCTCCCGCGAGGTTGGACGTTCCTTCCGCCCCTTCACGAAATCGCGTGAACACAAAGGCTTGCGCCCGCGAGTTGTACCAGGGATGAACGGGCCTGCGACAAAGTGGACGTTACTGGACAATTCCGCGTGCGGATGGCATCAGGGCGTAACGCAGCATCAGCCGGTCAGCCGCATGAAACAGTTCTTTCTGAAGATCTTCACCTGGTGGAATGGCCAGACCTTTGGCACCCAGTTGTGGACCTCGCGGTATGGCGAGCTGGTCGGCGAGGACGAGCAGGGCAACCGCTATTACCGCACCAAGGGCGGAGCTGTTGATCCGACCCTGCATTTCGAGCGGCGCTGGGTGGTCTATAACGGCCTTGCCGAAGCGACCCGGATCCCGCCAGGTTGGCATGGCTGGATGCACCACACCACGGACACGCCGCCGACCGAGGCCAAATACGTCGAACGCGAATGGCAAAAGCCGCATCTGCCGAACCAGACCGGCACGCCGAACGCCTACCGGCCCTCCGGCTCGACGCTGGCGAGCGGCCGGCGGCCGAAGGCCACCGGCGACTACCAGCCCTGGACGCCCGGGAGCTGAGCCGGCGCGGCCTTACCCACCAATATCGGGCGAGGTGTCGTAGCACGCGAAATGACCTCCCCAAGCCGTTGGCATCGCGGGATTCTCCACTGATTTCGTCATACCGGATGGGTGTCGCAGAATCGGTATAGCTTTCGCGCGCCGCGGAACCTTGCCATTCTGCGCCCGCCATCCAGGGTTTGACGCCAGCCCATGTTTCGAAATTCAATCAAACAGAAAATTGTCGGCATTGCCGCCGGCCTGATCGTTCTGGCGGTCATCACCTCGCTTCTGTCGATGGTGATGGCAGCGCGCGTCGGCCATCTCCTCGAGGAGCTCGCCACTCGCTACGTTCCCGCCTATGGCAATCTCGCTCGCTCCGATATTCGCTCGGTCGAGCGTTCGCTGGCGCTGCGCCAGATGATCATTGCCAAAATGCAGAATCCGCCGGACGAGGCGAGCTACGCCGAACATCTGAAAACCTTTCAGAAGCTCGATCCGGAGATCGACCGTGAAGCCGAAACCGCGCGAAAATTCATCGCCGAAATCATCGACGACACCTCGACACCCTCGGACAATGCAGCGCTCGGTCGTCTCGATGAACGCATCGAAAATGCGGTCACCGATCTGCGGCATCGCCTGAACGAGCGCGATACGCATCTGTTGCGCCAGCTTGATGGAGGCGATTTCGCCGGCGCCAGGGAAACACTGGCGCGCGCCGATAATCTGAGAGAAGAGTTCAACGGCAAGCTCGACGAAATACGCGGCGATATGCTGAAACAGGTGCACGCGAGCGCCAGAACGGTGATGCAGCAGCAGCAGCAAGCGATCCTGATCTCGGCGATCGTGACGGCGATTGCGGCCGTGCTCGGCTTCGTGTTTGCCACCATGGTCGGCAGCGGCATCACCAGGCCGGTGCTGCAACTCCTGCAGGGCACCCGCGAGGTCGAGGCTGGACGTCTTGATCAATCGATTACGGTGACGACACGCGATGAGATCGGCGAGCTGTCGGCCGCCTTCAACCGCATGATCGAGCGGCTCCGCCAGAACCAGCAGGTCCGCGAGACCTTTGGCCGCTACGTCGACCCTCGCGTCGCCGACGGGCTGCTTGATCAGTCCGCGCTGGTGGCAACCGAAGGCCAGCGTCGCGTCATGACCGTGCTGTTCTGCGACATGAAGGGATTTACCGCGCTGAGCGAGGGCGTCACGCCGCAGGGACTGGTCAAGATCATGAACCTGTATTTGTCGACGATGTCCGAGCCGATCCACGCGCACCGCGGCGTCATCGACAAATATATCGGCGACGCCATCATGGCCTATTGGGGACCTCCCTTCGTCGAGGAGGTCGAGCAGGCGCATTTCGCCTGCCTTGCCGCGATCGACATGCTCGGCAGCGTCGAAAAGCTCCGGCGGGAATTGCCGGAGCAGCTCGGTGTGCGCTCGATTTCCGCCGAGTGCGATATCAGGATCGGGATCGCCACGGGCGAGGCGCTGGTCGGCAGCATCGGCTCGGATCACATGATGAGCTTCACCGTCATGGGCGACACCGTGAACCTGGCGTCACGGCTCGAAGGCGTCAACAAGGCCTATGGCTCTCGCTGCCTGATCTCGGCGGCCACTCAGAAAATCGGCGGGGCCGACATCGAAACCCGCGAGATCGATCGCATTGTCGTGGTCGGCCAGACCCAGCCCCAGACCGTCTTTGAGATCATGGGAAGCAAGGGCGCACTCACGCCGCAGCAAACGCAACTCCGCGAAAAATATGCCGAGGGACTTGCCGCCT
>Ga0210410_10006374_pt1 | contig 10258 bp, 8 predicted proteins | sample IncBWC4MmetaG_FD_161058 | JGI IMG/M metagenome (GOLD analysis project Ga0210410, IMG submission 161058) | Forest soil microbial communities from Barre Woods Harvard Forest LTER site, Petersham, Massachusetts, United States - Inc-BW-C-4-M | ecosystem: Environmental > Terrestrial > Soil >... | reverse complement strand
CGCCCATGGCGCGTGCGGCTTGTCGTTGCGCGACGGATTGGCCATGGCGCCGCCGAGACCACGGACCATGCAGCGGTTGAGGATGTAGGGGACCCACAACAACCCCGTCAAAATCACCGTCAAAGCAAGCCAGAACAGCTCAGGCGTCATCAATCCGGGCGTCATCATTTCCCCCTACTCGATTCAGGAATCTCTGGGCGACGATCGTTTATACCCGAGCGCGAGCGCCAGCGCTACGCGCGGACTTTCACATAACTGCCGGGCGCATCCTCGATCGGCGGCGATCCGTCGCCGCCGACGCTGCGGGCAGGCACTTCTTCCGCATCGATTCCGCCCAGCCATTCCCGCCAGTTCGGCCACCATGATCCCTTGTGCTCTTCGGCGCCCTTGATCCAGTCCGCGAGCTTGACGTCGCGGATATTGTCGTTGGTCCAGTACTGGTACTTGTTCGTCGACGGCGGATTGACCACGCCGGCGATATGGCCCGACCCCGACAGCACGTATTTCACCGGTCCGCCGAAGAATTGCGAGCCGTAGAGCACGGATTCCGCAGGCGCGATGTGATCCTCGCGGGTGGCGAGATTATAGACGGGGACCTTCACCTTTGAGAGATCGAGCAGGGTGTTGTCCAGCACCATGCTGCCGGTCGACAGCCGGTTCTCGAGATAGCAGTTGCGCAGGTAGTAGGAATGATTCGCCGCCGGCATCCGCGTGGCGTCGGAGTTCCAGTGCAGCAGATCGAACGCCGACGGCGACTGTCCCTTCAGGTAGTTGTTGACCACATAGGACCAGATCAGATCGTTCGAGCGCAGCATGTTGAAGGCCATCGCCATCCTGCTGCCCTCGAGCACGCCCGATTCCTGCATGTCGCGCTCGAGGGCCGAAATCTGCCCCTCGTCGACGAACACGAGCAAGTCGCCGGCATGGGTGAAGTCGACCTGGGCGGCGAGGAAGGTTGCCGAGGTGACGCGCACGCGGCGCTTGTCGGCAAGCCAGGCCAGCGTGGTCGCAAGCAGCGTGCCGCCGACGCAATAGCCGATGGCATGAACCTTCATCTCGCCTGTGGCGCGCTCGATCGCATCGATCGCCGCAAGCGGGCCCTCCTTCATGTAGTCTTCCCAGGTCTTGGTTCCCAATTTCCTGTCGGGATTGACCCAGGAGATCACAAAGACGGTGACGCCCTGGTCGACGCACCACTTGATGAAGGATTTCTCCGGCTTCAGATCGAGGATGTAGAACTTGTTGATCCAGGGCGGCACGATCAAGAGCGGCGTCCGCAGCACGCTCGCAGTCGTCGGCTCGTACTGGATCAGCTGCATCAAATCGTTCTGGTAGATCACCTTGCCCGGCGTCATGGCCATGTTGACGCCGACGGCGAGATTGGTCGGATCGGACTGGCGAATGCGGAGCATGCCGTGGCCGGCCTCGATATCCTCCGCCAGCATGGTCATGCCGCGGACGAGATTGGTGCCGGAGGAGGCGAGCGTCTCGCGCAGCACTTCCGGATTGGTCAGGACGAAATTCGACGGCGCCAGCGCGTTGGTGATCTGGTTGACGTAGAACTCGGCTTTCTTGCGGGTATGCGGATCGAGACCCTCGGCGTTGCGCACCAGGTCCTGCGCCCATTGCGTGGTCAGCAGGTAGGCCTGCATCATGAAGTCGAAGAACTGGTTATTCTTCCACTCCGGATCGGCAAAGCGCTTGTCGCGCGGCGAGGGCGAGATCGCGGGCATCGCATCTTCGCCGGCGAGCCTGCGCATTGCCGAGCCCCAGAGATCGAGATAGCCCTTGGCCATCCTGGTCTGCAGATCGGAGGCGCGCTCATTGTCGGAAAGCCAGTACTCGGCCACGCTGGTGAGCGTCTTGACCACCTCGGCGAGTTCTTCCGACGACTTGTCCTTGACCTCGCCGCTTTCGCGCGGCTTCAGGTAGGCCGCGAGCGCGCGGCCGCCGCTCTCCATCGCACGCGCGATGTTCATGGCGAACGCTTCGCTGTCGAATTTCGCCTCTTGTTTTGTCTCGATCGTTACGTCGGTCATGGCCAAACACTAACGCGTCAATTCACGTTCGTCACCGCGAGAGATCACCTTGGCGTTAACTTGCCGAAGCGAAGTATTGCACTGCGACAAAACAACTTGGTTCTGTCATATTGCAGCCCCAACGGCGCAATTTGCTGTTTGGGGATTAAGCATTTCGGGCGAGAATGGCTCCCGCCGAAATGGGGACATCGGAAAACGGTATGTCGGTGGGTCGGCAGAAGCGGATGTTGATCGCAGGCGCGCTGTTTGCGGCTGCACTTGCGCTTGCCGGCTGCTCCACATCGATCGCCGATCTGCCGATCGTGGGCACACCGGCCGATGCGCCGGCGCGGCCGAAAGAGGCGGGCAGCTACCTGCCGGTCAACGACCTGCCGCCGAATCGCGACGAAGCTGCGATGGACCAGGCCACGCGCGACAAGCTCCGGGCCGAGCTAACGGCCGCGCGCGACCGGCAAGCCGCGGCTGCGGCCGCCCAGGAGGGCGCGCCGAAGTGAGGTAATCGCTGGCGCTGCAGTGCGTCCGTGGTAAAAGAGCCAACTCAACCGTCAGGGCGACTTGATCGCCATCCCCAAGTCCACGCTAAATAATTGATTTGGCGTGAGTTTTGGACGACATGTCGTTTCGCTTGAGGTTTGGGAATCCGCCCCGACCGGTTGCCGGAGCCTGAGGACCATGGAAGATTTTTACCGCATCCGCCGCCTGCCGCCTTATGTGTTCGAGAAGGTCAACCAGGCCAAGGCGGCCGCGCGGAATGCCGGCGCCGATATCATCGACCTCGGCATGGGCAATCCGGACCTGCCGGCGCCGTCCCATGTGATCGAGAAGCTAAAGGAAACCCTCGGCAAGCCCCGCACCGATCGCTATTCCGCGGCATTCCCGGCCTGCGCCGGGCCCAGGCCGCCTATTACGCTCGCCGCTTTGGTGTGAAGCTCAATCCGGAAACGCAGATCGTTGCGACGCTCGGCTCGAAAGAGGGCTTTGCCAACGTCGCCCAGGCGATCACGGCGCCCGGCGACGTCGTCCTCTGTCCCAATCCGTCCTATCCGATCCACGCCTTCGGATTCCTGATGGCGGGCGGCGTGATCCGCTCGGTGCCGTCGGAACCGACGCCGCAATTCTTCGAAGCGGTGGAACGCGCCATCATCCATTCGATCCCGAAGCCGATCGCGCTGGTGGTCTGCTATCCGTCGAACCCGACGGCCTATGTGGCCGATCTCGATTTCTATCGCGACCTCGTTGCGTTTGCGAAGAAGCACGAGATCTTTGTGCTTTCCGACCTCGCCTATGCCGAGGTCTATTTCGACGACAAGAACCCGCCGCCCTCGGTGCTGCAGGTTCCCGGCGCAATGGACGTCACGGTCGAATTCACCTCGATGTCGAAGACGTTCTCGATGGCCGGCTGGCGCATGGGCTTTGCGGTCGGCAATGAGCGCATCATCGCTGCACTCTCGCGGGTGAAATCCTATCTCGATTACGGCGCCTTCACACCCGTGCAGGTCGCAGCCACCGCGGCGTTGAACGGACCGGAAGACTGCATCCGCGAGATGCGCGAGACCTACCGCAAGCGCCGCGATGCGCTGGTGGAATCGTTCGGCCGGGCCGGGTGGGAGATTCCGCCTCCGGAGGCTTCGATGTTCGCCTGGGCGCCGCTGCCCAAGGCGTTCGAGGGCCTCGGCAGCATGCAGTTTGCGACGCTGATGGTGGAGAAGTCCGGCGTGGTGGTTTCGCCCGGCGTGGCCTTCGGCGAGCATGGCGAGGGCTATGTCCGCATCGCCATGGTGGAAAACGAGCAGCGTATCCGGCAAGCCGCCCGCGGTGTGCGCCGCTTCCTTGAAAGCGGCCTCGAAACGTTGCACAACGTCGTTCCTCTCGCCAACCGGCGATAATCTTTCCGCGAGTTCCTGCCGCTATGGTCGCTCCCCTCAAAGTGGGTATTGCGGGGCTCGGCACCGTGGGTGCCGAAGTCGTCCGCCTGATCGAGAACGAAAGCCGCACGCTGTCGGCGCGCTGCGGCCGCGGCGTGCGCGTGGTCGCCGTCACCGCGCGCTCGAAAGCCAAGAAGCGCGGCGTCGATCTCCGCGGTATCGACTGGGCCAAGAGCCCGCAGGCGCTTGCCGAGGATCCCAACGTCGATTGCTTCGTCGAATTGATGGGCGGCGCGGGCGATCCCGCGTTCTCGGCGATCGAAGCGGCGCTGAAGTCGGGCAAGTCGGTGGTGACCGCCAACAAGGCCTTGATCGCGCGCCACGGCCTGCGGCTGGCGCACGCCGCCGAGAAGCATGGCGGCGCGCTGAATTTCGAGGCGGCGGTGGGCGCTGCCATCCCCGTCATCAAGACGCTGCGTGAGGGCCTCGCCGGCACCGGCATCAACCGCGTCTACGGCATCCTCAATGGCACCTGCAATTACATCCTGACGCGGATGGAGCAGGAGGGGTTGTCGTTCGCCGAATGCCTGAAGGATGCGCAGCGGCTCGGCTATGCCGAGGCCAATCCGTCCTTCGACGTCGATGGCCACGACACCGCGCAGAAGCTCGCGATCCTCGCCAGTCTCGCCTTCGGCACCAAGGTTGCCCAGAGCGCCGTTTATGTCGAAGGCATTTCTTCGATCGCGCCGGAAGATCTGCGGGCGGCAGAGGAACTCGGTTACCGCGTCAAGCTGCTTGGCGTGGCGGTCCGAACCGCCAAGGGTATCGAGCAGCGCGTGCACCCGACCATGGTGCCGAAATCGTCGTCGATCGCGCAGGTGATGGGCGTCACCAACGCCGTCACCATCGACGGCGAGGGCATTCCGCCGATCACGCTGGTCGGTCCCGGCGCCGGAGGTGCTGCGACTGCATCCGCCGTGGTCGCCGACATCGCCGACATTGCGCGCGGGGTCCGCGTCAATCCGTTCGGCCGGCCGGTCGAACGCCTGCGCACCACGTCGAAGGCACCGATGGAACGGCATGAAGGCGGCTACTACATCCGCCTGATGGCGCGCGACCTCGCCGGCACGGCGGCCACGATCGCAACCCGGCTCGCCGAGCAGAAGATTTCGATTGAATCGATCGTGCAGCGTCACGCCAACGGGGCCAATGCGGCGAGCGGAAACGCCTCGCGGGTTCCGGTCATCCTGATCACCTACGCCACCCATGAGGATGCGGTGTACCGCGCGCTCGAGGCCGTGCAACGCGACAAGGTGATCAGCGGCCGGCCGCAGGTGATACGGATCGAGAAAAACTGACGCGCGTCCGAACGGATCGCGCGTCACGGGATTGTTTGCGGACTGAATTGTCCGCCAAGAAGGTTTGAGGGAGTGCGCCGATGTCGAGCCAGATTTCCGTTCCGCAGCAGCTATTGCTGGAACGCATTCTCACCCTTGAGATCGTGCGCGTGACCGAGCGCGCCGCAGTGTCGGCCGCGCGCCTGCGCGGGCATGGCAACGAGAAGGCGGCCGACCAGGCGGCGGTCGATGCCATGCGCCGCGAGCTCAACAAGCTGCCGATCGACGGCACGGTGGTGATCGGCGAGGGCGAGCGCGACGAGGCGCCGATGCTGTTCATCGGCGAGAAGGTCGGGCTCAACGCCGGACCCAAGGTCGATATCGCCGTCGATCCGCTGGAAGGCACGACACTCTGCGCCAAGGCCATGCCGGGCGCGATCGCGACCATGGCCATGGCCGACGCCGGCACGCTGTTGCATGCGCCCGACGTCTATATGCAAAAGATCGCGGTCGGTCCCGGCTACAAGAAGGGCGTGGTTGAGCTCGACGCGTCTCCCGCCGACAATGTCCGCAGGCTCGCCAAAGCCAAGGGCGTCGAGCCCTCGGCGATCACGGTGCTGGTGCTGGATCGCCCGCGTCACGCCGAGATCATCCAGGGCGTGCGCGGCACCGGCGCCGCCGTGCGTCTCATCACCGACGGCGACGTCGCCGGCGTTATTCACAGCGCAAGTCCCGATGAGACCGGCGTCGACATGTATATCGGCACCGGCGGCGCGCCGGAGGGCGTGCTTGCGGCGGTGGCGCTGCGTTGCATCGGCGGACAGATGCAATGCCGGCTGATCCTCGACACCGAGGAGAAGCGCGAGCGCGCCCGCAAGATGGGAATCAGCGATCCGCGCATGATCTATGGAATCGAGGACATGGCCAAGGGCGACTGCCTGTTCGCGGCGACCGGCGTCACCACCGGTTCGCTTTTGTCGGGCGTCAAGTTTCGCAAGGACGGTGTGATCGAGACCGACACGGTTGTCATGCGCTCGGTCACCGGCACGGTGCGCAACATCAAGGCCGAGCATCGCGAGCTCGAAAAATTCCATCTGGACTAAACCAAGCATCGTCATTCCGGGGCGATGCGAAGCATCGAACTAAGGTGCGCAATTGCGCACCAGAGAATCTCGAGATTCCGGGTTCGCTCGTTTTACTCGCGCTCCGGAATGACAAGAAAAACAGGGAGCGAGCATGTCGGATATTTCAGGGGTGAAGGCGCTGGTGTTCGACGTGTTCGGCACCGTCGTCGACTGGCGCACCAGCCTGATCAATGATTTCACCAAATGGGGCAACGCCAGCGGCAAGACGGCGGACTGGACGGCGCTGGTCGATGGCTGGCGCGCGGTCTACGCGGCCTCGATGGACGTGGTGCGCAAGAATCCGCATGACGGTTATGTGATCCTCGACGTGCTGCATCGCCGCTCCCTGGAGAAACTGGTCGAGCAACTCGGGATCAAGGGCCTCAGCGACGCCGACTTGCGTCATCTGACTTTGGGCTGGCATCGCCTGCATCCCTGGCGGGACAGCGTCGCAGGCCTCACACGGCTGAAGACGAAATACGTCATCTCGCCGCTCTCCAACGGCAATGTCGCGTTGCTCACCAACATGGCGAAGTTCGCCGGCCTGCCGTGGGACCTCATCATGTCCGCGGAGCTGTTCCAGCATTACAAGCCCGATCCGGAGACCTATCTCGGCGCGGCGAAACTGCTGTGCCTGCCGCCGGAGCAGGTGATGATGGTGGCGGCCCACAACCACGATCTCAAGGCCGCGCAGAAGCTGGGCCTGAAGACCGCCTTTGTCGCGCGACCGACCGAATACGGCCCGCTGCAGAAATACGATTTCGAGGCCAAGGGCGATTGGGACATCGTCGCCAAGGATTTTGGCGGCATCGCCGACCGGATGGGGTGCTAAAGGCGAACTCCCCAACAAGGAAGGGGATAACAGGTCGCCAATCCCTGCGCGTCTCCCTATCTTGGGAGCGCCATGACGCTTCCCGCGACCGCATTGCCTGCCGAAACACCGCCGGCCTTTCTCGGCGTGCAACACTCGCTGACCGGAAAGCTGTGGCGGGACCGGCTCGATGCGCGCGGTGCGGCGCGGGCGCTTGCGATCGCGCAGCGCCACCAGCTGCCGGAGATGCTGGCACGGGTGCTGGCCGGCCGCGACGTCGAGATCGACGCGGTCGCCGACTTCCTCGATCCGACCATCCGTAAATTGATGCCCGATCCCTACACGGTGACCCAGATGGAGGGTGCCGCGAAACGCATCGCGGATGCGGCCGTGCGCGGCGAGAAGCTCGCAATCTTCGGCGACTACGACGTCGACGGCGCGACTTCTGCGGCATTGCTGGCCTGGCATTTGCGGCATTGCGGGCTCGATCCCCTGATCCACATTCCCGACCGGCTGTTCGAGGGCTACGGCCCCAACACCGAGGCGGTGCGTGCGCTCGCTGCAAAGGGGGCGACGCTGCTGGTCACGGTCGACTGCGGCACCACCAGCATCGAGCCGCTCGCTGAAGCGAAACGGCTCGGCATGTCCGTGGTCGTCATCGATCACCATCAGGCCGGCGACGCCTTGCCCGAGGTCGATGCGCTGGTGAACCCGAATCGGGCCGACGATCTCTCCGGGCTCGGTCATCTCGCCGCGGTCGGTCTCACACTCGTTACGCTGGTTGCGGTCAATCGCGAGCTGCGCCAGCGCGGCTTCTGGACAGAGGAGATGCCCGAGCCCGACCTGCTCGGCATGCTGCATCATGTTGCGCTCGGCACCGTTGCCGATGTCGCGCCCCTGATCGGGCTCAACCGCGCCTTTGTCGCCAAGGGCCTGATCGCGATGCGCAGGCGCGATCACGTCGGCCACACCGCGCTGATGGATGTCGCGCGGCTGAACGGTCCGCCGGAGGCCTGGCATCTCGGATTCATGCTGGGTCCGCGCATCAATGCCGGCGGGCGGATCGGCCGCGCCGATCTCGGCGTGCGGCTCTTGCTCGAAGGCGATGTCACCGAGGCCGCGCGGATCGCCGCAGAACTCGACCGGCTCAACAACGAGCGCCGCGTGATCGAGCAGGCCGCGGAAGCGCAGGCCGAGGCGGAAGCGCTGGCCGCGCTCGGCCTTGAGGACAAGGGCTCGGTGATCGTCACCGCCTCCGAAGGCTGGCATCCCGGCGTGGTCGGGCTTGTCGCAGCGCGGCTGAAGGAGAAATTCGCGCGGCCGGCTTTCGCGATCGCGCTCGAGCCGGGCGGCATCGGTACCGGCTCCGGCCGTTCGATCGGCGGCGTCGATCTTGGCAAGGCGGTGCGGCAGGCCGTTGCCGATGGCTTGCTCATGAAGGGCGGCGGCCACGCCATGGCTGCCGGTGTCACCTTGCGGAAAGAGCGGCTCGCGGAGTTTCGCGCCTATATGGAGAATGCGCTGGCGCGCGACGTCGCCGCGTCGCGCCATGTCAACGAGCTCTTCGTCGACGGCGCGGTCACCGCGCGCGGGGTCACGCCTGAGCTGGTGAAGACGCTGGACCGCGCGGGTCCGTTCGGCAGCGGCAATCCGGAGCCGGTGCTGGCGCTGCCGTCGCATCACCTGATATTCGCCGACGAGGTCGGTCAGGCGCATCTGCGCCTGCGTTTCAAGGCGGCCGATGGCGCCATCGTCAACGGGATTGCGTTTCGATCAGTCGGCCAAAAACTCGGCAATGCGCTGCTGGCGCATCGTGACCAGCCCATGCATGTCGCGGGATCGCTGACGATCGATCGCTATCAGGGCAGCGAGCGCGTCCAATTGCGCGTGCTCGACGTTGCGTTGCCCGATCAGGGACCGGCGGTGATCCGCTAACTACCCTGCCGCAATCGCGCCAGCACTTTCAATCCGCCATAGCCGTCGGCGGGCTGTAGGCCGTTTTTTTCCTGATAGTCGCGGACCGCCTTCGTGGTGTCGTTGCCGACGCGGCCATCGGTGCCGCCGGTGTCGAAGCCGGCTTTGGTCAGGCGCGTCTGCATCTCCTGCACTTCGGCGAGCGTCAGCGCACGCTCCGACCCCGGGAAGGGCTGGATGAAGGGCGGCGCGCCCAGGATGCGATCGCCAAGATGGCAGATCGCGAGCGCGTAGTTCATGGACGGGTTGTAGCTTCTCACCGAGTAGAAATTCGGTCCCAACAGGAAGGCGGGTCCGCCTTGCTCGGGAATCCAGAGCTGCGCCGAAGCATTCGGCTGCGGGAACGCCCGGCCGTCGGCGCGGACAATGCCCGCGCCTGTCCACGTCGCATAGGTGCGGCTGCCTTTGACTGAGCGGTCGGCACGAACCTCATATCCCCAATGCTCGCCCGGGTGATACTTGCCGCGATCGACCAGATATTTCGCCGTCGAGCCGAGCGCGTCATCGGGCCTGCCGAACGGCGAGACCCTGCCATCACCGTCATAGTCGATGCCGACATTGAGCCAGACCTCGGGCATCCATTGGGTGTGGCCCATCGCGCCGGCCCAGGAGCCTCGCATGTCCTCCGGCGTGCTCCAGCCGCGGTCAACGATCTTCAACGCGTTGATGAGCTCGCTTTCCCAATAGGGTTTGCGGCGCGGCGCGTTCCAGGCGAGCGCTGCGAGTGCTGGGAAGATCGGGCGCATGTGGTTCTGCTGCACCAGCGGATCGCCGAAGGCGGACTCGACGCCCCACAGCGCGAGCAGCGTGCCGCGCTCGACGCCAAAGTCCTTCTCGATGCGGGCGAACAGCGCCTCGTTTTTCTTCAGCGCGATCTTGCCGTTGATGATGCGCCAGTCGGAGACACGACGGTTGATGTATTGCCAGGTCGCCTCGGTGAACTCGGGCTGGCTCTGGAATTCCCTAAAAACGCTCGTGTCGGGCTGGACCCGAGCCATCGCCCGGTTCCAGGTCGCTTCCGAAATGCCTTTGGCCAGCGCGCGGCTGCGGAAATGCTCGCGCCAGGCATCGAAGCCGGGCGATGTCGCAGCGCGCGCGGCAAACGGCT
>Ga0210410_10006373_pt1 | contig 10259 bp, 10 predicted proteins | sample IncBWC4MmetaG_FD_161058 | JGI IMG/M metagenome (GOLD analysis project Ga0210410, IMG submission 161058) | Forest soil microbial communities from Barre Woods Harvard Forest LTER site, Petersham, Massachusetts, United States - Inc-BW-C-4-M | ecosystem: Environmental > Terrestrial > Soil >... | reverse complement strand
GCAAGTGCTTCAGTCCTACGCTTGGCCCGGCAACGTACGCGAATTACAGAACGTCATCGAACGCTCTATGATTGTGTGTGAAACACCAACTTTTTCAGTGGATGAAAGTTGGCTGTCCCAACAGCCGCGTGATAGGAGACCGAGAGGCAAGCTAAATCTCTCGGGCAGGGTAGCAGCCCAAGAAAAACAGATGATCGAAGCGGCTCTGCGAGAATCCCAAGGACGGGTATACGGAGCTTCTGGTGCAGCGGCCAAGCTGGGGATCGCACACTCCACGCTGGAATCGAAGATTCGGTCACTGAAAATCAACAAGAATCGCTTCAAGGATTAATCCGGAGACTGGGAACTCTGCTCTGAGATAAGGATGCACAGCAAGCACCGGTCTTAATTCTCTAACAACCTCTCGAGGCTCAAACAGTCGTCCTCCCCCGGAATCTCACAAATTTGCGAAAGCCCGGGGGTTCCAGTGACAAGTAAGGCTCTTCTTTTCAATAAAGTGTAATTGGCTACCAGTTTGCACCTTCCTCAAACGAATCTCATGCAGGTAAGCCCAGCGGCATCAGATTTTTCGCTCTAAGCGCGTACTCACGCGGCGGATGGAGCAGTAAACGAGAGACATGATCGGAGGATAGACATATGGCAAAGACATTTGGCGCGACGTCGACGACCGACGAGGTTCTGTCTGGCGTGAATCTCGGAGGGAAACGAATTCTCGTTACCGGAGTTTCGGCGGGACTTGGCGTGGAAACTGCGCGGTCTCTTGCTGCGCACGGTGCTCAGGTTGTGGGCACGGCGCGGGATTTGGCTAAGGCCGAAGCGGCGACGGCACCGGTGCAGAAGGAGGCAACGTCCAGTGGCGGCAGTTTCGAGCTGGTTGCGCTTGATCTTGCCGATCTCAAAAGCGTACGACGCGGTGCCAATGCACTCTTGGCAAAGGGGAAACCCTTCGACGTGGTCATCGCCAACGCTGGAGTGATGGCCACGCCGTTCCTCCATACGGCGGACGGCTTTGAAATGCAGTTCGGGACCAATCATTTGGGACACTTCGTGCTCGTTAACCGTATCGCGCCACTTATCCGCAAAGGAGGGCGTCTGATCAACCTCTCCTCTGCCGGGCACCGCTTCTCCAACGTGGACCTTGAAGATCCCAGCTTTGTGAAGACGCCCTATGAACCATTCGTTGCTTACGGCCGGTCCAAGTCTGCGAACATCCTCTTCGCCGTTGCTTTCGACCGGCGTCACCGAGGGAATGGCATACGCGCCGCAGCCGTGCATCCGGGAGGCGTCCAGACGGAGCTGGACCGCCATCTGGACCCCGTCCACATCAAGAAAACGATCGAGCAGACGAATAAGCGCCTTGCGTCCGAGGGCAAAGCACCCTTCCTGTTGAAGACCATTCCTCAAGGGGCCGCAACTTCGGTATGGGCCGCTGTCGTTGCTCCGGCTAATGAGATCGGCGGCCGATATTGCGAGAACTGTCATGTCGGCCGTGTCGTGTCGGATGACGTGACTATCACCGCCACAAGCGAAGGAGTGCGCGGCTACGCGCTCGACCCGAAAAACGCCGAGGCGCTCTGGAAGAAGAGTGAAGAGATGGTTGGGGAGAAGTTCTAACGACCGACAGCCAGAATTGGGGAACACAAAAACGGCTGCGGGAGTTGGAAGGAGGCGAGCACGTAATGGCGGAACGAGTACAGCACACCTTATATCAGGTCTCGACGGCCACAGCTCTCATTGAAGGGATCTACCAGGGCGCGGTGCAAATCGCGGCTCTACGGGAGCACGGTGATCTGGGCCTAGGCACCTTCGAGAGTCTGGATGGTGAAATGGTCGTCGTCGACGGGCACTTCTTTCAAGTGTGCTCTGACGGTTCTGTGAGAGAAGTACAGGACAACGTTCTCAGTCCGTTCGCGGCAGTCACCGCCTTTTCTCCGGATCAGTCAATCACTCTGGAGAATTGCCCGGATTTGTCGTACCTGACTTCTCAGTTCGACGCCCTGCGCCAATCTGACAATTTCTTTTACGCGCTGAGAGTCGATGGAACATTCGACTACATTCACGCGAGAGCGATGCGTCGGACGAAAGAAGGAACTCCACTGGTCCAGGCGGCGGCCGTTCAACCGGAGTTCGAATTTCATAGTATTTCGGGGACTCTCGTGGGCTTCTGGACTCCCGAGTACGCGAAATCTCTGAATGTCCCCGGTTATCACCTGCACTTTGTCTCGGCGGACCGCACACAGGGCGGGCACGTCCTGCAGTGCCGCGGAAAGAATCTGCGCCTGCAGATTCAGCGGGAGGGCGATTACCACATCGTGCTACCCGAAACCGAAGATTTTTTGAAAGCCAATTTGAGGAGAGACCCAACTGCGGCTCTCGCAAAAGCAGAAGGAGAAAAGAAATGAGCACGCTTGCCACAAAGCCAGCGCCGCAGACAGGTGCCGACCTGTTAGTGAAAAGTCTAGAAACGCAAGGAGTCGAATACATCTTCGGCGTACCGGGAGCGAAGATCGATAAGGTGTTCGACACACTCGTGGATTCGAAGATCCAAACCATAGTCTGCCGGCATGGGCAAAACGCCGGGTTCATTGCGAGCGGCATTGGCCGCATGACCGGGAAAGCCAGAAGATGATCGAGCAGATGAATAAGCAGCTTGCGTCCGAGGGCAAAGCACCCTTCCAGTTGAAGACTATTCCTCAAGGAGCCCCAACTTCGGTGTGGGCCGCTGTAGTTGCTCCCGCTGATGAAGTCGGCGGAAAGTATTGCGAGAACTGCCATGTGGGCAAAATAGTTCCAGATGATGTGACTATCACCGCGGTCAGCGAAGGACTTCGAGGCTACGCGGTGGACCCAACCAACGCCCAAGCCCTTTGGAAGAAAAGTGAAGAGATGGTTGGAGAGTCTTTTTAGACGTCGGATTCGAGCTTAGGAATAAGAGATGGCCGCCAGCCTCGTCAAGTCTTGAAGCGATTCTTATTGATCTTGAACGACCGAATCTTCGATTCCATTGTAGACCGCGGCATCCCTAACTTGACCGCTGCGCCGGTGGGGCCCGCCACACGTCCGCCGGTATCTTTCAGTGCAGTCTCGATCATGTCCTTTTCCTGCAGTAGGAATCTCCGCCGGTGTCCAACTTGCTGTTTCGACTCTAGCGTCATAGGCGGCGGTAACCAGTTTTTATCGATCGAGAATATCTCCGTTTCGCAAAGTATCATCGAACGCTCGATGACGTTCTGCAGTTCGCGAATGTTTCCGGGCCAAGCATATGACTGAAGCAATTCCAGCGTCTTCTTGTTTATACGCGTAATCTGCTTGCCAGCTTTCCGTGAATAGCGCTCGACAAAGTATTCGACCAGCATCGGAATGTCCTCTCTTCGTTCTCGAAGAGAAGGTATCTCGATCGGAAAAACATTCAGCCGATAAAACAAATCACTACGGAAAGACCCTGCGCTGATGGCGGCCTGCAAGTCGCGGTTCGTGGCTGCAATCACTCGGACGTTAGCGCGGATTCGACGAGTGCCGCCGACACGCTCAAACTCATGCTCCTGCAAAACGCGGAGCAGCGCGATCTGAGTCTCCGCTGGAAGTTCCCCGACTTCGTCGAGGAAAAGTGTCCCATCATTTGCTAGTTCAAACCGACCCAGGCGCTGCTGAGTAGCGCCGGTAAAGGCGCCTTTCTCATGGCCGAACAACTCAGAAGCGATAAGGTCACGCGGAATTGCCGCACAGTTCACACTAACGAACGGGCGCGACGCACGATCTGATATTCGGTGTATAGCGCGCGCAACTAGCTCTTTGCCTGTTCCCGTTTCACCCGTGATGAGGACCGTAGAGTCACTCGGTGCGACTTTGGAGATGCGCGAGAGTACAGCTTTCAAAGCCGGAGAGGTTCCAACAATCTCTTCAAACATCGAGGCCTTATCGATTTCTTCGCGTAGAGCAACGTTTTCGCTCCGAAGCCTGTCTTCAGCCTGCTTTCGATCCTCGATGTCCGTCGCGGCAACATACCAACGCATAATCTGTCCCTGTTCGTCGCGCAATGGGTTAAAGCGAGCCGAGAACCAGCGATAAGTGCCATCGCGTCTGCGTAGTTGCACCTCTAACTCGTCAGCAGAGCCACGAGCGACAATGTGACCAAAACCACTGTCCCACCGCCCGCCGTCATCAGCATGAACGTAGTCGTTGCGACCAGGAAACTGTTGCCATTCTTCGAGGCTAATACCGAAGTAATCGAGCGAGGCGTGGTTAAGGTAGAGGCGTTCACGGTTAGGTCCGTATACCCCAATATGTTGAGGCGCAAGGTCCAGCATCTGCCGGAGCTCCATTTCAATTCTGCGCCGTTCCTCTTCTGCTCGTTTACGCTCAGTGACGTCGATCACAGTGCCCACAAATTCAACGAGATGGCCGGACGTGCTCAGAACAGGATGACATACGACGTGAATGTCCCTGATGGCGCCACCTGGATGAACGATGCGGTAGTCCGCCTCCCACTCTGCCTTCTCGCGGATAGCCGTCTGGATTAGTTCCCTGAAACCGGGTTGGTCGTCGGGATGAATCCGCTGAAAGAAATCTTCGAATCGGGGCAAACCATCCCGTGGATCAAAACCTAGAACGCGGTACCATTCCTCCGAACAATACCTGGTACCCTGGTCTGGACTCCATGCCCAACTGCCCATGTGGGCAAGCCGCTGCGCTTCGGCCAAGTACGCTTCACTACTCCGGCGGGCTTCCTGGGCCCGCTTTTGTTCACTCAAATCGAGTACGAATACGACACCCTCGTTCCCACCTTCAAACAGCGCGGATCCAATCATCACGGGCACGCGGCTGCCGTCTTTCCGGAAATACTCCTTCTCGCATGGCTGAATCATCCCGGTTGCTTTCACTTCTGCCACCGCGCGTTCGTCGCGCTCGCGCCATTCGGGCGGCGTCAGATCAGTCCAGCGCAGGCGATCCGAAACCACATCTTCACGGCTGTATTGCACCATGCGCAGGAAGGCGTCGTTGGCTTCAATGATCGCACCTTCGAAGTTACCGATGAAGATCCCCAGAATGTTGGTGTCGATCAGACGCCGGATCTTGTCTTCGGTGGTTTTGCGCTCGGTGATGTCGGTCACCGCCCCGACAAACTCGCGATTGTCAGATGCATCCTGTAAAACGTGAGCTATGGCGTTGATGTGCTTGACTCGCCCATCAGGCAGTAGCAAGCGATAGGTATGCTCGAATTCGGGCTCTCCCTCAAGGGAGCGATTAATGACCTCTTTGACGCCGATGCGGTCCTCGGGATGGACCCGCTGCACCAGTGAATCTATTGTTGGCTTGACAGAACGGTCGTACTCGAAGATACGGTAGGTTTCATCGGACCAGACAATCTTGCCAGTATCAGGTTTCCATCCGAAGCTGCCGGTGTGACTGAGCATTTGAGCTTCGGCCAGGTAAGCTTCGCGACGTCGGAGTTCTTGAGTCAGGAGCTCGTGCCCCGTAATGTCTATGGCAGTGCCAACGATTATTTTCAGCCTCCCGTTCTCGACAATAGGAACAGCAACGCAACGTACGTAACGAACTTCGCCGCTGGGACGCACAATCCGCTTGGTGACATCACATCCAGAGGCCTCTGCAATCATCCGGTTGATTAGCGAGCGCATGAACTCGCGATCCTGCGGATGGATGCTTGCCAGGTATTCCTCAAAGCTGGGCCCTTCTTTCGCCGGATCAAGACCATAAATGTGAAAAAGTTCATGCGACCAGTAAGGGAAACTACCCGCAGGGTCCAAAACCCAGCTTCCCATGCGGGCAAGACGCTGCCCTTCTGAAAGATAGAACTCGCTCCTTCGCAACTCTTCTTCCGCCTGCTTGCGCTCCTCAATGTCGAGACTCGATCCATACCACTTGACGATGTTGCCGTTTGCATCGCGAAGTGGCACTTTCCGGTGGAACATCCAGCGGTATTCTCCATTCGCGCTGCGGAAGCGAGTTTCGTATTCGAAGACTTCTCCGGTCGCGAGGCAGGCTCGCCACTTGGCCACAATCCCCTCAACGTCCTCAGGGTGAACCACAGCTGTCCAATTCCAGCCAGTCACTTTGTCCAAAGTGACGCCCAGGTATTCCAGCCAAGGTTTATTGAAGTAATCGAGGTAGCCGTCAGGCCTGGCGCTGTGAATCAGCGCCGGAATCGAGTCGACAAGCGCTTGCATATCCATCAAGTCGGATTCCCGCCGTGGAGACGACATGCCGCGCATCATACACCTCTGCTAGCCGCGCATCGATAAGGTCGATTGAACTGAGTCTTCCCTGCAGTCCCGAGCCCTACCAAGATTCGATTCACTGCAGAGTACTTGGGTAATTCTTTTTCCCCGAAACACCGTTTCGACACGTGCTGATGGCCTTTTGTACACGTCTCGCCATTAGTCGAAAGCTCGCCATGGGCGCAACCTGCTAACAGGTTCTTCTTCAGGTATTTACGATTGGAGCTTCAATTGCCCTCTACGTTGAAGCGTTGTGAGGTCGGCGAGGAACCGCATGCTGAGAATCACGAGGACAACAAACGGTCAAGCGGTCTTTAAGGTCAGTGGTCAACTAACCACGGAAAACCTGTCGGAGATGGAGGCGCTGATTGCGGCAGAAGGAAAAGGCAAACGAATTATCTTGGACTGTACAGATTTGCGGTCCGTGGACGGCGAGGCCGTTAAGTCTCTGGAGAAGTGGGAAGCAGACTCGATCAAGCTGAAGAACTGCGGACTTTACATCCGAGAATGGATCAAGAGACAGCGGCAGGAACGCAAATCTCGTGAGAATCCGGGGAATTTGTGGGTTGGTACTCAGGTCAACTCGCGCAGCAAGTGTTGGAAGGAACGTAGGAGCAAAACATGAGCTCAGCTTCTGATTGCGTGACACAAACTAAGGAAAATACAGGAAACATGCCAATGAACGTCATTGCTTATCGTAGTGACGAGCTACGCGCTAGTGAAGAGGACCGCGAGGAACTTCCGTTTGTAGAGACGATCGTGGGTCGACGTGGGAGTCTCCGTGACATCCTCTCGCTAGTCGAAGCGGTTGCGCCCACGAATGCGACGGTTCTGATCGCGGGCGAAACCGGTACCGGCAAGGAAGTAATCGCTCGCGCGATTCACGAGTTTAGTCCCCGCCGGCACCAAAGTTTGGTAAAGGTGAATTGCGCGGCGATCCCCGCTGGCCTTCTGGAAAGCGAGCTCTTCGGCCATGAACGTGGAGCCTTTACGGGCGCTGTCAACTCTCATGTCGGACGCTTCGCGTTGGCCGATCGCGGCACTCTGTTCCTCGATGAAATTGGAGACCTGCCACTAGAGGTTCAGCCCAAGCTGCTCCGCGTCTTGCAGGAGCGTGAGTTTGAGGCAGTCGGCAGCACGCGCACAACGCGAGTCGATGTTCGCGTAGTCGCTGCGACCAACCAAGACTTGAAGCGAATGGCTCAGGATCGTAAATTCCGAGAAGACTTGTACTACCGGTTGAACGTTTTCCCGATTTATCTGCCGCCACTGCGCGAAAGGAAAGCCGATATTCCCGAGCTCGTGAAGTATTTCGTTCAACAGTTTGCCGCTTCGATGGACAAATCGATCGAATCGATTCCCCAAGAAACCATGCGCTCCCTGGTGCGTCACCACTGGCCCGGCAACATTCGAGAGCTCCAGAACCACATCGCGCGCGGCGTCATTCTCTCGAATGATGGCGTCTTTGAATCAGCGCCTCTCGAAAGCTACCAGCCGCCGGAGCCCGAGATTTCAAACCCCACCCTTGAAGACAAAATGCGCAGAGAAATTCTCGTCGCTTGCCAGCGCGCCAATTGGAAGCTCGGAGGTCCGCGAGGTGCAGCTGCCAGACTTGGCCTGAAACGCACCACACTATTTCACAAATTGAAGCGCCTTGGTATTGCGCCACCAGCAGACCATTCGCAGGACTGAGTCGCAAATCTGAGTGCACCTCGGCGGTCAAAGCTTCGAATGAACGCGTGACGTTTTAGAAAGAGCAGGTTGAACCAATGTCTGCAGTCGCAAGCAGTTCCGCAATCCTCCCGATTCCGGGCTTTCCCGCAGGAGTCCATATGCACTGGGAAACGCGACGTCGAGTTGTGTGGAACGAACAAGAGCACGCGCCCGAGGAGCACGAGTTCGTCTACGAGGTCAGCTGGATCGAAGATCTAGGCCTATGGCGCACTTTTCTGAGGTCGCACCACAAGGTGAACGACTGAAGAAGTCGTTTCCAAGACGCCATTCCGTGAAGTCAGCGCCGACCTTAGTGCGCACAGCGCGGGAACAGCGTCGCAAGTACCATCAAGTCCCACGGTCTGAAGAGCCGTTCGTGAGCCTGATTGCCCTGAGCCTGCACGGCTCGTGCAATAAAGCCCAACCGGTGACGCTTTGTGAGATTTTCCAGATGCTCGGCACAAATCCCGGTAAGTTTCGTGACCTCAGCATAGGTGAAGATTTTTTGGCTCGCTTTCACAGTGATCATTCGATTCAAGTCCTCGCCTGCTCTGTACTCATTTACGTTTCATGAATTCAGAGGGAAGGTTCTTCTTATGAATGGGCGCCACAAGAGCGCGTCCCGTTTCCGCAACGACCTGCTGTTTAGCGCGAGACAGCCGCGCCTTGAAGGTCCCGGTTGAAACACCGAGCAGGGCGGAGGCTTCTCCGCCCGACAACTCGTCGAAGTAAGTCATAGTGAGCGCCTGTCGCAGCATGGGTTTCATCTTTCCTAGGATCCCGTCGACCAATTGAAGAGTCTCCCGTTCTGCGTGAACCATTTCAGGATCAGGTTCCGAGTCCGGAATATTTTCCGTCCAGTCGACTTCACGCGAGCTGCTGCTCTCGCGGAGCGGATGGTTTGTGGATGGTTTACGTTTGCGTTGAATCATGTAAGCGGCATTCAATACGATGCGCGTTAACCAGGTCCTCAGTGCAGACCGCCCCTCGAAGCTATGCAAGTGACGATACGCTGAAAGAAACGCCTCTTGCACCGCGTCTTCCGCATCTTCTCTGTTCCTCAGAATGGACTGCGCAGCCGCCACGAATCTTTTGTGCGATGCGACAAACATCTCCTCCAAGGCGTCTTTTCTTAGAACCTGCTCTCGTGTCTCGGCCAGCTTGCGGTTCCCGTGGGTTGCCGTCCTGGAGGGGGTTGAGCGGATATTCTTTTTCAGTATCCGAAATACGGGCATAGCCTTTCTGGCTGCAGCTTCGTTGCTTTGTCCGCTTGAACTCGCGGTTCCCAATGCGTAGGTCACTTGCGATCTCCGTTTACTCATTTGCTTCGCTATGCAACCGAACGTCCATTGCGGACTTCGCCAAGCACGGCAGCTATGCGTTTTGTTTTCAACGATGCCGGAGGACAGGGCCAGGACAGGAGAGTTTTTGAAGTCGTTATTTAGGTTAGAAACTTAACGATAAAGTTCACGTTGTGACCCCGGGCGTAGGCCCAATAACATCTGTCGCGTTTCTTGCTCTTCGTGCGACTTTCATAGCAACGATATATTCCGACCAACTTGTGACTGCGTTTCCGTCTCCGTTCTCTTCGCCGACCAATGCGACTGTGAGAAGTCCGCTCGCGTCTTTTTTATTGAGTTCGAAATACGTCGGTTAATGCTTCGGCTGTTAAGTGAACGTGTTAACCGAGCATCTGCGATGCGAATCATCTCGCAAACAATAACGCGCCTCTTTTCAGCGACGTAAGCCAGCAACCATCTTTGGCCACCAGGATGCTTTTAGTAGCGGTGGAATTCACAAACACAAGGCAAAAGGAACAACAGAACATTTCATGGAGAGGCCAACAAAAGAGAAACAGTCGCAAAGCGTTTCTGTTTGGACGCCGCTTGAGGAAAAGATGGCAAAACCGAAAATCATCATCGTCGGCGGGGGCTTCGCGGGATTGGCAGCCGCCAAAGCGCTGAGAAGGACGCCCGCGAAAGTAGATTTGATTGACCGTACCAATCACCACGTGTTTCAGCCGCTGCTTTACCAGGTCGCGACTTCCGTTCTTACGTCCAGTCAGATTGCGGCTCCGATCCGCAGCGTTCTTCGGAATCACAAGAACACGACAGTGATACTGGGGGAAGTCACAGGAGTGGACAAGGATCAAAAGTGCGTCTTTTTTAGTGACGCGGACCATCAGAGCGTGCCGATCGCCTATGACTATCTAGTCTTGGCGACTGGTTCCAGTCACAGCTACTTCGGTCATACCGAATTTGCGGAGTACGCGCCCGGTTTGAAGACTCTTGCGGATGCCGAGGCGGC
>Ga0210410_10006372_pt1 | contig 10261 bp, 3 predicted proteins | sample IncBWC4MmetaG_FD_161058 | JGI IMG/M metagenome (GOLD analysis project Ga0210410, IMG submission 161058) | Forest soil microbial communities from Barre Woods Harvard Forest LTER site, Petersham, Massachusetts, United States - Inc-BW-C-4-M | ecosystem: Environmental > Terrestrial > Soil >... | reverse complement strand
TACACCCTGATCCTCGGCGAGCGTGTGCCGGACTTTGTGAACTGCCTGGTCCGCATGGGCGAGCAAAGTCCGCAGGGTGTTCCCGTGTGGCCTTTGCAGGGAAGCGAGACGGGGTGCATGGTTGGATATCACTCTGCTCCCGTTGTCGCCGAGGCCCTGGCAAAAGGGTTCCGCGGAATCGATGCGAAGTCCGCCTACGCTGTCTTCAAACAGCGCGCCGAGGTCGACGACTATCGCGGTCTCGCAGCCTACCGGAAGCTAGGCTATGTTCCCTGCGACGCGCAGGATGAGTCAGCCAGTAAGACGCTCGATTATTCCTACGACGATCGCGCCGTGGCGGCCATCGCCAAAGCCGCCGGCGAAGACGCAGACGCCGCGATGCTGATGAAGCGGTCACGCTCTTTCGTCAATCTGTATGACAGGGAATCGGGGTTCATTCGTCCCAGGTTCACCGACGGCCACTGGGCCACGCCATTCAATCCCAAGTCCATCAAGATTACGAAGTGGCGCGACTACACCGAAGCCAACGCATGGCAAACCACGTTCTGCGTGCAGCACGATCCCGCGCTTCTGATCGAGACGATGGGAGGCAACAAGCCCTTCGTCGAAAAACTCGATCAACTATTCAATCAGAGCTCCGAGCTGCCTCCAGACATGCCGCCTGACGTGACCGGAATGGTTGGCCAATACGCCCACGGCAACGAGCCCAGCCATCACATCGCGTATCTCTATAACTACGCCGGCGCGCCCCACAAAACGCAGGCACGAATCCGCAGCCTGCTCGAGACGATGTACGACAATAAGCCGGATGGGATGGCGGGCAACGAAGATTGCGGACAGATGTCCGCGTGGTTCGTCATCAGCTCCCTCGGCCTCTATGCGGTAGATCCCGTGAGCGCCCGGTACGACTTCGGCACGCCTCTGTTCGATCGCGTAGAGATCAAGGTCTCGGAGAACCAGAAGCTGACCATCGAAGCCAACCGGCAGTCTCCCAAATCAATCTACGTGCGCTCAGTGGAATGGAACGGCACGCCGCTAAAAGGATTGACCGTCGAGCACGCTCAACTGGTCAAGGGAGGCAGTCTGGTCTTTCACCTCGTCGATGAGCCCACAAGTGTTTCGTAAGGGATAGACATGCGCTGGAAGCGACTATTCGCCATCACCATCTTCTCTGCGGTCCTCCTTCCGATCGCACCGGCGCAGTCCCAGTCACCCACGGCGCCCGCCGAGGCAGTCCTCAAGCGCCTGATGCCTCACCTCGCGCCTCAGTTTCAACTGGCTCTCGTCCCCAGGCCCGATCATAAAGATTACTTCCGCATCTCCGGGACGCGCGGCCACATCCGCGTGGTGGCGGGCACGCAGCCTACCGTCTTATACGGCGTCAACTGGTACCTGAAGTATGTCGCACACCTCCAGGTGTCGCCTAACGGCCTTCAACTCGGTCCTCCCAACTTTGTATTGCCCGCTCCCGGCTCTCCCATCGAGAAGCCGGCCCTCTACCCCTGGCGTTACGCGCTAAACGAAAACGTCGACGGTTACTCCGCCCCCTACTGGGACCAGAAGCGCTGGCAGCACGAGATCGACATCCTCGCCCTAAGCGGCACCAACGCTATCTTGATCGAGCGCGGCATGGACCTCGTCCTCTACCAGACCTTCCGTGACTCCGGCTACTCCGACGAAGCTATCCGCAACTGGATCGTCCAACCCGCCCACCAGAACTGGCAGCTGATGGGCAACATGTGCTGCTTTCAGGCTCCCATCTCCATGGAACTTCTCGAGAAGCGTTCCCGCTCTGCCCAGCAGCTCATCGCCACACTGCGCAGCCTCGGCATCATGCCGGTTCTCCCGGGCTACTACGGAATCGTCCCCGCAGACTTCGCCTCCATCCACCACGGCGCGCATGTCATCACCCAGGGTGACTGGAACGGATTCACTCGCCCCGGCTGGCTCGATCCTCTCGATCCCAACTTCGACAAACTCGCCGAATCTTTCTACCACCATCAACACGCGCTCTACGGCGACTCCGCCATCTACGACATGGAGATATTCCAGGAGGGCGGCGCAGCAGGAAACGTCCCCGTCCCCGCAGCCGCGAAAAAAGTGCAAGAGGCCCTCAAGCGCGTTCACCCCGACGCCCTCTGGATGCTGCTCGGCTGGCAGCAAAACCCAACCCAGGAGCTGCTCTCCTCCCTCGACACCAGCCACGTCCTCATCGCCGAGATCGAGCAGGGCCGCGTCCCCCGCGAGGATCGCGACCGCGAGTTCCGCGGAGCAGCCTGGCTCTACGGCGGTCTGTGGGAGTTCGGCGGACGAACCACCATGGGCGCGCCGCTCTACGACTACGCCGTTCGCCTTCCCCAGATGGCCAAACGCCCCGGCAGCCGCATCGCCGGCACCGCCCTCTTTACCGAAGGCCTGGACACCAACCCCTTCGCCTTCGACCTCTACACCGAGATGGCCTGGCACGAAGATCCTGTCGACCTGACCCATTGGACCGACGCCTACGCCGCTCGCCGCTACGGTGCGGACGATCCTCACGCCCGCAGCGCCTGGCAGATCCTCCTCAAAACCGCCTACAGCTACCGCGCCGACGGCAACAAGGATCACGGCGAGCGCGACGCCTCGCAGGACTCCCTCTTCAACTCCCAGCCGTCGCTCACAGCGACACGCGCCGCCACCTGGTCCCCCGACGTCCTCCGCTATAACCCCACCGACTTCGCCCCCGCCCTAACCGAACTCCTCCAGGTAGCACCCGCACTCCGCTCCACCGAAACCTACCGCTACGACCTCGTCGACGTAGCCCGGCAGGCGATGGCAAACGAGAGCCGCCGCCTCCTACCACTCATCAAACAGGCCTACGACTCCAAAGACAAAGTCGCGTTCGCGAGCCTCACGAAAGAATGGCTCCGCGACATGCAGCTGCAAAACAACCTCCTCGAAACCAACCAGTTCTTCCTTCTCGGCAGATGGCTCTCCTTCGTCCCACCCTGGGCCTCCTCGCCTGCGGAGCTAGACCGCCTCAACTACGACGCGCGCTCCATCCTCACCACCTGGGGCGATCGCCACGCCAGCGAGTACGGCCTCCACGAGTACGGCAACCGCGACTGGGCCGGCCTCACCAGCGACTACTACCTGCCTCGCTGGCAGATGTTCTTCGACGCGCTCTCTACCTCGCTCGCCACCGGCGAGCCCCCAAAGAGCATCGACTGGTATGCTCTTGGCGACAGATGGAATCACAGTCAAAAAACATACGACGTAAACCCTCAAGGCGACTCCTACACCGCCGCGCTCGCCATCGCTCGTACCCTGCATCTAGCCCCTAACCAGCAGCCGGAGGCACACGAGTAATCCATGACCACAAACCCGGTTACCACCAGCCCATCCTCCGTCAACGCCAAGCCCCCACTGATCGCCGCGCGCCCCGGTCGACTACTCTCGCTCGACGTCCTGCGCGGCCTCACCATCGCCTTCATGATCCTCGTCAACAACAACGGCAGCGACGCTCAGGCCTATTGGCCACTCAAGCACGCCGCCTGGAACGGCTTCACCCCAACCGACCTCGTCTTCCCCACGTTCCTCTTCCTCGTCGGCATCTCCACCGTCTACTCCACCGCCGCCCGCCTCGCGCAGGGAGCCACCCGGCAGTCCTTGTTCCAGCACGCCCTCCGCCGATCGATCATTCTTTACCTGCTGGGCCTCGTCGTGAACAGCTTCCCCTACTTCCATCTCCACACCATGCGCTTCTACGGAGTGCTCCCCCGCATCGCCATCTGCTACCTCATCGTCGCCTCGCTCTATCTCCTCAATCCCGGCTGGCGCAGCAAAGCAGCCGTGGCAATCGCCGCGCTCGCTGCCTACTGGATACTCATGCGCTTCATCCCCGTCCCCGGATACGGCATCCCCACCCACGACATCCCCCTGCTCGACCGCGACGCCAACCTCACCGCCTGGCTCGACCGCCAGATCTTCTCCGCCCCGCACCTCTACGAGCGCACCCGCGATCCCGAAGGCCTCCTCAGCACCATCCCCGCCCTGGCCACCGCTCTCCTAGGTCTTCTCACCGGCATCTGGCTCCGCACCCAGCGCACGCTAAAAGCAAAGGCCGCCGGCATCGCCACCGCAGGCCTCACCGGCGTCCTTCTCGGCGGCCTCTGGAACCTCTCGTTCCCCATCAACAAGAAGCTCTGGACCAGCTCCTACGTTCTCTTCGCCGGCGGCCTCAGCCTGCTGCTGCTCGCGCTCTGTCTCCTGATCGTCGATTTGCGCAAGAAGAACCCCAGCGCCTCCAGCCATCCCCGGTTTCTCAGCCCCATCCTGGTCTTCGGGACCAACGCCATCGCGGCCTACGTCTTCTCCGAGCTCCTTCAATCAACCCTCAGCAGCATCCATCTCCACCCCGGCACAAACCTCCAGCAGCTGCTCTATCGCTCGATCGCGCACGTGGTGCCGAACCAGCCCTTCGCCTCTCTGCTCTATTCCATCGGATTCGTCGCCATCTGCTGGATTCCCGTCTCCCTCCTCTACCGCCGTAGCATCTTCATCAAGATCTAAGCCAACGATCAAAAGGTGATCCGTCCAGCCAGATTGATGGAACGTCCTCCGGAGTTCGCTGCCAGTGCCGTGACATAGCCGAAGTTGGCTCCTGAGACATTCGCATTCGGATTGGCAAAGGCCGGTGTATTGGTCACATTGAAAGCCTCCGCGCGAAACTGTAACTTCAGGTTCTCCCAAATGCCGAACTCACGAACAATGCTTGCATCCAGATTGAAGTAACCCGGCCCACGGACCATATTCCGCGATGAGGTTCCGAAGCGCGCCGCGCCGGTTACAGAAGCGAAGGCAGTCGTATCAAAATAGGTTGGTTGACCCGTCAAGTTGTTAGTGCTGCTGCGTGCGGTATGGCGAATCGTCACACTCGATTTCACTAAATCAGCGACCTGTGTGTTACCCGGCGCATTCAGAACAGTGCCCGCGTCCGTCACGGTGAATGGCAGTCCGCTCAGCTTGCTAAGCGCAGTGTTCAGCTCCCACCCACCCAGCACCTTGCTGCCAAATCCAGTTGTCATCCATGCACCATTCTTGCCAAAGGGCGACTGAGCGACTGTCCACCACTGCAGATTGTTCGTGCGGTCAAAGCCTGCCGTCCCCTTGTTGCGATCCCAGTACGTGGGATAGGCAAACAGAAGGCCGCTATACGTGGAGTTGTCGTTGTAGTTGATGGCGTGGGACCAGGTGTAGATGAATCCTGTGTTCACACCGTGGCCCACCCGGCGGGTGAGCTGGCTCTGCAGCCCGTGGTAGTTCGCGCTGCGGAAAGGGGCGTTTGACGTGATATCGACCTGCGAGCCGGTAACGTTGGCCAGCAGCCGACCAGCATTCCCGCCCCCCGGAGGCGCTGCGTTGATGTTGAGCGACGTATCAGCACGAACCGCATGCGTTCCGACGTAGGTGAGATTCATGTTGAAGTGAGCCGGCAGATCCTGCTGGACTGCCAGGTTCCAGGATTCGATATAGCCGCGGCGATAGTTTTTGGGCACAGTCTCGGTCGAGGCGCTGGTTGGGAGCGTCAGAAACCCAGTGGTGTAGTCAGGCTGGGTAACCGGGGGAATGCCGACCGTCGAGTTGCCCACCGCGCCGCAGCCGGTGATGCTGTTAGCCCCATCCGCTGTCTGCAAGCAGTCAGCAGGCGTGTAGGAGTTGGCGCCGCCCAAGTTGATATTGGTCACCGCACCGTAGGTCTCGCGGAAGCGGCGGAAGTTATCGGGATCAACCGTCATGCCGAAGCCGGCGCGAACGACAGTCTGATCGGATACACGATAAGCCACTCCCAGACGAGGAACGATCATGCCCCATCCGATCTGTTCGCCAGTGTCGTTAGGATTGCCGCCGCGTCCGCCAATAACAACGTTATTGGTCTTGCCTAGCGAAGGATCGAAGCGGAAGACACCCAGGTGGTCGCGCGTGGCGAACGGATAGTACTCATAGCGGGCTCCGGCGGTTAAAGTCAGCTTTGGAGTAGCCAGCCACTGATCCTGCGCATAGAAGGCGAAGGTTGACCAGCGAACGGCATTTGGGTTCAGCGACTGCGTCGCCTTTCCATAGGTCTGCGGCAGGCCCAGCAGGAAGTCGGCGAGTTGATTGAAGATGGTAGGAGTGACGCCGCCAACCGTGGTGAGGCCGCCCGTGAACTGGAAACCACCGCGAGGCGTCGCTACATTGGAGCCCTGTGGCTGGAAGTGATTGATGGCCGAGTGTGTGTGCTCGCCGCCAAAGGCCATGCTGTGCCGGCCTTTGTTCCACGCGATGTTGGCATTTTCTACATACTGATTGTCACGGAACAGATAGGGGCTGGCCGTATTCTGGTTGCCGATCGACGAAAAAGCAGTGGAGCCGCTTGAGGAGGTGCCCCCGCCGAATCCGCTGGCAGCGGCAGCCGAGAAGACGAAGCCAGGCTGTCCGCTCTGGAGAGGATTCGTGCCGTTCGTACCTGGAATTCCGAGGGTGTCGAGGCCGAAGTTCGTACCGAGATCCGGTCCTTGGCCACCGAGGTGCTGCCGCGCGTAACCGGCGTTCATCGCCAGCAAAAGATTCGGCGTGAACACATGAGTGAAGCCAAGGCCGACGTTTTGAACTCTTCCAAGATTGGCGCCGGGATTGCCTCCGTCGAAGGGAGAACCGTTCGCAGGTCCGAGCGCCGGAGGGTCGTTGATGGTATAGGGCGCAATGCTGTAACGGCCGAAGATCGTATTCTTCTCGCTCGCGTAGTTGATCTTAGTGTCGTACTTCGTCATCGTGTAGGCCACCACCGCAGAGCCGATGTAATCATTGGCAATCGAGGCCAGGCAGTTGTTGATGCAGTTGTTTGGCGCCGGCAACAGAGCAAGCATCTTCTTTGCCACAGAGCTGATGCGGCTTGCCGGAATCTGCATGAGGCCGCTTCCATTGGTCGCAGCAAAGGTTTTTCGGCCAACGCCGTTCTGAGCACCACTGGCGACCGCTCCAGTTGTTGGGTCATAGATCTGCGCCTGCGTACTCCCAGCCAGGTACCCGGCGAAGTTGCCGCTGATCAGCTGAGGGGTTGGAATGGTCTGAGAGCCGCTTGTCGCACTGCGGCGCGTGATGCGGTCGGCGTCGAAGAAGAAGAACAGCTTGTTCTTCCAGATGGGTCCGCCGATCGCGCCTCCCCACTCGTTGTAGATGTTCTTTGGGCGAATCGGCAGATTCTGTACCGGCTGGTAGTAGCTGCGGGCGTTGTACTGGTTAATGCTGTTGTATTCGAAGGCAGAGCCGTGAAAACTATTTGTCCCGGACTTGATGGTCACGTTGATCGAGGCGCCACCGGCCGTGCCCTGGTCTGCCGTGAAGCTGTTCGTCACCACATTCACGCTTTGAATCGCATCTTGCGGCGGCACATACGCAATCAGATAAGGCAGCCATGGATAGGACACCGTTGCGCCATCGACACGGGTTGAATTTGCCGCCCATGAGACACCGTTGGCGTTGCTTGCCTGCGCACGCATTGGATTGCCGCCCGACGAGTTTTGCTCCGCGGGAGGAGTAAATCCAGGAACGAGTTTATACAAGGATTGAAAATTGCGCCCGTAGCTGCTGGTCGTTGGCAATTCGGCCAACTGCACCGGATTGATTTCGGTGTTGACGTCGGCTTTGTCGGTTTGCAATACAGGTTGAGACGAGCTATTGACCTCAATGGCCTGTTGGTTGGTTCCAACCACAAGTTGTGCGTCGCTGCGAGTGATTTGGTTCGGGTTTACCAGGACACCAATCGCCTTGAAGGGTGCAAAACCTGTCGCAGTGACGGTGACCGTATAAGTCCCGGGCTGTAAATCTTGAACCAGGTAGATTCCTTCACTATTTGTCGTCACAGTGCGTGAGGTGCCCGTGCCGCCATTCACAGCGGTCACGCTTCCATTGCTGATAACCGCACCGCTGCTATCGGTCACATTGCCGCTGATGGTTCCATACAAAACTTGCGCCCGTGCCATCGTGGCCGACAGCATCAGCAGGAGAAGAAACAGCGCACTAGCTTCCAGGAAGTTGATACGGAGAAAACGATTTTTGCAGTCCATTTGACACATCCGTTTAAAGACGTTGCGGCCGTCATGCGCCGTACCTAAATGGTATTTATTAGGCGTCGTGAACTATATCCACAGCGAGAGAGCACTGTCAATTGAGAAATGCGTTTAGTGCCTGATTCAGTTATGTTGATTGGTGCTGTGACAACATTTCGCGCGATTGCGTTATCTCGAGGGGAATTGGAATTTATGTGTGGTGGCAAAATTTGATTTCATACTTCAAGCAGGTCAATAACCTACGCGAGAAAATGAAAGTTGCATCTTGGTTTGCTCTCAGGGGAATCGGGGCTTTCAACCTCTCATCGCAATGATCGATGACGGGTCTCCGCAATTGTCAGATTTCGGGAGCATCCAATTGGAAATCGTCTCCGAAATTAACCACCCTCTCTTGACTTAAATGCCCCTCAGAATGGCAGCAGCCCAGCTGGAACCCGGAGGATTTCGCCCCCTTGAGGGACAAAAAATCGAGATAACTCCTTTGCCTGGAATAATTTGGACGTAACCCCTTTGTTATCTATATTTTGGCGGCGAAGCCCTCCCGTAAACTCATGAAACAAAGGAATTTATCCGCGGGTAATAGGGGGGGTGGGGGGGCACCGTCGCACCCTGTATAGCGAATCTCCGATCCCGTCGTATCAGTGAGCGGCGCTGGATTTGGATGCGGGTTTGAAATTCTTCGTAAGCAGCACCAGCGGCGCGGCGATCAGGGTGATGACGCCAATGATGTGGAAGCAATCCATGAAGGCGAGAAGCTGAGTCTGAGCGTGAAGCTGCTCGTACACACGTCCATACGCGGCATTGAGGGCGTCGGTGGGCGAGAAGCCGTGAGATTGCAGATAGCCGGCAGTCTGATGGATATTCTGCTGCAGGTTGGGGGACGAGACGACGATGTTGCCGCCGACGCGGGACTGGTGGAAGTTCTGGCGGCGCTCGGAGACGGTGGTAATGAAGGCAATGCCGAAGCTGCCGCCCCAGTTGCGAAAGAAGTTGGTGAGCGAAGATGCCTTGTTGTTCTGCGCGGGACTGAGCTGCGAGTAGCCGATGACTGACAACGGCACGAAGAAGAAGGCGTAGCCAAGACCCTGCAGCGCTCGCGCCCAGGCGTAGTGTCTGTAGTCGGTGTCGAGGTTGAAGTGGCTGTAGTGAAGGAACGAGAGACCGACGACCATGACCGCGCCGAAGAGCAGGAGGCGCGGTTTGATGAGGCCGCGCTGAACGAGCTGCGCGCCTACCGGGGCGAGGAAGGTGATGACGAGCGCTCCAGGTCCGAGGACCAGGCCCGCGTCGATAGCGCGGTAGCCATAGAGAGACTGGAGGAGCTGCGGGATCATCGTCGTGGAGGCGAAGAGGCCGAAGCCGAAGACGAAGTAGAAGACATTGGCGATGGCGAAGTTGCGCACCTTGAGCATGCGGAGGTCGATGACGGGGTCGGGTTGGCGCAGCTCCCAGAAAACAGCAGTTGTGAGGCAGCTGACACCGATGACGAACATCCAGGTGATGAAGCGGGAGCCGAACCAGTCGTCGATCTGGCCGCGGTCGAGGAGGACCTCGAGGGCGGCAGAGCCGAGGCCGATGAGCGCGATGCCGATTCCGTCGACTTTCAATTTGCCGGGCTTTCCATTCGTGCCGGCGCTGCGGACGGACTTGCGCTCTTCGGCGTAGGACTCGGGGTCGTGGACGAAGCGATTGGTCAAGAAGAGAGAGAGCAGGCCGATGGGGATATTGATGAGAAAGACCCAGCGCCAGTTGTAATTGTCGGTGATCCACCCGCCGAGGACGGGGCCGATGGCCGGCGCAGTGACGATGGCGACAGTGTAGAGGGCGAAGGCGGTGGCGCGTTTGGCGGGAGGGAAGGTGTCGACAAGGATGGCCTGTTCGACCGGCGCGAGGCCACCACCTCCGATGCCTTGCAGCACACGCGCGAGGAGCATGATGCCGAGGCTGGGAGCGATGCCGCAGAGGAAGGATGTGATGGTGAAGAGGGCGACGCAGGCCATGTAGTAATTTTTTCGGCCGAAGACGCGGGAGAGCCACGCGGACATGGGAAGGATGACAGCGTTGGCGACGAGATAGGTGGTGAGGATCCAGGTGACCTCGTCGTAGGAGCGGCCAAGTCCGCCGGCGATGTAGGGAAGGGAGACGTTGGCGATGGAGGTGTCGAGCAGCTC
>Ga0210410_10006369_pt1 | contig 10262 bp, 10 predicted proteins | sample IncBWC4MmetaG_FD_161058 | JGI IMG/M metagenome (GOLD analysis project Ga0210410, IMG submission 161058) | Forest soil microbial communities from Barre Woods Harvard Forest LTER site, Petersham, Massachusetts, United States - Inc-BW-C-4-M | ecosystem: Environmental > Terrestrial > Soil >... | reverse complement strand
CACGCCGCGCTGATAATGTTCGTCGGGCGACTTTGGATTCTGATCGTGGGACGGCTTCATACGCTGTTCGGTGATGCGCAGATGGGTGCGGGCGCGGTCGGCGAGTTCTTTACTGGGGCCGACGAGAACCTTCTCGAGTTCCTGTTTGGCACGTTGGAATTTCTGCTGGTGGAAGAGGGACATGGCCTCTTCGTAGATCTTCATTTGAGCTTGAACGAGAGGATCAACCATTTCGACACCACCGCGCTGCGGGGGAGGCGCGGGTAAGTTCCCTTTTTTCTTAGATTTAGGCTGCGGCTTGGAGGAGCCCTTGGACCTGCCGGATGCGCCGGAAGGCTTTTTCTGCACTTTCGCCATGGCGCGAATGCTAACAAAGGCTGTGGCTTACGTCAACGGAAGGCGGGGAGGAGTATTAGCGGGGTGTGGGAAATTTGCGCAGCCAGTAGAAGGTGGTGAAAGCCGCGGATACTGGCGCAACTATGGCAATTTCGAGGAAATCGAAGCCGCGATGGGCAGTGTACAGCAATCCCTGGGCTGCGAAGACGAGCAGTGCCACGAGGAATATCTTCAGGACGCGGCGAGTCTGAGACAAGGGAGCCTCACATTTTTTAAGGAGCGTAACTAATCTCTACGAAAGTGCCGAGATCGATAGCCTTTACCGACCGGGAGCACGGTTGGAAAATAAAGTACCGCGAATGACTGCTTCTCCGTGAAACTAATTGTAGTTACGGATATGCGCAACTGGCTGGTGAGTTTGGCCGGAGTTGTGCGCGTGTGTTATAAGTTTCAGGTTGTTCTCAGGTCGACGACACAGTGCCATTCATCAATTTTCCTGCGCGCGAAATTAATTGCAAGCTCGTGTACTACGGTCCAGGTTTGGGCGGAAAGACCGCGAACCTGCAATGGATCTACGACAATACCGGGCAAAATCAGAAGGGCAAGATGGTCTCGCTGGCCACGGAGACCGATCGGACGCTTTTCTTTGACTTTTTGCCATTGGATTTGGGGACGGTGCGCGGGTTCAAAACGCGCTTTCATTTATATACGGTGCCTGGGCAGGTGTTTTACGAGGCTAGCCGGAAGCTGATTTTGAAGGGCGCGGACGGCGTGGTGTTCGTGGCGGATTCGCAGGAAGAACGGCTGGACGCGAATTTCGAGACGCTGGAAAACCTGCAGGAACATCTGAAGGAACACAATTTAAATTTCTCGACGATTCCGTATGTTTTGCAGCTGAACAAGCGCGACCTGCCGAATGCGATGACGGTGGAGGAGTTGAAGAAACAATTGCAGAAGAAGGGCGAGCCGGTGATTGAAGGCGTGGCGATTAACGGGCAGGGCGTGTTTGACACGTTGAAGGAATTGGCCAAGCTGGTGTTGGCGGAGTTGAAGAAGGGCAGCTAGCTCCTCTCAATACAGTCGAAAATTCACTTCAAATTGCACAAGAGTGGGAACGGGCTTGCCGTCTTTGTGTGCCGGATTGCATCGCCAAGTCCGCATGGCGGCGATGGTGTTTTCGTTTAATCCAAAGGGAAGTCCCCGTACGATGCGGATGCTCTCCAGTTTCCCATCGGAATTGACAATCGCCTCAGCCTCAAGAGGTCCATTCGCTTTATATTTTCGAGCTCTTTCGGAGTAAGAAGGATTCGGCATATAGGAGCAGGTTGGTGAAGAAACGCCATCTACTCCGACTCTGTAAACCTGCTCTTGAACCGGAGTGGAATCACCTGCCGGAGTAAATGGATAAGGCTCCGATGGAGAAAGATCATTGTCAGCCGGCAGGATCACCTCCGCGCTCGGTCCAATTCGCTTTTCGTCGCCCACATTAAGCATACGCGCGGAAAGTTGAATCATCTTTTCATCGATAAGATCGGTTTGGCCGATGAGCACGACGTTGGCATTCAGATCCTCGCCGATGGCACGAAGAGTCGCTTCATTTATTAAGGTCGACGGGTAGCGCTCTTTTGCCAGCCAAGTTTGGAGGAGACTTCGATCAACGATCTGGATAGCGGGTTGCTGTCTGACAATCTCGATAGAGAGTTCATCCGCTAACTGTCGGCCATAGAATGAGGAATTGCCATCGGGCAGAACGAAGTTGGTGACGAGCAGCTTACAGTCGGTGGGGGTGCAACCTGCGTCCTTAGAGTTTTTGAGTAGTCTTGTCGCGAGGAGCTGAACGCTCTCGATTTTTCGTGGAGAGGAATCCGATCTCGATGGCAATGGAAGACCCAGTCGGCCAAATTGAGGCGACGAAGAGTTTGATTTTGGGAGAAGTTGAAGTTGCTGTGCTGAGATGCAGGTTAAATAAGGTCCCGCAAGCAGGACGTAGAGGAGCATACGGAGGAGACAGCGGTGCTGCACAATGGCGGGATTCTAGCACGGTATGCGGGCACAAATGCACTTACGCGGATTCAGGACAGCGTATGTGGCTGGGTTTCAGTCACCCCAAGAGGGATTCCTCACTCCGAAGACTCCGTTCGGAATGACGGTTGGGTGGTGCGGGGTTAGTTGGTCTGAGTTGGTCGGATAGTGCGGGTGAGATGATGACGGGTTGGGTAGTGTGGAAAGTGGGTCGCTGGATGGAGTAAAGATCAGGCGGAGGCGGAGTGGGGTTGGAAGGTTTTGGCTGCGGCTTCGGTTTCGAAGGTGGGGATGGCTTCGACTAGGCGGGTGACGGTGAGGGCGTCGCGGACGCGGCCTTGACCGGTGACGAGGTGAAGAGCTCCACCGAGGCGGGCGAGGGCGATGGAAATTTTCACCAGGACGGAAATACCGGAGCTATCGATTTGCGGGATGTCGTTGAGATTGACAACCAGTTTGCGGGCGCCTTCATCCATTAATTTTTTGACGAAATCGTTGAGATGCTCGCTGGGCTCGCCGATGGTGAGACGTCCATGCACAACGACGAAGTGAACTCCGTCGGCTTGGCGCACGGAAACTTCCAGAGGCGGATGCAGGGTCATCGATGTTTCCCTTCCATGGTGAACGGGTAGCTGGGTCGCCGCAAGGCAGTCATCTCAATCGCGACCCCTGCATTATACGATGATAACGATGAAGAACAAGACAGCACTGCTGGTGCGGCGGCACCGGTGGAGTGTGCTTCCGGCGCGAGCGCGGGCGATTCAGGATGAGATGCGGCAAGCACTGGATTGAGGGAAGACCGGCGGCCGGAGATTCGAACGGTGGCGGGGTTGGAAACCGGTTTGCGGGCGAAACAAAAAGAAAGCTCTTAGGCACGGGTCCATCCGAAAAATGAATTGAGTGTAGCGAAATTTCGAACGGCGGCGCCTGCCGCCTCCTGCGTATAATCCGTCTTCACCGTGACATTTCCCCAAGGTTAAAAGAGAGCGAAACTGCACACGCAGCTGACAAATTTTTCTTACCGGAGAACTCGATGAAGCGCATGGGAGTAGCTTGTTGCCTCCTACTGACCCTGGTATTGAGCGCTTGTCCCTTGCGCGCCCAGCAGACCACCACTTCGACTTCGGCCCCACCTGCCAGTGCCTCCTCCGCAGAAGCTTCCCAAGCAATTAACGACAAATTGAGCGACCTGGATAAACGGGTGGCGGCGGCACAGTCTTCAGCGGACAACGGATGGATGCTGGTGAGCGCGGCGCTGGTATTGATGATGACCGGGCCGGGACTGGCGCTGTTTTATGGCGGGCTGGTGCGGCATAAAAACGTGCTGGCGATCATGATGCAGAGCTTCGCGTTGATGGGATGGATCACGGTGTTGTGGGCGTTGGTGGGATACAGCCTGTGCTTCGGCGGAAACGGGCCGGTGATTGGAGATTTCGGACACCTGTTTCTGAAGGGCGTGGGAATTGACGCGAATCCGGATTATGCGGCGACGATTCCGCAGATGACGTTTATGGTGTACCAGCTGATGTTCGCGATTATTACGCCAGCGCTGATCACGGGCGCGACGGCGGAGCGCATGAAATTTTCGGGGACGCTGCTGTTCATGACGTTGTGGTTTTTTCTGGTGTACGCGCCAATGGCGCACATGGTGTGGGGCAAAGGCGGAATTCTGAATGCGTCGCTGGGCGGAAAATTTCCAACGCTGGATTTTGCCGGCGGAACGGTAGTGCACATTACGTCGGGCGTGTCGGCGTTGGTGTGCGCGCTGTATCTGGGAAAGCGTGTGGGCTATCCGAAGCATCCAATGCCGCCACATAGTCTGGTGTTGAGTTTTATTGGCGCTTGCCTGTTGTGGGTGGGCTGGTTTGGATTCAACGCCGGAAGCGCGCTGTCTTCGGGAGGATTGGCGACGAGCGCGTTCGTGGCTACGCATTTTGGAGCGGCGGCGGCAGCGTGCAGTTGGAGTTTGGCGGAATGGTTTAAGAACGGTCGAGCGAGCGCACTGGGCGCGATTTCCGGAGCGGTTGCGGGACTGGTGGCGATTACGCCGGCGGCTGGTTTCGTGGGACCAATGCCAGCGCTGGTGATTGGATTCATCGCGGGAATTTTCTGCTACTGGATGGTGGCGAAGTTCAAAGCAATTTTTGGTTACGATGACGCGCTGGATGCGTTTGGCGTTCACGGAGCTGGCGGAACGATTGGGGCGCTGCTGACCGGAATATTTGCGCGGGCGATTTACAATCCAATTTATGGCGCTGGAAAACCGACTGGCGGGCTCGACGGACACTGGAGCCAAGTGGGCTACCAGTTGGTGGGCATTGCGTTCGCGTGGGTGTTCGCGCTGGTGGGAACGATTGTGATTTTGAAGATCGTGGATGCGGTTACGGGTCTGCGGGTGATGGAAGAGCAGGAAATCGAAGGGCTAGATATCACGCAGCACGGCGAAGAGGCGTATAACCTGGAGTCGTAAAAGCGGAGTGAGAGTACACTCGGGAACACGCAGGGCGGGAGCAGAACTTCGTATGATGAAAATAGAAGCGATCATTCAGCCGTCGCGATTCGAATCGGTAAAAGAGGCGCTGCTGGAAATTGGAATTGAAGGAATGACGGTGACGGAAGTGCGCGGACACGGCCGGCAGAAGGGGCACACCGAAGTGTATCGAGGGCGGGAATACACCGTGGATTTGCTGCCGAAGATAAAATTGGAAGTGGTGCTAGCGGATGGATTGGTGAATCGCGCCGTAGAAACCATCCTGAAAAGCGCCAAGACAGGGAAAATCGGAGACGGTAAGATATTTCTAACCCGGGTCGATGAAGCGATCCGGATTCGCAACGAGGAACGCGGCGAAAGCGCTCTGTGAGTCCGATGTCCACCCCGCGTCCAGGTCTCGTTTCGAGCTTTCGTCCGAAAAAACCAATGGCAGAATCGGTAACTCCGCTGTCTGTGCTTGGCCCACAGTGCGAGGCACAGCGTGAGCGCATTCGTAAACTGTTTGAGAACGGCGCGAGCGCGCAGGATACGCTGCGGCAGTTGTGTGAGCTTGCGGATAACACGATCCGCAAAGTGTTTGCAGAGTTGCTGCGAGTTCGCAATACGACTTCATCGGGATTGTGCCTGCTGGCGTTGGGTGGTTATGGCCGGGAAATGTTGTTCCCCTACTCGGACCTGGATTTACTTTTCCTATTTGGAAATGAGAAGGCAGAACAGGAATTTCGTCCACTGATTTCGGAATTTTCGCGAACGCTGTGGGACTTGGGATTTCGAGTGAGTTCCGCGGGACGCACGCTGGAAGAATCGAAGCGGATTGAGGATGGCAACGCGGAGTTTCATCTGGCGATGCTGGACCGGCGATTTCTGGATGGAGATCATCCGCTGTTTGAGAAGCAGGACGCCAAGATTTCTGCAGGCCCAGAAAAACAATCGCGGACATTTTTACTATCGGAAGTGCAGCGACTGACGCGTGAACGGCTGCAGCGCTATGGCAGCACGATTTTCCATCTTGAGCCGAATGTAAAAGAAGCGCCGGGCGGGCTGCGCGATTATCATGCGCGCTTGTGGATGCGGCAATTGGCGGGGGATCGACGGGACCCGCGGATCAGTCCGGTAAATGAAGATGAGCTGACGCGCAACGCGGTGGAATTCCTGAGCGCGATTCGCTGCTTCCTGCACTACAGCAACGGGCGCAACGACAATACGCTGACGTATGAGTTGCAGGCGGATGCGGCGCAACGTTCGCTGGGCATTGACGATAATTTGAAACGGAATGCGGCGGAGTGGATGAGGTTGTATTTCCGGCACGCGCGGACCTTGAATCGGCAGTTGCTGCGGTATATCGAGCAGCGTCCCGCGACGACGCTGTCCCTGCGACAGCGGCTGGTGAATGCGACATTAGGCGGGCCAAAGCCGGAAGGAACTGCGGCCAAGCCGTATATGCTGCGGGACGGGTTGCTGGAACTTACGAATGAGCAAGTATTTTCGGATCGCAGCGCGACGTACGCCTTGCTGACCGAAGCGGCGCGGACCGGTGTGCCCTTGAGCCGTGATGCGGAACGCGGGATTGCGTACATCATGACGCATCCGGAATTGCCGCAGCGCAATTCGCGGATTGCGTGGCCGGTGTTGAGCGAGATTCTGGGCGCAGATTTTCCGGGAATGGCGTTGCGGCCAATGCACCGGCTGGGATTGCTGATTGAAGTGCTGCCGGAATTCCGGACGATTGACTCCCTGGTGGTGCGCGATTTTTATCATCGTTACACGGTGGACGAGCACTCGCTGCGGACGATTGAGCATTTACAGGAACTGCCCGATCCACCGGATTCGCTGGGCGCGCACTTCAGTCCGCTGTGGCGCACGGTGGACCGGCGCGACCTGCTGATTCTGGCGTTGTTGCTGCACGATGTGGGCAAAGGCATGCCGGTTGAGAATCACGTGGCGGGGAGTTTGCAGGCTCTGGAAACGGCCGCGGACCGGCTGAAGCTGGATGCGGAAGAAAAAGCCGAAGTGCACTTTTTGATCGAGCACCATTTGGATATGTCGGCGACGGTGCAGCGGCGCGACATTTTCGATCCAGCAACGGTGTCGGGATTCGCGATGAATGTGGGAACGCAGGAACGGTTGCAGCGGCTGTGCCTGATGACGTATGCGGATATTCATGCTGTGAATCCGGAAGCGTTGACGCCGTGGAAGGCGGAGATGTTGTGGCAATTGTTTGTGGCGACTTCGAATCATTTCAGCCGGACGGTGGATCGCGATCGACTGCACGCTTCGGACGAGGCATTGCTGCTGGAGCAGGTGCGGCAGCAAGCGGGCGGGGCGTCGAAGGCGGAAATCGAGCGGTTCCTGGAAGGATTCCCGCGGCGGTATCTGGCGATGCACACGCCGACGGAAATTGCGTCGCACTTCAAGCTCTATACCAAGCTGGGGGTGGAGCCGGTGCAGACGGAAGTGAAGGCTACGCACCACGCGTTTTCGTTGACATTGTTGTCGGCAGATCGCCCGGCGCTATTTGCAGCGATCGCGGGGGTGCTGGCGGCGTGGGGAATGAACATCGTGAAGGCGGATGCGTTTGCCAACTCGGCGGGCGTGGTTCTAGACACCTTTCACTTTGTGGATTTGCATCGCACGCTGGAATTGAATCCCGATGAGTTGCCGCGATTCCAGCAGAGCATTGCGGATGTGGTGAATGGCAAGCAGCCACTGGAGCCGTTGCTAAAGGGACGGCTGGGAGCGATGGTGGCGCGTCCGGTGAAAGTAGCGGTGCCGACGACGATTAATTTTGATGATGCGTCTTCGGACTTGTGCACGCTGATGGAAGTTACCGCGCAAGACCGGCCAGGATTGTTGTATGAAGTGGGATCGGCGCTGGCGCGACTGACATGCAATATTGAAGTGGCGCTGATCGATACCGAAGGGCAAAAGGCGATCGACGTTTTCTATCTCACCTCGCAAGGCAAGAAACTCAATCCACAAAAACTGGAACTGCTACGAGAAGTTCTGCAAGCCACACTCTCTTAGAAATTAAATTAAGTCTGGTTACAGACGACGCGGAGATTATTTGTTTGAGCGGTTGATGAGATCGCGCACCCTTTGAATAAGAACGGCGGAATCGAAGACCGGCTTTTCCAAGTAGCCGTCGGCGCCGGAACTTTCCAGGAAGCGTTCGCGATCGCCGCTCATGGCGTGTGCGGTAGCGAGTAAAACCGGGAGGTGTCGCGGTGAGCGCAGTTTTAAAATGCGGCAGAGTTCGATGCCATCCACTGCGGCCTTCCCACTCCGCGCTGGTGAGAGAAACGTCGAGGAGCACCAGATCGACCAGACCAGCTTGCACTTCTTCCAGAATTGCGGGGACGTCTTCGGTGACCAAGCAGGAATAGCCGCCACCGCGTTCGAGAGCCATGCTAAAGAATTTGGCGACCAGGGCGTTGTCTTCCACGATGATGATGCGCTGTTTTTTCGGGGAGTCTGACACCACCATTACACTTGCACGCTTTCGGGAGTAACTGGAGTTTTGCCAAGCGGCAAAGTGAACCACGCGAGGGAACCGGAGCCATTCGCCCCATTTTCCAGGCCGATTTGCCCACCCATCATTTCCACTAAGCGTTTGGCGATAACCAGGCCCAGGCCAACGCCGGAAATGCCGCGCTGCGACTTGGGAGTGTGGCGGACGAATTTCTCGAACATAAGATCGCGTTTGTCGATGGGGACGCCGACACCGGTGTCTTCGATTTCAAAGCGCAGGTGACCGGCGGAAGGCGAGAGGAGCGCGCGCACGCGCACCGAGCCATCGGAAGTGAATTTGACGGCATTCGATAAGAGATTGATGAGCACCTGGCGAAGACGGATTTCGTCGCCGCGAACCACGGGCGATCCTGCTCGAGGGTCTCGTCGATCAGGCGCAAATTTTTCGATGCGGCCTGGACGGCGACCAGAGGCAAAGTGGAATCAAAAATAGCACGAGGATCGAGTTCTTCGAGATTTAAAGAGAGTTTGCCCGCTTCGATGTGCATCACCTCTCTCAGTCGACTCGTCACAGCAGGGTCGGTAGAAAGCTATTCATGTCCAGCGGAAGTGTGACCGTCAGAGACGACCTGACCTTGCCCGTCGTCGGATTCTCTCGAATCTTGGTCGCCACCGACTTTTCGGAGGGAGCGCGCGCGGCGCTGGAGTGTGCGCTGGCGATGGGTCGCCGACTGAAGAGCAAAATTTTTCTGCTGCACGCCATCCCACCACAATTTCTGGAATACGCGGGGCCGGACCGATCGCAAGAAACGATCGCGCGAGCGAAAGACTACGCTGCGGCGGAAATGGCGAAGTTGACCGCGAGTGTCGATTGGGCGGGCGTACCGTACGAAGCGATTTTGCAGGAAGGGCCGGTGTGGCCAGTAGTGCGGGATTGTGTCATTGCGAATCGAATTGAACTTGTTGCGTTTGGAACGTGCGGGCGAGCGGCAAAACAGAAAATGCTGCTGGGCTCGGTGGCGGAAGAAATCTTCCGCACAGCGGAATTTTCGACCTTGACGGTGGCGCCCCACGTGATGGCGAGTGGGTCTGGAGCCGCGCCGGAATTGAAACGAATATTATTTGCCACGAATTTCAAGCCGCATGCGGAGCGAGCCGCACGGATGGCATATTGCTTGGAATTTCAGCTAGGGACGGCATTGGCAGCTTTGCATGTGGTTGAGGAAGACACGCAAGACAAAGCCAAACCACACGAGATGGTGCATGATTTTTTGATGAAGCGACTTCAGCGTGGAATTCCCGAAACGTGCGTAGAACGATGCAAACCAGAACTGCTGATCCGGTTTGGAAATGCCGCCGAAGAGATATTGCGGGCGGCCGTCGATCAGCGAGCGGATCTGGTGGTGCTGGGATTGCGCACTTCCCGAAAATCGGCGGGACAACTGCCCTCGCCTACGGCCTATAGACTGGTCTGCCAGTCGCCGTGCGCGGTGCTAACGCATCGCGGTTAATCCGAAAAATCCAATCCAAGTTAGCGTAAAGGCAAAGAGCACGCCGAGGCTCGCAGTGAATCGCACTAGGGAGCAGGCGTTGAGATCAGGATTTAGATTGGGCTTTGTCTTGTAGGGCGGCTTGGCGGACCAGGGTGGTGATGGCGGTTTCGAGTTTTACGACGCGGCCGTAGAAATAGAAGGAGGTGCCCAGGAAGCCCAGGATGAAGAGGTAGAGAACCAGGTCGGTGCCGCGGCCAATGCCTACGGCGCGGGCGATGATGATGGTCACGTCCGGGCGGAGGACGGCGACGGCGGCGGCTAACCACAGAAGCGCGCGAATGCCATCTCTGCCCCAACGTACGCCGCGGGCCATGAGGGCCAGACTATGCAGGAAAAGAAGAGTGAGAATCGGAACGACGATCCACTGAAACGGATTCAACTGATGCAGCATT